>JAABUZ0100000660.1_pt1 | contig 80747 bp, 75 predicted proteins | sample 5562091 | NCBI WGS metagenome assembly JAABUZ01 (sample SAMN12813069, study PRJNA571459) | rock metagenome | isolation source: Antarctica rocks | place: Antarctica: Victoria Land, Linnaeus Terrace sud | collected 2015-12-21
CTCACGCTGTTTTGACATGGATAGGAATGGCCTCCGCCCTGGTGAATCTCGTTGTCAGGTCATCTGTAAGCTGCTCGTAGTCCTCCAAAGCCTTTGATTTGGGATCGAAGTCAACGAGGAACTGCCGGTCTGCGGCCGCCTTGACCACCGCTTGATCTGTTCGAATCGCCGAGTAGATGGGCACTTCACGGCGTTCAGAGATCGATGCGAGCGTATCCAGCACGATCTCGGTGACAGCGAGCCTTCGGTTCAGCTTGACCGGCAACATGCCAAGGGTGCGGATATTAAGTCCCCGCTCCAACATGCGATTCAGCGTTTCGCAGGCGTGGATCGTCGAGGTAGCTCCCTGCACGCTCAGGATGTCCATGTCGGCCGGAACGAGGACGTTCTGGGTGTAAACCATCGCACAGGTCTGGAACAGGCTGATCGAGCGCGCAACGTCGATCAGCACAACGTCGTAGTGGCGTTCGTACTCCGAGAGGACATGCTGAAACAGGAATTCACTGCCCGGCAGTCCCATCGTTTTCGTCTCCGCGTCGGTCGTGAAGCGGTTGCCGCAGATAATGTCCAGACCCGGGCGCGCGGTCACGATGCACTCACGGAAGGCAAGCTTCTCAATGAGAAAGTCGCTGAGAAAGGCCGGCGGCTTCAGGCCGAGGATGACTGCTCAGAGATCGCATCAGCAGACCGGAGAAGAGCGTCCTCCAGGTAGTCCACATAACCGTCTCCCACCTCGACGGCTTTCTTCCCTGGCTCAGGGGCGTTTGCGCCGGAGCGTTCCCGCCTTCTCTGGATGAAGAGCTCCACTTCCTTCCCTAGACTGAGTTCCTGCCGCTCATACTCCTTAAAGGCGGGCCCAACTGCCAGGAATCTGCTGTCCTCATAACCGCTGTTCACCAGCCAGTTCACGAGATCGCCGTAGAAGATGTACGAACGTGCAATCTGCGACTCATCCCCGTGCTCGATGAAGTCGCGATACGTGTTGACCTTACTCACCGCCCGCAGCCGGCCCTCTTCGATCGCTTCCACGAGATGTTGTCGAAGCTTCAGCGTCAGAGCTTCTTGGAGCTTGGCGAGCTGTCCTGCGAAGTCTGGGGTACCCACCACAAGAGCGTCGAAGGGATGCCGGTTCCGCTCATACATGTCTCTCACGATGAGCGCAGTTGCGCGACGCACACTGAGGTACAAAACCCCAAAACTCGGGAGAGACGGGTAGGCACGAGGAAGCCGTCCATGCGCATGCTTTGCCACGGGTGGGCTCACATCTTCATGTATGCGGATGTTGTACCCGTCGCATACGTTACTAAATATCTCTTCAGCTTCGGGCTTTCCTCGTCCATGCCTGACTCCTTACGTGTGAAACGGCCCACTCAAGCCGGAGACGTAATCGGCCCAGCTCTGCAACATAGTCTTCCTTTGCTCCGCATACTCCGCGCGGTTGTACACGCCCCGGATTCCAGCGATGCTGTGATTGAGAGCCTTCTCGACCACGTCGGACGGGAACCCTTGTTCGTGAAGAAGCGTTGATCCCGTTCGACGTAGGTCGTGGATGGTGAATGGAGCCATGTCAAAGTTCACGCCTTCGAGTGCCTTGTTCAGGGCGTTCGCCGCGAACGACCTGGTCAGGCTTCCTCGGCCGGGCAGCACCAGAGCGGAATCGCCGGCGAGGTCTCTGAGCTCCTCAAACATCGCGAGCACCTGGCGCGAGAGGTAGACCGTGTGCGGCTTGCCGGTCTTGGAGTGTGCTTCAGGGATCAACCACTCACCCTGGTCGAACTGGATGTGCTCCCAACGCGCGTAGAGCAGTTCGGACTTGCGCACCAGCGTGAGTAGGATCATGTGAAGCGCCAGCTTGAACTGCCTGCGAATGTTGGACCGATACAGCCCCTGCAGGTAGCACTTGATTTCATCCGGTGAGAGGGCGCGGGTACGAGGCCTGGCGCGGGTGATAAAGCGCGTCGGGGTTGCGTGCGCTGGGTTGATCGACACGAGGCCGCACACGACGGCGTAGTCGAAGATGCGCTTGAGCAGATTGCGGAGTTGCGCCGCGGCTGCTTCGAAGCCGTTGTCTCGCTTGCGAAAGACAAGCCGTTGCACATCCTGAGCGGTCACGTCACGCATGGACACAGAGCCGAACGCTGGGTAGATCTCCTTTTCCAGGTAGCGACGGAGCTGGGCCGCGTCCTTCCGGTCTTTCTGGATCACCTCGGTAAAGTAGCGTTCGCAGAAGTCCTTCACAGACGACGCACTCGCGAGAGCCACCTTCTCAAGCTGTTTCTGTTTGGCCGGCGACTCACCACGGAACACCGCCATGGCGCATTCGTCACGCCTGGTGCGAGCCTCCTTCAGGCTCAGGAGAGGGTATTGGCCCAGCGACACCTTTTCGGTTTTGCCCTTGAACTGATAACGGTACCGCCAGCTCGCGACGCCGGTGGGCATGACTTCTAAAGCCAAACCACGGCCATCGCTGATGGCGTAACGAGCGTCGCGCGGCTTCAGTCGTTTGATTTGCGCGTCGGTTAGAGGCATTCCGGCCTCGTCTTTGTCCACCAGAGCTGTTTGGCGTTGTCCACAGCACGATTGTACATCTCGGTGGTCAATGATTGAGCCGGACTCGCGTAAATAGGTCTGGATGCCATTGGACCAGAAATGCCAACATAAAAAGGCTTATCTGGTAAATACTGGATACGCTCGGCCCCGCTCGGAACCGTCGTTACTTGCCGATGCAGAAGCTCGAAAAGATCAGCCGCAGCACATCCTCTGGCGTCGTGATCCCTGTCAGCCGGTCCAGCGCCCGCAGCCCCCGATGGAGGTCCAGCAGCAGAACCTCATGCGGCAACCCCCCCTCCACGGCCGCGCGCGCCTCCGCCAGCGCCCCTAACGCCTCCGTCACCGCCCCATGCTGCCGCAAGTTCGTCAGCAGACCGCCCTCCCGCGTCACACCCCCGCCCCGAACCAGCTCCAGCACTGCGGCACGCAGCTCCCCCACCCCCGCCCCACTCCTCGTCGAGGTCTCCACCACCTGCACTCGCCCACTGCGGGAGATCCCCGCCAGCGCCGCCTTCGCCCCCTCAACCCCCTCCGGCATCCCCCCAAATAGGTCGCTCTTGTTCAGCACCACCAGCAGCCGGCCCTGCCCCGTCCCGCTCCCCTCCAGAACCTCCACATCCTCCGCGCACAGCTCCGTCGTCCCATCAATCACCAGCAGCACCACATCCGCATCCGCCATCGCCTGCCTCGATCGCGCCATCCCTAAAACCTCCGCCTCGTCCAGCATCGCCTCGCCCCCAGCTCCCCCGCGCAGCCCCGCCGTATCGATCAGCTCCACCGGCACGCCCCCCAAGGCAATCGTCTCCCGCACCGGATCCCGCGTCGTTCCCGGAGCCGACGTCACGATCGCCTCCTCCCGCTCTACCAGCGCATTGAACAGCGACGACTTGCCCGCGTTCGGCCTCCCCACGATCGCCAGGCGAAATCCGTCCCGCACCACACGCCCATACGCATAGCTTCGTGCCAGCGACTCGAGCGGCGCCCTCACCTCGGCAAGACGCTCCAGAATCGCCTCCCCCGGAAGCACATCAATGTCGTCCTCCGCGAAGTCGATCCCCGCCTCCAGCGTCGCCATCAAGCCAAGCAGCCTGTCCTTTATCGGCGCCACCTCGCGCGAAACCGCGCCTCCCATCTGGCTCGCCGCCAGCCGCGCCTGGTGCAGCGTCGTCGACTGAATCAGATCGTTCACCGCCTCCGCCTGCGTCAGGTCCAGCCGGCCGGAAAGAAACGCCCTCTGCGTAAACTCCCCCGGCTCCGCCAGCCTCGCCCCTCGCTCCACGCACCCGCGCACCATCGCCTCCAGCAGCACCGGCGACCCGTGCGCAGCCATCTCCACCACATCCTCGCCCGTGTACGATCGCGGACCCGCGAAGTACGTCACCACCACTTCATCCAGCACCCCCCCAGCCTCCCCACCCGCGCCATCGAACCCCTGTTCAGCCCCGTCCAGCAGGTACCCAAAGCGCGCCCGCCCCGCCTCCATCGGCTCCCGCAGCCGCAACATCGGCGCCGCAATCTCCGTCGCCTCGGCCCCCGACAGCCGCACCACACCGATGCCGCCGCGGCCCGGCGCCGTCGCAATCGCAACAATGGTGTCGCTGTTCCGCTCCATCACAAACCAGTCATCACGATCGATTGATCCTGAATAAAACCCCGTTCAGTATAGGTGCCGACCCACCTCCAGCAGGCACGGGAAGCAGAAGTCCAGTTCCGCGTCCCTGCAAAGCTTTGCCCGCTCGGGAGCAGTGGAGGCCTATATCTCCCGCATTGCGCCTGCACGGAGTGGCCTCGGGATTGCACTAGCCGAAAGGACACAATCGAACCTGCACTCTGCATTCCAGTTCAATCCTCCTCCATGCGCACCGTACGAGGGACCTTCGCGGCAATCGACGCTGCGCCACTATTCGTGCGCCATCCAGGTCGTGCGCCATCCAAGGAACGCCAGCCGGCGATCCACGCAAACCTCTCCAGCCGTAACCACGCGGCCGGACTAACCTCGCGGCCCATCTGCCGCTTGCCTCGCGCAAGCAGCCGGACCCACGCGAAAGCCACATCGTCGCACCCACCCATGGATCGACCGTCGCGTCCCCATGCGTTCCACATGGATCGCGCTCCGGGCCTCTCCGCATGGCATCTTCGCAGCGGACCTCATCCCCAACGTGGTCGCAAGAACCCGGCGCCCATCCCATCGGGCGACCGGAGTAGAGGCAGAGGTGCTTCGGCGAAGGCGCATTTCCGGCCTTCGCCCTTTTTTAGAGCACGAGCTCCTCTGCCACCAAGCATCCCTGTAACTAAACCCGCAAGCTATGCCGCAGCGAGAGCTGTGACAGCATGCATGGGTAACAAAATTCTCTGATCCCGCAAACATCTGCGGATCAAGCCCTCACGCCACACCCCTAAATGCTGATCCACAATTACTAAGGTTTGGCGCAGCTCTTGCACTACCCCTCTCGGGTCCCCCTCAAAATCCATTCTTCCTCAGGAGTCTTCCCATGAAGAACTCAATAAGGCCCGTCGTTCTGGGTCTTGCGCTGTTCTGCACGTCAACTGTGGCGTCTTTCGCCAACCCCATCGTCGCCGGTTTCAACTCCAATACGCTGCCGGCAAATGACGACGGCTCTACCGGAGCCGTCAACATCGGCTATAGCCTCAACTACTTCGGCACAACCTTCTCCAGCCTCTTCGTGAACAACAACGGAAATGTCACCTTCAACGCGCCTCTCTCAGCCTTCAGCCCCTTCGGCCTCGGCACGTCCACGCAGCCAATCATCGCTCCCTTCTTCGCGGATGTAGACACCCGCGGCGCTGGTTCGAGCTTGGTCACCTACGGCGCCGGCACCTATAACGGCTTCGCAACCTTCGGCGCCAACTACCCCAATGTCGGCTACTACGGCGCACATACAGACAAACTCAATAACTTCCAGGTCCTGCTCGTCAGCCGTCAAGACACAGGAGTCGGCAACTTCGACATCTACTTCAACTACGGATCCATGCAGTGGGAGACCGGCGACGCCAGTGGCGGCTCGAACGGATTCGGTGGCGACTGCGCCTACGTCGGTTACTCCAACGGCACAGGTGCAGGTTCCAGCCAGGTCACCTTCCAGCAGCCGGGCTCCGGCGTCTGCGGCTCCCTGATTGACGGTGGCGCGAACGCACTTTCAACCCACAGCAACGACGGAGTCACCGGTCAGTACCTCTTCGAGGCCCGTAACGGAATCGTCGGTCCCCCACCCCCACCCCCACCCCAAGTCACTCCCGAACCATCGTCCCTCCTGCTCCTCGGGACCGGCCTCCTCGGAGTCGTTGGCAGCGTCCGCCGTCGCTTCCTCGGCAGCAGCATCTAGCCAACCAACCTGCCCGAAGCGGAAGTTGAACGCGACCTCGTCCCCTTCCGCTTCGCCCTACTCCTGTGGCCCTACTCCTCGGGTTGTGTCGGAAGTCGCGGGTCGGCTGCATGCCCGCGTGGTTCCTGCCGCATTGCCGGCATGGTCGGTGCTCCACCTGCCGTCCCGCCTCGCAGCCCCGCCAGAATCTGCGTCTGAAAGTCATTCGCCGCCCCGGGATTGTTCGGCAGAAAGATCGTGTTCGTCCCGCCCCTCGTCCCAATGTCCCGCAGCGTATCGAAGTACTGCGTCAGCAGCACCAGCGCCATCACATCGTCCGCCGTCGAGCCCGGCACCGTCTCCCGAAAGTGCTCGATCGACGCCCGCAACCCATCGATGATCGCCTGCCGCTCCGCCGCGATCCCCTGGCCCTGCAGCGCCTTCGACTGCGCCTCTGCCTCCGCCTGCTTCACCTTCAGGATCTTGTCCGCCTCGCCCCGCGCCTGCGCCGCCACCTGCGCCCGCTGCGCCGCGTTGATGTCGTTCATCGCCGCCTTCACCTTCACATCCGGGATGATGTCCGTCACCAGCGCCGTCAGGATGTTGAACCCAAACCCCGACATGATCTGGTCCAGCTCCACCTTCACCGCGACCGAAATCCCCGACTGCTGCTCAAACGTCTCATCCAGCGTCAGCTTCGGCACATGCCCCAGAATGCTGTTGAACACAAAGCTCTCAATCTGCTTCTGCGGCGCGCTCAGCCGGTAAAACGCGTCGTAGATCTTGTCGTCCAGTACCTGGTACTGCACGCTCACCGGAATCTGCACAAACACGTTATCCCGCGTCTTCGTCTCCACCGAAAACTGCGCCTGCTTCACCTGCAGATCCACAAAAAACACCCGCTCCGCAAACGGCGTCAGCACATGGAGCCCCGGCCGCGTAATCCGGTCGAACTTCCCAAATCGCTCCACCACACCCGCCGTCGCCGTCCGCACCGTGTACAGCGTCTTCAAAATCGTGACCAGCACCACCACGGCCACGATCGCCAGCAACACCACTACCGCAGATGAAACAGGTTCCATAACCCGACGCGGCCTCTCCGCTCAGCCAGCATACGCCCCGCACCGCCTCCCTCCCATCAGCTGATAGCCCACAGCTCGACGATCGGTAACCCGGCCGGCAAACCCCTTCCACCATCCACCAACCCGCCCCCCTCCGTTTTTCGTCGTACCGAAACTCCGCCCTCACCCACGCATCCCCCAGCCGCCGCAACTCCTCCAACACCCATGCCGACCGCGACCTCGTCCTTCGCCCCCTCCCATCTCTCGGACACCCCGCCCGGCAAACCTCCCATTCCCGAGCTACCCACCCCCGAGCCCCCCACCCCCGGCAAGCTCTGGCGACCCCGCCGCGTCCTCATCACCCCCGACGCCCTCGCCCTCCCCCACGGCCGCGCCATGCTCGACCGCGCCGCGTCCTTCGGCGCCGAGGTCACCCGCCTCTCCGCCAACCGCCTCTCCAGCCTCAACGCCGACACCCCCGGCAAAAGCTACGCCCTCGCCAAAACCACCTTCGCGATCGTCGTCGCGCCGCCGGGCCAGCGCAAGCTCCAGCCCATCCCGCCCTCCGCCGACTGGCAGTTCCACCTCGCCCAGGGCTGCCCCGCCCACTGCCAGTACTGCTACCTCGCCGGCTCCCTCTCCGGCCCCCCCATCACCCGCGCCTACGCCAACCTCCCCGAAATCCTCGAAGCCCTCCGCCCCTACGCCGGCCGCGGCAACGTCACCTCCCGCTCCCGCACCCGCGCCCACGAGGGCACCACCTTCGAAGCCTCCTGCTACACCGACCCCCTCGCCATCGAGCACCTCACCGGAGCCCTCGAAGAGTCCATCCGCTTCTTCGGAGCCTGGGAGCCCCCAGCTGAGCCGCCAGCTGAGCCCCGGCCAGACCCCGACGGCCCCCAGCCCGCACCCGCCACCGTCCAGCTCCGCTTCACCACCAAATTCGACGCCGTCACCCGCCTCCTGGCGCTCCCCCACCACGGCTGCACCCGCGTCCGCTTCTCCCTCAACGCGCGCAGCGTCTCCCGCGACTTCGAGGGCGGCACCGCCACCGTCCCCCAGCGCCTCAACGCCCTTCGTTCCATGGCCCTCGCCGGCTACCCCGTCGGCCTCACCATCGCTCCCATCATGCCTGTCGAAAACTGGCAGGCCGAATACACCGATCTCTTCCGCGCCGTCGCCGTCGCCGTCAGCGGCGTCGACCGCCTCGACCTCACCGCCGAGCTCATCACCCACCGCTTTACGCCGTCCTCGAAAGAGGTCCTAGTCGGCTGGTACCCCAAGTCCACCCTCGATCTCCGCGAAGAGGCCCGCTCCGAGAAACGCACCAAGTTCGGCGGCTTCAAATACGTCTACCCCAAAGACTCCATGGCCGAGATGCGCAGCTTCTTCGAGTCCACCATCCGGGCCCACCTGCCCACCACCCACATCCTCTACTGGACCTGATCCGCCGCACAAGCAAACCGCGCGAACCGCTCCACCCCGCCTCCCCCCGAAAACTCCCCAGAGAAATCCCGGGAGAATCCCACTAAAATCCCCGGAGAAATCCCGCAGAAGATCCCTAGAAGATCCCAGGAGAGACCGCAGCAGGAGTTCGCCCGTAGCCTCAGACGCCCCGCAGCCGTCCGGCTCTACGTAGTCGTCGTCTTGATCTGGGCACCAATCGTCCCAGTCATCCCGCTCGGAAAAAATCCGCCCGTGTTGTCCGCATTCACGTTGCCTCCCGTCACAATCGCAATCACCTGTGTCGTGCTTCGGCCGGGCGCAATCGACATAGCCGTCACATCCGCATCGGAAATCGTCGTCGCGGCAAACGGCGTCGCCGTGGTCGTCGTCGTTCCCGAGGTCACCGGCGGCGTATTCAGGCTCACGTTCACGCTGGTAATGCCGATATCGTCGATCACCTGCACCGGCTTCGGAACCTTCGTTGTCGCCGCCGGCAGCGGATTCGCCAGCATCGCCCGCAAGTTGGAGATCTTCTGCGTGTATCCCACCAGGGTTCCATCCGCGTCCAGAGCGCTGATCGAAGTGCGCACCAGGCCCGCGTGGTACGCCTCCACCGCGTGAATTCCGACCGCCGCCGGCAGGATGCCCTTCTTGTCCTGGATCAGCAGGGCAGCTCCGTGATACGCCGTCACCCCAACATCCTCGAAGATGTACGCGCCGATCAGGAAGTTCGCATCGCTCGCAAACGGATCGAACGCCGCTCCAATCCCCGCCGCCGATGCCAGGCCGTTAAAGGAGTTGACCAGGTCGACCGTCGGCATCGAAACCGCCTTCGTCCCCAGCGTGTTCTGCAGAAAGGTCACGTGCTTGCCTTCCTCGATCGCCGTCTCCATCGCGTACGCCCGGATCGTCGGCAGCGTAAACGGAACCGCCGTAAACGCGGGCTTCACCCGCACATACCCACCCGTGCCTCCGTTTATGCTCACCGGTATCGGCGTCGGCAGCTTGTCGATGGTTACGCCATACACCGCGAGCGTATAAAACTGCGCCTCCAGATACTCGAGGTTCAGCGCAAAGTTCAGGATGTCGTTATCGCTGATCGCCGCCTGCGCACTCGCCTTAGGAGCGAGCGCCAGGCTCGCCAGCGCCGCTCCACCCACCGCCAGCATCGCGCGCCGGCTGCTCAGAATCGAATCGACCTTCTGTGTCTCTTGGTTCGCCATAGAAAAGCCTGTCCTTAAGCTGTCGTGGTGGAGATCATGCCGTTCAGTCCGTTGGGGAAGAAGCCGCCGCTCTTTACGCCTGCGCCGCCGCCCACCCCATACACAATGTGCAGAACCTGGCTGGTCGTTCGCGCAAACCCGATCGCGTTCCTCGAGTCTGCCGCGACAATGCTCATCAGTCCCAGCGGTGTCTCATCCCCTCCGCCAAGCGTCCCGCGCAATGCCGAAATCTTGTTCGCGTACCCAACATAGGTCCGGTCGTTGTTCTGCTCCCCAAATCCCACCAGCAGCGTCCGGATCTCCGCCGCGTGGTACGCCTCGACCGCCGCAATCCCGGCCGCCTGGTCGAGAATCGGTGTGCTGGCCAGCAACGGAGCCGCGCCGTTATACGCCGTCACCCCCACATCCTCAAACACAAACGCACCCACCAGAAACGCGTTCACACTCGAAAATGGGTCAAACGCCGCGCCGATTCCTGCCGCCGCCGCCAGCGAGTTGAACGCCGCCGTAAAGTTGATCGCCGGCCGCGCCACCGGCGTCCCGCTGTTGGCCGCAATCAACGCCTGGAGCGCACGCACATGGTTCAACTCAGCCTGTGCAATCTCGTTCACATAGCTCTGCACCTTGGGTTGCGACGAGAGTCCCACCACCTGCGCTCCCCCCGTCACCGTGCCCGCGCCAGTCAAGGCATCCACCGGCAAGAGTCCGCTGCCCGTCGCCGCCCGCAGGAAAAACTCCGCCTCGAGATACTCGAGATTCAAGGCAAAGTTCAAAATGTCGTTGTCGGCAAAGTCGAGCGCAGGATACGTCACCGCTCCCGGCCCCGTGCTCTCCGTAACTCCGTTGTTGCATCCGGCAAGCGCCGCCGTTGCACCAATCGCTCCCGCGCCAGCCAGAAAGCTGCGTCGGGAGGGAGTGGATTTCCGTATGTCCTTGATCGTTTCCACGTCGAGACCTCATCGCAAAACAGTTGAACGGAAGCCGCCCGCGGTCGCCACAGTCAATCCATGGCCGGTCGCGGCACTCCCTCTGCCATCGTCACATAACTTCGGCTGCAACTTGAGTCTGCTTCCTGCGGACCCCGAAGTGAAGCCCGTACTGAATACACCAAAGGTGGGATTGCGTCCTTCTCTACTGGCCGAAATGCTGCAAAAACGTGCGGCTGTACTGTCCTCGGCGCTGCTGCGCTTGGCTTCGACTTTATGGTAGCCGCGGCTCATCGTCAACCATCTGTGTGGCCGCGCGAACCCCATCCGTACCGTTATCCTCCCGGAACGACCCACGGCGCACCTTCCGGCGCAAAGGCGGCCGGGACCAGATGCTCCCCGGCATGCTCCACCCCCGCCCGGTACCATACCCTCATGTCGGCCCACCTCTCCGCCGCCGCCCTCCGCTTCCTTCGCGGCCTCAAACGCAACAACGACCGCCTCTGGTTCGAAGCCCGCCGCGACATCTTCGAGCGCGAGCTCAAGCAGCCCATGCTCGCCATCATCGCCGAGATCAACGAAGCCATGCTCTCCTTCGCCCCCGAGCACGTCCGCCCCCCGCAAAAGGCGCTCATGCGCATCTACCGTGATATCCGCTTCTCCAGCGACAAGCGCCCGTACAAGACGCACACCGCCGCCTGGTGGGCCCGCTCCGGCCTCGAAAAAACCTCCGGCGGCGGCTTCTACCTCGACATCAACCCCACCGAGATCACCGTCGCCGCCGGGGTCTACATGCCTGAGCGAGACCAGCTCCTCGCCATCCGCCGCTACCTCGCCCACACCGGCGCCGGCCGCCACACCGAGTTTCGCCGTCTCCTCGCCGCTCCCCGCCTCCGCAAGCTCATGCAGCCCATCGACGGCCAGCCCCTCTCCCGCCCGCCCAAGGGCTTCCTTCCCGACGACCCAGCCATCGACCTCCTCCTCTGCCGCCAGTGGGGCGTCGCCTCCACCCTCCCCTCCGAGCACGCCACCCGCCCCACCCTTGTCCGCGAGATCGTCGATCGCCTCCGTCTCGCCACCCCCATCGTCAACCTGGTCAACGAACCCCTCACGGCCTCCCCCAAACGCCCCATCTTTTAGCTGCATCGGCAAGTTAACCTCAGGAGAAGCGCCCCAGCTTCGATACCTCCGAAGCGATCCCGCAAACACCGCCGCGCACCACGCGTCTCACCACAAATGCACCACCATTTCGCGCTGGAGAGTAGCCCCGAAATCCACCGCGACACGGCTTAGAAGGTGCTCAGATCGGCACAAATCCCAATAAAAACCACAAACCCACCAGAAAAGCCCATAAAACCCGTTGACAAACCCTCGGAAAGAGCCGAAGGTGAACTTCGGAAACATCTCCGGACCCGCATAAACACTGGCGATATCGGTCTGTGTCCTCGGTGAAGGGGCCAAATTCGCAGCAGAAAGAGGAAAACAGCATGGCAAAAGGAATCACAAAGACTGCACTCGTCCGGCAAATGGCTGAAAAGCTTGAACTTGGCAGCAAACAGATCGTCGGCTTCTTCGACCTGCTCGCCGAAACCGCCGTCAAGGAAACAAAAAAGAACGGCGAATTCACCATCCCCGGAATCGGCAAACTCGTCAAAGCAGAGCGCAAAGCTCGCCTCGGTCGCAATCCGCAAACTGGTGAAGCCATCAAGATCAAGGCCAAGACAGTCGTCAAATTTCGCGTGGCCAAGGTCGCGAAAGACACCATCGCACCGGTAAAGAAGTAAGTATCCTGATCGCGAGCTAAACCTCAAGGAATTAGCAGGAAACAGCAGTTGGTCACACGAAGCAGACCCGCAAACCCGTTCGCCTGGGCAGCCCACCGCCCGCGAACGGGCTATCGCTCGCGCAGCAGTCCGCGAACAGCGATCGAAAGCCCGAAAGAGACCACCACGCCCTGCAGCACCAGAACGGCATTGTACGTAAACCCAAGCGCCGCAAACGAGATCGCCACCCCCCACAGGTACACCTCTCCGGCAAGCGCCTGCGGCCAGCGCGCCTTCACTCGGCTGCTGCCCTCGATCCCGGCCCGGAAGCGCGGAAGCACCCTCGGAACCCGCGCAGCGTACCTCCCATACGCTGGATCGCCAGCCGCCTGCCAAAATCGTTCCTCAGCCATCACCAGAGCTACCTGCATCGCCACAATCACGACGATGCAGAAAACCGCTCCACTCCAGGTCATCAAGACTGATAACGCCAGCGTATGCAGCACCGTACCGACATACAACGGATTCCGCAGGTAGCGGTACGGCCCAGCGGCATTGATCCGATCTCCCCGAAGACTCGCGTCGAAGACAGTCTGGGATCCAAGGTACGCCGTCGCCCACGTACGAAGCCAGGCGGCCGCAAACGCTAGAAGCGTGGCCGCCGCCGTAAGGGTGACGATCGCCGTCTGCAGGTCTAGATGCAAGACATTCGACATGGTTAACGGCAGGTCAAGCCACACCCGCCGAGCCCCGAGGTGAAGCGGGTCGGCCCACGATAGAAAAAAGGCAGTCGCATAGGTCAACACATGCAGACCATAGCGGAAGCGAAAGATCACATCCGGCGCACTCCGTCGCCCCGGGCTCTCGTTCACTGAACCATCCCACGCCCGCATCCTGCCTGAGTCCCCACGAAAACGGAGCTGTCGCTCATTGTGAGTCTCTCCCCTCACCCGTGAGCGCTCCCAGAAGCAGATCGAAGTCCTCCAGGCCAGAATACTCAATAATCACCCGACCCTTACCCTTCCTGTCCTCAATCAGCACCTTCAGTCCCAGCCTTCGCCGCATCTGCTCCTGGGCCTCCCGGACGTTCGGATCCTGCCCCGCAGCACCAGCCGGCGTACTCCTCTCCCTCTGCTCCGGGTTCAGAAGCCCCTGCACATACGTCTCGGTCTGCCGGACTGACATCGCTAGAGCCTGCACCTTCTGAGCCGCGGCTCGAATGCGATCCGGCGACTCCAGCGCCAGCAGCGTCCGCGCGTGGCCAAAGCTCAGCACACCTCCCTCCACGCTGCCCTGCACCTCCTCCGGAAGCCGCAGCAGACGAAGAAAATTGGAGACGCTCGCCCGATCCTTGCCCGTCCGCGCAGCCATCTGCTCCTGCGTCATCTTGAACTCTTGGCTCAACCGCTGGTACGCCCGCGCCTGCTCCATCGGGTTTAGATCAGCTCGTTGTAAATTTTCAACAATGGTCATCTCCATCGCCTGCTCATCCGAGGCTGGCCGAACAAACGCCGGAATCGTCTCCTTGCCCGCCCGCCGCGATGCCATCAGGCGTCGCTCCCCCATGATCAGCTGATACCGTCCACCGCCGCTCGGCCGAACCACAATCGGCTGAATCACACCGCTGGCACGAATCGATTGGGCCAACTCGTCCAGCCGAGCCTCGTCAAAGTTGCTCCGCGTCTGGAAGGGGTTTCGATCAATCAGCTCGCACGCAAGCTCAAGCGGCTGCCCGTTGGCCTCGGGAGTGGGCTGCTGCAGCGCAACAGCCGGAGCTGTTCTCTGGGGCAGCAAAGCCTCGAGCCCGCGTCCCAGTGCTCTTCTCTTCAGATCAGTCGCTGCCGTCATCTATCTTTCCTCGTACGTTCATTGGGAGTAAGGCCAGAAACGGACCTTGGTTACTGACTCTCTCTGCCCAGCTGTGCCATCACGCCTCTTCCGCGGACTTGTCATCCCGTTCCTCTTGAGAATCTCCAGGGCAAGCTCCCGGTAGGCCTCGGCTCCGCGGGACCGAGCGTCGTACACGGCGACCGGTTTTCCATGGCTCGGCGCCTCAGCCAGGCGAATATTGCGGGGAATAGTCGTTTTTAATAGGTCCTCCCCGAAGAACTCCCGAAGGTTCGCCGCCACCTGCTGCGATAGATTCGTTCGGTCGTCATACATCGTCAGCAGGACCCCCTCAAGCGAGAGCCTCGGATTGAAAGCCTGCGTCACCCGATCGAGCGTACTCATCAGCTCCGAGATACCCTCCAAAGCGAAGTACTCCGCCTGCATGGGAACCAGCAACCCGTTCGCCGCGACCAGCGCGTTCAGCGTCAGCAGATCCAGCGCGGGTGGGCAGTCAAGGACAATAAACTGGTACAGCCCAAGCACCGCCGACAGCGACTCCCGCAGCCGATACTCCCTCCGCGGCTGATCGATCAGCTCAATGGTGGCGCCGATCAGATTCCTGCTTCCCGGAATGACCGACAGGTGCTCGACCTCGGTTCCGATCGTCGCCGCTGCGGCCCCCGCCGTCCCGCTGAGCAGGTCATACACACTCAGCCTCCCCGCATCGCGCGGCACACCAACGCCACTGGACGTGTTCGCCTGCGGATCGCAGTCTACCAGCAGCGTCGAAAAACCCGCCATCGCAAACGCAGCGCTAAGATTGATGGCGGTGGTCGTCTTTCCCACTCCACCCTTCTGATTCACAACCGCGATAACCTTGGCAGGCTTCAGTACGGGTTCTTTCGGTGCACTAGGGATCATCGCTCGATGAAGCCTATCTGCTCGCGTGCTCAACTGCAACTCGAGGTGCGTTGTTCCACGTGGAACGGCGCGCTCCAACCAATGTTCCACGTGGAGCATACCCCTAAGATTCTCTTCTTCTCTGCAGTCGAAATAGGAACGACCCCTCCGTCTCAGGAATCCGGACCTGGCCAGCGACACACATCCTCTCGGGAAGCCGCACAACCGATATCGCCGATCCAAGTAACCAGACGTCCACCAGCGTTCTGCCGCACGCCACGCAAAGTGCCTCCTCCGTTCGATCCACAGCTCGCATCACCACAGCCTCAAACACCCGCTCGGCTGGAAGATCTTCCACCCGCCGCCCCCAAACCTCCGTCGGCAGACCCAAAGACCGCACAGCCTCCCGAAGAAAACTCGCCTTCTTGCCTTGCGACTCCGCCAGCACCATATCTAACCCCGGATGCCAAAGCTGGATCGGTATGCCGGGAAATCCAGCGCCCGACCCAAAATCGAGTACCCGACCGCTCCCAGACAGGTGACGAGCCAGGAAAAGACTCTCGCCAAAGTGCCGGCGCACCATCTCCCGGCCGTCCGGCACGCTCGTAAGATTCATCCGCTCGTTCCACCGCAGCAGTAGCCCCAGATACCTCGAAAGCTGCCCCAACAGCAAAGGCGACGCCGTCCCACCCTCCTCCCCCAGCACCTCGCCGGAAAGATACGGCAGCAACAGCTCGCCAATCTCGTCCGGCGACAGCACACGCTCCATCATCGGTCGCCAGGCACGGCACGCATCTGCTTCCATCGCGCCACCGCCGCCACAAACGATCCGAAGATGGCCCGCGACGTCCCACTCAGCGCTACGCTCCGCTCCGGATGCCACTGGACCCCCAACACGTAGGCCGGCAAACCATCGCCCATCACGCCCTCGACCGCCTCAACCACACCATCCTCAGTAGCAATCGAGCTCACCCGGAGACCGTCTCCCACCCGGTCGATCGCCTGATGGTGGCTGGAGTTGATCAGAATGCGTGCCTCCCCTCCCTGCATTGCCGCCTCCCCATCCGCCAAGCCGGATAGCATCGTGCCCGCATGCACCATGGCTCCATGCGCGACCGCTACGCCCGACCCCGCGGCATGGTTTACCGGCACCGGAAGCAGATCCTGCAGCAGGCTCCCTCCCCGCCACACATTCAGGTGCTGTGCCCCATAGCAGATGCCCAGCACCGGCTTCCCGACGAGATACGCCTCCTCCAGCAACAGCCGATCCGCCGCCTCTCTCGCCTTGTCCGCCTGAGCACACGCCGAAGCTCTCTCCTGCCCATACAGCTGCGGGTCGACATCCGACGGGCTACCTGGAAGCAGCACTCCATCACACCCTTGAGCCAGAACCATCAGCTCCCTCTCGGAAAGATCGAGGCAAATCTCGACCGGTGTCCCCCCCGCCTCCCGAACAGCCGCCGCGTACTCGCGCCATGACCGTCCGTTGTAGTCCCCATCCAACATCGTGGGAACCGGGATCGCCACCCTCAGCTCAGCCTTCACGCTCTCCTGCCTCTCCGGACCTTCCTTCACGAAGCCTCCCTCCCAGAGTAAGCCAGGTAGGTCCTTGTAATCACCTCGTAAGCCTGGCGAGTCAGCGCATCCGCCTCGCGCGTCGTCAGACCCAACGTCGCAATCGGCTCACCCAGCACCACCAGCAGCGGCCTCGGCCGAAGATGATACGTATGGATCGGCAGCAGCTCGTACGTGCCCACCACCGTAACCGGCACCAGCGGAACCTGGGCCTTGATCGCCATAAACGCCGCTCCCGACAGAAAGGATTGGGTGTCGCCGGTCGCGGATCGGCCGCCCTCCGGAAAGATCAGCAGCGGAAGCCCCGCGCGCAGCGCCGCCACACCGCCGTTCAAGCTCACAATGGCGCTCCGTGCGCTCGTCTGATCCACCGGCACCTGTCCCGACCGGTGGAGGTGCCAGCCGATAAACGGAACCCTCCACAGCCCTCGTTTCGCCAGAATCCTGAACTGGAAGGGCAGCGTCGCAAACAGTACCGGCGTGTCCATATAGCTCAGGTGATTCGCCGCATACACCGCCGCTCTGGGCTCCGGCAGCCTGTCGAATCCAACCAGCCGCACCGGCGACAGGCTGATCGACAGCATCACGCTCGCCCACGCGCGCGCAATCGCGTGTTGCTGCCGGCCTGACCTGTCCCAAAGCGAGGTCAGGAGAGACACGCATCCAAAAACAGCTGTCGCCAGTGCCATCAGCGGGATCAGAAGCACGTAGTTCACCCAGCGCAGCGCAACGCTCGCGCGAGCCTGCTCCCGTGCGGCGGCCGTACTCGGGGTCACACCCTCTCCCTCATCAGGCGAAGGATCTCCCCCACCAGGTACACCGAGCCGGTCGCCACGATCAGCCCTCCTTCGGGCGTCAACTCGCAAGCCTCGGAAAAAGCCCCGCTCAGATGCGAAGCCGCATGCGCCGGCACCTCCATAACCCGTGCCGCCGAAACCAGATCCCCAATCGCCGCCCCCCGCGGGCTGTCGATCGGCGCCAGTACGATGTAATCGCCCCGGCGCTCCTCCTCCGCAGACGTCGAGTCAAACAGCGGAAACAGGATCTGCGTCATCTCGGCAAGGTTCTTATCCCGCAGGCAGCTGAAGATCAACGTCCGCGGCAGCTCCGAGGGCATCTGCGCCAGCGCCGACCGCAGCGTCCACGCTCCCGCCGGATTGTGCGCCACATCCACCAGCAGCGTACGCCCACCCGGCATGGGCAACACCTGCAGTCGACCGGGCCACAGCGTACCCGCAATGCCCTGCTCGATGGCGCTGTCCGCCAGTATGTAACTTTTCTCGTTACGTAACTCGGCTACCGCCGCGATCGCCAGCGCCACATTACGCTGCTGGTGCTGCCCCCGTAGCGGCGAGGCCACCATCAGATCTTTGCCATCGAGCGTCACCCGGTACCGGCTGCGTGGCAGCAGCGTCTCCCGCCTGTCCTCAGCCGCGCTGTCCCTATCCGCGCCCGTCGCGGCCTCCTCGCCATCCTGGCCCGGATCTCCCCCCGCCCCCCGGTGTGCAGGCATGTACGGAACCGCCGACACAGCATGGAGACCGTGGAGGCCCGCGGCCACCTCGCCAAACACGCGATTCGCCTCCGGATGCTGCGGCAGCGTAATCAGGGTGCCGCCCTCACGCAGGATCCCGGCCTTCTCCCATGCAATCTCCCCAAGCGTCGAACCCAGGTAGTCCTGGTGATCGAGCGAAATGTCGGTGATGATCGACAGCAGTGGATCGACGATATTCGTCGCGTCCAGCCGGCCTCCCAGCCCCACCTCCAGCACCACGATCTCCGCCCGCCGCTCCGCGAAGTACAGAAAGGCGATCGCTGTCAGCATCTCGAAGAAGCTTGGCATGTGCGGCAGCGCACCCGAGTCCACCAGTCCCTTGGCCACACGCTCCGTCTCAAAGTAGTGCCGGCCAAAGTCCTCATCCGGGATCGGCATCAGCGTCGATGGACCCGCGCTGATGGGAGCGTCAACCGACGCGTACTCCGACGGCAGCGCCGGAACGCTCAGCTGGATTCGTTCGTTCACCTTCAGGAGGTGCGGCGACGTGTACAGCCCCGTCCGGTATCCCGCCGTCGCCAGAATCGAGCCCAGCGTCGCCGCCGTCGACCCCTTTCCATTCGTCCCCGCAATCAAAACCGAAGCAAAGCTCCGCTGCGGATCTCCCAGCGACGCCGCCAGCGTCCGCATATGCGCCAGGTCGAACTTACGCCGGGGCGTCGACGCACCCGGGCTCGTCAGCTCCTGGCCAAGCGCGTAGAGCTGATCAACCGCCGAGGCGTAGGACATGCCTTCATTTTAGCGAACGCAACCGGTTGCCAAAGCGGGTGCCTCCACATCCTCCCTCTCGCCGCCATCCCACTTCCGTGTCAAGGTGTTAAACGCATCGTGGGATTCAGTCCCCCCATAGGAAAGCCGATAGTCAAGGAGCGCCAGAGGAGATCTTCCTGAGATCATCTCCACCTGAGCCGGAAGAGCCCGGGGACACTCGATACCCACGGGCCACGAGGAGAACAAGAATGCATGTTGCCCTGGCAGTAGCCTTTGGTTCGATCATGGTTGCCCCGTTTATAGGTCGGTGGCGCGCAAATGTCTGGTTGAAGTCCAACGTCCAGGCCCCACGTCCACTGCCGAAAAATGTCATCGAAATCGCATAAGCACCTTGCGGCACGGTCGAACACCTAGGGTCGCATCGTTCGCGGTGCGACCCATACTTCTGCCTCCCCGCCATCCACCCCGGACGCCCCCTCCCGCTCCTCCCGATAGCCATCGGGCCCCGCCCTAAGCAGATATGCTGGAACGGTGAGCCCCGATACGATCTCCATCCAGCTTCCCGACGGTAGCCTCCGTTCCGTTCCACGCGGATCGACTCCCTTTGACATCGCGACCGGGATCTCCCCCCGCCTCGCCGCCGCCGTCGTCGTCGCGCGCATCCGCCCACTGGAAGCGTCGGCCGCCGAGGGCGTTGCGGAGACCGAAGCAGCCGCCACCGAAGAAGCCATGTACTCCGGCAGCGTCAGCTCCGGCCAAACCGCCCGTATTGTCGACCTCTCCGCGCCACTTCACGAGGATGTTGCCCTCGAACTCCTCAAGGAGACCGACGAGGCCGCGCTCAAAGTCGTCCGGCACTCCGCCGCGCACGTCATGGCAACCGCCATCCTCGAGCTCTTCCCCGAGACGAAACTCGGCCACGGCCCCGCCACCGATAGCGGCTTCTTCTACGACGTGTACCGCCCAACCCCCTTTACCGAAGACGACCTCGCCGCCATCGAGCGCCGCATGCACGAGGTCGTTGCCCGCAACGAGCCCTTCGTCCGCGAGGTCGAATCCCGCGAGCAAGGCCTCGAAGACTACGCCCGTGAAGGCGAGTTCATGAAGGTCCACTTCATCGAACGCTTCACCGCGCCCGGCGATGAGATCTCCCTTTACCGCAACGGCAGCTTCACCGACTTCTGCCGCGGCCCGCACGTCCCCTCTACCGGCCGCGTCAAGGCCTTCAAGGTCACGTCGGTGGCCGGCGCGTATTGGCTCGGCGACGAGAAGAATCAGCAGCTCCAGCGCATCTACGGCACCGCCTTCTTCAACGCCAAGGATCTCGACGCCCACTTCAAACGACTCGAAGAGATCAAGGCCCGCGACCACCGCATCCTCGGCAAGCAGCTCGACCTCTTCTCCATCCAGGAGGTCGCCGGCGCCGGCCTCATCTTCTGGCATCCCAAGGGCGGTCTCGTCCGCAAGATCATGGAAGACTGGATGCGCGACGAATGTATCCGCCGTGGTTACGATCTGGTCTTCACTCCACACATCATGCGCCGCGATCTCTGGAAGATCAGCGGCCACGAGGGCTTCTACGGCGAAAACATGTACCCCCCCATGGAGCTTGACGACGCCGAGTACCGCCTGAAACCCATGAACTGCCCGGGCCACATCCTCATCTATAAAAGCTCGCCCCGCAGCTATCGCGACCTCCCCATCCGCTACGCCGAATTAGGCAACGTCTATCGTTACGAACGCTCCGGCACCATGCACGGCCTGCTGCGCGTCCGCGGCTTCACCCAGGATGACGCCCACGTCTTCTGCACCCCCGGGCAGATCGAAGACGAGGTCATCGCCTGCATCGAGTTCGCCCAATCCGTCCTCCAAACCTTCGGCTTCTCCGACTTCAAGGTCGAGCTCTCCACCTGGGATCCCGCCAAGCCGCAGGATTACACCGGCTCGCCCGAAAACTGGCAGCTCGCCATCGACTCCCTCAAGTCCGCCCTCAACCGCAAGGGCATCCCCTACAAGGAAATTCCCGGCGAGGCCGCCTTCTACGGCCCCAAGATCGACGTCAAGCTCGTCGACATTCTCGGCCGCCTCTGGCAGCTCTCCACCGTCCAGTTCGATTTCAATCTCCCCGCACGCTTCGAGCTCGAATACACCGGCGAGGACGGCGAAAAACACTCGCCCGTCATGGTCCACCGCGCCCTCTTCGGCTCCGTCGAGCGCTTCTTCGGCGTCCTCATCGAGCACTACGCCGGCGCCTTCCCCATGTGGCTCGCACCCGTCCAGGTTGGCATCGTCCCCATCTCCGAAAAACACCTCGACTACGCCGCGTCCGTCAAAGGGACACTCGAAGCCGCCGGCCTCCGCGTCGATCTCGACGCACGCAACGAAAAGATGAACGCCAAGATCCGCGAACTCACCCTCCGCAAAGTCCCCTTCGTCCTCGTCGTCGGCGACAAGGAGTCCGCGAGCGAGCAGGTCAGCGTCCGCACCCGCGGCAAAGGCGACGAGGGCAGCGTCCCCCTGGTCACCTTCCTCGACCGCGCCACAGCCCTCGTGAAAGATCACGCCATGGCTTTGTGATGGCACGCCCGCACCACCCGCGACGCGCGACCATCCGTGTCGTAGGGCATCTCAATCCCATGTTTACCGTTCGGGATCGCATCACCATCCACGCTCCGCTCGACCGCTGCTTCCGCCTCTCCACCAGCGTCGCCATCGTCGAGAAGGAACTCAAAATGCATCCCGTCCGAGGCAAGATGACCGGCCTCGTCAACGCCGGGGACACCGTGCGCTGGGAGGGCTGGCAGCTCGGCCTCCCGCACTTCCACGAAAGCCTCATCTCGAACTTCGTGCCCAACACCTTCTTTCAGGACAGCATGACCTCCGGCCGCTTCGCCTCCTTCCAGCACGACCACGCCTTCCTCGACGCCGGCAACGGCAGCGTCACGCTCTCCGACGAACTCCGCTTCTCCATGCCCTTCGGCTGGCCCGGCCGGCTCGTCGGCCGCTTCATCATGGTGCCGCACATCCGGGGCCTCCTCCAGCGCCGCTTCCAACTCCTCAAGCGCATCGCCGAGGGCGAAGAGTGGCGCAGCTACCTGCCCTCGGATCCGCCGCCGCATCTCAACCCCTGAGACATTCGCAGGAAGGCTATCGTCCTGCACGAGTACGTCGTCGACGCCTCCGACCTGGCCATCGTTCCTCCCAATCTCCATCCAGCCCCGCAACCTACCGCGGCCGAAACGCACTCCGAATCACCTTAGCCCGATCGATCCCCGCCCGATCATCACCCGCCCTCGTCGCACCTGCCTCCCCCTCCCCAGGCATCGCCACTTCAGCCGGATACAACACCACATACCGCCGCGCAGCCTCGCCCGACGACACACTCCGCAGGCCCGAGCTCGCCAGCTCCAGGTGCAGCATCCGGCGCTCGCGCGAGTTCATCGGCGGAAACGCATACGGCCGTCCACTCGCCGTCACGCTCGCCACGGCCACCCCCGCCGCCCGGCGCACCTGCTCTGCTCGATCCGCCTTGTAGCTCTCCGCGTCAAACGAGATCAGGTCATGCTCGTCCGGCTCCAATCGCAGCATCCCCGCGGCCAGGCTCTCCATCGCCAGCAGGAGCTCCGCATTGCGCGCCACCAACGATCTCGCCTCAGGTCCCGAGAACTCCACGCGCAGCCGCGGCCGCTCCCCCTCCCGGCCCTCGCCCAGCGCGTAGGTCATCTCCATCCCGCTCGCTTCGAGAAACACCCGCAGAAACTGGTCGATCTTCAAGCTTGCCGTGGCCCATTCCATATCGTTCCGGTCGTCCCTTGTGTGTTACGGCTCAACGCTTCCCTTGGATCGTAGCTCCGCCCACACCGCTCTTGCGCCGCGCCCGCCGCGCCGCGATCTCCCGCATCTCGCGGCCAATCGACGTCCGGTTCATCACCGCCTGCTGCGCAATCCCGATCAGGTTGCCGACCGACCAGTACAGCGCCAGCCCCGACGCGTAGTTCCACGTCATGTACCCCGACACCGCCGGCATCATAAACGCCATCATCTTCTGCTGCTGCGGATCCACACCCGGCGACGGCGTGTAGTACTGCACCAGAAACTGGCTCACCACCATCAGAATCGGAAGGATGTGGTACGGATCGGCAGCCGTCAAGTCCGGTAGCCAGAACCAGTGCGCCTGCCGCAGCTCCACCACCTTTGGCAGCATGCCGAAGAACGCAAACAACAGCGGCAGCTGGATCAGCGTCGGTATGCACCCGCCAAACATGTTCACGTCGTTGTCCTTCTGCAGCTGCATAATCTCCGCGTTCATCTCGTTGCGCTTCGGATCGGTCACCTTGAACTTCTTGTACTTCTCCTTGATCGCGTCCATCTGCGGCTGGATCCGCTGCATCTTCAGCCCGCTCTGCATCGTCTTCACCCGCAGCGGCAGAATAATCAGGTTGATCAGGATCGTCAGAATCACAATCGCCCATCCCCAGTTCGAAGCCACGTGCGCGTGGATGAACTGCAGGGCCAGAAACAGGTACTTGCCGATCACCCCGAAGAAGCCAAACTCCAGCAGCGGCTCGAGCGTCACACCCGGGTTCGCCCCATGGACGTTCTTCAGGATGTTGACCGCCTTCGGTCCCGCGTAGATCCGCGTCTGCGTGTGCCCGCTCGCGTCCCCGATCGCCGCCCCCAGAATCGGCACGTTGATCGCACCCTTTGCCGGCGACCCGCTCCCCAGGCCCGTTCGCCGAATCGTCTTCGCCACGTCCAGCTCGTTATGCAGCGTCGCCAGCGTCGCCGTCGCCGGCTGGTCCGGCAGGAAGATCGCCGCAAAGTACACGTCGCTTACGCCCGCCCAGTCGAACGGCCCACTCAGCGTCTGTCCGCCGGAAACCTTCTTCGGAGCCTGGTGCAGCTCCTTTCCGTTGCTCATCATGCTGTCCAACTGCGCGCTCGAGTACAGCGTCGCATTCTCCTGGTCGCCAAAACCTCCCGGCCAGCTCAGCAGCGTCCGCACCGGCGCTCCATTGCGCGTCACCTGCACGTCCGCATGCAGCACATACGTCTCGTCGAATGAGAACGTCTTGCGAACCTCCGTCGTTCCGTCCGAGTAGGTAAACGTCAGAGCTCCCGGAATCGCCATCGGCCCCGTCGCGCTCGGCACATACAGCGCGTCGCGCAGCCCCGCCGTCATCGCCGGGTCGTACGTGTACAGCGACATCGGATACCCGTACTGCTTTGCCGCCTGCTGGTGCACCAGGTCCAGCGGCTTTCCATCGCTGTCCTTGAAGCGCTTCAGCTGCCACGTCACCACCTGCGCCCCGCGGTTCGAGAACGTGATCCGGTACAGCTCGTTCTCGACCACCGTCGTCGCCTCCGCGGCCGCCTGCACCGTCGGCCTCCCCGGTAGTCCAGCCCCTGGGGCGCCACCAAGTCCGGCAACCGGCGTTGACCCCGCGCCCGCCAGCATCGCCGGCGACGGCTGCGCAATCCCCGCCGCCGTCTGCACCAGAGGCGCGTTCGCGTTCGGCGAGGCCGTCTGCGGATTCTTCTTCGCGCGAAAGTACTGCAGACCGAAAAAAACGGTCACCATGACCAGCATCATGACCAGCAGGGACCGGTTGTCCTGCCCGCCTGATTGATTTGGATTCTTGAACTCTGCCAAGCGAGACTTCCTATCGTGTGCGGAGGCGCGTGGAGGCGCTTCCCCTATGGTAAACGGTTTGCTCCCGTCGGTGCAGGCGGCGCCGGCTCTGCCCCCGCCGGTGGTACCGGGTCCAGACCACCCTTCGCAAACGGATGGCACCGCGCCAGGCGGCTGAGCGCCAGCAAACCGCCGCGCCACATCCCAAACCGGGCCGTCGCCACATACGCATACTCCGAGCACGTCGGCAGATACCGGCAGCGCGACGGACTCAGCGCATGCAGCGCCGGCGACACCGCCCCCTGGTACACCAGCAGAAACGCTCGCGCCAGCAAGGGTGGTCGATCATCACTCATACCTACGCGCTCCGCAGGCCGGAGGTTCTCGCAGGACGGTCCGTCACAATCCCGCTTCATGTTTGGGCCGCGCCGCCGCCTCGGTCCCCGTCCGCTCCCCTCGCCGCCGTGCCTCCTGCCGGACCGTGCGCTCAATCGTCCGGAAGACACCGGCAACCTCCCGCTCCAGCAAGGCAAAGTCCAGATCGATGGCAGACCAACGCGGATGCAGAATCACGTCCACCGACGTCGGCAGCAAAGAAAGATTCCGCCGCACCGCCTCCCGCATCCGCCGCTTGATGCGATTCCGGTCCACCGCCTTGCCCATCACCTTGCCCACCGTCAGACCCACCCGCGGGCTCAGCGGATCCGCCACCCGCAGCGGCCGGCCATCTCCCCCCATCTCGGGCCGCACACTCGCAAAAAAACTCATCTGCTTCGCGAACTGCTTACGCCCGGAGCCATACACCCGCTGGTAGTCAGCGTGCTTGCACAGCCGATGCACCGGTCCCTTCATCCCTCCAACCCCATCTGCTCCGCGATCGACCGCGCCATGCCCGTTTCTTCCCCACCCGCATGCTCCGTCGTCACCGTCTCGATCAACGCGATCCAGGTCTCTTCCACGGCAGACGTGTTGTGCCGCACACCGCGCGGAACCACAAAAAACTCCCCCGCGGCCACACCCACCGGACCTCCATCCGCCTCAGCTCGCCCGATCCGCAGCTCACCCCGCAGCACAAGAAACATCTCGTCCTCGAGCGCATGCGCATGCCAGGGAAACTCCCCGTGCACCCGAGCCACCTTAATATATTGGTTGTTCACCTGCCCGACAACCCGCGGCGACCACAGCTCCGCCACCGCGGAGCAAGCCAGGTCCAGCGAGATAGGCTTTTGTTGGAACACGAAATCCCGTCCGGGAGCCGGGTCGAACCCGCCCACCCTCTGCCTAGTCGCGGAACCCCGCGCTAACCGCGATTTTGTGGCGACCCTTCGCTCGGCGGCGGTTCAGCACCGCCGCTCCCGCCTTGGTCTTCATGCGTGTCAAAAATCCGTGGGTCTTCGCCCGATGACGCCGGTTCGGCTGAAAGGTACGCTTTGGCATGGTCCGTCTATCTCCTGATCGGCCCCCGCTTCATCCAGGCGCTCACAATCCAATCTCTTCGCTGTTGCCGCGATCTCCGAGTATACAAGACGCCCCCATGATCGCCAACGCAGACCGCCAACACCCCCGAAAGTAACGTTCCTTTCCCCCGCTTCGAACCCCATCGCGCCTTCCGAAATCCGATCTTCACAAGGATTGGTGCAACTGCCTTTTATTCGCTTCGTCCCCTCAAAACGGCCCAGATTTTCGTGCTACGATCAAACCCGCTTCATAAGACTTCACCTCGATGTTCCCCAGCTTTTGAGAGGCCTGTAGCACACTGAGCACCGACGCTCCCCCGAACGCATCCGAGCGTCCGCAGGAGACTCCTCGAGCCTGAAATCTCCCACTCGCAGCCGTCCGCGAGAACGGAGACCTGTTTGCTTTTCGACCACGACTCCGTCCCGGTCTACCCTCACCTCGGCTGACATCAGGGACAGCACGCGCACGTCCAAGGAAGTATCAGAATGTCCTTCGTTCCAACGGCCTCCGCCGTCCTGAATCATTGGGTCCGCATCCTCGCAGCCCTCGAAAAGAAAATCAACCGGCAGTCCTTCGAGACCTGGTTGAAGCCCACGCGCTTCGCCCGCGTCGAAGACCGAACCCTCTACGTCCGCATCCCCTCCGCCGACTTCGCCCACGTCGGCGACCGCTACGGCGATCTCATCCAGGAAGCCATCGATAACCTCGCGCTCGACATCGACGAGGTCCGCTACGAGACCCCGCAAAAAGACCCGGGCGCCCCCCGCCTCCGCGAAGACGGCGGCTTCGCCCCCCTTCCCAGCCACAGCCCCAACGCCCCCCGCCCCGGCGCCTCCGGACCCAGCGCCTCCTCCCTCAACTCGAACCGCCTCCCAACCGGCGGCAGCCAAGCCCCCGCCCCCGAGCAGTCCCGCTTCGACTGGAGCTCCGCCTCCCAGCTCAACCCCAAATACCAGTTCGACGCCTTTGTCATCGGCTCCGGAAACCAGTTCGCCATGGCCGCCTCCCAGGCCGTCGCCGAACGCCCCTCCAAGGCCTACAACCCCCTCTTCCTCTACGGCGGCGTCGGCATGGGCAAAACTCACCTCATGCACGCCGTCGGCCACGACGTAAAACGCCGCCAGCCCAACGCCTCCATCTCCTACGTCTCCGGCGAAAAGTTCACCAACGAGATGATCAACTCCGTCCGCTACGACAAAATGACCGGCTTCCGCGACAAGTTCCGCAACGTCGACGTCCTCCTCATCGACGACATCCAGTTCCTCGCCGGCAAGGAGCGCACCCAGGAGGAGTTCTTCCACACCTTCAACACCCTCCACGAGTCCATGAAGCAGATCGTCATCGCCTCCGACCGTCCCCCGAAGGAGCTCGCCAACTTCGAAGACCGCCTCCGCTCCCGCTTCGAGTGGGGCCTCATCGCCGACATCCAGCCCCCCGACCTCGAAACCAAGGTCGCCATCCTCCAGAAAAAGGCCGAGATCGAAAGCACCACCCTTCCCACCGACGTCGCGCTCTTCATCGCCTCCAACGTCCGCACCAACGTCCGCGAGCTCGAGGGAGCCCTCGTCCGCCTCATCGCCTGGTGCTCCATGCACGGCGTCGACATCACCCTCCCCACCGCCCAGGTCTGCCTCAAGCAGTTCATCGACACCCAGGTCCGCAAGGTCACCATCGAGACCATCCAGCGCACCGTCGCCGAGCAGTTCGGCATGCGCGTCGCCGAACTCAAGCAGAAAAACAACTCCCGCCAGATCGTCGTCCCCCGCCAGATCGCCATGTACCTCGCCAAGCAGCTCACCGAGGCCTCCCTCCCCGAGATCGGCCGGCAGTTCGGCGGCAAGCACCACACCACCGTCATGCACTCCATCTCCAAAATCGACGAGGGCCGGCGCACCGACAAAGACCTCAACCGCACCCTCAACAAACTTATGGAAACCCTCAGCTAAAACACCTATCCCGTCGCTAGGGAAGCACAGAAGTCCAGGGCCGCCCAGAGAGCACAGGTCTTCAGGCCGCCTGAGAGCATAGGTCTTTCCAGCGTGGCCTGGGGAGCGGAGGTCTCTAGGGGGCCGTGGGGGGGAGCACAGGAGTTTCAAGGGCCGCCTAGGGAGCACAGGAGGTCCAAAGCAGCCGCTTGGGCAGCACAGGTATTCCAAGGCCGCCTGCGGAGCACAGGTGTTCTACGGCCAACGGCCCGTTCTATACCAGCCTGGGGCAAAGCCCCAGGATTACGCCCAACAGATGTGCAAGGGCTGAAGGCCCGATCTACACCTCTGCCCACCTCGTCCGACGGTGCCTAAGTGCCCCACCTCGCCACCTGAATACTCCCTGCCTTTGCCGTCCACCCGACCGTTCTCGAGCCCCGCCACTCCTTGATTCTTGCTGTCATCCTGATCATCTGCACGGAGCGATGAAGGACTGCGCGACCCAACCCGTCTCAACCCTCCAGCCACGCGCTCCACACCATCCTCCCCCTCCCCTCGCGGCCTGTGCATTTCCCGCCCGTCTAACCGCCTCCCCCACAAGCACCTGCCCAGCCTTTCCACACTCCGCACCACCTCCTCGCAACCGTCAATCCCACCTTTTGTGCAGAAGCCGCATAAACCCGCCCCATCCCTCTCCACCTGCCCCGCAATCCGCAATCTCCATCTCTCCCGTCCCCGATCTCTGAATCAGGACACAAAATAACTCCTGCATCGAAAGCAACATAGCCCACTCCTCCACATTTCCAGCACAAACGTCTACGGCTACTACTCTTTCTCTTCTTAAATTCAGTTCTTTTAGAAGAACTCTTCGCGCCCAAAGCACCTGCACACACACCCTCGCCCTCTCACGCAGCTGTCCCACACATCCAGCCCTTTTCCCACAAGTCAGAAAGAACCGCCCGAGCCCCAGAAGATCGCTAGAATCGAAGAGCGGGCCCAGCCAAAATCTCACGACACCGTCAGCCCCTTCGGTGTACAGTTTTCGCAAGCCCCCAGCAAACCCCCGGAGACGATCGACCGTGACGAGCGCGACGCAGGACACCGAAATGACCGCCAGCCCCGCCGCAGCCCCCCCCGGCAACCTCGAGATCACCGTCTCCCGCGCTGAGCTCCTCCGCGAGCTCACCGCCGCCCAAAGCGTCGTCGAGCGTAAGACCACCATCCCCATCCTCTCGAACTTCCTCTTCGAAGCCTCGAGCGAGGGCGAAGGCGGCCGCCTCACCGTCACCGCCACCGACCTCGACCAGAGCCTGCGGACCTCCTGCGCCGCCAAAGTCAAAAAAGCCGGCGCCTGCACCATCCCCGCCCGCAAGTTCTACGACTACATCAAGCTCCTCCCGGATGGCGACATCTCCATCAAACTCATGGACAATCACTGGGTCCAGATCCGCGCCGGCCGCTCCAACACCAAGATGGTCGGCATGGCCCGCGCCAACTTCCCCCAGGTCTCCGAGTTCCCCGCCTCCGGCGCCTTCAAGCTCTCCGTCGCGAGCCTCCGCAACATGGTCTCCAAGACCATCTTCGCCATCTCCAACGAGGAAAGCCGCTACACCCTCAACGGCGCCCTCCTCGTCCTCAAGGCCGAGTCCATGGCCATGGTCGCCACCGACGGTCACCGCCTCGCCCACATCGAGAAGCAGGGCGAAACCCTCGACGGCGTCTCCGGCGAAAAGAAGACCCTCATCCCCCGCAAAGCCCTCTCTGAGCTCTCCGGCCTCCTCGGCAGCACCGACGCCGAGACCCTGGACTTCGCCGACGATGACCAGACCCTCTTCTTCCGCGTCGGCGGACGCGTCCTCACCAGCCGGAAACTTACCGGCCAGTTCCCCAACTACGAGGCCGTCCTCCCCCGCGACAACAACAAGTTCGTCATCGTCCGCTCCGAAGATCTGATGGGATCGATCCAGCGCGTAGCCCAGTTCGCCGACGAGCGCTCCGGAGCCATCAAGATCCGCCTCGAGCAGAACGAGCTCAAGCTCTCCTCCTCCTCGACCGACGCCGGCGAGTCAGAAGACAGCATCGAGACCCCCTACAACTACGATCCCCTCGTCGTCGGCTTCAACTCCTCCTACCTCATCGACTTCCTCAAAGCCATCGGCAATACCGGCGAAGTCCGCCTCGAGTTTAAGGATGCCCAGTCCGCCGGCCAGATGCGCCCCGAAGACGGCAACGAAGACGTCAAGTACCGCTACATCCTCATGCCCATGCGCATCTGACCTTCAACACCCGCCACCGCCTTTGTGATCGTTGCTTCCCGTTCTCTTTGCTCCTCATTCAGGAGCGCAGCGGAGAAGTCTGCCGTCCCAATCTGCGTGTCAAGCCCTCACCAACCATATCCCCAGCAGAATCAAAGATATCCGCCTGGCGCAGACACCCCCTCGCATCCGCTACCCTGAACAGATGGAGCCTTGACCGAAGATTCTATCCTGGTCCTAACTCCAATCGATAGAAGCTTTTACCAGCAACTCCAAACAATGGAATACTTTACCTGGTACCCCTAGGTTAACTTCAACTACGGCGGTACTTTACCCCAAAAGTAGGGGAGGGGGGGAGGGTACCCCGGCCCGCACTTACTGCCGCAACTCCACCACCGTCGCACCCTGCCCACCCTCATAGTGCGGCGGCTCCGTCACCCCGGTGACGTGCGGATGCTTCTTCAGGTACTCGCGCAGCGTCCGGCGCAGCACCCCCATCCCGGTCCCGTGCACGATCCGCACCCGCGGCAGCCCTGCCAGGAAAGCCTGGCCGATATACCGCTCCACCTCCCCCTCCGCCTCGTCCGCCGTCCGCCCGATCACGTTCAACTCCATCGGCACATAATCGCCCTCGGCCATGGACGCGACTGTCACCCCACCCCGCCCCCTCCTCGCCTCCGCCGAAGAGATCGCCTGCACCGGGGTCACCTCCCCGATATCGCTCCGCGGCACCCGCATCTTCATCTGCCCGATCGCAACCTCGAAGCTCTTCCCATCCAGCACCCGGCTCACCCGAGCCTCCCGCCCCAGCGACCGCAGCCTGACCAGATCCCCCACCCGAACCTCGGCCTCGCCCCTCCCCCGCCGCCCCTCATCCGTCTTATCCGCACCCGAAACATGCGCAACGATCGTCGAGTTGAATTGCTCCGAAAACTCCCGCTTCAGCCGCGCCACCCGAGTCGCCGAGTCCCTTGCGATCTTCTGCGAGATGGTCTTGTCCTCGATCGACTTCACCGTCTCCTTCAACTGCGCGGTAAAGTCCTCCAGCAGCAGGTTCAGCTTGCCCTCGAGCTCGCGTGTCCTTTGCTTCTGCTCGTTGCGACCCTCGAGCTCCAGCCGCGCCCTCTCTCTCGCCAGCTCCTGCTCCCGCCGCCGCAGCTCATCCCGCTCCGTCTTCGCCGCCGCCAGCTGGTCATGCAGCTGGTCCAGGAACTCGCCAATGTCCGCAGTCTGGGTCGTCATCTGCCCTCGAGCCTCGGCGATGATCGCCGGCGCGAGCCCGAGGCGCTCGGCTATATTCAGCCCCGCGGAAGCCCCCGGAACCCCCATCCGCAGCTCATACGTCGGCGTCAGCGTCTCACGGTCAAACCCCACGGCGGCATTCAGCACACCCGCATGGTTCGCGGCATACACCTTCAGCGACGTGAGGTGGGTCGTCACACAGCACCAACTTCCCGTGCGCAGGAAGTGGTCGGCTACCGCTACCGCCAGCGCCGCTCCTTCCTCTGGGTCCGTGGCCGACCCTAACTCGTCCAGCAGTACCAACGAGCTCCGATTTGCCGACCTTGAGATCCGGTCGACGTTGACCACATGGGAGGAGAAGCTCGATAGGTTCCGCTCGATCGACTGCGCATCCCCGATGTCCGCGTACACGCCACCAAAGAGCGGCAGCATTGCTTCCTCCGCCGGAATTGGAACCCCCGCCTGGGCCATCAAAGACAGCAAACCAAGAGTCTTCAACGAGACCGTCTTGCCTCCAGTATTTGGTCCACTGATGATCAGCTGCCTTGACCCAGCCGGAAGAAGGATCGTCAGAGGCACCGGCCTGGCCTCCCCGACCGCTTTCCCGCCTTCGTCCATCGCACTCGCTGCCCGCATCCGAATCTCAAGCAGCGGGTGTCTCGCCTTAAGAAGGCGTAACTCGCTCGTCGATCCGGCATCAGGGGCGGGGAAGAAGCTCGGCTGAACGCAGTCAAGCTGTATCGCGAAGCGAGCCCGCGCATAATGAGCCTCTGCCTCTGCAAGGACACACGTGCCAACGTGAATGGCAGTCGCTTCTTCGGCAATCAATCGAGTTAGAGCGATGAGGATCCGGTGAATCTCAGCTTGTTCCTCGTCCAGAAGCCGAACGAGCTCGTTATTTTGTTCGATGGTCTCCAATGGTTCGACAAACACGGTTTGACCGGTCGAACTCGACCCATGAACAACCCCGGGAACTCGTCGTTTGAACTCCGCCCTAACCGGGATAACGAAGCGCTCGCCGCGAACGGTGATCACATCGTCGTGGGTCGCTCCCTCATCGCGTAAACGTCGCGCAGTCCGCCGAAGACTCTCCTCGATGGCGCGATGCTGCCGTTCCATGGCCCGCCGAATGCGGCGAAGCTCTGAGGAAGCGTCATCCGACAGACTACCGTCCGGTTCAATCTTGCCTCGAAGACTGCGGAGCAGCTGCGACAGATCCGTTCCAAGCATCGGCTCGGAAAGTTCCGCAATGCCTGGCCAGGTATATCGTCCTGTGCCCTTGCTGAGAGCAATCAGATTTGTCCAAGCTGCCACTCTCTCCGCCAGACCTAAAAGCCGCAGAATATCGAGGCTGTCAAGGGCAACACCGTCTACCCGAGCCTCCTTCAGCAGCGAGGTTGGGTCAAAGATACCATGGAAGTCAAAACTCCCCCCGCCGGAGATCATGATTCCAAGTTCGGCAGTACGCTGTTGCTGCTGCTCAATCCACGCCAAGTCTCCCGACGGCTCCAAGGCCAGCAACCAGGCACGACCCAGCGGTGAAACAGTAGCTCCAGCAAGGTGTTCTCGAAGCCTCGGCCACTCAAGAGAGGCGCCACCTGTTTCGCGGAGCGTTGACGGTATCTTTGGCAGAAGTTCCAAGCTAATCACCTGTCTCATAACACCGCACCAAAAACCGACGCGTCGGCTGACTTATACCAGAGTTTGATGGTTTGGCCAGCTGCAAAGCTTCATCTCAAGGGGTTTGCGATGCCCTGTCAAGCAGGCAAAGTAGCCCATTGGATCCGATGCCCGATTCTGCCTGAGTGTGACGCACCGTCGTTCACGGCTCAGGGTCCTCCGGCACCGGCCTACCCTCCTCCCTCTTCCGCCGGGTTTGACTTCACGTTCTCGCGTCAGTCTGAAATATTCGAACGCTCGCATATCGTAGTGCGGCTTTGGCATGTACAGGATCGTAGGCGGCAACCTCGCGAGGTTGGTCCTCGGTTCCGTTCCAACAAGCACCCTGTCGATCAGAATTGGCTCTTGGCGCCCATGATCTCCCGCTGCAAGCTTGAATGAGCTTTATCGGGCCGTGATCGCACTATTCACCGTCGCTTCAGCAGCCCTGGCATTGAATGCCGGATACAGCTTGCTGAATCGGCGTCCATGGGCAAGAACTCTTGCCCATGGACGCTGCGCGCCTCGCACTGTTGAAGCGCTCCGATCGGGACAGGATCGGCATCTACACGCTCGGAGTCCTCGCGCCAGGGGAGTCGGCGTGAAAATGATGCGATCACCGCACGAATAAGCATCTCCTGACTGGTTCAGCTAGCCTCCCGCCGTAAACTGGAACTATGAATTTTCCGGCGACCCGGTTACGTCGTTTACGTCGAACCGAAGCGCTCCGATCACTGGTGCGGGAGACTAGGCTGACGCCCGGTGCGCTGATCTATCCCCTCTTTCTCTGTCCTGGTGAGGGTATTCGTCGCGAGATCAGCTCCATGCCTGGGGTCTATAACCTGTCGATCGACGAAGCCCTCAAAGAGGCGGAGACCTGCGCCACTCTCGGCATCGGCGGTCTGCTTCTCTTCGGTCTTCCTGCAGAGAAGGACGAGCATGCATCTGGCGCCTGGGATCCGAACGGGATCGTCCAGCAGGCACTCCGAGGGTTCAAAGCCAATCGAAGGCTTGACTCGCTCGTGCAGATCGCCGACGTCTGCCTCTGCGAGTACACCTCGCATGGCCACTGCGGCATCGTCATCCGCGACCGCGATGAGTACGAAATCGACAACGACACCAGTGTTGAACTGCTTTCTCGAACCGCCACGTCCCTGGCATTGGCAGGTGCGGATATCGTTGCACCCAGCGATATGATGGACGGCCGTGTCGCTGCCATGCGCCAGACGTTGGATGCCGCGGGCCGGCAGCAGACGCTCATTTTGAGCTACGCGTGTAAGTTCTCTTCTGCGTTCTACGGTCCATTTCGCGAAGCCGCAGATTCGGCGCCGCAGTTTGGCGATCGTCGCAGCTACCAGATGGATGGAGCCAACCTTCGCGAGGCTATGCGCGAAATTGAGCAAGACGTCGCCGAGGGCGCCGACATGCTTCTGATGAAGCCGGCCATGCCTTACCTCGACATCTTGTACCAGGCTCGTCAGCGCTTCGACCTGCCCGTCGGTGCCTATCAGGTCTCAGGCGAGTACAGCATGCTGCACGCGGCCTTTCAGCGTGGCTGGCTCGAACCGGAACGAGCCATTATGGAGTCACTGCTGGCGATACGGCGCGCGGGCGCAGACTTTATCGTCTCGTACTTCGCGAAAGATGCAGCAAAGATCCTGTTGTAGGCACGCTTTGGCCGCTTGCATCGTTGGCTTAAGCAGCTACATCAGACTGTGGTTAGCGGTAAAATGAACTGTTTGGAACGAACAGAACGGAGCATCTCTTTGGCAGACGTAGTTTTTGACTTGGTAGTGGTTGGCGGCGGTCCCGCTGGATATACCTGCGCTATCCGTGCGGCGCAGTATGGGCTCAAGGTCGCTCTGATTGAAAAGACCGATAAGCTGGGCGGTACCTGCCTGCATTGGGGTTGCATCCCAACGAAATCGATGCTGTTCTCGGCCGAAATCTGGGATCACCTGAAGCACGCTGACCGTTATGGTATCGAGGTCGCGAATCCCAAAATCAACTGGAAGGGCGTGCTGGCCCGGAAGAACGATGTCATCACAAAGCACACCAAGGGCCTCGAGTTCCTGATGAAAAAGAACAAGATCACCACCTTCCAGGGCTACGGTCGCCTGACCGGACCAGCGAAGGATGGCGTCCACACCGTCGACGTCGACCGCGATGGCAAGAAGGAGACAGTTAAGGCCAAAAAGATTGCGCTTGCCACAGGGTCCGACGCACGTATGCTCCCGAGTTACAAACCCGATGACACCATCCTGACCAACATGGAGATCCTCACGATCGACCATATCCCAGCGTCCCTCGTCGTCATCGGATCGGGTGCCGTGGGCGTCGAATTCGCCTCCGTCTTCAACAGCTTTGGTTGCCAGGTCACCATTATCGAGGCACTGTCTCGTGTCGTTCCTGTTGAAGATGAGGACGTAAGCAAGGAGTTGCTGCGCGCCTACAAGAAGCGCGGTATTGATGTCCATGTCTCGGCGAAGGTCGATAAGATTGAGAAGACGGAGAACGGCGTCAACGTTCACTTCACCAAATCGGACGGCAAGGGTGAGATTAAATCCGCTGAAAAGGTCCTTGTCGCCGTGGGCCGGGCACCCCGTACAACTGATATTGGCCTTGAGACGACCAGGATTAATACCGATCGCGGTTTCGTCACGACGAATGAATGGATGGAAACCACCGAGCCAGGCATCTATGCTATCGGGGACGTCGTGGCTGGGCTTCCGCAACTTGCGCACGTTGGCGCCATGTCCGGTCTAGTTGTCGCCGCGAAGCTCGCCGGTAAGTACGCTCGCCCTGTTCGTCGTGACCGTATCCCGGGTTGCACGTACTGCGACCCGCAGATCGGCTCAGTCGGGCTCACGGAAGCGCAAGCGAAGGAGAAGGGCTTCCAAGTCAAAGTGGGTAAGTTCCCTTTCGTCGGCAACTCGAAGGCCACCATTCTTGACTCGCACGACGGCTTCGTGAAGGTCGTCTCGGACGCGAAGTACGGCGAGGTGCTGGGTGTGCATATCATCGGTCCTAATGCCACCGAGCTCATCGCGGAGAGCGTTACCGCGATGGAACTCGAGGCCACCGTCGAAGAGATGATGTTCACCATCCACGCTCATCCCACGCTGGCTGAGAGCATGTTGGACGGCTTCTCGAGCGTCGAAGGAATGGCCATCAACGTTTAGGCTGCCAATGCTGGTTCATCTCTTCAATCTCGGGCGGGTACCGTACAAGCAGGGTCTCGAGATTCAGCGGCGTGTCGTCGCAGCTCGCAAGCAGCAGCTTATCGGCGACACTCTCCTTCTTCTGGAACACCCTCCAGTCATTACGCTTGGCCGCAACGCAACACGTGCAAACATTCTCGCCTCCAGCGACTATCTCGTACAGCGGGGAGTGGACGTGTACGAGACGAACCGTGGCGGCGACGTGACCTATCATGGCCCCGGCCAGCTCGTCGGCTATCCCATTGTCGACCTGCGTGGAGATCTTCCCGGAAGACGCGGCTCATACCTCGGCCCAGTAGACTTCGTACGTCTCCTTGAAGAGGTGCTGATCCGTACTTGCGGGGAGTTCGGCGTACTCGCCCAACGTATCTGCAAGCGCACAGGTGTCTGGACCGTCGCCGGCGGCGGTATCGCCGAGAAGAAGATCGCCGCAATCGGCGTTCACGTGTCGCAGGCGATCACCTCGCACGGATTTGCTCTCAACGTCTCTACGGACCTACGCGACTTCGATTGGATCGTCCCTTGCGGCATCGCTGACCGGAAAGTGACTAGTCTTGACCTTGAGGTGTCAGGCACTCTCTCTGCCCAACAGATACCAACGATGGAAAACGCCTTCAATGCTACGGCGCGAAATTTCGGGCGTATCTTTGATCGTCAGATGTTGCTCACGTCCTCACTGAACGAACTCCTGCCGGCTGCCATACTGACAACGGGAGCCGTATAATCCAGTGTTGCGTGGCAACCGCATATACAGCTCTACCGACAGAAGGATTCTCATGCCGACCGAAGTAGTCATGCCCCAGATGGGCGAGTCCATCACCGAAGGCACCATCACCAAGTGGCTCAAGCAGCCCGGCGAGGCCGTCGAGCGTGACGAACCGTTATTTGAAATCTCCACCGATAAGGTGGATGCCGAGATCCCGTCGCCCGCTGCCGGAACCCTGCAAGAGATAAAGTCACCCGAAGGAACGACAGTGCAGATCAACACAGTCGTTGCTCTCATCGGCGAGGCCGGTGCGATGTCGGCACCCGCTGCGGCATCGGCCCCCAACGATGTACCGGAGAGCGCTGCCACACCCGCCGCAGACTCCGCGACGCCGGCTGCAGCGACACCTCCCGCGCCCGACCTCGAGAATCCTCCCGCTGCCCCCGGCACTGAGTCCGGTTCGCAGCCTGAGCAGGCCTCAGCCGGAACTGAGATCGTGATGCCGCAGATGGGCGAATCCATTACAGAAGGCACCATCACGAAGTGGCTCAAGAAGGTCGGAGACAGCGTCCAGCGCGATGAACCCATCTTTGAGATCTCGACCGACAAGGTAGACGCCGAGATTCCATCTCCTGTCGCGGGCAGACTATCCGAGATCAAGGTCGGAGAAGGTCAGACCATTACGATCAATACCGTCGTGGCAATGATTGGCGGAGGCGCGGCTCCAGCAGCCAAGCCTACTCCAACTGCTGCCGTGCCAGCAGCCGCGCCCGCACAGCAGCAGAACGGCAAACCTTCAGCCGCTCCCATTGCTTCAGCGTTCCAAGCCGAGCACGTTCGATCCTCACCGCTCGTTCGCAAGATCGCCAAAGAGAACAACGTTGATCTCGGCCAGGTATCTGGCTCCGGCGCCTCCGGTCGTATCACCAAATCGGATATCCTCGGCCACATGGAAGGCGACACCGCATCGCAGTCTCAAGTTCCTGCTGGAGCTGCCATGCCCACCACGACGCTCACCGTCAAGCCGACCTACGTACAGGCCGAATCTGCAAAGGCTACCTCTGCTCCAGCAAAGGCCATCAGCGTCACCCCCTCGACGCCTGGCGAGCTCGTACCCATGTCTAAGATGCGCTCCATCATCGCGCAACGCATGGTTGAGTCCAAGCGTACCGCCGCCCATGTCCATACCGTCTTCAAGGTAGACATGTCCCGTATCGTCAAACTTCGCGAAAAGGAGAAGACGAAGTACGAGCAGCGCAATGGGGTCAAACTTACGTACATGCCGTTCATCACACGGGCTGCCGTAGCCGCGCTGCGCAAGCATCCGATCGTCAACGCTGCAACTCAGGGCGACGCCGTCCTTTACAACAAGAACATCAACATCGGCATCGCGGTCGCGCTTGACTGGGGCCTCATCGTGCCCGTCATCAAGCAGGCCGAAGAGAAAAGCTTTCTTGGCATCGCACGCTCCATCGTCGATGTCGCTGACCGCGCTCGCAATAAGAAGCTAGCGCCGGACGAAGTCGCTGGCGGTACTTTCACGCTCACAAACTCCGGCATCTTCGGCGAGCAGTTCGGCACACCGATCATTGCCCAGCCGCAGTCAGCTATTCTTGGCATCGGCGGCCTAAATAAAGAAGCTCTTGTGCTTACCGACAAGGACGGTCAGGACACAATCGCTATTCGCAGCATTCAACGATTTACTCTCGGCTTCGACCATCGCATTATCGATGGCGCCGATGCCGGCAAGTTCATGTCCGACTTCAAATCCTACTTGGAAAACTGGTCCGAAGATATCGGCTGATCAAGTATGGTGACACATGCAAAAACCGGCAGAGCCCACATAGGCTGCCGCTTTCGCACGTAAACCGCCGAACTGATCGGCGTCGTATTATTTCTCTCACAGGTCCATGTCACCGCGGCTCTAAGTCCCGCAGAATACGGTAGAGCTCGGCGATATCCCCTGCCGATCTCAATAACGAAACCTCTGCGGGAATACGTCTCATCTGCGTGCCCGTACAAACCGCCAAACCACCTTTAGGGCACAGCTTCAGGCAGTCAACACCCAGCACATGAAGTTTGGGGCCTCGTTGAGGATCGAGCTTGGCGTACACCTTAAGCGCCTTCTTCAACGTCGCGCCCTCAGAAAAGCTTCCGCTCTTCCTCAGCTTGCGCTCGCACTTCCTGCATACCAGAAGCAGTTGGCCTTTCCAAGGTATGCGGTAGCTCCGCAACTCGCTTACCTGTTCCCGCAACGCATTCACCCTCGTCGACTCCACTGATCCATCTTCGCTGCCGCAGTCTATAGCGTTGTCAGTGCCCTCTGCACGTACGCCAATGCCTCTTCCGCCGTCGCCCCTACGGAACTGAGATGACCCATCTTTCGACCTTTTCTTGGGCGAAGCTTCTCATACAGATGCAATCGAACTCCCGGCACCGCCAACGCCGCCTCAAAACGAGGTTCTCTCGGTCGTCCCGCTTCATCCAACCAGAGATCTCCCAAAAGATTGACAATCGCTGCCGGTTGCACGAGGTCTGTGTCTCCCAGGGGCAGATCGCATACCGCCCGTACTAACTGCTCAAATTGGCTCGTCACACACCCACGCTCACTCGCGTGATAGCTGTTATGCGGCCGTGGCGCCAACTCGTTCACCAGCAGCCTGCCGTCTACCGTGCAAAACATCTCCGCGGCAAGAATGCCTTCAAGCTGGAACGTCTCAGCAATCTCTCGCGCCAGCCCCTGTGCCTCTTCGCGCATCGCATCCGGTATCGGAGCGGGCAGCACACTCCACGTCAAAATCTGCTGCTCGTGGTGGTTCCAGGCAACCGGGAAGACTTTCACCTCGCCCCGTGGAGACCGCGCCACCAACACCGAAATCTCGCGCTCAAGCTCGATTGCCCTCTCCACAACTCCCGGCCCTTCTCCCAAGGCTTCCCATGCACCCTGAACCTCGGTCGTGAAATCGGCGCCGGCAGCAAACCCGACCTTGCCCTGACCTCGCCCGTCATATCCACCCTGTGCGCTCTTGCAGAAACATCGGCCACCGAGCACCTGAATCGCTCCTCGCAACTCATCCCGCGATCGCACGGCGCGGAACTCGCCCACCGGAAATCCGTTTCGTACCAGCCAATTCTTCTGCTCGATGCGATCTTGGATGATCGTCAGCATCGTTCCACCCGGACGCACCGGGGCGAAACCCGCTGCAGCTTCCATACTCGCTATCGAAATCTGTTCGATCTCGAGCGTCACGACATCGCATCCGCGCGCTAGATTTGCCGCCTCTCGACTGTCATCCCAACCGGCTTCGATACACCCGTCGACGACAAACCGCGCTGGGCAGGCCGGGTCAGGATCAAGCACCAGGATCCGATAGCCCATCCCCCGCGCTGCCATGGCCGTCATGCGGCCTAGCTGGCCTCCCCCAAATATCCCGATTGTAGAACCCGGTACGATGGGCCGCCCCGCACCCAGTGGCATGGCACTCATGGAGCTTCACCTTCGATCTCCTGCAGAAGTACCTCATCCGTGCGCTTGGTTCGCCACGTCAACAGCCTGCCCTGCAACTCCCTATCAGTCGTCGCCAGCATAGCGATCGCCAGCAGAGCCGCATTCACCGCTCCGGCAGCGCCGATCGCCAGCGTTCCCACAGGCACCCCTTTTGGCATCTGCACGATAGAGAGCAACGCATCCATGCCCTGCAGTGCGGTAGCCGGAATCGGCACGCCCAGGACCGGCACCACGGTCTTAGAGGCGATCATGCCGGGTAGGTGAGCCGCGCCACCCGCTCCAGCGATGATCACGCGCAAGCCCCGCTGCATTGCGCTTCCAGCATAGTCAAACAACAAATCCGGCGTTCGGTGGGCCGACACGATCCGCGTCTCGTGCACTATCCCAAACTCCTTCAGCATCTCAGTAGCGTTTCGCATCACCGCAAAGTCGTTGCGGCTCCCCATCACCACTCCTACCAGAGGCTCGGCGTCCATCGCCCGATTATAACGAGCGTTCGAACGCCGAGCCGCTGCACCCAAGGTCAGAGACCCTGATAACGATCAGCATGACCCTACTAGGGTGTACCTAGAGCTTCCGAAAGTAGTCAATAGCCAGATGCACGATTGTCAACGCGCCTCCGGCAGCACCCGCCATGCCTTTCATGCGCTGCATCCCTTTTTCATGCGTCTCCACCCGTTTTTCGAGTTGGAGAATGCGCCCAGGCTGTCCGATCCCCATCAATTGACACATCTGGCTCTTCAGCACACTCAAATCCGCTAATACTTGCCCTTCGAACTCAGTCATCTCATCACCTCCTCTCCCAATCACCAGATTCACCGATCACCTCGCCTAACCCACAGGAACGTTGGTGAAGATCGCGCTCGAGAATCGCGAATAGACCGGCGGCTTAGATCCGTCATACATCCTCACGTAGTAGCGCTCCACCTGCGCCTCTCGCGGAATAACGAAGCCGCGTACCGGACTCCGCATGACTAAATCCTGATCCACCGCGGCTCCAAAGCCCCCGTCCCTGCGCCTTACCTCGAAGCCTCCTCCTTGTGGTGGTGCAACTTCCGCATCGACCTGCAGCGCCGTCCCACTTGCGCTGATCAGCGTCAACTGCGAAAGATTCGCTTGGTAACTTCCGACACCTGTCTGAGCTACCTGCGGTAAAACGACATCCGTCGCAACAGATTCCGATACCCGGATCCCAAGTCCCTGTGCCCACTCGCTTTCAAAAGCAACGTGCTGCGTAACAAGCTCTGGCGCAGCCATTCCGTCGACCAGAGTAACGCTCCTTATCAGACTGTTTGCAGCCATTCCATTGCGAGATATGGAAAGGACATCCCCGGGCCATACATCCATCGAGTTCGTCGTGGTAAAAGCGCCACCCATCCCCGCCGACAGATCCGTCGCTACACTCAGCAGCGCCTCCGCCGCATTCTCGCAGTCGGTCGTAGACCGAGCTGCTGGTCGCACTACCTTGCCTCGCCACTGCGCCGTCCCAGGAACTCCGCTCGCCGCCTCCACCGCCACACTTGTCGGATCCTCGATCCGCGCGATCGCTCTCTGGCTCGTTCGATATCGGGCTGTCACCAACTCGCCCGCCTGGGGCACCTGTCCGGTAAAGAACGTGATCTTGCCTGCGCTCGAGATCGTGCAGTCCACACCCTCACCTGCCGTTCCCGCGGTTTGCGTCGACCTTACGCCCGCTGCAGAGGTTTTCGTCACCCAGGTCGACCCTGCCTCCGTTAGTCTGCAGTACCCTGCTGACCCAATCAGCTGCACACTATTCACCGGCACAAAGCTGCAGATCGGTGGCGAGTTGGACAGGGTTCCGTCATATAGCACAATCGCCGGCGTGTTCGACGAGCTACCCGTGTCCTGAAGGTCGAACACGAGATCAACCGGAGCGTCAACAGCGCCGCCACCAAATGTTCTGACGATGCCGCCGACCATCGCATAGTAAAGTTGCCGCACGCGCTGTACCTCCACGCAGTGCACTCGGATCCGCAACGTGTAGGTGTGCCCGCTCTGGAGCGTAAACACCGTGCCCGTCTCCACGCCATCAATTAGCGGAGCGACCACCGTCGATCCGCTGTTCTGACGAATGTTGTAGCCGGCAAAGCAGGTCGCCCGGCTTGTTCTTCCGTTGTAAAGTCCGCATAGAACACCGTCGCTGGCAGCTTGCATCTGCACTGAGCCCATCTCCAGAAGCAGCGATCCTCCTATCTCTACCTCGTCGATCGCACTCAGCGTCGTCTGGCCGTCCAAGCCGTTTCCCCCGCTCAGGGTCAGCCCGGCGGACGTGAGACTGAGGTGAGATCCAGGGTCGGCAATGCTCCATACGCGCCGGTCCAAGACTTCCGCGTCGAAACTATCCGAGAGCCTATGCGACCGTACGCCTGAGATGCCGTGCTGAAACGGTGTCACAGACAAAGCAAAGGCGCTCGTTGTTCCATCACCCGCGAAGCTCTCGGCAATGTACGCCGCCGGCTCGATCTCGCCCGAAACCGTAATGTCGTTAGCCAGCTCCCTGGTTTGGGATAACTGCAGTCCCGCGACTTGCAGCCTCCCATCGCCGTCGCTCAACACGTGCGTTACCGTGCCTGCAGGCTGCAAACCCACGACACCACCAACCCGGTACGCCCCATACAAGCTGTCCGCGAGATACCCCGCGTTCGCCGACCAGCTCGCATTTTGCTCCGGCTCAAACACACCGACGCTGCGAATTCCTCCCGTCGCCGCACTTGTAAATTGGGGGAGGCCCACTCGGCTGGTGAGCGTGCGAAACGCGTCTGCGCCGTTCTGCTGGAGCCCGGCCCCGCTTGCAGGCGAACCTTGACGGTCTAGCAGCCACTCATCGCTAATCGCATGCAGGCCAAGGTGGTATGCAGCTCCGGCGATCCCCGCGCCCGCATAGATCGCCTCCGGCTCCTTCGCCACATACCCGGTGAACACAACCGAGCCATCATCAAGCGTGACGACCACCCGACCTCGGCGTATCGGCGCCGGCAATTGCGATGCTGTCAAATCCAGCGTGCACTGACACAGCGAGGGAGCGTTGAGCGTCCTCTTGACCTTCAAGGGTCCTGCCGCAGAGATCCAGGGGCTGTAGTCCACCGCTCCATGCCCATCCAGGTTGTCGATCGTGATCTTCACTGCGGCACCACCGGCAGTACATGGCTAAGACCTCGCATCGCCCGTACCTCTTCCACCGTCAGCACACCTGCTTTCAGCAGCTCCGTCTGCATTTGCAACTCCTGCATCTCGTCCCGCGTCTCCAGATCGTTGAAGCAGAACTCAAACTCCCTCCATCCCAATCGCTTCGCAAACAGGTCGCGTGTGATGTGCTCAGCCACCAACTTCGCCACCGGCACGATCGCACTCTGAAAAGCCTCATCGGCAAGCTCGCCGGCTGTCGATCGGTTCACGTCCTGCTGCAGCCCCAAAAGCATTGGTGGCAGATCAAACGCGTTCGCAATCATCCGCAGCAGAAACTCTTGCCAGTGAATCCGCAGATCAGCATCCGTCCCGCCCGCAAAGCGCAACACCTCCGGTTTCTGCTCACAGCTCAGCAACGGTACCCGCCCTGTTCCCTCAATCTCGTCCTGCCACCACCGGATCAATCGATCATGCTGCTCGGGCGTGGCCTCGTTCAGCCACAACGCGTATTGCACCACCGAATTTGACGCCAGCCGGCCCGCATACCGGTTCGCGCTCAGAAACTGGTTCACCGTTTCAAAAGCAACCTCAAGCCTTCCCAAGCCAAACGGTGTGTGGGTGCGAGGATTCAGCCGAAGATACATCAACTCGTCATCTCGCAAGGCAACCGATCCTTCCTTTCCCATCCGCCCAGTGGACTGCGCATAGCGCGCTCTCTCCGGGTCGCCGTTCCAGGTCTCGTCAATATGAATGAGGGCACCATCGACAGCCCATAGGTGGAATGGTCGAAGATCGTCCCCGGTCGCTTCCATTTCCACCGCTCCGAAGCCTCCGACAAGCAGATCCTCGAGCACCTGCTCCCACAGCACACGAAAGCTGTCCGACACATTCGGCTCCTCAAGGCAACGCCTCAAAACGGCTATCCTCTCCGTTGCGCCTTCCACCTCGCCAGCCGAGTACCCGCGCCGTACTCGGACCTGCCAGTCCATACTTGCGATCCGGTCCTTCACCACATTGATCGCACGCCGCACCACCGGCGTCTCGGCAAATTTGCGGAGATTAGCGGGCGTCGGCTTCGGCAACACACTCTGGCCCGCACCTCTTCCCTTGCTGTAAGGGCTCAGAATAGACGGCAGCATCGCTGTTTTCCTCTGGCCCATCGTTGCGTCGCCTGCAGCTGCATTCACGCCCGCCAGCCGCTGCCACATACCCTTCACCGTCTCCTGAATGCCCATCGCACTTCCTTTCAGAAAAATTCATCCTTCGCTCAAAAGCAAAGAGGCATGGCGCAACGCCATGCCTCGCAACAGTCCTCCCGAAAGATAGTTCGGGCTCAAATCCTCAACTCCACGCGAGCCGTCTCCGCTACTCGCGGCAGATCCGTCAACGTCATCACACGAATCGCAGCACGTTCCATCGCTTCCACACCAAAGCGGTACCGCTCGATCTCATCATCCCTGCCCATAAGACTTCGTATTGGCTTGATGATCGCCGTCATCTCCAACGTGGCCGCCTCGACTCGTAGTACGCCAGCTGCCAACTCCGGCAAGGTGTACGCCAGCACCTTGGCTGCCTCCACATCCCCATCGAGCGACACTGCCTGAAACATCCGGACAACTCCGTTAGGCCTGTAGCCGCAGTCGATCCGCATCGGATCTCCCGCCCGCGTGTACTGTGAAGCAGCAATCCGTTTCCGCATCGATCCCCATACACCTGCTCGTTCGAACTCTCGCCTCATGGCACCGGCGATGAACACACGGCCACTCGCTTTGCGCTCTCGTGTTACGGTTATCGGTTCCACATACATCCCCATCAGCAGCTCGATCTCCGCCGGCACGCTCTCTGCCAGACACGCCCTTGCCACGGTCAGCTGAACCGAGTTCGACAGGCTATCCTCAAGCAAAGGCAGCAACGGCCTTTGCTCCTGAGCACTCAATCGCGAACCTAACTCCGCCTCGAAAGACTCCAGCAGCTCTATATCCGCACCCGCATGGATGCATCGCACCCTGGCCCAGTCACGTGTAAATCGCACCACTGCCCCCTCCGGCTGGCCGATCTCCCGAAGCACAATGCCGATGTTTATGAACTCGCCCTTCACTACATCCGGCACATACCGAACGATAAAGAACTCGCAATGTAATCGTTCCCGCAATCACCAAACCTCGCCTACATTATCAAGTTTGACGCATCTCTCCCGCCCTCCCAAGGCCCCGGCACAACAATCGTCTTCCCCTCCGCCCACTTTGGGAATGGCTGCCGATCCGAATTCCTGAATGACACAATGAGCTCTCGCAGTCGCCCCTGCCGCTCGAGCAGCCGCTCCATCAGGCGTTCGATTAGCCTTATGTCTCCGCCGTACCACTCCGGCGGAACCGACTCTGCGATCGACCACAACACATGGGCCTCCATCGTCTCGACCCGGCTTATCCAGGGCTCAAAGCTTTCCCACCCTGTCACGTTCGCATAAACCAGATTCCGCGGGTAGACGCCCCGCAGCGGCGAGTCCGGAAAGCTCCACTCGCCTGCGTTGAAGCAGAACCCCTGGTCAATAAAAATCGCTCGATACTTTCTCTCCTTCGGCTTGCGCTCAAAGACTGCCTGCCGTCCATTACAGTTCCCCGTCCACTTGTCCAGCGCCAGCATGCCTGCAAACTCGCCGAGATTGCGCACCTCGGTCATCTGCGGCTCCGGCAGGTAATCCACGACCTGTCCGGGCATCAACCCACCTGCGAACTGACTCCCAAACTGCAGCCCCGCGACGCACGCCTCCCGCCGTCCACGTCCGATCTCGATATACATCTCCGCCGAGTTCTGTATCAACCACCCTGTGACCTCCACTACATCCGTCACCGGCACGCTCAGCCCCGCTGCCGCCGCCAGTCGCGTAGCAATCAGCTCGTTTGCGAGTACCCGCAGATGCTGTGGATTGTTCTGAAACTTCACCACCCAAAGCTTCCGATCAGATCCCAGCATCAACTGACTCTGCGCCCCACCACGCATCCTGCGTATCGCTTGCACCGCCAGCACTGCCAATCGACACCTCGCTCCAGCAGCATACGTCAACCCGTCCTCTCCGCTCACCTCGTGACCAAGTCGTCACCGAGCCTTGCCTCCTGCGAACTCCGCCCGGACACCCTGGGCCACGGCCATAGCCATAAGGCAGTCGTCGTGCGCTCCAGAGGCAGCTCCCATACGCCCGCCCGCATGACTCACAAATGTTCGGCACTCCGCCAGCAGACGCCTGCTCCGAAATAGCCAGGGCTCCTCAACGAGGAGAGCGCCTATCCGGCTGATCATTGTCGCCTTATTACCCGCTGTCGTCAGCCAACCGGCCACCCCGGTATGCTCATATATGTTTGTGTAACGCTCGCTGCTATCCAGGTAGGCCAGAACACCCGCCCCATGGTTATTCCGCTCAACAGCTACCAGCGCGCCGCAATACTCTCTTGCAAGTGCCGCAGCTACGCGCGCTAGCTCCAGCGTTCCAAGTCGCTGCCGCAGCTCGGCGCATTGCAGACCCGTAGATAGCTCCACCACCTGCACCGCTGCAAAATCACCTTCAGGCCCTCCCCCTGCTGTATCGACCGCCACCACGTAAGCCCTGCCCTGCAGCGGCGGCAGCCAAATCTCCAGCGCGCCGTCTCGCCTCGTCTCCGCCGGTATCATCTCAGCCAGATCTCGCATACACCGCTCCACCGCCTCTATGTCAAAGCAGCACTCGCCCGTCGCTCGGAAGCAGCTCTCCGCGTCCTCAGCAAAGTCCTGCGTTCGCAATCCGCGATACCGTCCCTCCAACTCGCGCCTAAACCCAATCTGCTCCGCGGTCAGCCCATGCCGCTGCATCAAGGCCTGCTCATCGTCTCTCAAGTTAGCTGCCGCCTCAGACACATACGCCGGCTCCATCCACCAGGGAAAGAAATGTGGGACAGTTCCGCGCTCCATCGCTTCAGTCCACTCACCGTAGAAGCATCCATACGCTCCGTTCGGCGTAGACTCGAGCACGACCTCACCCCCAGGTGCGACCGCGCCACGCAAACCTGCGAGCACGGCTGCCGCATCTCCGGGCCACCGGCTTACCTCGCTGCAATGGAGATTGTTGATCGTCAGCCCTCGTCCCGCACCCTCATCTCCCGCGCTTAGCACCCGAAACTCACTGTCCAGCTCTGCAAATCTCATCTGCCCCGTATTTGCCTTGCTGCGCCGTAGCGGCCCCTCTCGCAAATCGTCGGGCAGACACTCCCAAAAGCGCTGCACCATCCGGAAGATCCCCTCCGCCGCCTCCTGCGTTTGCGCTACCTGCACCGTCAGCACACCGCGGCGCGTAATGGTCTTCAGAAAAAATCTTCCCGCGACCCAAGTTGTCATTCCCATTTGTCGAGCCTTCAAAACGATGTTGCTCTGCCCGCGCGTATCCTCAAACGCCCGCTGAGCCGCATTCGCAACCAGCACTCTCTCTGTTCCCTCCCGGTCCCGTATTCGCAGCAGCGACTCAGCCAGCCACATCGCCACCGTAGCTCCCCCTAGTCCCTCTGGTCGTACATCCAGAACCTCTCCCAGCGCAAGCAACTCCTCAATCCTTCGTCCCAAGCTCTTTGTCAACATTCACTCCACCGTGCGCTTCCCTCGACATCTCTCAATCGCTATCGGACAATGAAGTCGAAGTACTCCCTGCATGAACATTCACTTGGTCCCCCTCGACGAAAGCGAGCTCCTCAGCCTGCTGCGAAGCCGCGTGGAGCGCAGCTCACACGCGCTCACCGAAGATCCAGGATCGGCAGAACTAATCCTCCTTGCTGGCAGCTTCGGTACCAATCCGGATCTCCTTCTCCAACACCCTCTCTACCTCCGCTACCCGGATCTCTGCGCCGTCTACACCGAAGACGACAACTACCTCCCGCTCGCTCCCGGCGTTTACTGCTCGGCCCAGGTCGACGCACATAGTCACGTCGGCCGCACCTTCAGCTACTCCTACATCTCCCGCAACGGCCAATACGCTAACCCTTTCGTCGCTCCGTCAAGCACTCCTCTGCTAAAGTCGCTCCTCTTCTCCTTCCAGGGCGGCAGCACATCGCTCCTCCGTAAGCGCCTGTTCAATTTGAGCTTCGCCAGACCCGATATCCTCATCGAGAACACCAGCACCTACTATCACTGGGACCTCACGCAGCCAGGCCGCAAAGACCGTCAGCAGCTCTACGCCGAGACCCTCGCGTCCTCGCATTTTGTCCTCTGCCCTCGCGGAGCCGGCACCGGCAGCATCCGTCTGTTTGAGGTAATGAGTGCCGGCATCGCACCCGTTCTCATCTCCGACGACTACCTGCTTCCGCCTGGCCCCGCATGGGACAGCTTCTTGCTTCGCATCGCCGAGAAGGACATCGCCCGACTCCCCGAGTTGCTTCAGCCGCACATCGCGTCCAGTCAGGACCGCGGCCTGAAAGCTCGGCAAGCTTGGCTGCAACACTTCTCTCCCGAGCAGGAGTTCGACGCAGTCATCAATCTCTGCCGGGCATCGCTCAACCATGGTCCGCCATCGGAAGCGACCTTTCGCAGGCAGCAGGCGAAGATCATTCGCGGCGCAAAAACCCGACGTGCTCTCCGTAGCTTCGCCCGGTCAGCTGCTCTCAAGCTGCTCGAGGTTCTGCGCCTCAAGTCTCCGTACCAGATGAACCGCTGACCGTGTCAAGCTCCCGCACGCGCGCCTCGCCATGCGCTTCCATGGACTGCCTGCCTACTGCAGCACCCGCACGTTGTAAGTCTTCGCCGTGGGGGTCGTCGGCCCGACAGCACACACCTGCACCGCCACGCTACCCGCCGTGGATACCGCCGCACTCAGGATCGTCAAGCCACTCGGCAGACTGCCATCGCTTGCACTCACCGCCACCGGCGCTCCCACTCGTGCATTCGCAACTCCCACGCTTCCACCCGTGCAGCCACCAGCCGCGAGCGCTGTACCTCCAATACTTCCCGTAGTGCCGCCCAGGATACCCGCAAAGTTCGCTGCCGTGACGTTGCCGTTCGCGTCCACCTGAAACTGAGCGTTCGATCCCACGTTCAGCAGCCCTGGTAAACTCGTCCCTACGGTCGCGGAGTTACCGATAGCGACAGGCCCCCCGTTCAACCACAGGGAAGATCCCTTCAATTGCAACGGGTCGCCGCCCGCGTACGTCTCAAGTGACGCGTAGGGAATAGCTGTATTCCACCAGCAGTAGAACGTGGAACTGTGCGCCGACAGGCTGGTTCCAAAACCCTGGCAGAACTGAGCGTTTGAAGGTAGGTGAGGCGCCAGAAACGTCATGGTCTGAGCCGCCGTTGTATTTGACACAACATTCAACGACGTCGCGGTCAACGCCCCGGCACTAATGCTGGGCGCTGAAAAAGTCGTCGGTGTAAAGCTGTAGTTCAAGCCTCGCAGGGTCACATTCAACGTGTCTGACGCGGGCTGAAAGCTCACCTGGTCCTGCCCGCTCGCGCTGTCCAGTTCGAACAGGTTATAACCCGAGTTCCACCGCCCGCATCCGTGCGAATTGCAATGAATCTGAAAGACACCGATCTCGCCCGCCTGTGCCTCCATCGTTCGATTCCAAATGCCGCTCGTCTCCAACGCCACATCAGGTGCGCTGTGCGTTCCTCCATTCCCCAGATAGTTGCTCGGAGACACCGCATTCTGCACCGTCCAACCCCGTAGGCCAGGGCCTACGTTGATCTGGTACTGAAGCCCCGCTCGTGCGTAGACGGTTGCGCGCGGCGTCGTCTGCCCCACAAACTCCGTGTCCGCTTGTACTGCTTCCTGAAAGTAGTGAGGCTCCTCCACCGGGTCGTTGGTCCCCCATGGGACAGTGTTCGCCGCTAGGTTCAACTGACCGTCAACCCTCTTTGTCGAAGCGTTGAAGACCCCCAGCACCTCAGCCATCGGATACAGCACGTACCCACCCGTAAGAATCCCGATCGTTCCTCCCGAGCTCGAGCCGTCCGCTCCCGCCTGTGCGTACGTCAAGGTATTTGCCCCCGTCGAGGTCACCGTGAAGGTCCCGTTGAAGCTCGCATCCCCAACACTCCCCACCGTCAGATTCAATCCGTTCACATCCACCGGCATCGAACCCGATAAGCTCAAGCTGACAACTCCGCTCCGGCGTACGATCGATGCGATCGGCCGGCTCACATTCAGGTAAGAGCTCGTTAGTCCGCTGATTCCTACAATCGGCGTCTCATGCGCTGCGTAATACAGCCCAGTTGGTGAAAAAGATCCGATCACCGGAAACACCTGTCGTATTCCGTTCGCCGTATCCACCGTCTGCTCGACTCCAAAGCCGCAGAGTCCGCCTACCGCAATCGTCGCTCCTGCCGCATGCACCTTGTTCAGAGTCATCTGTAGATGTGTCGCGTCCACAACCGTGTACGTCGCCATCTCGTAATTCGTTGGATTGAATGCATTCGGCACGTCCGTCACGCAGGCCACTCCCGAGGAACTCGGCAGCGCAGCGGTGCTCTTCGCGAAGCTCGCATTCCCCCCTGTTGTGGAGATCGTTACAGTCACCGCCCCCGGCGCTACATTGTTCATCTGCGATTGAATCACCTGCGCGCTCGCCAGAAAGACGCTCACCGGAAACGACGTTCCGCTGAAATTCGCCGTGGGCCCGGGTGCGCCGGCAGCCGCAATCGCGCCTCCGACCAGAACGCCGCTTGTGATGTCCTTCGCCGGGTTTTTGTTGATGAGGTAGCGACCCTCTCCCTGTGTTCCGTAAGCCGAGGTCACGGCTACCCCAACTGTCGTCGACCCCGTCGTGCACCCATTCGAGCAGTTCCCCTGGAAAACTCGCGTGTCCTCCTGGATCTGCAGATCGAAAGGGTGTGCTCCCTCATCCGCCTCGTCGCGGAATCCTCCCGATGCCCTCAGGAATTGAGATCCGATGAGGCAGTCCCCAACCCCAAAGCAATCTATATCCCGTGGATCAAGAACGTGCTGCCCCTGCGTGTTATATCTGCCCGAAACAGCTAACGCGGCGTAAGTGCTCTTGAAGTAAGGCACCGTCTCGATCGATGCTGGAAATATATTCGACCCGCCTGTCATCCCGGCATGGTCGATTAGCAGGCCGAGCGACGACGGCTCCTGCGAATGCGTCACTGCCGAAACACTCGAAGCGCTCCGCGTAGACACCACGCTGATCACCTGTCCCGCATCTGCTCCCGAGTTCAATAAACTAAACGGATTGAAGTAGCTGTCATGTCGCTGTCCTCCTCGCTTGTCCTCTATATGCGTTCCGCTCGTCGGCCCGCTGTTCCATGAAGCCGGGCTATAGCCCTCCGTCGCGCTGTAACTCTGCTCCGCCTTCACCTCGCACCCTTGGGCGCAGTCGGGCGCGCTCGTCGCACCCATGATTCCGTTGCCGCCAAGCCCACTTACAAACTGGCTGGCATATTCCACGCCGTTCAGCAGGTTCGTCTGCATCTGCGTCCCGCTCGGCTGCGCAATCACCTGCGATCTTTGTGGCGCGACAGAGACCTTCTGCGTCAGACCGCTGTTCACCGATCCCACTGCCGCGTCCACATAGTGCTTGTTCGCCGCTTGCGGTGCCGAGGTAGGATCCGCTGACAGCGCGAGTGGGCCATTCATCGTATCGCCGCCCTTCGCCACATACGCAGATCCACCTCCCGTTACATGGCCCGTAAGCGCGGAAGCGATCTGCGTATCCACGTAGCTCTTGCTCGCCGTCTGCGCTGCCACCGACGCCGGCAGTACTGTGCTCCGTATCGCACTCACGGTCACGGCGCTCTGGCTTACCGGGACAACCCAGTACTCCCGGCTCACACTCCCGTTATCCAGGTGATACACCGCCGTGTAAAAACTACCCTCCGGTGTCGCCCCTGCGTTCGGTGCCAGCTGGACCCGGAAGACCCCAGCCGTGCTGATCGGGGCCGATGTACTTCCACCAGGAACCGCCTGCCCCGCTGCCGTCGTAAACGCAGGCCAGCTCACAATTACCGTTCCCGTTGCCAAGGACCCATCTGCTCGATAAATTGTGTCCATTACCTGCGTCGTACTCACCTGCGCCGCTGCATGCATCGTCAGCACCAACACCAGTCCAAGCGCTCGCAACCCTCGTCCAGCCTTGAATCCCATCGCATCTCTCCTCAAATGTCCGCGGGCCATCCGCCCACCTCTGCAATACTCAAACCGATCGCATCGGCCCCGGCAGGTAGCTCCTATAACAAAGCACAGTAGCTCCATCATTCAAATCGGTCGTCGGTAACGCGCGAAATGCCGCACGAAGCTTTACCCGTTCCAGTCGCCCCGCAAGCACCTGGCTACTCTCTTCCGAAGACTGCATCGCCTGCAAGCGCGGATAGTGAAACAGCACCCGGTCTCCCTGCTCCCCATCCATGCAGAACAGGCCCGACCACTCCTGAAAGAAGCATCCACCCTCTCGGTCCACAAACCCGCTTACTCGGTTCACCTGCATCCCAGCTGCCGGAGCTCCAGCCAATAGAGCTCCGCCCAGTTGCAGCAGACCCCCGGCGATAGACACCACACGACCCACATTCAGCGTCACGCGCCGCACAAAGTTCAAATCTCCACCCACATCAGCCGCTGCTCGCACCCACGACCCGCTTACGCCACTCCCGACAAAGCCCGTCTGCCCGCTATAATCCACGTCAACCGCGATCAGATCACCGACCGAGAACGTAGCCGCCGCCGCCGTTCCAACATTCAGCACGGTAGCCGTCGACGCTCCACCGGAAGTCCCCAGCGGCACCGCTCCGGCGCTCGTGCCACCGCTGCCGTTTGCCGTCCCTCCGCCACCCGTCACAAGCAGATTCATCTGCTGGAACCCGGAAGCCAGGGCAAGCTGCAGCTTGCTCCAGCTCTGAAATTCGAGTTGGACCGTCGCCTCCAGCTCCGTTCGTACCTGGCTTTGGGCCGTGGGCGGTGATCCCGTCCGAAGTGCCGTCACCACCGTTCCCGACTTCCGCGCGAACCCCGTGCACCATCCCAGGTCCGTCCAAGGCGCCGGCGGAGCATCTAGCAGGAATCGCCCGCTCTGCGCCGCATCGAAGATCGTCGGCTGCCCCGTCGTCCGGTTTACCGGAGCGAAATAAGCCCGCACTCGACGTGTCACAGGCGCCGTCGCCGCCACCAGTCCCGCCGCCGTCAAAGTCGCACTCATAGCCCTCCTGCTTCCTCGTACGCAAACACGTCCACCGTCGTCGTCCGGCTCAGCCGCTCACCTTCAACCATCAGCTTGCCGAAGTCCGGGTCCGTCCAGAACACATTCGTTGACAACAACGTTGCACCCGCACTTGTGTATGCGGTCTTGCCGACATTCTGCGGCTCGCGTCGCAGGGCTGTCGCCAACTCCAGATCCATCTGTGCCAATAGCCGCCCACGGCCGGTCCCGCCATTTCCGGTCATCCCATCCGTCGCATAGCTGATCTCACATTGCATGGTGACCAACGAGTCGACTGGGTCCATGGACATCATCACCCAACGCAGCCAAAACGCATCCGCAGCGAAGAACGTCGTCGCGAGTTCGTTCTCGGCCACCACAACACCGGGTCGCGCCACACCGCGCAGCACCAGCGTCCGCGCGGTATTGATCGAAGCAATCCTGTCTCGCAGCATCACGTAAAAGCTATCCTTCGCACTCTGCATCCATCCCCCCTCACCCTCTAGATCACGTCAGCAGCCGGAATCCGCAGGAGAACCCGGTATACATAAGGTGTTCCATCCATGTCCGAGGTCGACACTGACTCGATCTGCATCAGCGTGTCTCCCACCAGAACGCCGAATGCGTTGGCAAACAGCTCAGCCCCATCCGCCTCCCCGGCCGATCCGAGAACGCCCGTCACGGAGATCGCCGAAACCAGTAACTCCCATCTCGGCCCCGATTTGCTCAACTGCGGCCGCGCCTTCCGGAAGACCACCGGCGAAAGCTCCGCATCCTGGAACTCCGGTACGGCCAATCCAAGCTGTTCAGTCACACTCAACCCGCTCGCGGGCGCCGCCAGACGAAGAAAAACTGACCTCCCCCCAGTGCTCCGCAGCAAACACTCCGCCGCCCGGCGGGCCGCCTCGCCCGCCATCCTCAAGTCCGCCACTATTTCACCCCATCTTCCGTGCGACGTAGGGCCGCAGCAGCATCTGCACCTGTTCATCCACCAGCGACGTGCCGAAGTACTGCATCTGCAGCGTGTCCATCCTGCTCGACTTCACATTCATGCCTGGTGTCGCCTGAGCATTCCGCACGATCTGACCACAGGCCACCTTCACCGCTGGGGGCACGGTCGTCAGCCCCGCGAGGTACGTCACCTCGACGTCGTTATAGCTCAACCCCAGGAAGTTGCCCGGCAAGGTAAGCTCTCCACTTGCCGCATTCAGATCCACGTCTGTTACGGATAGCTGCGTCCAGCTTCCCGGCACCGTAAACGCCCACGCGACCTGCTCCCGAAATACGTCCGCAATCTCTCCGCGTCGCGGGCGCCCATATCGGGCTCTCAAAGACACCAGGGTGGACGCGTCCGAACCCGCCAGCGGCAGATAGCTCAAGCGCACACTCTGGGCGCCAGCCGTCACCCGCAGCCGCTCCATATATTGGGTCACCAGCAGACTCGGCCGACGACAGTGCGCCTCAATCAGCGCCGATGCCATCGTCACCCAATCGTCCGTCGTCTCCGCCGTCAGCCCGTACTGCACGTACTCCGTCGGCAACAAATACCCCATCGCACCCGCCCTTCCATTGTTAAAAAGGGACCGGCTTGTCTCGCCGGTCCCTTTAGGCCCCCACCAACTCAAACCCCTCACATCAAGTTGCCCACCAACGCCGTTTAGCGGTCGACAAGCACCTGATAATGAGCGTAGTTCGCGCCCTTCACCACCAGGCCGCCAAACTTCACCACCACATACTGCGAAGCCAGCGATCCCGGAACGCCAAGCTGGAAGATGCGCGGATTCGGATCGCTCAACCAGTGATACTCGACCATGTCCTCCGTCACGATGTACGCCGGCAGCACCGCCGTACCCGATCCAGGGGTTCCCGTGTAGCTCATCGTCCACTCCGGAATCAACGGTAGATCGCCGGCCTGAGTCGACAGCGTCTTCACCGTAAAGCCGCTCGTGATCTCCCGTGTACTCAGAACAACGTTGAACTCGCTCTTCATCTCACGATCAATCAGGTCCAGCAAAATCGGATTCGCATAGATCGCTGTCGGTCGCACACCGTACGAGCTGTTCGTAACCATCTGCGCCACCGTCGACTTCAGACCATCCACAATGCTCTGTCCAACCCCGATCGAAACAGAATTCCCACCAGCGGCAATCTGTCCCGCCGCACCGAAGTACTGCGGTGTCGTCGGCGAGCTTAGGCTCGTGTCGTTGCCGTTCCACAACGCCACGTCATGCGTCCGCAACACACCGTCTACCGTGTCCGCCAGATCCTTTGCCTGCAGGTACGCGAACTGGCTCTGCTGATTGCCCAGCTCAATGTCGAACAGGTTGTAGTTGATCTGCGCCACCAGCGCCTTCAACGGAACGCTCCGCTCAACACGGGTCGGGCTCACCAGGGGAGCAACGATGTTTCGCGGATCCACAAAGCCGGTCGAAGCCGAAGGAGAGGGAATCGACGTCTCCTCAAAGAAGCGCGACGGATGTCCTGTTGCAGGCACCTGCTTAATACGCTGCCCAAAGATACCCCGGCGTCGTACGATATCCGTGATCTCCGTCTGATACATCGGAACTTCTACCGCACCCGGTCCAAGAAAATCCGCCGCCGCATTAATATCCGTAAACTTCGCGTTCATCCTTATCCCTTTCAAAATCCCTTTCAAAAATAAAAGGGGACGCAGCCATCAGCTGCGTCCCCGACCAGAAAACCTTGCGCACCTTCGCGTCCTTCGCGGCAGGCCTTAGCCCAACAAACCAGCTCGCATCAACTGCGCCTTTACTGCGATCCTCTGCTCCAGGCTCAGACTCACGAGCGCCGCATCAAGAGCTCCAGTTTCGAGCGAATCGATCGCCACGCCCTGTTTCGCCAGTAGATGGACCATCGCTGAAGGAATCGTCTTCCGTCCCCGCTCCGCTTCACCGCCCGTCGCAGCCTTGGCCCGCAGCTCTGCGAGCTCTGTCTCAGCTGCTGCCAGCCTCTGCTCCAACTCTCCTTCACGTCGAGCCTCCACCGTTGCCACAATTCGCCCAATCGATGCCTCCGCCTCTAACCCGAAGCACCCTTCGCGCTCGCTCATCCTCTCGATCGCCCGTTCCAGCATCTCGGTCGCCGCAGCCAGCCGCTCAAGCGCACCATTCATGCCCATCTCCTCACTGCCACACAGCAGCCCAACCTCGTTTGTGCTTTTCATCTCATCTCTCCTTTGGTCCCTGCAAAGAGGCACCAACTCGTTGTCAGCGTCCTATCGTGTTGAGCCTCGCCCGTGCGCTCAGTGAACCTTCGTTCCGTTGCCTCGACTACCGGCGCAACCGGGCCGCTTCACTCGAAAACTCGTGCCTCGGTACGCTGCCTTCTCTCGCAGCAGAATCGCAGCGCCCGTAAACGTCGCTCGGGTCAGGGTCCAGATCGAAGCCCGCATATCCGCGACATGTGCGTCAGCCAGCTCGTAGCTCATGCCCATGGCATCACCCTCGAGCGGGCTTTGTTCCGCACCTCGACCTGTCTCCAGACCATGCTTAAGTCCAAACTCAGGAAAATCCCGCGCAAACAGAAATCCGCCAACCGTCAGACGCCGGCCTTCGACCTCCGCCGATGTAATAATCCCGCACTTCTGCCGCGCGTCATGCCCATCCCACCCAGCCTTGTATCCGACTGCCATACCCAGCAGGCTCGGCAGTGCCGCCTCGGCCGCCTCTCGCGTCAACACCACCCGATGTCCCCGAGACCCACTCGGTGCCTTGTCGCTCGCCACATCCACCAGCGTCAACACGCCCTCAAAAGGAAGCCGGTTCGGATGTCCTTGCACCTCCGGAAATTCGACCGCCATTGCTCTCAGCTGCACCCTCGACAGATTCTCGCCGCGGGCTCGCACACCACACATCCCAAAACCCGGCGCAGCCTCCACCCGATCTCCCGAGTTCGCAGATACACGACGTGCCCCCCAACACAAAGCACCTCGATCCATGGCAGACCCTCGCGTCCGGTCCTTCAAAGCTGCCAAGCTCCGTTCGCCGGCTGCCGCCAGTACGTTGTCCATCCGAGTGCCGCCCAGTCTCATGCCAACCTTCCTCTCTTGCCTTCTTCGTTCAAGATCGCTGACCTTACCTAGCACCCTCTCAGGCCTCCCCCGGACCTGTACCCTCGGCCTCGCATCCACGCTTTAGATCCCGCAGTAACCGGGCCGCAAGGCTCTGATGCCTGCGTCCCGATCCCGATGAATCCTTGGGCGCCACCTCCGCCTTGTCCAGCCCGCTTAGCCCTACCAGAGCCTTCGCGTGCGCGATGCTCCCCAGCTTCGCCTCCTTCACAAACCGGTCCACAATCTCCGGCAGCGCCTCCGCCACGCGTCTCCTCGCGAAGTCCCTGCACTGCGTCGGTCGTGGAGCTCTTGTCGACGCCCGCTCCCCAGCTCGCTCCTTGCCGTCATCACCCGCCTCGCCGTCGCTGACGAAACGCCCTTTCACCCGCCTCCGTGCCTCCACTTGTAGCCCCCATAAAAAGAAGCGGGAAAGAAAGGCCTCTTAGCCCCCCTCTCCCGCTCATCACCGCACTGCAGTTACTTATTCAGACTAACAACCAGCACCAGGTAGTTACGCCACACCTGTAAAAGCATTTAACCTATTCCTTTGAGTAATTTACACGAACCGCCTAGCAGCTTGCCCCTTGACACGCCGCGAAAGGCTCCAAAAGACCCGCGTCCAGAAAAATCGAAGTCAGCAGATCCACCGCCTCCGCATACCTCCGAACCACCGTCCGTAAGCTCATCCCTGTTAGCCGTGCAGCCTCACCCTGGGTGTACTCCTGCAAAGCGATCCGCTCGATCAGCATCTGTTGCACCTCCGTCAGCTTCGTAAGACACCTCTCCACATCGTGAACAAAGATCACAACATCGTCGAAGCCGTGTACCCGATAGCTCGTCACATAGCCTCGAAACATCTCGCGTCCCATCAGCGATGGCACTCGTCCAGCTTCCATGGAAAGCCGCAAATACCTCCGCAGCATCCCCTCCGTGTACTTTCTGTAAAACGCCAACTCCGGTGTAACCTCCCGTTTGCCTTCTCTCCTTTGCCGCTCCTTCCCTTCACAAGCGACCGCCCACAGCATCGGCAGAACAGCTAGCACCGCACTCATCGGACACCTCCCGTCGTCGCCGCTCCGCATCCCGTAGCTCTCACCAACCGCGTGCGCTTGCCTCCGCGACGACCTTGCCGTGGAGCAGGAAACTCCGCCAGCCTCGTCGCGCAGCTTCGGCAGTACACATCCTTGGTTACACTCATGCGAAGCCACAATGCCCCGCATCCCTCACATACCTTCAGATCCATGCGCAAGTAGTTCATATTTTCCTCAAGGCAAACGTCTCCCCTGGCGAGCCTCGATCATCAGTGGTCGGAAGGACTCGGTCAGGTTGCTGTCAAACACTGCCGCCCCGTCTCTCGGCTCTATCGGCCGGTGACCTCGAACGCAGCATCTGCTGTTAGCGGTTCAACGCGAGTGTCACCTTGGGAGAAGACTCTGTCCTCACACCGCGCACAGCACATCCGGCACCACTCTGAAAGCCCTGCCCTTCATCGAGTCGCCGTCGTGCCCTTTCCTCGGAAAGTCTCCACGTTATAGCTTTCGGCAAACGGTAAAGTCAAGAACGAATTGTAGGCACCCCAATTCTGCCTTGTAGCAGGTCCAATAACGGGTTAATTCTGTAAGAAGATTGCAAGCTGCAAATAATTCGCCTTTTGTTCGTCTTGCCAAAAGCTTTGAATTTCCGACAATAAACACACATGAACTTCACCGATCTTCACGAGCGCCTCCGGCTTGAGCTCATTCGGCGCATCGCCCAGAATCTCCTGACCGGATCCCGTCTTGCCCAGCAGGCTGGCTTCCAGCAGGCCCACATCTCAAACTTCCTCAACGGCAAACGAGCCCTCTCCCTCGAAGGTCTCGACCGAGTCCTCGCTGCACAAAACCTCACAATCCCCCAGATACTCAACCCCGGCAGCGCCGAAGCGTCGCACACCGTCGACCTGCAGGCCACGGCAAACCCTTCCTCCGGCCAGCAACAACACAAGATCGAACTCATTCCCCTCGTCTCCTCCTCCGTCGCGAGGGACGCCGAACTGATCCTGCCCCAATCCATTCTCGAAACCATACCCATCTCCGCCGCGCTGCTTTACGAAAACCGCAGCAGGTGCTCGCCTGCCCAGGAGTTCTGGCGTCGCTTCGTCGCCATCCGCACAGACACCCAGCAAGCTGCGGCCATGGAACCGCTCTTCACTCCCGAGGCGATCGTCATTCTTGATCGCCACTACACCTCGCTCGCTCTCTACCGATCGAGTCAACGAAACTTGTACGCCGTACGCTGCGGCTCCGCTCTTCAACTCCGCTACGTCGACTTCGACGACAGCCGCCTCATTCTCCGCCCCAACTCGACTGCGTTTCCTGTCCAGCTTCTTCCGGTAAAACCTGGTCAGTCCCCCTCGGATCTCATCGTGGGCCGCGTCTGCCTCGTTCTCAATGATTTCTAACGAGTGCTGCTCATTCCTGGGCGAGCCTGTGCAAACGGCTTAGAAACGACCTCGTGCCTTCTGTGCTGCTGCATAAATCGGGGTCATCGAGAAATCGATCTCCAATCCGGAAGACGCTGATCGTGCACCCCCCGTTGGCCGGTTGGTACAGCCCCCCCTTCCACACATACACATTGCGTTCTCGATCAGACAACCGGACTAAGGTAAGCCGAAGCTCCCTGCTGCTGGATGCCACCTTCGTCGGCACACTCATTGAGCGATCTCAAAGGGGATACCACATTGGGGACATCCACCTCCAAAGGTGCTATTCACCGCACAAATCACAGACTGCGACACTCCTCCCTAAAGCACCGTTACTGCGGCCTAATCCGGTTCACCCGTTGATTCGAGTCCACAACATCACCCGGTGAGTTGGAGCCCTATATGATGCAAAGCACATACGCCTCTTTGCTATAACCGCAACCGCAGTCTTCGCAGTTCTCGCGACCAGTGCATCTGCGTCCAGGTATCGTCCAGAACTGCAGCGCAATCCCCTTCGCGTCAGCAGGATCTCTTTCGTATTCGGCCCGAACTTCGTCGGCAACCCGCTCATCAAAAGGGTCGTCAGGGTCACCAACACCGCCGCATCTGCGGTCTCGCTAAATCCAGCGATCGTCGGCAACTCAAACTTTACCCTGGCCTTGGGTCTCGATGATCTCTGCGGTCTGATCGTAGCTCCGGGTGCGAGCTGCGACGTCGCCGTGCAGTTCCTTCCGCAGGCCGTGGATACGCGCCGGCACTCGGCCATTCTGTCCCTTGGCCCGAGACTCCCGGGCGATTCCGCGGGATTGGTCCTGCTCGAAGGTGAGAGCCAGGTTCTCTCACCCGGTAAGATCTCGTCCACCCCGAACCCACAGGTCGCGCAATACACATGGACCCTTCCCTATAAAGCAAGCTGGTCCGTACGCTTCGGTACGACCACCGAATACGGGCGTTCAACCTCCGTCCAGACTGCTCCAACCGTCGACACGGCCAGCAGCATGTACGTCGCCGGTATGCTGCCAAACACCACCTACCACATGCAGGCGACAGTCACCCTGCCCGACGGCGCAACGGCGAACGACATAGACCAGGTCTTCACGACCGGAGCTTTGCTCGCTGGCATTCCAGCCACGCTGCCCGCTACAACTTCCGCAGGCATGACACCGCAGCCCGGTGTAGAACTCCTGAACACCTTGGTCGGTGCGCTTCCCACAACCGCCCTGGTCACGGATTTGCAAGGAAACGTGATCTGGAGCTACTCATTCCCCGACAGGACGGCACCCGCGGAACTTTATCCGGTACGCCTTCTGCCAAACGGACACTTTTTGTGCATGATCGCACCCGTGTACCCGAAACTACCGACAACCGGTGACCTCAATGTCATCCGCGAGTTCGATCTGGCGGGAAACACCGTGCAGCAGCTCTCCATGGTCGATCTCAACAATCGCCTCGCGGCCAAGGGATTCGCGCTCCCGTTGAGCGCCTTCTCGCACGACATCGTCCTTCTGCCTAACGGGCATTACCTCGCGATCGCGACCGCCATCCAGCCCTATACGGACCTGCCAGGATATCCCGGGGTAACGCAGGCCTTGGGTGACGTAGTCATCGACCTCGACAGCAAGTTTCAGCCAGTCTGGTGGTGGAACTCTTTCGATCACCTCGACATCAACCGTCATCCATGGAACTTCCCGGACTGGACACACGCCAACTCCATCGCCTACTCAAAAGACGACGGAAACTTCATCATCTCGTTACGACATCAGAACTGGATCCTCAAGGTCGATTACAAGGATGGCGGCGGAACAGGCAATGTCATCTGGCGTCTGGGAAAAGACGGAGACTTCGCGCTCCAGGGTGCCACAGACCCGACCGACTGGTTCTACGCGCAGCATGACGCAGAATTCGCGTCCACCGCGACGAAAGACGTCTTCTCACTTCTGGTCTTCGACAACGGAAACGACAGAAGCTTTCCTGACGGTATGTTCTGCGGCCCGCTTCCCGGTCAGACACCCTGCCGCTACTCCAGCTCCATGCAACTGCAGGTAGATGAGAACGCGAAGACAGCGGCCTTTCAGTTCCATCAGATTCTGCCAGTCAACCTGTACTCCTCCTTCGCAGGCAGCAGCAGCCTGCTGCCGAACGGGAATATTTCCTACAACTTGGCTGGCGTCGGTGCAACGGCGTACGTCTTCGAGGTCACTCCCGGCCCTCCAGTAAGCGATATTCCTCAGACGGTTTGGGAGTTGACCCTGCCAGGAACAAATACCTACCGGGCTGAACGACTTCCGAGCCTTTACCCTGGCGTCCAATGGTAAGTGAGCTCTCAAGACTCCAATCGCACCTCACGTAACGTCCACAACGTTGCCAAAAGATCACGGAAGGGAGAGCTGATCAGCTCTCCCTCGCAGCCTCGATGGGCGTACCGTGTCTTCGTACCTGTTCTCAGCATCATCATTCAGCCTCTCTTAGAGCAGAACATGCAAGCCGGCCTCGAGAGCGCAAGCCCAAAATGCCTATCGTTTCTTGACCTCAAAGTGATCCTTTTCCTGCCATACTGGCTTCACAGCCGCGGCATATTCCAGCCGAAACATCGTCGCTTTCAGCTCGTCCCTTCCAAGCTCGAACCGCACGTAGTGGAAGTTCGGGAAATCCTTATCCTGGTACATATCCTGCGGAGTTCGATCCACCTCATACGGTCGCGCCCCGCCGCCCCCCGACACTAGGTACGTCACTCCCCCAACTACCGCGCGCTCGTAGTTATGGATGTGACCCGACGTCACAAGCATCTGCGCATGCATGGACGGCTGCACGGAGGTCACATAATCGCGAAGTGCTATCTCGTTCGGCCGAGGATTATGGTCCACCTCCAACCGCGTCTGAATGTCAGCGACGGGCGGGTGATGTAAACCAATCATCACAAAGTCCACCGGCTTCGGTAAACCTTTGAGCTGCGCATCGAGCCACATCCTTTGCGGGCTTCCATCCGTCAGGTCCGACATCGTATCAAGCTGGATCAGGTAGACACGCGATCCAAGCGCCACCGAGTACCAACGCTTGCCGCGCAGCTCCGGAAACGCCGTCCACCAGTTCTCCTGGCCTTGCTCGATACCCCCGGAAAGTTCATGATTCCCCATCGCGGGATAGACTCGCAGATTTGCTCCCCGCCACGATGCGCTCTCCACCTTGTAGTTCTCATAGTCCGCAGCGTCACTGCCTTTGTAGGGAACGTCACCCGTCAGCTGCACCGCGGACGGTCTCTCCTCGGCAATCCGATCGACCAACAGCTTCCGCGCGATCGGGTTTGCCACCGTTGTGTTCGAGGGATCGTGAAACCGCATGTCCCCATACACAATCACGTGCACCTGCTTGCCTAACACGGCATCGGAAACCGAGAACGTCGGTCCCGCGCCACTCGCACCCGCAGCTGCTTGCGCCTGAGCCACAACGTCAAGCGTCTGAACGCCCGCAAACGCGACCAACAACACCCATCGGAAAGCCATCATCCCTGCAGTATAGAAACCTTATACAAACAGAAAATCAACAGGGCAGATACAGCCGTCCCTACTCCGTAACAGAGGTCGGGCGCTCTTGGCCCATCCAAAATAACAGTCACCGCTCCGCCAACGCCACCGCCTGCACCACGGATGTCTCGCCCGCGACCTCCCGAAAGTCGCTATGCTCGGTATGCTGCGAGCGGCTGATCGCCTTAAAGAAGATCGCGCGCCCATTAATATCGGTATCGATCAGCGTCGTCTTCCACTCACCTGACGACTGGCCCGCTCGCTCCGTCGCGAACCGGCTCCCAGCATGGATCGTCGCCAGAATGCCAAAGCCAATGCTGACATCTTGGGGCAGCACTCCTTCCAGCCGATGAAGCCGCACTGTCTTCGGCTCCACCAGCATCGATCCCTTCATCCCATGCAGCACCCGCTCCTCTAGGCTCTGCGGTTGGTAGTCGGGGTTAGGCCTGTAATCGATTCGCTCGTAGCCGCCCTCCATACGTGCATTCTCAAACAAGAATGCCTTTGGCAGCAGCTCCAGCATCTGCTTCGCCTTGGCCTCATCGTTCTTCAGTACCTGCTCTTTCTTCGCGAAGCCGTCGGGATCTGCCACAATCCCCGCGAGCCGCCCGCGTTCCTGAGCGATTCGGTCCGCACTCAGCGGCACGCCGTCCTCCGCCAACAGCATGCGCACCTTGCCCACCCGCGTCTCCACGATCTTCTCTGTCCACAGATGTCCTCCCGTTCTCTCCGACCGCTCCTTCGAGGTGTACTGGTAAAGACCCTTGTGTTCCGTCGCCGCACGCTCATGGACGAGGAGCGTCGCCACCATCTCCCGGGGCGAGCCCGACTGCGCTGCAGCGGTTCCCGAACCCAGTATCGCAACGCATACCCATCCCGCCATCGCCGCCATTCCCATCCGCATGACCCCACTCGATTGACATCTCGCCAGAGCATACATCGCCGCCGCTGAATTACACCTGAAGCTGAACAGAGCGAGCTACACTGACGGCTACGCGATGCCGATCGACCCCATCGAGCCCGATCCGTCTCAGCAACCCAACCCAATGCTTGGCGAGCCCGAGCTCGTCGCCCCTGACACCTCTCTCAATGGCTCATCCGGCAGCCATCACCCGCGCCGTGCCGCCGCCACTTTCATCTTTCTCACCGTCACCCTCGACATGCTTGCCCTGGGCATGATCGCCCCCGTTCTCCCTCGCCTCATTACCGGCTTCCTCCATGGCAACCAGGTCTCCGCCGCTCAGATGATCGGCATCTTTGGCACCCTCTTCGCCGCCATGCAGTTCTTCTTCTCGCCTGTCCTCGGCTCCCTTTCCGATCGCTTCGGACGCCGGCCCATCGTCCTCCTGTCCAACTTCGGCCTCGGTGCCGACTACATCGTCATGGCCCTCGCCCCGACACTCCCCTGGCTCTTTGTCGGTCGTATCATCTCCGGCCTTACTGCATCCTCCATCCCCACCGCCTTCGCCTACCTGGCTGACGTCACCCCGCGCGAGCGCCGCGCCGCCGCCTTCGGTGTACTCAACGGAGCCTTCGGCATCGGCTTCGTCCTCGGCCCCGCCCTCGGCGGCATCCTTGGCAACATCAATCCCCGTCTGCCCTTCTGGGTCGCCGCCGGCCTCTCCCTTCTCAACGGCTGCTACGGCTTCATCGTCCTTCCCGAGTCTCTCCCCTCAGCCCTCCGAACCCCCTTCTCCTGGCGGCGCGCCAACCCGGTCGGCTCGCTCAAACTCTTCCAAAGCGTCAAAGGTCTGGTCCCTATCGCCGGTCTGCTCCTGCTCGGCTACATCGCTCAGCAGTCTCTCGCCAACGTCTACGTCATCTACGCCGACTTCCGCTACGGCTGGACCGATCGAACCGTCGGCCTCTCCCTCGCTCTCATCGGTATCTTCACTGCCATCTACGGAGTCCTGCTCGTCAAACCCGCCGTCGCCCACCTCGGCGAACGTCGCTCCATGATCCTTGGCTTCCTTGGCGGAGCTCTCGGCTACCTCTTGTTTGGTCTCTCCCGCACCGGCCTGCTCTTCTGGTTCGGCATCCCTCTGCTCAACCTCATGAGCCTCACCTGGCCCTCTGCCCAGTCGATCATGTCCCGCTCCATCGGGCCGTCCGAGCAGGGGCAACTGCAGGGAGCCATCAACTCCCTGCGCGGGATCTCCGGGCTCCTCGGCCCCTATCTCTTCACGTGGATCTTCTCGAAGTCCATCGGCTCCAATCCTCTGATCCACGCCCCCGGCATGCCCTTCTACACCGCTGCCGCCATGCTCCTCGTCGCTCTGCTTTTCACCACCGCTGCTACCCCGGCGAAGTCCCCCAGGGGGTAGAACTCTCCTCGTCTCACACGCCAAGCTCGCCTCTGCGGCGCTGTGGGTCACCTCCTCGGTAACACCAAGGTCGCGATTTGTGTTGACTGTCGCAGAGACGAAACGATAGCGTTCATCCGCTCGCCCACATAGGCATTACGCCGCACTGTTGCAACTCCGGAGGTTGACTCTTGCTTGCTCGCAAAGCTCTTCTCGTTCTCGCTCTAACGTCGGCCCTGCTGGCATCGTCCGCTCCTCTCCTCGCGCAAGCTGTCAACGGCACGCTCCTCGGCACCGTCTCCGACGCGAGCGGAGCCACGGTCCCCAGCGCGAAAGTCACTGCCGTCCAGGCCGAAACCGGCGCCATCCGTGAGACGGTCACAAACGAGAGCGGCAACTACACCATGCCCGACCTCCCGCCCGGCACCTATAGCGTCACCATCGTCTCCACCGGCTTCAAACAGGAGCGCCGCGAGAACATCGCCCTCCTGAACAACACGTCTACCCGAGTCGACGTCGATCTCGCCACCGGCAGCGTCAATGAGACCGTCCTCGTCACCACCGCCCCGCCAATCCTCCAGACCGATCGCGCTGACATCAGCACCAAGATCGAGCGGCAGCAGGTAGCCGACCTCCCGCTCGGTACCAACCGCAACTTCCAGTCACTGCTCAACCTCGTCCCCGGAACCACCCCCGCAACCTTCCAGCATTCACAATTCTTCAACGCGCAGAGCGCCCTCCAAACCGAAGCCAACGGCATCCCGCGCATGGGCAATCTTTACCAGATTGAGGGAATCGACGACGACGAGCGCACCGGTCTCCTCCAAATCATCATCCCTCCGGCTGAGGCCATCCAGACCGTCGACATCTCCACCAACAACTTCGAGGCCGAACTCGGCCGCGCCATCGGCGCCGTCACCAATGTCACACTCAAATCCGGCTCAAACGCCTTCCACGGCTCCGCCTTCGAGTTCATCCAGAACAACGCCGTCAACGCCCGTTCCTACTTCGGCGGCCCGCTCGGCCATCTCTCTTACAACTACTTCGGCGGCAGCATCGGTGGCCCCGTTATCAAAGACAAGCTCTTCTTCTTCGGCGATTACCTTCGCACCGCCGATCACGAAGCTATCGCCAACACCTTCAGCCTTCCACCAGCCGCGTTCTACACTCCTAACGCTCAGGGCTTCATCGATCTCAGCGGCCCCCTCACCAGCACCTCCGGCCAAGTCTATGACCCAAGAACCGGCGATCCCGATGGCTCAAATCGAACTCCGTTCGCGAACAATCAAATCCCGTTCTCCCGTGTCAACTCCGTCTCCCTCGCCATCCTCAAGCTCCTGCCCCAGCCCAACCAGAACCAGTCCAATCTCTCCGCCCCCACCAACAACTTCGTGACCAACCTGCCCTTCCGCAAGGGCACCGACAGCTACGACATCAAGATCGATTACACACTCAACGAGAAGAACCACTTCAGCGGACGCTACAGCTGGCAGCGTGTGCTCACTTATCAACAGGCCGCCTTCGGTCCCTTCGTTGGCGGACCTGCCGGCGGCGGCTTCCAGGGCACCGGAAACCAGAAAGCCTACAGCACGGGCCTGAACTACGATCACGTCTTCTCCTCCACCCTCTTCACGGAAGCTCGCTTCGGCGTCGCTCATCTCCACAACGACGCCCAGCCGAGCGACTACGGCTTGAACGATGCCACTACCCTCGGCATTCCCGGCGTCAACATCAGTCCGTTCACCTCCGGCCAGGTCGGTGTCACCATCGGCAACTTCTCCGCGCCGATCATCGGCTACTCCGCCTCGGTCCCCTGGATCCGCGCCGAAGCGAATATCGACTTTGTCAACAATTGGACTAAGGTCATCCGCAATCACTCCGTCAAGTTCGGCATCGATCTCCGTCGTGTTCGCGACGACCTCCTGCAAGACCAGACCTTCAGCCCTCGCGGCGCCTACACCTTCGGAGAGAATCAGACAGCCAGCATCTTCAAGGGCACGGGGACCAGGACCAACGTCGCCAACGACATCGCCAGCTTCCTTCTTGATTTACCCAACCAGTCCGGCCGCGATCTCAACACCTTCTTTCCCGCCTATCGGCAGTGGTGGTTCTTCGCCTTTGCCAGCGACAAGTGGCAGGTCACACCGAAGCTCACCGTCGATCTCGGTGTCCGCTGGGAGTTCTACCCGCCCGCAACCCCCAAGATCGCCGGCGGCTTCTCCAACTACGACCCGACCACCAACTCGCTCGTCCTCGCCGGCATCGGCGGAAACCCCTCCAACCTCGGCCTTCAGACGCGTTATGCCTACTTCGCCCCGCGCACCGGCTTCTCCTATCGCGCCACGGAAAATACCGTCGTTCGCGGAGGCTTCGGCATAAGCTACACACCCTTTCCCGACAATAACTACGCCTACAACTACCCGGTCCGCGCCAACAATAGCTTCCAGCCCGCCAACACCTACGGTCCCGCTCTCCTCGGCGATGGCACCGTCTCCACCTTCCAGTCTGGATTTCCGGCTCCCGCTCCTGTCAATATTCCCACCAACGGCATCATTCCTGCCACCACCTCCCAACTCCGAAGCCAGCAGTACAACGTCATCCCCAAGAACTACTTCAATCCCTACGTCGAATCCTGGAACGTTGCCGTCCAGCAGGCGCTTCCCGCCAACCTTTCCCTTCAACTCGCCTATGTCGCCAATCACGGCGTCCACATGCCCGTGAACCAGAACATTAACAACCCCAGCTTTCTGGGCGGAGGCGTCGCCTCCGAACCGGAGAACATTCTCTTCAAGCGCACCGCAGCCACCAACGCCGTCTTCCTCGGCTTCTCCTCCAACTACCAGTCGCTCCAGACCCAACTGACCCGGCGCTTCTCGAAAGGTCTGTCCCTCACCACCGCCTACACCTGGAGTAAAACGCTCAACTACCAAAGCGGCGATGACGGAGGCCTCCTCTTCTTCGCGCAACTCCGTCGCAACTACGCCCCCGCGGACTTCGAGCGCCGCCACAACTACGAGCAAAGCTTTACCTACGAGCTGCCCATAGGTCGAGGCCACCGTTACTTCAACTCCGGTCCGGCCCAGATCGTGCTCGGCGGCTGGAAGGCCTCCGGCATCATCTCCGTCGTCTCCGGCACGCCCTTCACCGTCAACGCGAATGGCGGCTCCCTCAACACCCCCGGAACTACCCAGACCGCTAATCTCGTCGGCCCGTACCGTACCCTGCACGGCATCGGCACCAGCAACAGGTGGTTTGACCCTTCTGCCTTCGCGCAGCCCACCGGGGTCGTTACCGGCAACACCGGTCGGAACCAGTTCTACGGCCCCGGCTACATTCAGGACAACCTTTCGCTCTTCAAAAGCTTCCCCATCTTCCGTGAGGCCTCGCTCGAAACTCGAATCGACGCCTTCCAACTCAGCAACACGCCCCAGTTTGCCAATCCAAACTCCGGCACCTTCGGTGCCTCCAACTTCGGCACCATCACCAACACGCTCGGCAGCGGGCAGGGAAGTGTCAACGGCGTCGGCGGCGGCAGGTCTCTGCAGGCATCCGCCAAGATCAGCTTCTAACTCACTGCACCCGATGTACCGAAGCAATGGTCCATCGCAGCCACGACGAATCACAAAGAGGCTAAGCTCCATGCACTCCACCACGCGACGCACCTTCCTCGCCGAAGCCGCTACTCTGGCCGCAGTGTCAGCCGCCAGGCCCCTCTTCGCCATGGCTGCGGAATCCCCCTTCCGGGTCGCCGTCATCTCTGACGAGATCTCCCAGGACTTCGATCACGCCTGCTCCGTCATCTCCCGAGATTTTGGCCTCCACTGGGTCGAGCTGCGAGAGATCGGCGGTAAGAATCTCCAAGCCCTCTCCCAGGCGGAGATCGACGAAGCCCGGAGAATGCTCTCCAAGTACAACCTCCAGGTCACCGACATCGCCAGCCCGCTCTTCAAGGTCGACTGGCCTGATGCACCCAAGTCCCCGTACAGCCCCAAACGCGACACCCACGGAGCCGCGGACGTCGGCTTCAATCAGCAGGATGATGTCCTGGCCCGCTCCATCTCGCTCGCAAAGCAGTTCGGCACCGATAAGATCCGCTGCTTCGACTTCTGGCGTCTCGAAGAGGTCGCGCCCCACCGCGCCGCCATCAACGAGAAACTCCGCGCCGCCGCGGAGACCGCCGGAAAGCAGAGCGTGCTTCTTGTTCTCGAGAATGAATTCGCCTGCAACACCGCCACGGGCCGCGAAGCCGCCCAGACCCTGAACGCCATACCCACTTCCAATCTGGCCCTCAATTGGGATCCAGGAAACGCCGTCATGCGTGGTGAACTGGACGCCTTCCCCGGGGGTTGGGATACCCTGCCAAAGAACCGCATTCATCACTGCCACTGCAAGAACGCCGTGAAGGATGCAGCCGGCAAAGTGGAATGGGCCCCCGTCGGCAAAGGCTACATCGATTGGGCCGCCCAATTTCGCGCACTCAAGCAGTCCGGCTTCCATGATGCCGTCAGCCTGGAGACCCATTGGCACGGTGGTGGCACTCCCGAACAGTCCACACGCACCAGCTGGGCCGACATGAAGCAAGCCCTCCAAAGTGCGTAAGTCTCTAGGCCGTCTCAAACCAGCCATGAACTCCATCCGTGGCGACCACTTCAAACCGGCTGCACCCGAGTATCAGTCGGCGCGCCCCGCTCCTAGGAGAGTGCTTGAACCGCCTCATGCAGGACGCGTTATCCCCAATCAGTAACCTCCAGATGCATCCTCCGCGCCAAACCAAACATCAATACTGATGTTATTTTGGATCACAAATGATATGGTCAGCCTAGGCACATTCTTCTCCAGAGTGCGCCACAGGCTAAGGAGCCAATGTCTACAGCCCTTATCACCCCTTATCTCGCACCCCAAATCGCCGGCTACGCCGCGGATAACTCGCAGGATCTCTCCAACCCGGAGATCCGCCGTCGCCTCTCTCCCGTGGCAATCGAAGGCTTTCTTCGCCTGATGGATCTGTGGAAGATCAAGGATGGCGATGCTCGCCAGCTCCTGGGAGGTCTCTCCACCGGCTCCTTTCACGTCTTCAAAAAGCAGGAAAAACAGCGTGTGCTTGCCCACGATACCCTCACCCGGGTCTCTCTTCTCCTTGGCATCTTTAAAGCCCTCAATATCCTCTACTCTGAACCGTTAGCCGATGCTTGGCTCACCCTGCCCAACTGCAATCCCGTATTTCGTGGCGCCACTCCTCTCGCCTATATCCTCCAGCAAGGCCTGCCCGGCATGCTCGAGGTGCGCCGCCTCCTTGATGGCCGTCGAGGAGGTCAGTAGAGCACCCATGTCCTCCCCCCCGATACTTGGCAGCCCGTCCTCCCCCCTGAAACGACCGAAATGGCCAGCCTCGAAGATCCCCGTTACGGAACTCCGCGTCAAGGACACCCATCGTCTTATAGCCTCCAAGTACTCCGAGAGCGGTACAGTCCTATCCCGCCTTTCCCCCGACGCCACAACGCTCACCCACCTGCTTGAACTTGACGACGCCACGAACGACCGTTTCCTCGGTGAGGAAGGCCTTCTCCCCGGCATCGGCATTCACGAGCTCGTCTATGGCATTCGCTACGCGCATATCGTCAATGCAGCCTTCACCCACGCCTCTCCCGATGGCGGTCGCTTCAACTCGCCCACCCGCGGAGCCTGGTACGCCTCCTTCGACCGCGCCACCTCCCTCGCGGAGATCGCCTTCCACAAACTTCGCGCTCTGGAAGAGATCGACTGGCCCCACGAGGAGACCTCCACCTCCGACGACTACCTCGCCGACATCACCAGTCCGTTCCATGATCTGCGCAATGCCCCATCCCAGTCCGCAGCTCCGGCCGAGGGTGATGTCCGACAGCCAGGCTCCCCCGCCGATCCGGATGTCCCAACCTCCCCAGCTTCGCCTGAAACAACGGCATCTACCCCGGATCTCACCGGCACCCTACAAGGGTCGCCGTCGCCCCTTGAACTCGCAGCCGAGGGACACGCCCCGAACCCCGCAAATCCCTTTGTTCGCTATCTCCACCCTGACCCGATCCCTCGCTGCTACCTCCGCCCGCAACGCTTGGCCGAGCGCCTCCTCAACCGGAAATCAAACGGCATCCTATACCCCAGTGTTCGCCGCCCCACCGGCACCTGCGTCGTCGTCTTCCGTCCCGCCCTCGTCTACAACGTTCGCCGCGACGCCCGACTCGAACTCCGCCTCCAGCAAGGACGCACCTTCCGTCCCTCCCAGGCTCGTGAAGTGCCAATTCCAAAGTCTTGACCCGTGCCGCTGCTACCAAAGCTGCAGCCCTAAGCAAAGCAGCACCCTATGCCCGCCAGCCATAAGCTCCTTTCCTGAATCTGGAGTGGAGCGCCAGGAATCCTCAGCTTACCCCGAAGTGCTTGTTGCCTTTCTAGCCCGCACTCGATGTACCCCCAGCCGCCCCTATTTCCCCTTCTTGGATCGGCCGCCCTCCTTCTTTCCAGCACCCTTCCGCTTCGGCAAATTCTGCTTCGCCACCATCGTCGCTGCGCTTACCGCCACCGGCTCGGTCTCCTTCGTGGTTGCAAGCTTCTTTTTGCTCAATCCACTAGGAGCATTATTCGCCGACTCCGCCTTCCTCTTCGCTGGCCTGCCCTCACTCGCGATCGACGAAAGGTCGTCGCTGCTCTGCGCCGTCACTCTCCCACCAGCCCCCATGACGTACCGCTGAACCTCATAGCCGGCCTCGGCAGCCGCCTGACTCGCTGCCGCAAACCGCCGCTTTACCTGCGCCAGCCTCTCTGAATCGGCTGGCGTAGCCTCCGCAACCGTCACCAACTCCGCGATCTCCATCCACCACAACAGCTCATGGAAGGCCTCCTTATTCAGGTACGCGATCCCGCCTGCCTGGTTCACGCTGGTCAGCCACTGCACGTCTCCATCCTTCCAGAACGCCTCCGTCCCGCCAGGCAGCTCGGTCCCCGCATCGACTCCATGACCCAACAGCACCCTCACCCGCGCCGCCGAACGCCAGGCATCGTCACCCATCACACCTACACCAGAGAAGATCTCCGCCAGCGCCGAGCGCAGCTGCAACTCGTCGAACACCCGCACACTATTCGCGCCGTCCCCCGTACGGTCAAGCTCGCCGATTGGCTGCAGCTCTCGCATAACACTCCAGGCAACGATCGTCGCCCACGTTGCCATGCCAAGCTCACCAGGGATTCCGCGCGGCAGAATTGCCGAAGCCGTCTCTGGCCAGACCGAGGAAGCACTTTGCAGACCGGGCAGCTTCAACATCGCTGCGGCACTCTGACTCAAGCGCTCCTTTCGTCCAGTCTCCGTGCCATCCTCATCCATCCCACGCGCCTCGCGCACGCGATCGAAAAAGGCATCCACACGAGTCAAAAGCTTCTCCATCCGCGGGTCCGTCGGGAGCCTGTCCTGAGCTCTTGCCCCCTTCTTGATCGCGCCGTCGAGCGTGGCCTCCTGCTTCGGATTGCCGGGCTCAACCTTCGCCGCTGCGATCAGCTCCCCGATCACCTCCGTGCTCAGCATCTGACGCAGCGCATCATGCACCGGCCGCAGTCTCAACTTGGAGAACGCGTCATCCAGGCTGTAAACACCAGCGCCGTTCAGCGCATCGCAAAGCTGATCCCAGGGCTGATCTGACGTGACCTGCATCTCACGCCACTGCTGCAGAACCACGTAGTGGTACCCTCGCAGGTCCATCGAAAATCCATCGCCCCGTAAACTCCCCGACCGCCGCAGATGCTCAAGCCCACTCGTCGCATCCTTATAGGCGACAATCGCTTCATCGTCCCCGGGCAGATGCATCGCTTCCGACAGGCTCCGTTGCCGCATCGTTCCCGATCCCTTGTCCATCGAAGCCGCCGAGGTGTGCACCGTCCCGCGTGTGCTCTCGTACGTGTTGTTGTAGAGCACCAGCGATCGCTCGCCCCCAGAGACATTCGAGTACACAAAGACATTCTCATTCACCGCCCCGTGCTCGTTCCAGAAGTCGTACAGCACGAAGTCGCTGCTCTCCGCGAACGCCCATCGCCTCTTAAGCAGCGGTGCGATCTCTCTCTGGTGCCGCGCAACCAGATCTTCGTTCGGGTACTCCCGCATCCGCGCCTGCTTATACTCCATCCCGTACTTCTCGGTGAACCCCTCAATCTGCCCATGCCCCAGCATTGGCAGCCCCGGCAGCGTTGCCAGCAGCGTACTCACGCCGAAGTACTTGTCCCCCGTCCCAAACTGGTCGATCGCCGTCCGCTCATCCGGATTGCTCATAAAATTTACATACCGCTTCAGAATGTCCGGATCGAACTCAATCGTCTTCTTCAGGTAGGAGCGATACTTCGCATTCTCCTCATCGCGCAGCATGTTCATGAACGCTGAGTTATACACACGGTGCATCCCCAGCGTACGAACGAAGTACCCCTCCAGCAGCCAGAACGCCTCCGCCAGCAGCAGCGTTCCCGGCACCTCCACCGCGACCCGATCCACCACCTCGCGCCAGAACTCGTGCGGCATCAGCGCGTCGAACTCCTCCTGACTCATCGCATCCTCCGCCCGCGACGGAATCGATCCACCCATCCCCGGCAGAGGGAACCACAGCCGCTGCACATGTTTCTTCGCCAGCACCATAGCCGCGTCAAAGCGAATGATCGGGAACTGCCGAGCCACACTCAAAATCGTCTGAATCACCTGCTCGCGGACGTACGCCTTCGAGTAGTCCAGCTGCGCCGTATCGTTCCACGCAAAGGTGGTTCCATCGTTGCCGTGGTACACGTACTCCGTCCGTCCCGTCGCACGCTCCCTCAGCCGAAACGCCACGGCCGCATCCGTTTGGTCGAAGTAGTGGTCCTCGATCTTGATCTCGTACCGGCTCTCCGCCGACAGGTCCGGTCCTTCAAAGCTGTAGCTCGGAAACGGACTCTCACCGCGCGAGATAAACCAATCCGGATGCTCCGTTACCCACGTGGAATCGATTCCCATATGGTTCGGCACCATGTCACTCGCCAGGCGGATCCCCGCATCGGCCGCCTTACTCCGCAGCACCTCGTACGCCGGATTCCCTCCCAGATCGTCCGCTATCCGGTAATCCTTTAACGAGTACGCTGACGCCACGGCGTCCGTCTGCCCGCGCATCCGCTTAATCGTCTGCGATGCCACACTCCGCTCCCATAGCCCGATCAGCCACAACCCGTTCACGCCCCGGCTCGCCAGCAACTCCATCTCTTCAGCTGGAATCTGGTCCAGAGAACGAATGTGCCGCCCATACTTCTGCGACAGCTGCTCCAGCCAGACATAGGTGCTCTTCGCCATCAGCACCACCGTCGGCATCCAGTCCTGGTCCTGGCTGAACGCCTCATACTCATTCAGCGGCGGCTGCACCTGTTGTCCGGCCGCGCGCCCCACTCGACCTCCTCCAGCACCAAACCCGACGAACTCATCTCCTTCAAATCCCTCGTCCCGCCACCCGCCAACACCCGCAGCGCCTCCCCTGCCCCGTCCGGCAACCGCCGGATGAAACCGCATCCACACCGCGATCTCTTCCTCATTCAACACATCGGTCGCCAGCAGAACCCGCCGGAGCTCATCGCCCAGCTGCTCCACCCAGTTCTCTCGGATGTATGCCAGTTGCCCGATCAGCGAATCAGGTGACGCCAGCATCGGTCCCTTTAAGACATCCAGCAGCGTTCCGATCGCTCCGAAGGGAGGCCTGGTCCCGATATACTCCCCAAATTCCGAGATCACAGAGCTGTAGATCGTCTCCTCCTTTAATTCCCGGTCGTCAAAGAGCTCACGAAACGGCAGAAACGCCGGATTGATATTCGCTAGCCATAGCAGCAACAGCTCCTCTGTAGCCGCCTCCCGGTTCTCCATACCCGCGACCGACTGCGCCAGCCACTCCGCCGCCGTCTGCTCCCCACGAAATACTCCGGCATTCGGAAAACGCTCGGTGAACGCGAGCAGCAATCGTTCCATCTGCTTCGGCTCGGCATGCGCAGCAAACCACCCCAGCGCATCCCGCAGCACCGTCGGATCCACCTCGGCCCGGTACTTCGCCACCATCGCATGGCTGAGCTCATCGATCAGACCCATCGCAAACAGCGCCCCCGCGTGGATCGTGCCCTCTTCACCGTTCCGCTCGCGCACCTCGTTGATCTGCTTCGCCATGCGCCGGCTCGCCGACACATTCGCGAACACCACATTTCCCTGGTAGCTGAAGAGCAGGTCATCTACGCCATACTTCTCTCGTACAGCCCGCGATACGTGAAATTCCATGTCCTGGGGATCCTGTCCTGTTAGTGGTTACATCCAGAATATCGCCTCTGGCGACGCCATGCCCCAAAACACTGGTCCAGATCGGCACCCGAATCCGCGACAACGCACCGCTTGCGTGAACTCTGTATCCCGTCAGCCCTCCCGCCACTCACACCACGCCGACGAAAAGCCCGCTCCAGGAAGGGTCGAGGCGCAGCCAGCGCGGTGCTCCAAACCAGCTCGTCGGCAGCTCCGGAACATGGAGCAGACCGTGCCCTCCCGAACACATCAGCTCCGTTCCACTCCAGGAAAGAAAATTCCGCGACGGCTGGCCCACGCGCACCGGACAGGTCAGGCGTCGGAGGCAAACCGGGCAACGCTGCCGCTGGTCCCGAAGCGCCCAACGAAACGCAAACAGCGTCGCGCAGAAGGACGTCACCAACTGGATATACTCAGCCGTATTCGCCCCAGACCATCGGATCGCAAATGCCAGATCCATGCTCCCGAAGTAAATCGCCGGAAGCACCAGGCCAATCTTCGCCGCGAAAAACAGCCAGCGTCGAACTCCTGTCGGCCACGGCAGCCTCACCTCCCGGCCAGCGTAGTCGCCCAGCGGCAGCGAGGTCGTCGCTGGCAGCGCTAACAGAGCCAGAAACACCGTGAAGCCGAAGATCCTCCAGATCTCCATCCCGCGCGCCGACAGCGCCACACAATCAAAGTCGCTCCGGTGCTCCGTCCCCGATCCCACCGACATCAGCCATCGCTCGCTCGTCGGCTCTCCTTCCGTCTTCCCGAACGCAAACACCCGTGCACTATCGGGCATCGCCTCCGCCACGCGGTCCGGCAGCAGCAGCCAGGCATCCACACGCCCCGGAGCCGGTGTCGTCTCGTCCGGAACCACACCGCTCACGCGAACCGTCTGCAAACCCACCTTGATCGGTAGCCCAAAAATCGCTCGGCTTCCTCCAAAGCAAGACCTCCACGTCGTCTCACTCAGCACCAGCTCTGGCGTCGTCCCTTCCCCGTCACCGTGCTGCGCAAACGAGACCGGCGCCCCCAGCATCGCGAGCAGGTTCGCACTGCCCCGGCCGATCCTCAGTTCCGGAGCGTCGTGTGGGCCAACGTGGACCGCCTTGACCACCGGCTCGTAATACGCGAAGCCCGCAAACAAATGCTGCGATCTTCGCTGCCACGAGCGCACCACGCCCAGCCGGCTTGACGGCAAAGCTGCCCTCGACCAGCCCATCGGCGAGATTGCAACAACATCGTTAACCCTCCAATACATCCCTGGCTGCACTGCTCGCCGAACACCCGGCAGCTCCTGGGCTAGCACCGCGCAAACCAGCGCTCCCAGCGCTAACCACGCCGCGCAACTCAGCGCCGATCCCTCAGCCCGCACTCGCCCCGACCCCGTTCCGTGCAGCCTCCGAACACACCGAACATCCTTGAGTGCTCCCACGCAGAAGCGAGCCATCCCCCATCGTGCCCTCGGGGAATCATCTCCCTCTCGTGCGAGCGCCTCGCCCACATACCAAAGCTCCGATTTCCACTCCGCCAGCCACTCGGCCCGCAGCGGCCGCGGCACCCACCCCGCCGCAACCCACAGCGCAAACCGATACACCCGGGGCGCCCCGCCCGCATCCGCGGCCCTCATACCAGCTTCCTTTCATCCGCCCTTATCAGTCTGTCCAGCAGCGGGTACCGCTTCAACGTTGCCTCCAGCGTCGTCCGCCCCCCTGGTGTCAGCTTGTAATACTTCCGCGCCGGCCGCAGCTCCTTCTCCGCCGTCGCCGCCTTCTCCCACTCCGACCGGATCAACCCATCCCGCTCCAGCCGCCGCAGCGCCGGATACACCGTCCCGCTCGGCAACCCCGTCCTCTCCATGATCCCAAATCCATACACGCTGCCCGCGTGGATCGACTGCAGGATCATCGCGGCAGTATGGGAAAGTTTCACGTCAACCGGCATGCCCGGAATTCTACCTATGTAGCATGCTACTTGACTAGACCTTAGGTAGCTTGCTACATAGGTAAGCGAGGTTCCTCTATGCTCTCCGTCCAGCACCTCACCAAACGCTACCGCGGCATCCCCGCCGTCGACGATGTCAACTTCTCCATCGCCCCCGGCGAGATCGTCGGCTACCTCGGCCCGAATGGCTCCGGCAAGTCCACCACCGTCAAAATCATCACCGGTCTCCTTGATCCCAGTGACGGCCGTGTCGAGTTCGAAGGCGAGAACATCCGCGACAATCTAGCCCGTTTCCGCAGCATCCTTGGCTACGTCCCCGAAGAGGCCCACGTCTACACCCACCTCTCCGGCCTCGAGTACCTCCAGCTCGTCGGCCGCCTTCGCGGCCTTCAGGAGCGACCTATCGAACTCGTCGCCAACCGCCTCCTCGAGCTCCTCGGCCTCCAGTCCTGGCGCCACTCCTCCATCTCCGCTTACTCCAAAGGAATGAAGCAGCGCGTTCTCATCGCCGCCGCCCTCCTCCATAATCCGCGCCTCCTCGTCTTCGACGAACCCCTCTCCGGCCTTGACGTCGTCTCCGCTCGCCTCTTCAAAGATCTCCTCGTCGAGCTCTCAGCCCAGGGCAAAGCCGTCCTCTACATCTCGCACGTCCTGGAGGTCGTCGAGCAGGTATGCGACCGCGTCATCGTCCTCGCAAAGGGTCGTGTGCTTGCCGACGCCTCACCCTCGGAGCTCACCCGTCTTATGCACCTCCCCAACCTGGAGCAGGTCTTCGCGGAGCTCGTTCAGCAGCAGGACACGCGCTCTGTCGCTCGCGATCTCGTCTCCGCCATGGAGCTCACCTCCCATGCCTAACCTCGCAAGCCTCGGCAGACTGGCTCGCCTACTCCCCGGCACCCGCGGCAGCCAGGCCCGCCGTCATGCCGTTCTCTCCTTCAACGTCCAGGCAGGCCTCGAGCAAGCCGTCCATTCCCAGTCACAATTCGAAGTTCTCGTGCGCCACCTCTTCGACCGCCTGCTCAACAACGAGGCCTTCGGTGAGGACGCCGCCTTGCGCGTCGCCCAACTTGCCTACGCCATCGTGCTTCCCGGCGTGCTCGTCGCCCTCTTCCTCTTTCCCCACTATCACGGCCTGCCCCCACACCCGCTCGTGCGCTCCTTCTGGTCTCAGGCCTGCGATCACCTCTTCTACGTCACCTACTCCCTCGTTATCGTAGGAACCGCCGCCGTCTTCCAGTGGGATCTCCTCTTTCCCGATACCCTCGACGTCTTCATCCTCTCGAGCCTCCCCATCACCACAGCACGTTTGCTTCTCGCGCGCCTGTCTGCCTTCGGTATGTTCCTCGCGCTCGTCCTGCTTGGCACCACCGGCCTAAGCGATCTCTTCTTCCCGGCCGTCGCCGACCTCAAGGTCGGCTTCTGGAGGCACCTCGCGGCACACACCGCAGCCGTCAGCCTCAGTGGCATCTTCGCCGCGCTTGCCCTTATCGCCGCGCAGGGTGTGCTCGCCAGTCTTCCCGGCCGCCGGCTCTACGCAACGCTCGCGCCCGTCCTCAAAGTCCTCGCCGTCCTCCTCCTGCTCACCATCCTCTCCCTCTTCCCTCTACTCGCCCACTTCCTCCCAGACCTGCTCGGCACCCGTTCTGTCGCCGTGCATTGGTTCCCGCCGTTCTGGTTTCTAGGCTTCTACGAGCTCCTTCTCCACGGCAATGCCGCTCCTCCCGTCTTTCGCGCCCTGGCACACACCGGCCTGCTCTCTACCCTCGTCGTCGCGGTCATCGCTCTGGCCGCCTACCCCCTCGCATACTCCCGGCGAACACGCCATCAGATCGAAGGCACCGCTCTCCGGCAAGGCTCCACACACGTTGCCTCAGTCTTCCAACGCCTCCTTCATCTGCTCGTTATCCGCACGCCACGCTCCCGCGCCATCTTCCACTTCGCCGCCCAGACGATCGCGCGTCTCCAGCGCCTGCACCTCTACCTCGCCATGTACGCCGGCCTGGGCCTGGCTCTCGTCCTCTCCAGCCTCGTCGTGTTCCAGCTTGATCACGACCGGCTCGCCATGGCCGTCTCCCCCTCTGGCGTCCGCCTTGTCCTCCCCGTACTCGCCTTCTGGATCGTCGCCGGCCTTCGAACGGCTCTGCTCTCCCCCCTCGGCCGCGCCGGCAGCTGGGTCTTCCGCGTCATCGGCGGTCAGCCGAACTTCGAAGACCTCCGCGGTGCCGAGATCTTCGTCCGCACCGTCACCATCGCTCTAAGAGCTTGTTGAAATAGGTACTGATCCACAGGCGTAGGCGGTGCTGAGTTCGTCTCAGGGAGTATGCGTGGAGATGAGCGGTTTCAGAATGAGATGTTCAGTTGTGTGACGTTGGAGCAGCG
>JAABUZ0100000661.1_pt1 | contig 80674 bp, 74 predicted proteins | sample 5562091 | NCBI WGS metagenome assembly JAABUZ01 (sample SAMN12813069, study PRJNA571459) | rock metagenome | isolation source: Antarctica rocks | place: Antarctica: Victoria Land, Linnaeus Terrace sud | collected 2015-12-21
TGACTTACGAGTACGTCTTCGCTATGGTTGTTTGTGTGAGTCATGGATATCCTCCTGGTGACGTTGAACTGTTTTCCAGTTCAGGATACCAGACTCTGATTTTACACACAAGTCAGTATACTACCACCCTTTTACTTAGTTATAACTACTTTTCCAGGGATATTTTTGATATAAACACGCTTTATTTTGAAAATTTGCACGAAATACGGCATAGTACTTTTAGAAATTCCCTATAAAAATGGAAAAAAAGAAAGTACCTACGTTATTTTGCATGTGTGGAACAGGTGAATTTTTCTCAAATATGGTTGTTTTCCTGCAAAGTCTCTTGTATATAGGGTAGCAAAATGGTGCGGCTCAGTCATACCTACTGCTAAACCGCACCGTTTTCACATACAATTTTTATCTATTATTATGCCTGTGAAGGTGTTCATATGCCAAGCGCAAACCTTCCAGGGGCAAAAATTGATTGACGTATTGTATCTCTGGAATGATTGGAGCCATGAGCTGCGCCAGACCACCATGAGCAATCACTTTTACCTCTTTATTCTCTGTGACGCCTGGTATCTCACGACGTAGGCGAGCAATTAAGCCCTGTACCAGACCTACATGCCCATAAATTATTCCGGATTGCATATTCTCAATCGTATTTTTCCCAAGTGCAGACCCAGGTGGTGTCAGGTCAACTCGGTATAATCGTGAAGCGGCACTACTTAATGCCTCCGCAGAAATTACTAAACCGGGGGCAATCGCACCACCAAGAAAATCTCCTTCAGGTGACACTACATCAAATGTAGTTGCGGTGCTAAAGGCGATTATAATAGCCGGTCCACCATAAAGATGATATGCAGCTAGCGTTGTTACAATGCGATCAGAACCAATCTCCCAAGGGTTATCAACAAGCAATTTCACCCCTAGGTCCAGTTCGTGATTGATAAAGAATGCCTCTTTGTTACAGTAGCGCAGGGCAAGGTCACGAAATACAGGCGTGAGTGGTGGTACTACACTTGAAATAACGATATCGTTGATATCACTAAATTTGTGTTCCACGTAATGCATCAGACCAAGGAGTACTATTGCATATTCGTCGGCAGTGCGTTGCCGTGCCGTAGAGACAACCCAATGGTGCTTCATCATCGCATCCTGATAGAGACCAAATTTGATATTTGTGTTACTGATATCAATGGCTAAGAGCATAACATTCCCTCCACAGCATTTACTTCACAACAGAGGCAGCATATTGTTTTAGAAGAGCTGCTATCATGAATGGATCGCCATACGCACCATCAGTAACAACAACAACCTCATCCTCTGTACGTGTATCCACAAAGGCGAGCGAGGTAGGAGTACGTCTGCGTCTACGATGAGAACGAGCACCGTCACGAGTGACAGCTTGTCCCAGAAAAAGACTACCGAAACGCTCGCCCATGCTTGGCAAGTGTGAAATCATTGGCTCTTTCGGTACTGTGCGATCCGGCGGTGGCATGCCACGAGCCGTGACATAACGTACATTAAGTAATGGGACCATGGTGATCTTGCTGCCCTCTTGCTTCACAAAGTTTTCTGGTGTAATTACAATCATGTGCTTTTCCGCCTCCATCAAGCGGCGCACATCCTGTATGAGCATCCAAACGCTTCCTAATCCAATAAATAAGAGAACCATCAACAGAAGTACTGTAAAGGCTGCAAGTAAGATACCGTGTTGAAAGTTAGAAGGAATGACTGCGAAAGCTGCAATTACGAATAGTCCGAGTCCGAATAAGATACCAAAACACCAACCAAGAATGCCAAGAATAACCTTGGAGCGTGATAGGGGAAACACAACCCAACCGTGCGGAGGCGTTACACTTGTCCGCGCCTTCTCTAGTATCTCTTCTGCGTTCACGTAAATTCCAGCCTTTCAGAAAAGGAAGAAAACAATTCCAGTTATATGTGCATTATTATATCAGACGGTACGAGGATTTGGAGTACCACTACTGCTTCGGTCCCTACAGACGAGCGACGCAAGATGCGTTATACTATATACACATCATTGGTAAAGTTTTTTGCGAGGACATGCATGGATGAGCATATACAACAGGAAGCAGTGGAGATAGCGCGGCTCGTATTGGAGCGTTTTCGCGCTGCGTTTCCTCTATGGAGTGATGATCGAACACCGATAGACGAGCTAGTACGGTGGTTAGGGATACAGGTTGAGTCGTTTCACCCAGAAAGTCGTGCGGCAGGAACCTATGGCTATGTGGACCCTGACGAAAATGAGCGTCTAATCTGGCTTTGTCGGGGTCTGCCCGAAACTATGCGCCGTTTTACTCTTGCTCACGAGCTGGGACATGCACTTCTACATTGTCACAGAACGCCCCAAATGCTGGCTAAGCTCGACGCTGTACTTCCCACTTTCACTGCTATTCAGGACTATACATTTATGCCTTCAAACGAAGATATATGCTATGAGGCAGATGTGCAAGAAGGTACCACACCTTCAGCAGAGCAAGAGCAATTTCAGGAGCGGCTAGGCATTGGACAGAGCTATGATCCACGTAGTCAGCGCGAATTAGCAGCGAATGTGTTTGCGGCAGAGCTGCTTATGCCCATCGAGCGTGTACGAATCCGCTATCTCGTCGAAGGAGTATCTTCCGCAAGTCTGCCAGAGGTCTTTCAGATCTCAACTATTGCACTACTTAATCGACTTGCGGAACTTCTGAAACATCCGAAAGAAATTTCCATACCAAGAGCAGAGAACGCCCTCAAAGAAGTGCCCCAACAGGCTGGCAAGTCATATGATACCTTCCAGCAAGCTGCGATTGAGGCTTCAACGCCTGCCTTGATCGTTGCCGGTCCTGGTAGTGGTAAGACAAGTACGTTGATTGGACGCATCGAATACACAGTACGCACGCTTGCTATCGCACCACAACATATTCTAGCCCTGACCTTTTCACGCAAGGCTGCTCAAGAGATGGAGGAGCGACTACAACAGGTCATTACAGGACTTCTTCCCAAAGTAAGTACTTTTCATGCCTATTGCGCTGATCTACTCCGTCAGCATGGGCAATTCGTAGGACTTCGCCCGAATTTTTCTCTGATCGATGAGGCCGAAGGCTACTTTCTCTTGCGGCAACAGGCCAACATGATGAACCTGCGCCACTACCAGACGCTTCATGCACCCGCACACTATTTCCCAGATATGCTCAAAGCTGTTTCGCGTGCGAAAGATGAACTTGTTTCACCTGAACGCTATATGGAGTTGGCACAGGCGATGCTCCACGAAGCACAGGATGAAGAGGCAATACAAAAGGCAGAGAAGTCTCTCGAGATCGCTCATATTTATAGTCTCTACCAGGCCGCCCTACAGCAACGTGGCGATACAGATTTCGGTGGCTTGCTTATGCAGACAATCCAGTTGCTCACAGAGCAGCCAGAGGTGTTACGAGAGCAACAGAAGCAGTATCAACATATTCTCGTTGATGAGTTTCAGGACGTGAACCGTGCGAGCGGTGTACTTTTACGGGTGTTAGCGGGAGAAGCTCAGCGTGTCTGGGTTGTCGGAGATGCGAATCAAGCTATTTATAGTTTTCGAGGTGCCTCGCCCGCGAACATCTCTCGCTTCGAGCATGATTTTCCAGGAGCAGTTGTGCTTCCCCTGAGTCGCAACTATCGCTCTCGTCCAGATTTGGTACGTATCGCAGAGTCCTTTCGTTGTAAACAGTTAGAGCTTGGGCAAGAGCCGGGGAAAAATGAGCCAGTACGTCTGACACAGGACAATACCTATGTAACAATTGCGAAGGCAACAGATGAAGTGGCTGAGTTAGAAGGGCTTGTGCGTGACATCCAAAGCAAATACGCACAAGGGTACATGTATAACGATATGATTGTACTCTGCCGTACACGTACACAGGTTCAGAAGATTTCACACACACTAGCAAGTGCTGGTCTACCAACTGTTGAGCGGAACGGACTACTTGAACAAGAGCACATCAAAAATGTTGTCTCAATCTTACTCCTTATGACCGATCCTACTGGCTCTGGCCTACTCCGGTTAGCGCGACAGAGTGACCATCCACTTACACAGGCTGATATTGAGGCATTGTTTATAGCGGCACGCGAGCAAAAGACAAGTCCAGGCACATTGATTTATAATAACGAGATACCGCTAACAGTAAGCATACAGGGGCGAGATGCGCTGTTGCGCCTCTCGGACATCTGGCATGATCTGCAAAAGCATAACGCTATCTGGCCGCTACTCGCACAGTATCTCTTTCTCGAAACGACGCTCATACGTGATCTACTTTCCTCTTCCAATGAGGATGCACGTTTGGTTGATTATGGCACGCTTTTACAACTTGCACGACGCTACGATCAGCAGCAGAGCAGAAACGTAGATGAGAACACAACATCAGCGCAAAACGAGAAACGCCCACCTTTGGAAGAACAGGCACGTGGTTTTCTTGAGTATCTCAGTCTCCTTGTATTATTGCGGCAAGATAGCATGAACCGCCAACAAAGTGATGAAGAGGGCAAAGCAGAACAAAGCGATACACTACGTGTCATGACGGTCCATGCAAGTAAAGGGTTAGAATTTCCTATCGTCTATATGCCAGGATTGGTGCAACAACGCTTTCCCATAACAGCGCGTAACAGTCCAATTACTGCACCAACGGGCATGTTAGATGGAGAACAGGAGGAGAATAAGAGCAAGGCACATGAGAGCGGCGAATCATGTCTGTTCTACGTTGGCGTGACACGCGCACGTGACTCTGTTGTCCTAAGCTATAGTGAACGCTATGGGAAGAAAAACTATAAACGCTCACTCTATCTTGATGCATTAGAAGCGGGATTACCACAGCAGCGCATTACCAACGTGTCTTGGACGAATGTGACTACGGCTGGGACGTCTACTCATGATCAGAATGTAAACGCAAGCGTAACAGAAAACAGATTGAGCGAGGCATTTATTACGGCAATGAAGCCTGCTACATTACATGTTTCGGCTATTGAAGCCTATCTACACTGTCCACGGCAATATGCCTATAACACCCTTTACCACTTCAATGATCAGGAGAATGGCTATCTTCTCTTTTGGCAGGCGACACAAAAAACAGTCGACATGCTCCGCAACCAGATACAAGGCATCCATGTACCGGAGGAGATGCATATGCCATCGCCAGAAGAGGTGCGTGCGCTCTACACACAGCACTGGCGCGATATAGAGGGCAACAAAGCACCTTTTGCCCTCTTCTACGAACGTCAGGGGCATGAAGTGCTAGAGGCCGTTCAGCGTGATTTGGAGTTACACAGCGAAGTGACATGGGAGATGCGCCCTCGTTATCCTGTTGAGATAAACGGAAAAACAGTGCAGGTCACGGTTGATCGTGTCGAAGTTGAACAATATATAGAAACGCAAAAGAAACCAGAGTCGTCAGTAAGCTCTTCATCATCGACACCATCCTTCAAACGTACACGTTTCGGCAAACAGAAGGAAAAGCCAATAGCAGAGACACGCGAACTTTTCTACACACTCGCTTATCGGCAGCACTTTCCTGGGCAAACACCCCGGCTCTTAAGCCACAACATGAGTACAGGCGAGACTGTTCCTATCACTATGACAACAAAAAAAGAGCAGAGCTTATATGAAGAGACGTCGCGGATATTGCAGGCAATGGACCGCAACGAGTATCCAGCACATCCAGCCGAGCCATTTCATTGTTCTACCTGTCCATTTTTCTTGATCTGCCCCAACTGACAAATTATGTGTGATGTGACATACGCCTCACCTGGTCACGACACAGTCTACAGGAGAGTGTGATAAAGTAACTTCCGTAGTTCCTTGCACGTATCTGTAATAAGGTTACACATTTGTACTTGAATATGCCTTTGCGTCACAGTAAGAGATATTCAAAACAATATATATGTATACAGAAGGAAGTTGTGAAACTGATGAGAGACAATACTTCAGAGATAGGACACTTCCGTATGTACCCTACCCGTTCGCTTACCCTTTGGGTAACAACGCAGAGTGTACGGCTAGTACGTTCTTTCTTACGCACAACACAGGTTTCACCCCTGGCATTGCTGGTTGATGGCGAAAATATTTCTGCGGACTTGATCGGTCCCATTCTCATTGAGGCAGGCAAATTTGGTTGTGTAACAACGAAACGTGTCTATGGCAACTGGACACAACCTGCAATGCAACGCTGGAAAGAGATTAGTCAGCATTACGGCCTACAACAAATTCATCACACGGAAGTGAACTCTTCTTACAAAAACGCCGCAGATATTGCGCTCGTGGTTGATGCAATGGATATGTTTTATCGTGATCACCTCGATCATTTTTGCATCGTCACGAGTGATAGCGATTACACTCCCCTTGTACAACGTCTCCGCTCTGCTGGTTGTATCGTACTTGGTATTGGTCGTCAAGGTACATCTCCGTCACTCACAAAGGCATGTACAGCGTTCTTAACAACCGACCAGATTACACCTCCAAATCATCAACCCAGGCCCGTTCCCGTTACTCAGTCGCCCACTCACGTCGATAGTCCTGTACTTTCCTCACCGATTGCAGCAATGTATAACATCTCGACTCATACAGCCACGTTGTCCGGAACGGCTTCTGCTGTCATGATTAAGCCAAGCCCGGAACTTATCGCACTGCTCACGAAGGCATATAAGAGGTCGTCAGAAGGAAAAGAGAGCGAATGGGTCCTCATTTCACGCCTAGGGTTGGCATTACGTCAACTCGAGCCAAATTTTGATGCCAACAGTTATGGGCAGAAAGATCTCTCTTCTCTTGTGAGAATGTGTGAAGGCGTCTTTGAACTGCGTAAGCGCAGTACTGGTCATCCTGAAATGCGTATGGTTGCATAATAGACAGGAATAACAAAACATCTGTAGCACGCGCATAGTATTGGACTATTTGATGGCACACTACAGCATAATTTGCTGCTCTTTGTATACGCCTCGATATTCAGGTGGCAGCATAGCTGCTATTGCACGCATTACCTCTTCAGTAGCATTGTCTATATCTTCACGTGTCATCTTGGCCCCTTTGGGTTTAAATACCATTGGTTCCCCATATGAGATGGTAACACGTGGCCTAAATTGTTTAAGAATATTTTCGCTTCCCCAAATAGCTACAGGGACAACAGGGACACCCGAACGTAACGCGATCATCCCTAACCCTGCATGAGCTTTCGCCAGTGTACGTGTTTTGCTCCGTGTTCCCTCTGGAAAGAGCACAACAACATTCCCTTTTTTGAGTTGATCGTCGGCGGTACGCAGAGCCTGCCGATCACCCTCACCACGTTTTACAGGAAAGGCCCCAAGGAGGCGTACAAGCCACGCGATCTTACTGGTAAAATACTCTTCCTTCGCCATATATATGACCTTTCTCGGCAAAAAAAGAGGTACGAGTGGAATATCAGTCCAGGCAAGATGATTGGCGGCAATAAGATATGCTCCGTGCTTCGGCACGTTATGACGGCCTTTCAGGTAGATCCGTGAGACAAGCAAGAGAATGGGCACTGCAATAAGGCAACGTATAAATTCGTAGAGTGGACGCGGTATAATATAGGGGTCATATAAATTCTTCGTAGCCTTTTTTGCTTTTTCGGGTAACGGAGAAGAGGGTTTTGACGCGACAGGACTTGCTGCTAGAGCGTCGTTGCTTGCACCTGGCTCTGAATTCATGTTTACTTCTCCACGTAGCTAAAAATAACGTCGAGTACCTGGGATACACTTAAACCATCGGTCTCGATAATGATAGCATCTTGCGCTGGGCGCATATTTTCGCGATCCTCATCATCACGACGTTGCACATCGCTCATTAGTTCGTGTATTGTAGGCAGTGCGGGATTGTGCTCACCCATACGTTCAGCAAGTTCTGCGTGACGTCTACGCGCACGTTCCTCAAGGCTCGCAGTCAGATAAATTTTCAGTTCCGCATCGGGTAAAACAACGGCACCTATGTCACGACCTACCATAACCACACGCCCTCTTTGGGCCATCGTTCGTTGCCACTGACGCAAGACGGTTCGTACCTCTGGGTGTGTGGAGACAGTTGAGACATAGCGTGTCACTGAGGGGTCACGGATATCCCATGTGATATCTTTACCACGTGTTGTCACAGTATATTGCCTCCCATCCAAGATGGTAGGGCGCTCAATTTCAATCTCTGTATGCTGTGCAAGTCGCGCTAATGCTTGTCCATCATGTAAGTCCACGCCTTCCTGCAAGGCTAACCAAGCCACAGCTCGATATGTTGCACCGGTATCTATATAAAGATAGCCTAATCTATGGGCTAAATGCTCACCTATGGTACTTTTTCCAGACCCCGCGGGTCCATCAATAGCGATTCTTTCTGGCCCCGACGTGCCACGCATGACTCCTCCGTGCAATTATTCTAGTGATAGTTCTGCTTTGAGGATTATATCATACAGAGCGCAATGCCTCCACCTCAGCCTCAGTCAGATAACGCCACCTGCCACCAGGAACGCCCTTCAGAGTTAGCGACCCAACCGCGACACGCGTTAACTGCGAGACAGGATGACCAACAGCAGCAAGCATACGGCGCACTTGCCTTTTGCGCCCTTCGTGTAGGGTGAGTGAGATAAAGCAGTCACTTCCCACATGACGCAAAATGCTCACCAGAGTGGGTGCCGTTGTATGGTTCCCACCGTCATCTTCGGTAATCACTATGCCCTTGCGTAACGCATCTTGCGCAGCCGATGTTGGACATCCCTTTACAAGTGCCTCGTATCGCTTCGTCGTTGCATGGCGAGGATGTGCTACATGTTGCGCAAAATCTCCATCATTTGTCATCAGGAGCAGACCGCTAGTATCCGCGTCCAGTCTTCCAACAGGATAGACGCGCAACTTGCGTATCTCTTGTGGAAGCAAGTCAAGGACGGTTGGACGTCCACGTTCATCACTTACAGTACAGACATAGCCCGCGGGTTTGTGGAGCAGAATATATACATGCGAGACGGCTCCCTGTATCGGTTTGTCATCGACACTAACGCGGTCATGCGCAGGATTTATGCGCGTTCCTTGTGTTGTTACTACGCTTCCATTGACTCGCACACGCCCATTGGCAATGAGCATCTCAGCATGGCGACGTGAGGCAACACCAGCATGTGCCAGAAAACGTGCGAGCCGTTCTGCCCCTTCATCCTCTCGCTCCTGTTGCTCAGTATCCGTAATAGAAGTATTCTCTTTATTAGGGCGTTCACTCATAAAATTCTTCTTCCCATCATGCATTCAGCACAGTGTTTGGCCTGGCATGTTTGTTGATAAATATAATGAAGCCCTTGCTGTTGACAACTACCGCCCGGCTCATCTGTGAGTAACAATTGCGTACACATCATGCGAGTAACGGTATTTGAGGATAAACCTGGATGCATCTCATAAAGTTTTTGCGCCCGTTCTCCTAGCACTAAATCGTGCTCAAGTAAGGCAATAGCAGCAGCGAAGGGAAATATGACGTTACAAAGTAGTATATCAGTACGGGCAAGGCTTAACCCCTGGCTGCGGAAATACTCGCGTAGATTTTGCAAGAGTGCATCTTCGGGGATAGTAAGAAAAATCTTTCGCAAGCTTTCCCACACATTCTGTTTTCTAGCAACCAGTTTACGTAGCACATTTAACCGTCGCACATCAAGTGGCGATGGCGCAGGAGCACGCCCAAGTGGCTCTGGAATGAAACTGACCTGCCCGAGCAGGCGTTGTCCTGCAGCACGAAAAAACGCACGATCTCGCCCATAAGCTAGCCCCTCCGCTAATGCAGGAATAAGACATGTATTATAGAAGCCTGTTGCATATTGTCCATCGCACTCCGCAGCATGCAATTGTTCAATAAAGCTATGCGTTTTTTGCTCAAAACGTAACAAACCAGCGCGATGTAAGAGCATTTTGCGTTCCGCAGAACTCGAGTTATGCATAGTGCTATGACAAGGCCATCTCTCTTCGCCTATGTTTTCTCCTGGCACATTAACGACTATAGGAATGTCGTTGAGTGAGCAGACAGGTATATGGTATCCATCCTGGCGAGTTGTTGGATATGGATCGTCACAAAGCAATACAACATGAAGTATAACGTTGTTATAACGCGGGTCAGCAAAGTGCTTATGCGTAACCCAATCGCTTGCACGTACATGAAACTCAACATCGCCAAAGCGGTGCTCTCCTGCTTCTGTAAACACGAGGACAGCATCACGCACATCTGGACCTGCAGAACCGCCCGAACATCCTGAGAAGACAAGTTGGCACGTTCCACCATTCGTAAGCGGTAATACTGTCTCTGAGGAGAGTGACCACCAACGCTGTGCAACTATGTCTTCGTGCGGTAAATACGACTCAGCTATTGTAGAAGTATGCCGTATCGCATCTACTGTACAAGGGAAGCAATATGGAGTTTCCTCTGACTGCCACGTTTTCCAGGCCATGAACAGCTTCCTTCTTTCGAGAGTGGGGAACGCATACTATATTCATAAGTGTGCGCTATATCTATCAGGTTCTTACGAATGGGGATGCAGAAATGGTATCTCGATAGTATTTCCATCTTCAAAGTTTTTGTCGGGTAGAGTTTGGACGGCATTGAGTTGCTCGACCTCACCTGTATCATTTGAAGGTTGCTGTCCTTCAAAAGAAGAAAGTGGGAGAGGTTCCTCTTCGCGCTGCATCTCTGCATGTTCGTTGCGGTCTCCCGCAGCAAAAGCCATACCTTCAGCAACCTCGGCTTCGGCTTCAGCTTCCATAGCAGCACGTTGAGCGCGTTCCTCAGTCGATTCAGCATCAGCAAGCATGGCGTGCGCATGAGTGGTATCACGTTCCGCGTCAAATAGTATGGCCTCCGCCGCGTCACCAGAAGCAGTGCCACTCTTAATAGCGGCACGTATACGCTCAAGGACAGCATCAGCCTCCTGTGCGAAGCGGCGCGCCTCACGTGTACGCGCACTCGCCTCTTCCGCAAGAGCTTCAACTTTCGCAGCATTGACAGCTGCTACATCAGCGATCATCATAGCGGCTACCATTTCGACCATTTCCTCTTCCTCGTCAATCTCCGAGACACGTTCGCGCTCTACCTGGGAAGGCAGCCCTGAGTGCAGATGTGTTTCGGCCTCGTTTGTCAATGTTCCGTCGTTCTGTATCATGGCTGGAGTAGAGATTTCCTCATCGTTCGAGGCTGTTTCGTTATCTCTTGCTACCTCTGCTTCATGTGTAAGAAGTTCTTGCGTAAGATGACGCCCTGTTATCGTATGCTCTAAGCGTGCAGCAACAGTATGAGCACGTTCGACAGTGAGGCGAGTAGCTTCTTCTGTTGCTTCAACAAGTGCTCGTGCAGAATGTGTTCTCTTGAGCGAGTCAGTCTCGCCCTCGCGTGTGTAATAGGGCTTCTCTTCGTCTTCAAACACAGGTACATCGGAAAGGGAATTGCCCAGCAAAAGTTCTCCCGTATCGTTTGCATCTTGCTCTTCTGAGTACGAAGACGTGATGGGATGGAGTGTTATACCTGTTGCAGTAGTGAACGCTTCAACCTCTTGACGAAGCATTGCCAGACGAGACTCGATACGTTGTGTACGGGCCATACGTTTGAGTAAACGTGCTTCAGCACGTTGAAAACGTTTAAGCGCACTTGTTTGAGCCGCTCGCGCCTCCTGTAGACGACCTGATAAGCGTTGCTCACGCTTCCGTAGCTTTTTCCCGAGAGCACGATATTCTTGATTCTTCTGTTCGGGAGAAGTTGTATTTGCCATATTCCTGCCCTGCCTCGTATGTTACCTTCTACATCATGTTTGCCCGTTAGTTCTTTCGCTATACCAACGTCCTCTTTGCAAAGTATTTCACATAATCATGTGTCACGCAAGATGATGCAATTGTAGGCTTTCGCTGCTCTTTTTCACTTTAGAGGATGAAGGCTTCACGTATCATTGCTAACCCTTGTGAATGTCGATAGCACCATTTCCTGATCGTAAGGTGAGCGTGGGGTGAATACCATTTCCAACATCATTGTTACCAAAGCCGTTGTTGTAGGAGCCACCATCGCTTTTTGCGTCAAGGTGAAATGCAGCATCGTTAGGTAAGGCAACATCGATAGAGCCATCTACGGTATCGAATTTGTATGTGCCCAGCGCATCAAGTGAACCATTATATTCGATAAAGCCATTCACGCTATCAAGCGAGGACGTACCAGTTAAATGGCTGTTTGAAACCGCTATATCACCGCTAGTTGACGAAAGCGCAACCTGTCCGCTTATACGATCAGCGTTAATGCTACCATCGGTTACTTGCGCATTAATATTCCCTGTTATGCTACTTATATCTACACTACCGCTTCCATCTTTCAATTGTACATCGCTCACCACTGGCGTAGTTATGTCAATAGACACATCATTGTTAGAGAAGCTTGGCTCCAAAGCATTGATAGTAATAGTGTTTCCACTTTGATTTATGATCGGGTTGGGTGCAGAATTATCTTTTTTTGTTATACGTACTACTACAGTATCTGCGCTGCCATCGCTACTGTGAATACTGACATTCGCAGCAGTATCATTAATAGAAAGTTTTGGGCTGGATACAGTGTAGGTATAGTTTGACGTCGTACCATCTATGGAGTGCTTATCAAAGTGTGAAAATCCATCATATTTGTCAAAGTGTGAAATGCCAGGATGTTTATCAAAGTGTGAGATACCAGAGCCAAGACCTGAAATTAGCAAAATCAATAGGAAAGGAATGAGGAGCCAGAAAAACCAGACGCCACGATGCCTGATAGAGTGTGGTTTGAGCTTTTCGCCTGCATGGGTATAGTATTCGGGACCATCATATATCATCTGTTGTTGCTCTTGTGAGTCAATTTCTACAAAACTGCCCGTCCCATAGTATTGGGTTTGGTGCTGTGATGGAGGATAGCCACCAGGATTATAAGACTGTTGCTCCTGGTTGTTCATAAAATCTTTCCTTCCTGCTGAACTTCTCCATTTTCTCAATTGCCCCACTCGTACATGTACGTTGTCATAATAGTCAAAGTAGCAAGAACAGGGGAAGAGAATTTGTGGCAAATAAATTGTTGCTCTAAAACCCTCTCCTCTTCTCAACTACTGCTGTGGTGGTAACTCCTGTGGTGGATATTGTGATTGTGGCTGCTCGTAAGCTTGTGAAGGTGTAGTTGGGTATTGATACTGTGCAGCATTCTCCTGGTAAGATGATGGCTGTTGTTGTGAGGGAGGTTGATAGCCTTCCCCATATGATTGATACGATGGTTGTTCAGGTGGCTGATAGGGTTGCATGGGAGGTTGGTACATCGGTTGTGGTGGTTGATTCATCATGTTTGCCGCACTCAGAATACCTATGCCAAGGAGTACAGCTATAGTTGGTCGGATAAGGATACCGAGCAAGGCGGAGACAATAATTGGCAACAAAATCCAGGGCCAAAATCCAAGAAGGAAGCAGAGCGCAAGGCCCAGAAACCATACAAAGCCCTGAATACCACCATATATGCCTCTAGGATTTAAGGAACCAAAAGAGCCAATCAACGTCGCAAAGGCAAGACCAACCATAAGGAGCGGTAAGAAGATATTCCCTGAGAAGCCTCTACCGAAGATAGCTATCAAGACGACCACAAAGAAGACCAGACCACCGAGTCTACGCGCCGGACTACGATAACGATAGCGGCCGCAGTTACGATAGCGCATATGTTACTCCTTCTGGAATAAAAATGAACAACATACGCTATCAATATACCATGCGAAGATAAAATCTGTGTAGAGACTAATTTATCGCCTCCTGGTTTATCATCACACCTAACGTCTCTTAAAAAAGAGGGAGAAGGGGACACGCCACACCTGCAACAAAATTGTGTTGGTGACAAGAGTGATAAGCGCAAATGTCCAGGGTGGGACGCCCTGATCAACAAAGATGCCACGAAACAGCATAGCAAGCGGCCATGCAGCAAGCCAGCCTAGAAAGGTGCGTAGAGACATTTTGCCAGGAGTATATTCAATACCACGCTTGAATGCTCCAACGAAAGGCGAAACAATGAACCAGGCAGCAGCAAATGGTAACGCAGTAATGGCTATACCAAGAATGTTTCCTCCCTCGCTATGGCTTCTTCGACCGATTGCTGCGAAGACGAGGAAGACAATAATATCTCCCAGCACAAGGATAGCAGTGCGCTGTATATTGGTAGATTGCCGATTCTCATGAACAGGCGTAATAGTGTCATGAATGCGGTCTTGAGTATCCATATCTTCATATCCTTCTTATTGTACGTTTTGTACATTTGGTGGCTGCTTCGCTTGTTGCTCACGAACTAGTTCTTCGACAGCGACAAGTTCAGTACGCACGCCACGAATACGTAGGGCGACGACAGCGAGATAAATGAAAAGTCCGAGCCACGCAACTGCGTAGGCTGCGATTAAATATATTTGCATTGTAATCCCCTTTTTACATTGCAGGAACAATATTCATGTGTTGTACTCCTGCAAAAATGTTACATGTCGTATTCTACCGTTGCACGTAGACGTTGAGCCAGGGTTTGTAATTTCTGAAATTGATAGAGTTGTATCATGAGAAAACTGTAGAGCAATGTGAAACCAACAAGTGATACCATCAAGGTTGTGACGACCTCGGATGGTAAGGCTCCTGCGACACCGACCTGTTGTGCTGGATGAAGACCACGCCACAGGTTGACGGCTTCATAGATGATGGGTACGTCAAAGACACCGATGATAGCAAGTACGGCACCAGCGTTAGCACTAGCTGGTGTACGACCCATATAACTGCGTACCATGAGATAGCCGATGTACATAAACCACAGAATGAGCGAGGCCGTGAGTTTTGGATCCCACGACCACCATGTTCCCCATATCGTCCGACCCCAGATCGAGCCAGTAATGAGTGTTAGTGTTATAAAGACCGTTCCAATTTCACCAGAGGCACGTGCCGCCCAGTCCCAACGCTCATCGCGCTTCCATAAATAGCCAATACTTGCAATAGTCATGACGACAAATGCTAACATGCCAATCCAGGCAATTGGTACATGGAAGTAAAAAATACGCTGGGCTGGCCCCTGCACAACATCCATTGGCGCGTATAGAAAGGCCATTGGAATAGCTACCATAATACCAACAAAGGCAAGAGCACCAACGATAAGCGAGACGATAGGTAGACGTTCTTTGCGTACACTACCAACGGCACCTAGCCGTACACCGTCTGTTGTCTCTTTATTTGCAAGAGCCATGTTATTTATTCCTCTATAATATACTGAAAGGTGAGCATGGAGATGCTTAAAAAGATAATATCGAACGCGACGATAAGTCCTAACCAGGGTGGTTCGTTAGACAAGGGGGCTAAAAGAGCCTCTGTCGCACGTACCGATCCGATAACAACGGGAACAATTAATGGAAAAACTAGGATTGGTAATAATAGCTCCCTTGCTCGTGTCGCTGCCACCATTGTCGCGAAGAGCGTCCCGATAATAGCGATACCTAGCGTGCCAAGCAAGACGATGGGGATGAGCGCACCTACGAAGAGCGGTACATCGAACAATGCTGCATACACAGGAAGCGTAATAATTTCCACTACACCGATAAATAGCAAATTTCCAAGCAGTTTGGCAAGATAGATAGCTTTCCGGTCAACGGGACACAACAGCAAGCGATCCATTGATCCCTGCTCACGCTCCGCAGCAATTGTGCGCCCAAGTCCTAACAAACTAGCGAATATGAAGGCTACCCATAACGCTCCTGGAGCCACGGCGAATTTATTGTCAACATGTAGGTCAAACGCAAAATTAAAGATCACGAGAATGAGCAAAGCGAACATACCCATACTTGTCCATGTCTGCTTGCTACGTAGCTCATAACGTACATCTTTCACTAGAATTGCCCACACATGCTCAAAAAAGATACGCGGTGTGTTGGTATTCATGGCGTCACCACCTGCTGATACACACGTTGTAACTTATCCAAAGTTACCGATGCGGTATCACGTTGATACACTATACGACCCTTGTTGAGCAGTACAACACGTGTGCCTACGTTGATAGCTCGTTCTAATTGGTGCGTTGTGAAGAGCGTTGTGCCTCCCCGCTCAGTGTGCTCTTGTAAGAGGCTATCGATCAACATCTGACCTTCCTGATCAAGTCCGGTATCAGGCTCATCGAGTAAGAGTAGCCGTGGGATATGCAGCAAGGCACGTGCCCACGCGAGGCGTTGTATCTGCCCACGCGAAAATGTACTGATACGCTCATGCATTCGCTTTTCGAGCCCGACGCGCTGTATGAGCAGCACGGCGCGTTCTTGTGCGTGTTCAACGCTATATATACGTCCAAAAAAGAGCAAGTTTTCTAATGCCGTTAACTCTTCATACAAATAGGGTTGATGCGCCACGAAGCCAACAAGTCTCCGTACAGCTTGTGCATCACGCAGTATGTCATATTCCTCGATAGTGATATTGCCTGCGCTCGGCTTTGTCAGACCCGCAAGAATACGAAGTAGTGTCGTTTTGCCTGTCCCATTAGCACCCAGAAGTGCGATCCGTTCGCCTTGCTCTAGATCAAGGTCGATGCCACGCAAAATTGGCTTGAGCCCATAGCTTTTTTTGACGCCAATGATGTTCATGTATGAACTAGATGTGTCATGACTCACTTTTGGTATCAATGACTGTGCTATCTGTTCATGACGATCTGATGTATCAATCATCGGCGTGATGCCTCCTGTTCGCTCAGCAGAGAACGGAGGCGCGCTTTGGTTTTGGCACGACGCTCGTTGTAGACAGCTTTAGAGAGTTTACCGGACTCGAATGACTTATCAAGAACTAGTAATTCCTGTAACAATGCCTCTTTCTTGTCTTTCGGAGTCTCGGGCACAGCATCTTTCCGTGTGCTTGCATTTTTTACGTCCGTTGTGGCCCCATTCGTTGGTTTACCCTTACTCCGCTTGCGTGTCGCCACAACATTTTTACGTCGCCTAAAGCTGTAGAGATAGCCTGCAACAGCAATAAGTGCGAGCAATAAAATACCAGCGACAACGAACCAGATGATGTTTGTGTTGAGTACGTTTACAGTGTTTGTGCTATTAGGAGTCGGGAGTCCTGCTAAGCTTACGTGAAGCTCATCATTTGTTAGTAGGGTTGACGATGTGTAGAGTCGATAGGGATGATCGCCAGAGTTGGTAATACCGGCAGAGGTCATAAAACCTGGATCAACCTGAACAGTTGGTGGCACCAGGAGCGATAGTTGTACCGTTGGATAGACAACAACATAGCGAAAATCATATGTCGCTGCGTTGTATGGTACCTCACATGAAAATGAGAACTGCGAAATTCCTGGTGGTAGCGCGGCATCCGTTGCGAAACCAAGATCGACTTGCAGGGTATGATAGCCATCAAAGCCCATGCCCAATGCCACATTTTTGGCATTCCCCGGCAACGAGAAGCGTAAAGCATTAGGTTTGCCCTTGCTCGTATCGAATGAGCCAACATAGGTATGTGAGTCCAAATTTCTGAACGATAATATCTCGGAAATGCTAATGATACCGTGCTGTGTGTCTGGCTGATGTATCAAAATCGTGTTTTGCACCACAGCAATCTTAGCAGTACTCGTTGTTGCATCGTAAGCAGTCAAATTTAGTTGCTGTACCGATTTACTATCGAGCGTGATTACATTGCTAACATATTGTGCCCCTTGATAGCGGGCATACACAGCGTAGTTGATGGTTTTGTCTGTCGCCAGGTTAGTAAAGTTATAGCCACCATGCGCATCGGTAGTAACACTCGATAGGTCCTGTGAGTTTTGTCCCTGCGCCTCCTGAAGCGTTACTTGCTGACCCACTAGAGGCGCGTTATTTTTTGTACCATCGAGGAGTTGACCCATAATGTGTCCATTGCCAGCAAGTGCATGCGCAGACGCAGGAAGTGATACAAACAGGAATGATGCTAGAAGACAGAGAACAAGAGTGCCTCTTATAATAAGAGTAGCTTTACGTGATGTACCTCTACAGTCATTTACATATTCAGTTTTTGGATATCTCTGTTCACTCAGTTGCATCGGTTCCTTGTTCTTTCAGCTTACGTAACTGCTCTTCGATGAGATCGTCAAGTTCTTTGTCCCGAATATACGTTTCTGAGGTCACAATATCTTGTCCATTATCATGACGTGATTTTAGCGCGACCAGAGCGCGACGCATGTAACGCTCACGTAACGTATTGTAGTCCTCTTCCGAAATATTGCCAAGTTGAAAATCTAGCTCGATCTCTTGCAGTGCACTGCGTGCAGATTGTTCGCGCTCTGTCACCGCACTCGCAATACTTGTCTTAGAAACATCATTTTCACTTGTCTGTATTATGTGGCTCGTCACCTTTGCTGGTAAGTAGCGTGTAAGTGGAAAGAGGACAAAGGCAAGTGCGATAATGCCTAATCCAACGGCCAACAGAATAGTGAGTGACATTAGTGCGCCTCCGTTTGTCTCACAGAGCGTCCCGGTTGCTCAAAAAGGACATCTTCGGCTGCAAGTTCGCGTTCGAGTTGTAGGCGATAGTGTCCTAACTCTGCCTCATCAATAGCAGCAAGTTCCCTATCTTCCTTACTTACAGCATTGCTGATACCCGGTTGTGTCGAATTACTCTTTTTGTCACTATATGTTACTACAGGAGCAGCAGATGTACGCCAGTCGCGCAAGGTAAAGAAGATCAGAACAAAACCACCAACTAGCAGAGCAATAGGGACAAGCCATGTGAGAAGTGAAAAACCCCACCACTGCGGCGACCACACAATCTGTGTACCATAACGATTACTAAAAAACTGGATAATTTGCTGATCCGACTCGCCCTCTTGTATTTTCTGACGAATGACATCGCGCATATGTTGCGCGGTATCTGACGGGGAGTCAGCTACCGACTCCCCCTGACAAACGGGACATTTCAATTGTGCCCCTAGCTGTTGTACATGTTGATCTAGCGTCTGATGAGTTGATGCGGTGAAAGACATGTAGGACCAGAGAGCAGCAATAAGCAAGACGACACCAATGAGGACAAGCAGTGACCGTGTAGGAGTCGGGATAGTGTACCCTCTTCCGACAAGCAATCTCTTCGGCAGACGTGATGCATCAGTTTCTACAGTTATTTCGTTCTTCATGCCAGCACCTCTTTAGCAGCAGTGGGACGTGGCACCCGTTGTGTTACCATGACTTTACGTCGTTCAGGCCACCAGCAGATGATACCACCAAGCAACATAAGCAAACCACCATACCAGACTAGCGAGGTAAGCGGATTTACATAGATATGAATGGTTGCCTCTGCTGGCCCACTGAAATTTTCCAGCACAACATAAAAGTCGGTCAAGCCTATCGAGGTAATCGATATTTGGCTAGCGGGTTGATCCTGGAAACTATGATAGAAGGTACGCCCCGGATAAATGTATTGTTGCAATTGTCCATCACGCCAAATTTGTAGTTGTGCCATGATAATCTCTTTATCAGGCTGCTTAATATCGAGATTACCTAGATACACCAGGCGATTACCAGCCATTATCGTCTCTTGCCCCGATTTGAGCACCACATCTTTCTGTGTTTGGAAGAAATGTGAACCAATTACCCCAACGGCAAGCAGGGCTAGCCCTAAATGGACAATATAGCCACCATAACGCTGTCGATATCGCTTGAACAGCATATATAGCGCAATGGGATAAGGTTCACCGTGTGCGTGACGTACTCGCATACCACGCCATAATTCATAGAGAATCGCACCTGCGGTAAACGCACAAATAGAAAAGCCGATATTAGCAACTACATCGGTAATACCTACCAGGGGTAGAATCACAGCACAAAGGGCGGCAAGTACAGCGGGCACACTAAGATTACGCCATAGTGAGTGAATTGACGTGCGACGCCATGCTAACAAAGGACCGACACCCATCGCGAGTAGCAATACAACGAAAAGTGGACCATTAACGTTATTATAGAAAGGCGGTCCTACCGTCATTGCCTGTTTACGCAACGCGACGGAAATGAGAGGGAAAATCGTTCCCCACAGTGTCGCAAAGGTAATACCGACCAGCAACAGGTTATTGACTAAAAAAACACCTTCGCGCGAGACCACTGAATCGAACTCTTGCTCTGGTTTTAGCTTTGGTAAGCGGTACAGAAAGAGACCCGTTGAACCCATAACGATGAGCACGAGGAATATCAGGAAGTATGAGCCAATCGCGGAGTACGCGAACGAGTGGACAGAACTAATAATACCGCTACGTACCTCGAAGGTGCCGAAGATCGACAGCGCAAACGAAGCCATCACAAGGAACAAATTCCAAACCTTGAGCATACCACGGCGCTCTTGCACCATCGTTGAGTGCAGAAATGCCGTTGCCGTCAACCAGGGTAACAGGGCTGCGTTCTCAACGGGGTCCCAGCCCCAATAGCCACCCCAACCAAGAACGTGATAGGCCCACCATGCACCAAGCACAAGTCCCGCTGTTTGAATAGACCACGCCGCCAATGTCCAGCGTCGAATCGAGCGCAACCATTCGCTATCAAGTTTGCCTGTAATCAGTGCGGCTACCGCGAAAGCAAAGGGTACCGAAAAACTCATATAGCCCATCAACAGCAATGGTGGATGAATCAGCATGCCTGGATCCATTAAAAGTGGGTTGAGTCCGGCACCATCGGCTGGTGGTGGGCCTGGAGTACGGACAAAGGGGTTCGAGACAGAAGTTAGCACAATGAGCAGAAAGGTCTCGATAGCCATCAGCGTCACAATGATATAAGGAACAAAGATTGCAGGTGCGCGTCGTGATGTGAAGATAAAAATTGCAGAAAAGATTGCTAACGTCAGACCCCAATAGAGCAGTGATCCTTCTTGTCCACCGTAAAAAGCTGAGATAGTATAGTACCATGCCATCGACAGACTTGAGTGGTCAGCAACATAACGCACACCAAAATCGTGCGTGAGAAATGACTCGACGAGTGCATACGAGGCCAGAAGCAGGAAGAATGCGACCGCGAGCACACTACGTTTCGCACTCTGAATCAAGGCCAGTGATGATGCAGGAGTGCGATGGTTCGCACCTACAACTACAACAATTATGGCTAAAATAGAAAAGCCTAACGCTAGAATCAGAGCAATACTACCTAAATCTGAAAAATACACGGTGGGGAGTCCTTATTTTGCTGATGGTGTCGCTGATTGAAATTTCGATGGACATTTGGTGAGCAAAGTCTGAGCTTGAAATGCACCTTGTCCACTATACTTTCCCTCAACCACCACCTGGATACCTACACGAAAAATATCGGGCACAATACCGCTATAGGTTACAGGCAACGCTGCTTTACCATCATTGATCACAAACAAAATGCGCTGATTTACATCGTCACGTACAACCGAACCCGCCTGTACCGTTCCTGTAACGCGCACAGACTGTGTAGTGCAAGTTGTGCAGCTACGAAGTTCGGTCACAGTCATATCATAGGCAGCACTTGCTTGTGTGTTGATAAGAACAAGGTAGACAATAGCTCCGAGAATAGCGATGCCTGCAAGTAGAAAGCTTAATGGGACACGGTGCTTGCGCTTGCAAGGTGGAGTCGTTGCTTCATGCTTAGGGAATGTATGTGCGTCAATAGCAGGTTGCACGGTACGAACCTCTCTTTATCTAAAAACACAGTATTGCAATGATAGAACCTTCAAAAGTAATCTCACACTACATATTTTTAAAGGACCATTCTCAGCGTGGCGTTGCTTCAAACAACACGTTAAGTATTGCACCAAGAACAAATACAAGAATGCCGAGAACAAGCATGAGTTGTGGCGCGACTCTTGAGAGTCGAGTTGTACGCTTTGCTAGCCGCCGAACGTTGCTTTGTCCAATATAGAGCGCAAGGATAAATAGCCCAATCGCCGCCGCAATCTTGAGTCCCAACACAATAAGATATGGTAAACCGAGTGTTGTCTGTGTTAAACGATCAAAGGTAAGATATGCTCCGCTTAACAACAGAACTCCGATACAAACATTGACCATACGCTTGAACAGGTTCGCTATGTTACCCGCAACTGTAGGCGTTGCCCCACCTAGACGTAGGGCAGGAATAACAACGAGAAGATACATGATACTACCACCAACCCAAGCAGCCCCAGCGACTGTGTGAGCGACACGTACAATTACCCGTATCGCCAACATCACGCCCACCATTATGATGTAATCTTGCTCAATTCCAGCTTGAGACCCGCATCGTTTAACTGCACATTCCACATAGCTTTAATGATGCCCTCCCGATTAATAAAAACGGTCATGGGGAAGGTTGTTACACCATAGTCAACAGATGTTGAGTCAGTAACAGTGTCCTCTACACTAGGATAGGTTATATTATACTTCTTAGAGAATGCCGCAACAGTTGCCGGACTTTCAGCAGCATTAATACTGATAAATGTGACTCCTCTTGACTGTAACTGAGGCACATTTTTCTGCAAGAATGGAGCTTCATCATTGCAAGGGCCACACCAAGATGCCCAGAAATTCAGGATAACCGACTTACCCTTGAACTGCGAAATATGCACCTTCTGCGTACTCCCATTCATAGCTAGCGTGAGATCAGGAGCTGATTTACCCAGGAGAGCACTGTTGTAGTCACCTATCGTTGCAGAGTTTACAGTATTATTGTCCGTTGGCTGATGAGCAGGCGTCAAAAGTTGTGTCCATAGCAATGTCAGTAAACCTACATTGAGAAGACTTACAACCACAAAAATTGTGATGCTACGTTTACGTGATCGCTTCTGAACAATTGGCTGTTTCAGAGCATTCTCTGTTGACGCTAACTCCTCATTAGCTGATTTACCAGATGTGATACCGTTAACATCCATGTATTCCTACAACCTATCTTTCTCGCGTAGCGAATTTCATCAGTCTGATTATGGTGCTTCCGCCTGATAGTTAACTTGCAGTCAATTGAAGCCACCTTACAATAACCTAAACATACAATTTTCTCACAACCTCTCAATATGAGCATAACTCGCATTGACATGTATCTACATACATGTTACCTTACTATAAAGCGTGATGAAGCGCCCACTTTCTTGTGTACTTAATAATGAAAACATTACTATAGCTCGAAGGCGAGTGCATGGAAGCAATATTGATAAGTGTTCAGCGTAGACAACTTGTTATTAGATACACTTTGTGTATACTAGTAGGCCCAAAGGAGGGCTTGAATGCACCATCTTTCCTCAATCCGTTGGAAGTCCTTTTCACAATTCGCGCTGATCGTCCTTACCGTTCTGGTAATGGCACCCCTCGCGGCTTGCGGTGGCTCAACGAGTACGGGTAGTAGCAGCGGAGGCGTCGTAAAACTCACCTTTGCGTCCTGGGTGCCAGGAATTGACAAGGCAGTTGCGTTGTTCAACAGTTCACATCCGAACATCCAGGTGAGCGTACAATCTGTCCCTGCTGGGGCGAACGGTACTTATGCCAAGTTCTTCACTGCGATTCAAGCAAAGAATGCGCCTGATCTAGGTCAGGTTGAATATCAATTCTTACCCACCTTCGAGGCCACCGGTGGTTTGCTCGACATGTCCCCATATGGAGCAGGCTCGATAAAGAGTGACTTCGTGCCATGGACATGGAACCAGTCAACACAGGGCAATGTTATTTATGCTATACCACAGGATACGGGTCCAATGGCAATGTTCTACCGCGCCGACCTCTTCAAAAAGTATGGTATCGCGGTACCAAAGACGTGGGATGATTACGCTGCTGCTGCTGCGAAACTTCATGCAGCGAATTCACAATACTTTATCACCGACTTCCCACCGAAGGAAGCAGGTCAGTACATCGGCTATTCATGGCAGGCAGGCGCGAAGTGGTTCCGCATCAACGGGCAGTCTTGGAACGTTGGTATCAATGATGCAACCTCGAAGAAAGTGGGAGACTACTGGCAGAATCTGATCAGCAAAAAACTCGTTAAGACCGACCCTGACTTCTCACAAGCATGGTACAATGACCTTCAAACAGGTGGAGCAGCCACCTGGGTTTCGGCGGTCTGGGGTGCCAATACCATCCTCTCAAATGCACCAAAAACCTCTGGTGATTGGGCTGTTGCTCCAATGCCCCAATGGACGGCGGGTCAAAATGTCGCGGGTAACTGGGGTGGCTCGACAACTGTGGTATTCAAAAACACGAAGTATCCAAAAGAAGCAACTGAATTCGCCATGTGGCTCAACACCAACTCCCAGAGCGTAAACAGCATGATTGCGAGCGCACAGTTGTACCCCGCCCTTTCATCAGCATTGGGTACACCTGCAAGTGATACCATCAAAACATTTTATAGTGGTCAGGACATCTATAGTGTCTTCAAGGATGCCTCCAATAACGTGGATGTGAATTTCCAATGGGGACCCACGATGAACCAGGTCTTCACGAATCTAGGGGACAACTTTAGTAATGCAACTGATGGCAAAACGACGCTCTCTGCCTCACTTGACGCCGTACAAAGTAGTACAATAGCGGCAATGAAAAAACAAGGCTTCAGCGTACAATAATCTCTCTGTAGAGTTTCGATGTATCACAATCTCTTCGCATGCATAAATATTGTGTTGGCCTAGAGCGTATGATACATTGAACCTCTATAGGCAGTTCTCTCCCTAAATTGGAGGGTTATGAGGATTATACAGAGAGGAATACATACCTATGGCTCTTGAAACGACCACTCCACACGTCGGAATGGCATCAGTTGCCACGGGACGACAGCGACGAAAGCAATATGTCACACGTAAAGCAGCCGCCCCTTATCTCTTCCTTGCACCCTTTGGCATCTTCTTTCTTATGTTCTTCGTCGTTCCTATTTTTTACGCCATCTATCAGAGCCTCTTCCGCTCACAACGTAGCGGTCTCGGGCTAGGGGCACCTACGATCACGTTTAATGGTTTGGGAAATTATCACGATGTATTCGTTGACAAAAATTTCTTTGCTGGAATAGGACGCCTCCTTCTCTTCGGTATTGTACAGGTTCCTATTATGCTGGCATTAGCACTTACCCTTGGCCTCTTGCTTGACTCAGCAGCGGTCCGCTTCAAAAGCTTCTTCCGTATCGCGTTTTTCATCCCTTACGCAGTTCCGGGCGTTGTAGCAGCACTCATTTGGGGCTTCCTCTATGACCCTCAGCTCAGTCCATTTGTACAGGGGCTACACAGTATTGGTTTGAATATCAACTTGCTCGGCGGCAACACCATCCTCTGGTCGATGGCAAACATCGTCACGTGGGAGTTTACTGGCTACAACATGCTGATTATCTTCGCGGCACTGCAAGCTATTCCAATGGAACTCACAGAGGCCGCTCGCCTAGATGGGTGTACTGGTATTGGGATTGCACGCTACATCAAAATTCCGATGGTTGCACCTGCCTTGGTTTTGACGTGTATTCTCTCAATTATCGGTACACTGCAACTCTTTACTGAGCCACAGGTACTTTCACAGATATCGAACAGCATATCAAGCACCTATACGCCCAACGTGTATGCATACTTCACTGCGTTTAGCAACAACAATTACTACTATACTGCCGCCCTTTCAGTGGTGCTGGCTGTCGTTACCTTTATCTTCTCGTTTGGCTTCTTACGGCTCACACAGCGACAATCGGGGGTATAATTAGATGACAACAACTCCACAAGCTCTCAGCGCCGTAAGAACAAAAGATGCTCTAGCCGCAAAAACTGCACTAGCACGACGCCCTAGGCGCTTTCGAACCTCAAATGTGCTTATAATGGGCTTTCTTTTTGTAATCTCGATCTACTTTCTCTTACCCGTCTACTGGATGGTTATTTCCTCGACGAAGACTTCCGGCGACCTATTCGGTAGCAACGGTCTATGGTTTGCGAGCAATTTTAATTTGTTCAACAATTTAAGCAATGTCTTCACCTACAATGGTGGTGCTTACGGCTTATGGTTGCTGAACTCATTCATTTACTCTGGTGTAAGCGCTACAACAGGGACACTTTTCTCAGCAATGGCAGGCTATGCCCTAGCAAAATTTGTCTTCCGAGGTCGTAACCTGATCTTTTCAATTATTCTAGGTGCGATTCTCGTGCCAGCACCAGCACTGGTGCTACCACTCTACTTGTTGATGAGTGGGTTAAACTTGACCAACACTTACTGGGCAATTATTCTCCCCAGTATCGTCAGCCCCTTTGGGGTCTATCTCTCGCGCATCTACGCCCAAGGATCAGTACCGGATGCCCTGTTGGATGCAGCACGTGTTGATGGTGCGGGCGAGTTCCGCACCTTCTGGTCGGTTGTATTACGTATTATGGCACCTGCCTTGGTAACAGTTTTCCTGTTCCAGTTTGTGGCGGTGTGGACAAACTTTTTCTTACAGTATGTCATGGTCAGTGATCCCAACCTATATCCTGTAACAGTAGGCTTACAGACGTGGAACACTGCCTATACTAGTGGTGGAGCGCAACAGTATGTGTATAGCTTGATTGTCACTGGATCGTTACTCTCAGTGTTACCCCTGGTTACTGGCTTCCTCTTGCTACAACGTTACTGGCGTAATGGCCTGACACTTGGAAGTGTTGTAGGGTAGTAACTAGTATCATTCATGCATAAACGCCTCTACGAAGAGGCGTTTATGCATGAATGATACTGTTGTCTATTTGATTAAATACTTTTTTGTAGTCTTATGAGCCTTCTCTTTACGCTTATGAGTCTTACTTTCATCTTTATGCTCGGTTTTGTGAGTCTTGCTCTCAACCTTGCGTTCAGTTTTTGTGTTATGGTCTTTGCTTTCGTCTTTGTGCTCAACCTCCGCAGTACTCTTGCTCTTATGATCCGCTCCGGAGTTTGAATGTGCCGAACTAGTCACTTTACTAACAGAGGTATCGCGACTCACAAATTTGAAGAAGCGACTCTCTTCGCCACTTGAGGTATGTTCTTGATAGAGAAAGGCAAGATTTTTCTCATCGAACTTTTTGAAGAATTCGTCCCAACTCATCTCTTCTAGTGAACCTGCACCACTATAGCCTGGAAAGTCGATACGCAACACGCCTACTTCACCATCATGCTCTGTACTTTTCACAGTTGCAGGCTTGCCCCCACGCGCCTCTGACCATGCTTGAATCATCTTATGATCGGTTGTTGTCTTAGATTCGCTTGCCATGAATAAATACCTCCACGAGAATTATTGCTATTTTATTCGATGCCAATTGCTCTTTTTGTTCACGTTACAAACAAAAAGATGGTTTCAACAGAGTTGGTGCGTTATATTGTTTTTACAACACACCAACTCTATTGAAACCATTTCGCTTCATGCTATCGCTATAGGAACAAGTTCGGCTTTGACCCATCCATCCTCGCTCTCATCGAAGGCTTTGTAGATATCAAGAGCTACTGTTTATTCTTGTATTCCGCAAACAACGAGACCATCGCAGGATTGAATGCTCCCAAATCCTTTGGACTACGGCTACTCACCCAGTTACGATCACGTACCATTTCCTGATCAACCCAGTTGCCACCGGCATTGCGAATGTCATCTTGAATTGTTTGAAAGCTGGTCAAGGTACGGCCTTTGACACAACCAGCTGAAATCAACAACCATGGGCGTGACAGATTACAGCGATTGGCTTGTTATTGCTATCAATTGCCTTGATAAAGTTTTGCGCCTTGGGGTTCATACGTATAAAGTCTGCGTTCAACGCGCCTCCAGGAAGTAGGACTGCATCAAATTCGCTTGAGTTAGCCTGATCAAGAGTCATATCAACTGGAAAGGAATCAGCCTTTTCATCGTGATTCATACCAGTAATCTTCCCGGCTGAAGGGGCAATAATAGAGGTTTTGGCGCCTGCCTGTTCAAGTGCTTTCTTTGGCTCGACTAGTTCAGCCTGCTCAAAATCATCTGAGGCGAGGATAGCAACACGGAGACCATTTAAAGTATTGTTATTTTGCATTGTAAGAACCTTTCTGTCTAATGCCGATGATAGTTTTTCCATAGACACTAAGGTACACGAAGGCACAGAATAATTTGTTACTCATATATAAAGAAATAAAGAAAAGAGGCGTGAAACAGTTCACACCTCTTTTCTTTATTTCTTTATGCTAATCTCATATACATCAACCTAATGCAGCTTTTTTTTGGTGAGGTTTAGTATCCAACATTCCCAATAACAAGGCGGTTAACACAATAAAGAGGCCAAGAATTATTACAGCAACATGAAGCAACATTCCCATGAAAGCGATAAATAGTCCGATAGCTGTAATAATGGGTAAGATGCTTGGTGGCGTCTGCATCTTGTACGTAGCAAGAAGTGTTTCTTCGGCCTGTGCAAGAAGGGCAGCCTCTTTCGTAGCCCGTATAGCCAGGAGTTGATCGATTCTCGTGTGCATAACACGAGCATCAAAAGGCTTTGTAAGATAGGCAACTTGCGTTTGCACAGCTTCTACGGAAGAATTATGGTGAATTGGCAGTTGCTCCCAAGCAAGCACCACTGTAGGAATAGTTGCAAGAGCTGATGCTGTCTGCACATGCGTTAAAAGTGACCAATCGCTGTGAATACCCCGATCTACATCAACAATTAGCAGGTCGGGAGTCTCTATAGTCGCGGAATGGGCAAGAGAACTCGCTTCGACAACATGCATATCGTGATGTTGTAGGCCAAGCGCAATAAGGCGGCGTAATGACTCATCCGCTTCTATCAACAGGATGATGGGCTTCTTCTCTTGCAACATGAAGACTCTTCTCCGTATACTATCAAGTTTTGTTTCTCACTTGTAGAAAGCATAGAAGATAGACATTGCGATGTATTTAATAGGAGAGCACTATTCCTTACAACCACCTGAACAAATGTCAGGTGTACACACTAGGGCATCTTACAACTCATTACTACAATTTCGCTAGCTTATACCCCACATCAGGAACGGTCAGAATGTATTTGGGGTGGCGCGAGTCGATCTCGACTTTACGACGCAAGCGACTAATGTAAACCCAGATGAAATCGATATCGCGGTTATATTCGGGTCCCCAAACCTTTTCCAGTAACAATTCGTGGGTGACAACCATACCAGCATTTTGTGCAAGTGTGCTTAAAAGCTTGTATTCGGTACGACTAAGTTGAACGATACGGCCTTGCATAGTTACGACGTGTTGTGCATAATCGATCATAAGGTCGCCAGTAGTAAAGATAGCTTGTGCCGCTGCTTGTTCTGGTAGTGCTGCCTGCCGACGTAATAGCGCCCGAACTCTTGCTAGTAGTTCTTTCATACCAAAGGGCTTCATTACAAGGTCGTCACTACCAAAGTCGAAGAGTTGAACACGCTCGTCTTCGTCGCAGTTATCACAGAGCATAATTACTGGACATTGCGAGAACTCTCGCACGCGTTGCAACAACTCCACTCCACTCATATCTGCTAGCCGCATCGAAAGCAAAATGACATCCGGCTCCTCAAGATCGAGTTGACGCAGAAATTGTACTCCATGACTAACTGTCTGTACGCGGTATTGTTGTTCTTCGAGATTGTTCCGTAGGTAGCGTGTCATACGTGCATCGCTTTCAGCAAGCAACACACGTACTCGTCGATCCTGTTTGAAAGGCAGTGGACGAAGTTTTTGAGTTGTTGGTAGCCCGCTCTGCAATGCCACGCTATTTTGTGCCGTGACCTGAGTCTGAACAACTGAAGGCATATGAGATGCAAGAGGCAAGGTGAAATAGAATGTCGTCCCTAGTCCAACTCCTGACGAATCAGCCCAGATTTTACCACCGTGCGCTTCAATGGTTGCGCGCGCCGCCGAAAGACCAAGCCCGCTACCTCCTGAACGCTCCTCATTATACTGTACACGATAGAAGCGATCAAAGATACGGTCAAGATGCTCTGATGCAATGCCCACACCCTCATCAGCAATTCCTATCCGTAGTTCAATATCATTTGTCTCGACACTGATAGTTACCTGCGTATTAGCAGGAGAATAGGTAGTGGCATTGTTCAGAAGATGGTTTATAGCTTGTTCGATACGCGGGGCATCACAAATAATAACAGGAACATCTGGTGCCACACGAAGCTGAAAGTGGTGTTCCGGCGTACGCTTCTGCCAGCGATTCATGAGTTGATGCAACAATTCTGGGAGATGGACCTGTGCTAAATGAAGATTTTGTGTTCCTGCATCAAGCCTCCACACATCCAAGAGTGTATTAAGTACCTCGTAGAGACGGTCAGACTGCATGTCAATCATCTGCAACATCTCACGCTGCATAGAAGGATCCCAACGGGCAGAACTCCCAAGCAATGTCGTAGCACAGCCCTTGATGACTGCCAATGGAGTCTTGAGTTCATGCGCGGCAAGAGCAAGTGTTTCACTACGCCCTTCGAGAGCTACGTGTTCCAGGGTCACATCGTCAAAAAGAACACCACGTCCAAGTAGATGCCCCAAATCGTCATGTACAGGGAAACTGTGGACACGCAACCAGCGCACAGCAGCATCCGAAAGTATAGAGAAGGCGGCGATGTCGATGGTATATTCTTGATCGGGATAATGCCAGACACGGTCAAGTTCAACACGAGCAACAGCAGGTTCAGAGGCGATTGAAAGAAGATGTTTGCGTACATCAAAATCTTGCAATGTCACACGCTCACTTTTTCCAATATTAAGAAGTCGGAAAGCACTGGCATTAGAATAGCTGACGTGTTCGCGTTGATTGAGTAGAATTAAACCGCTACTCATATTAGAGGCAACTTCTGAAAGTACATGATATTCTTGTGTAAAGCCTGGTGGTACTTTAGTACGCACTGTACTATTTATGTTATCAATACGTTCCATGCCATCCCCGTCACCTGAGTTCATTGAACATAATCCCTTCCGATCTCTTCTCTGAGTGTGTAGACTTGGCCCTTTCATATTTTAACGCAAGGGTCAAGGTCTCATAATGTCTCTTACTACAAGGGAAAGTTTAGCCGCACAACTAATCCAAAGTACGAGTTGTGCGGCTAAACTTTCCCTTGTATGTGTATTAATGAAGAGGCGCTATAGCGACAATGAGGGCAAGGTGGACAAGCATAGCGACGATAAATCCTACCGCAATAAACACCAACAATCTGCGGTCTGAGAAGTAAGTACTCACTCGCGTTTGATAAGCCTGAGGCCAACGCTCAGAGGCAATAATACCGACCGCAACGCGTAAACGCAAGGGCGAACGTACTGGTGAAACACGCATCTCTTTAAGCAAAGCATTATAGCAAGGTTTGCATAGCGTCCATTTGAGACGTGGCTCTGGTACCCCTTCTGGCTCAATGATGTGTAAGGGATGAAACCACATACGTCCATTACAAATGGAACAACGAGTGATGGCTCGCATTCTTTGACGACGCGAACCCTCTCGACGAGCCGCAACCACAGAACCACCTCTGCGCATTGCCTCTTTCATCCCTACATTCCTTTCCGTTTTGTGCTTATCATTTTGTATTACTGAATCTTTGCTGCTAATAATTGTATCACATCTCCCATAGTACGACTCCATGGGGGAGGTTCGATGCATTATACTCTCTTGGCACACTAAATGCCGCGTCAAGAGGTAATACATCCATCTATAGAGATTATTTTATCTTTGTACAGTGTAATCTGATTATACTATCTAAGATGCTTAAACAGAGGAAGATGGGTATAGAAGAAATTATACATGAGGTGACACAACAACTGTTATTGTTGTATCACCTGTACAAAGTCGTTGAGGCTAGCCACGCAATAGAGGCAAGAGGTAAACAGTACTAAACACAACGACCCACACAAGATCAACAAAGTGCCAGTACATTTCACCAGCTTCAACAGCGAAATGCTTCTTGTCGGTGAAGTCACCACGAATAGCACGCACAAGACAAACTACCAGGAATAATATGCCGATAGAGACGTGGAGACCGTGAAAGCCTGTCAAGGTGAAAAAGGCCGAACCAAAGGTGTTATAGCCAATGGTAAATTTAACACCAAACAGACCAAGGTATTCATAAACCTGTCCACCCAAAAAAATGAGACCCATTATAATCGTGGCAGACAAACCAAGGACGAGATTGCGTTTGTTCCCCTTGGCAATACTTGAACGTGCCCAGATAACTGGAACACTACTGCCAAGTAGAATAATGGTATTAAAAAGCGGATATCTCCAATCGAGGTGTTCGCCGTTGGGTAACACCCAGAAATTTTTTAAGCTACTACTACGAATTTCCAGGTAGAGGTATGCAGCAATCAGGTTAGCAAAAATCAATCCTTCTGAAGTAATGAAAAACATCATGCCCCACCAATTGATGCCGCGTCCTACCTCACCGACATGTTCCTCAAGTATTCTTATCTGTTCGCCATGAGCAGTACTCATAACAACTCCCTATCTTGACGATACGTGCGTATTTTTCGCACGTTTCAGGCTTTTTGACGTTCCAAAACCCAGCCTACAATGCTAACCAAGACGAGTACAACGCCGATTCCTAGAAAGTACACGTTGTAGATCAAACCAAAAAGCAACAAAGACACGGAAAAGGCAAGCGCGAGCGGCCAGATACTTGGACGTGGACTGATTTCAGACTCATAAACAAGTCTTTCACGAAACTTCCTCTTCTTACGCTTTTTACCTGTTACGGTAGGAACATCGATATAGACATCACGCTCTTTCGGGCTTGTTGTATCTGTAGTGGCTTCTTGCGTCGCCTCTTTCTCGCCTACTATCGCCTCTTGCTGTTGTATTTTGTCTTTTTGCTCTTGGGACACCATAGACCTCTTCTTTACGCATCATCCGCCCTCTTTACCAGTATAAGGATACAGATGGCGGGGGATGTAGGTGGCGAAGACAAGCATCACCACCTACACGTTTATTACAAATGTTAGTGTGTAATGGTCTTCCAGTCCGCGATTTCCGGATTCTTCTTGTCATAAAAGGGACGACGGCTACGCACAACAGGAATTTCCAAGAAATTGTACTTCTTTGGTGGCGATGCAGTATCCCATTCAAGAGTGAAGGCATCCCAGGGATCGTTACCTGCCTTCTGCCCATTCTTCAAGGTAACAACAATGTTGTACAAGAATACGAGAATAGACACGGCAATGATGAAAGCCCCAATGGTTGAAAGCAAGTTTAGCTCGTTCCAACCAACAGTTGAGGGGTACGTATAGTAGCGACGTGGCATACCGAGCAAACCCATGATATGCATTGGGAAGAATGCCAGGTTGAGACCAATCATTATGAGCCAGAAGTGTACTTGTGCAAGACCTTCATTCAGGAGCCTACCTGTCATTTTGGGGAACCAGTAGTAGAAACCCGCGAAGATGCCAAGAGCAGTACCGCCGAACAGCACATAGTGGATGTGAGAAACCACGAAGTACGTATCCGTCATCTGATAGTCAAAGGGAACAACAGCGAGGGCGGCACCGTTCAAACCACCAATCAAGAACATAGCAATGAAGCCAAGCGCGAAGTACATCGGTGCTTTAAGGACAAGCTTACCACCCCATATTGTACCAATCCAGTTGAAGATTTTCACGGCTGTCGGGATAGCGATCAGGGTGGTGCTTGTGGCGAAGAATGCCTGCGCGATAGGTGGAAGGCCAACAGCAAACATATGATGAGCCCATACCGTAAAGCTCAGAAAGCCAATAGCCACGCCGGACCATGCTATGAAAGTATAACCAAAGATTGGCTTACGAGAGAAGACTGGCAGAACCTCCGAGATAATACCGAAGGCTGGCAGAATAAGGATATATACCTCTGGATGACCAAAGGACCAGAACAGGTGCTGCCACAGCAGTGGGTCACCACCCGCTTGCGCAACGTAGAAATGCGTACCCGCGTGGCGGTCCAGCAGTAGGAGAACGCTAGCCGCAGTTAAGCTTGGCAGAGCGAAGAGCAACAGAAATGCCTGCACTAGAGTCATCCAGGTGAAGAGCGGCATACGGTTGATGCTCATGCCAGGGGCACGCAACTTGAGAATGGTTACGACGAAGTTTACCGAACCAGCAATCGACGCGATACCGAGCATTAGTGTACCAAGTAGCCAGAAATCAGAGTTCGGGCCGGGAGTACAAGCTACTGCTTGCAAACCGCCACAACCGGACTGTAACTCGCTCAATGGCGCGTACATGAACCAACCGCCATTAGGTGCCGAGTTGAAAAGAAAGCTGGATTGTAGGAAGATGCCACCAAAGAACAGTGCCCAGTAGCCAAACGCGTTCATGCGCGGAAAAGCCATGTCACGGGCACCAATCATAAGTGGCACGAGATAGTTACCGAAACCTGCAAGTACTGGAATAACAAACAGGAAGATCATGGTGGTACCATGCATTGTGAACACCTGATTGTACTCCTCTGGAGTCAACACACGTCCATTTGGTACCGCCAACTGTGTGCGGATCAGGAGGGCCTCCATGCCGCCTATCAGGAAGAAGAAAAAGCCCGTGAAGACATACATGATGCCAAGTTGTTTATGATCGGTCGTCGTGATCCACTCGCCAATGTAGGTTTCGCTGAAATTCTTTCTGCGAACTACTTGTGGGCTTTGAATTTGTGGGCTTTGAATAACTGTCTGAGTTGCCATTGGCTATTCCTCCAACGTCTAGTCCCACCCTACGGGTTGGGACGGGGAAACACTATTTGAGCGTCTCCAGATACGCTACCAACGCTTTAATCTGATCTTGTGTCAAGTTTACAACCATATCGTTGCCTGGTTTAATGCCTTGCGGGTCCGCCAGCCATTTCGCTAGGTTGCAATTGCTTAAATTGTTAGGATCGAGACACTGACTACGATCATGAGTTAGCACACCGCCAGCAATAAGATTGCGACTCGCGAAGTGTGTCAGGTTTGGTCCTACTTTACACGCAGCATTAGGATTATCACACGCAATGCTAGGGTCTTGATAGCCACTGATATAACCAGTACCTTTTCCAACGATACCATGGCAGGTAGCACAAACACCGACAAAAATCTTCGATCCTTGTTGCACCAGGGTTCCTTGAGCAGGCACAACTGCAGCCTGTTGCTGTGTTGTAACCCATGTATTAAAGTTGTCCTGATTGTCTATGACCGCATTAAAGGTCATATGCGCGTGTTGCACACCACAAAATTCAGCACATTCTCCATAATATACGCCGGTTCGGTTAGCCTCAAACCACTTTGTATTGTTGTGACCAGGAATGTCGTCGGTCTTACCCGTCAATGCAGGAATCCAGAAGCTATGAATGACGTTGTTCGAGTAGAGCTTTACATTCACAACAGTGTTCACAGGAGCATGCAACGAGTCTGCGGTTGTGATGTTATAGTCAGGATAGTAGAACTCCCACCACCACTGATGTCCAATAGCCTCGACGGTAATTGAGCGACCTGCAGGAACCGTTGACACCTGAAATAGACCTTGGATGGTGAAACCGAGCACTACAAACAATATGAGTGCGGGAATAACGGTCCAGAGTACCTCAATACGCAGATTACCATGATTTTGAACTGGATTTGGTGCTCCTGGCTTGCTGCGGAAGTGGATGATTGAGTAGATCAACGCCGCTTCGACAAGCACAAAAATAAATGTGGCAATACCAAGAACGACATAGAATAGTACTCTCTCACTATCGGCTACAGGGCCTGCCGTGTTCAATACGGTGTGTGGACCATATTGTGCTGGGGAGTCTTCACCACATGCAGCCAGGAAGAACGCGAACAAGACACCTGTGAACAACATGAGCCAGGGTCTTGCTTTGCGAAATAGAGACTTCCTCACATCTGATCTCCTAACAAGTACAGTTACGTACGTTATTTTGACGATGAACAAACAAACAAACAAACGAAGAAATAGCATTACGAAATGCGATATTTTTCCATAGTGGTTAATAATGTAACAAGAGAGCCTGACAAAAAGCTTGCAGTTCTAGAATCGGACCTTACAGTAGCCTAAATGAAAAAGAAGTTTCATGAGTACTAGCAGGTTAATTCTGTGACCTTCCTTACATAAAATGTAAAGTACTTTTACTCAAGCTGTAAAAATGCGTCGACTCTTGCTTTTAAATTTGGCAAATCTTCCTCAACAACTGCCCACACAACATCGGGGTCAATGCCAAAATACATATGGACGAGAATATTACACATACCATTAATTTTTTTCCAAGGGATTTCTGGATGTTTCTCCTTAAAATCCTGTGGAATAGCGCGTACAGCTTCACCAATAATCTCTAAATGTCTTATGACCCATATTTGAACTAATTCGTTTTCATCAAACAAATTTCGCCCTTGTAAGGTATACTTCATAATATTGGTTATCGACTCTTGGATGTCACGTAATCGCTCAGATGTATCTCTCATAGAGGGATTGCATCGTTTAACACATGGTCTTTAATGCGTTCACGTAACCCATTCTCCGTTACTAAGTCTACATTGTGACCAAGCACATCTTGTAGGTCCATAAGTAAACCGCCCATATCGAAAAGACTACGTCCTTTCTCCATATCTACTAGTAGGTCAATATCGCTTTTTTCGTCTGCTTCTCCACGTGCCACAGAACCAAAAACACGCACGTTATACGCGCCATACTCTTTCGCTAACCGCAGGATATCTTCGCGTTTTTCGCGTAATAGATCATTGAGATACATAGCTCTATAACGCTCCTCTCAGGCTATTGACCATTGAACATATTGTAACATAGTTCATGCGAAAATTCCGCTACCTAATTACACGGTTTTCGCTTGTCCTGCTTCACGCTCAATCTCTATTTCTTCGTCATCATCGTCGTAAAGCGCTGACTCATCTGCACGCTGCTTCGCGTCCTGGGACTGCATCCATTGGAGGAATAAGATGCTCACGATGACGATGAAAAAGATGCTACCGGGAATCCACATGAGCAGTCCCGCTAATTGCTGATCAATCTCAGGCGAAAGACCCCATATATGTGGAGCAGTGAGATAACGTGTGTAGAGTGGTGGCACAAAGGTTAGACCGGCTCCTAATAGTACCATCGGCATATCGCTAAAGAAGAGATACGCTATCTTCTTTCCAATTGACAGTGGAGGTAGACCTTCTTGCAATGGGCTAAGGACAGGCCACCAGAAAAGCACACCGGTGACAATATACAGAAAATGTGAAAGAATATGCAAAGGCAAATTGTCAATCGCAGCATTGTAAATGGGAGGCGCATGCCAGAGCCAAAGATTCGCGTTAAACAACACACCTGTAAGAATAGGCATGGTAAAAAACTGGCCTATTCTTAGCACAACATGGTTACGGAGTAAAGGTGCTATGAGCCAAGCAGGGAGACCAAGTATCATCAACGGTGCTGCAGCAAAGGAAAGTAGCAAATGCTGCACCATATGAGCACTGAATAGATAATCATCTGCTAGTTTATCCAGAGGGCTAGAAAGTGCCAGGAAGATGATACTGACGCCAAGCATGAACGAGAACACCTGACCGATCTTTATGCTATCGGCGAGATGATATCTTTTACGTAGTGGGCTGACACCATACAAATACAAACCTATGATGGCAAGCGTCCCAAGAATGATTGATGGTTGCCAGTCCCAGGCCGTCAACCAGAAGTTAAATCCTAAATTTGCGTTGTTCATCTTCTTGCCTTTCCAGTATCTCCTCGCTAATACTATAACAGGAGATGAAAAGGGTGACAAGAACACTGCTGCAAAAGACGAAAGGCAGTGCATCGCTTTCATAGGCAAGCGAGAATTCGTTTCCATTCAGGTGATTGTAAGGTGTTATGTTCTGCCTGCAAGGGTTGTATCAGGAGAGACGACGACAATAGGGAATGTCGAGATATTTGATTTTGGCCTGCACAAGTCTCAACTGTGATACAGAATACGCTGTTTATTCTTGCGGTTCTTTCAACACGACAATTGCAAAGTAGAGCAAGCAAAATAATTGAGAGTGAAAGTATAGAAGACGTGAATGAGATAGTAATAGAGAAGCGTAAGCAAGAGATTGGACCTATTCGTCAGGTTATCTATAATTATGTCAATTTGATTAAGCCCCATGTGACTGTTCTCCTACTAGGAACAACGGCAGCGGCAATGACGATTGCGAAGGGGGCCTTTCCCGCACTTGGTCTGTTAATTGCAACTCTACTAGGTGGTGCGATGGCGGCGGGAAGTGCAAACTGCATAAACTGCTACATAGACCGTGATATTGATCAGATTATGGGACGCACCCAGCGTCGCTCTCTGCCTTCTGGCAGAGTTGAACCTACTCATGCACTTATCTTTGGTATCGTGCTGGGTCTCGGCTCGTTTGTCATACTCTACTTTCTTGTGAATTTGCTGAGTGCCATCCTTGCCTCCTCCGCTATCCTGTTCTATGTCTTCGTCTATACGCTTGGATTAAAGCGCACGACTGCTCAAAATATCGTAATTGGCGGCGCTGCTGGTGCTGTACCGGTACTGGTTGGATGGGCGGCAGTAACCAACTCGCTGTCACTCCCTGCACTCTGGTTATTCGCGATTATCTTCTACTGGACACCACCGCATTTCTGGGCTTTGTCATTACTTATTCAGAAGGACTACGAGAAAGCCAACGTGCCTATGCTGCCAGTAATGATGGGAGAACGCGAGACACACAAGCAGATATTGCTTTATTCACTGATGTTGTTGGCGGTCACGTTGATTTTGTTTGCGACACACGCGATGGGCTACATTTATTTAGTAGCCGCAGTCATTCTTGGTGGGATATTGCTATACATGGCAGTAAAGCTCATGATCGACAAGACGAAGAACTGGGCACGTACTATTTTCTGGTATTCTAACTGCTATCTTGCGGTAATCTTCGCGGTGATGGTCATTGATAGAGTACTCCACTATTAGGAAGTCAGGCACGGAATTATGAATTGGCGTCTTGCCTCACGACTCTCAGTCATTACGCTGACAGTGTTGGTTATCGTTATTGTTTTGCTCATACAAAATAACAGAGGGCTATTTTCTGGTACTCCAGCCGCAAGCTCATCGGGATTACAGGGCAGTGACCTTGGAGGTACTCCGGCTCCAAATTTTACGTTGACAGACCAGAATGGAATGCAGATCTCGCTTGCTCAGTTCAAGGGACGCCCAGTTGTCTTGACCTTTTTGTACACGCACTGCCCTGACCAGTGTCCCCTTACCGCCGAGCACATTCATGCGTCAATGCTTAGTCTTGGTAGTGATGCATCTAAGGTAGGAGTTCTCGTAGTCAGTGCCGATCCCAAAGGCGATACTACGCAAACGGTACAAGCATTTACGAAGCAACACAATATGCAAGATTACTGGCACTATCTCATAGGGACACAGGCTACGTTGAGTCCTGTATGGAATGCGTATAATGTCTATGTGCAAGGACAGCAACAATCAGTTGACCACAGCCTCGCAACCTATATTATTGATAAGCAAGGTCGTGAACGCGCCTTCTTTGGTGGCAGCGACTTTACTCCTAATCAGATGACAACCGATCTCAAAATTCTCCTCAAAGAATAACAGAAACAAAAAGGAACAAAAAGGATTGGGTTCGGCCTAATCCTTTTTGTTCCTTTTTATATAGAGTTTTATAAAGCGCGGCGCGTACTTCTCCTGTATGTGATGGCTCGCCAGATTAAGACAAGCAGAATCGCCCCCACCAACGCTCTTAAAAGTGGTACGCCAAGTAGATAAATGTCACCAACGCCATTAATGACAATCACCCGCGTCATGAGCCAGATACCAATAAGAGCAGCGATAATCGCACCAATAAAGCCAAAAGGGAGGCTTGATTTAACAATACGCTCCGCAAGGTAGCCTACGAGAGCAGCAATAACAAGATAGAGAATGAAATTGAGACCAATAGTAAAAACGTTATTACCAATTTTAATAGTAATGCCATCAGCAAGTACTAATAGGGATGCAAGCATAAGAATTCTCCTTTACTTGGCTACTCGATATATTTCTTTCTAAGTAGCACTGATGCTTCTCCATCAAAGGGTATCTACATCTTACCTGTTATACGTATCAACCCTACTGCACAGTTTCGCTTTCTATGCTAATTAAGGGCAACAAAGAATTATCATGCTCTCGTGCCATTATAAGCTCCTTTTATCAAACCATTTTTTTATCCTCCATAGCCCACAACACTCGTTTCACCTGCCATGCTACCCTGAAAGTTGAAGTACAGGCTTCTTTCAGCAACAAGCGGCAGAATTGTACCACCGTTTCCTTGTAGCGACTGCACGATGAGCGAGGTATCAACGGCAACTCCACTCGCTGTTGTAGCCCAATTTGGCACATTTAGGAATGTGTTTGCATTCACCTGGACAACTCCCATTGCTGGAATGTTTACTTGCTGTTGTGCAAGGTATTGTCTTGTTCCATTGGTAACAAGGTAGGTTATGGCAACATGAATGCTACTGCTATTCGGATTAAACACTGTCACAAGCTCGCTAAACGAACTACCTAGATGCCCCTCTGCGAAGCTATAGATCGTCGAAAGCCCTTGTGCTCCTGTCGTTGTTCCTACCACCTCTACCTCAGTTGAGTTGGGTGTAAGTGCGGTAAGACTGAAGAATTGCTGGCGTTCCGCGACAATACCATTGTTGCTGTGTACCTTCATCGCTACCAACATACCTGAGCCAACATCTGTATTGACTGAACGAATAACCTGACTTCTTGCTGGCACTGTAATATTTACAGTTTTTGTGCTGCCGTTCGTAAATGCATAGGTAACAGTTACATTTGCTGCTGCTCCTGAACCATTTATATCTGCGTTGGCAAGCAGTATATTTTCCTGAGATGGTGCGTCTTGGCTTCCAGTATAGCCATTGGGAAAGTACCAATCGGTTGCAGGGACAACGCCTGCTACGGAACCGCCTCCAACAACAACACCGGGAATACCTGCTACAGAAGTGTGAACGTAGAGCGGCCGCTCAACAGCAATAGGTTGGTCTGCATCGACTTTGATCAAAAATTGTTTGCCAATGGGAAGCACCGCGCCGAGTGGAATGGTATTGCGTTGCCCTGCTGGAACGGTAATCGTTGTCTGCCCAATTTGTGTACCACCACTATAATAACTGGCGGTCACTGTTGCCAGTGGTTGGTTCATCGGATTAAGGATAGAGAGAAACGTACTATAGCCGGTTTGTGTCGAGCCATTGGCAAAAACGAAGTGTTGCCCTAGCCGCGTCGACCCAATAATATTAGAGCCACCCGGTGTCACGCCACCAAAGGTAAAGTAGATAGGTCGCTCCACCACAATCGGAATATCCGATGTTATATACAGTGAAACGTCCTGTCCAACAGACGATAGACGATCTACTCCGAGGAACACATTGGCATTGGCCGTTGTACGCGAACTTGCAGAAAGCGTAAGTGCCTCACTTAATGGCGCCTTACCACGCAACAAATAATGTATAGTGATGTGGGCTATACCGACTGCATTTGGATTCTCTAACGTGACATACTCTTGAAAGTGATTGCCGACATGTCCCTCTGGGAAATACCACTGAGTGTTGCCTGGGACTGCATGCGCACTGGAAAGCGAAAGTACAGCATGCGCGAAGTTGTAGGCATCGTATGAACCAATACCCGTCGTCATATCGTAGCCTGTGGTGGTGGGATAGTATGTATTCGATCCCGTAATTATGTCATGAAAGGTTGTACTAGCAAGGGTGTTTGAGTTAAACAAGGCGTACAACGTTGGGTTTAGGAAGCCAAGATTGTTGCCACCATGCGCAAGTGCGTACTGATTCGTCAGCGCGATTAGCGCAGCCCACATAGGGGCGGCAGCAGAGGTACCACCAACATGTACAAATGGCGAAGATGGTTGACAGCCAGCCGCAACGACTGTGCAATAAACTATATATCCTGTATTCGGGTCAGCATTGAACGAGACATCAGGCACCTCACGACAATATACACCCGAGGCGGCATGACAGGGCGTACCACTACTATTCGCGCTGATCACACCTGTTCCACGCTCATAAGCTGGCATAGACCAAAGTTTACTAATACCACCACCAGAGCCGTAGCCAGAACTGGATGTGTTCGACCATGTGCTTTCCCCATGATAGCTACTATCGCTATTTAGCGTAAGACTTGTACCGCCCACACCTGTAACATAGGGATTGCTCGCGGGATCATCAACAGCAAGCGTACCATCACCACAGTCATAGGCGGCATTGTCACCAGATGCAGCAATGATAGATTGCCCTTGCGCCGCAGCTTGTAAAAAGAATTGCTCTTCCGCAGCAATATTTGACGCAGATAAATTCTGCTCACATGTCCCCCAACTTGTGCTGACTATAGGAATATCATCTTTGAGGATACGTGCCCATGTATCATTATAGCCTGTATCAGTATTTGGAGCTTCGTAAAGAGAAAGGTTTGATAGACCTGGGAGCATACCCAGGAGCACATCGACATCTAAGTCGACCTCTAAGCCTCCTGCACCAGTACTGCCTGGACCACCATCAATGAGTGTTGTCGTGAGATGTGAAGGGCTATTCACAGCAAAACACTGCTGATAGCCGCTTATATCACCCGGCGTGGAGCCGTCAAGCTCAAATAAAGCGACGTTTTGTCCCTCACCATGATAACCAGCGTTGTACAGACTCTTGAAATCGTAGGCATTCGCAAGTTGCGATGGCAAAAAATAATTGCCACCGATGCCAGGACATGTAGATGTGTTAGTCGCATGAGAGGCACTGTTCCCGGCAAGCAATTGAGTGCGCACCAGAGAATGGTGCCGTTGAAGCGCATCACTCAGGCCACTAATATGCTGAATTAGTGGTTGTAGGTTTTGTGGCACAAGTGGTGTATTGGTATTCGCATAAAACAAACGACCATTTCGTGCTTTGTAGGTGTTAATCTGAACATGAAAGGCACGTTCAACGGTTGCGACAGAAGCAGTGACATCAATTATTGTTGAGTTAGCATGTACCACGCTAAAGCCTTGTGACTGTGCATAGGCGACCACACGCTGTATATCTTGCGGTGAAAGTGCATAGCGTGCGGTAAACGTAGCAGGTTGTAGATAGTGATGATAGAGATAGGAGCCAGGAGTGTAAACCGCCTGAATATACTGCTGCAATTCGTCAACGTGATTGAGGCTCAACACAATACCAAGCGATAACATCTGTTGAGCATTCATAGGACTAATCAAGCTACTTCGCGCTATTAGTGCAGTAGCAGCATCTTTTTTAAGTGGTGTAAGTGTTGGAGATGTAGATACTACAAAATTTGCTGATGTAGAATGTGTAGAGAAAAATGGTGTAGCAAGTAGCGCGAGCAAAAGCACACATACTATTCCTCCACACAGCCACGTTACACGAGACATAGAAAAACTCTCTTTCTGACAGAAGGCATGGAACGACACGCTTTCTATTCAGTATAGTGAGAGTAAGAAAACACCATTTGTTCGGACTTACTTTTTACCGACTGCATTTCTCTCGACAGCAGGTCGTTGTGTAGCGAGACGTGCCTGCTTACGACTATCCAGGAAGCGGCGTACTTTTTCACCGAGGCGGATAAAGGGTTTCTCGATCAGGAGAAAGGAGAGCAACGAGATAGGAATAACTACAGCTACCACCCATCCCCACATAGCAGCGTATTCAGCACTGCGATGCCAGCCATGGAGGGACTTGATGAAGATATCAGCGAAAAACGCAATCAGTGGAACATGCCACATATATAGACTATACGAAATCAAACCCATCCAACGTAGGGGTGACCATTCGAAGGGTCGTTTGAGGCGTTTGTGCCCAAACAAAATTGCCAGCACGAAGAGGCCAAAACCCAGGGCGAGAAATACCTCGCTATATTCATCAAAGTAATTGATGAGCGGATCAAGGAAGTGTAGTGCATAGTGGTAGTACCAGATATTGAAATGCCACAAGGCCATCACGAAGAGTTCGAGCAACGCGACTCCAAACAGTGTTGGGCTGACATCGCGCATGAACCTATTCCACTTGTTATCTGTCGGAGTGTTTTGCGCGTAGACGTAGGCACAACTGACAAGCATACCAATAGCAAAATCTTCAAGGTACTTTCCTTGATTACCGTATAAGAAAATCAGAGCGGTATCAATAAACGAGCGAGGTAACGAAAAGAGCGTATGCGTTGGATTCCACAGGAAATAATTACCCCAATAGCGTGAAAGCAGTCCCCACACAATCATAGCGATAAGACACACGGCAAGAGAAAGAGTGCGCCAGATCATGGTGCCACGACGCACAATGAGACTGATACCAAAAGCAAGAAAAGGGAGTAGCATATAAAATTGGGCCTCAACAGCCAGCGTCCAGAAGGGACCGTCAATCTTCTGAAAGGTTGCTGGAGCGTCCATAAAGAAGACGAGAAACAGGCCAATTTCTTTCAAATGTTGCGGATTGAGATACTCCCGATGGAAGAGCACGATCATTAAAAAGAGCGTCACATAATATGCTGGAATGATACGAAAGCCACGTCTCAGGTAGAAAGAACGGAGTGAAGGCCAAGGTGTATGAAAGAGTAATGACTTCGCATACGGCTTGAAGAGCAAAAAGCCGGAGAGCACAAAAAAGAGTGTCACCCCAGACTGACCCGCGAGTGCAATCGCGCCAATCACCGACCCAAAATCATGAATAGGATGCCAAATGTTTGTCTCACGCGAGAAAAAGTTGACATGGAAGAACAGCACACACAAACAAGCAATTGCACGCACGCCATCAAGAACTGCAATAGTATTTTTCTGCTTGCCATCTTCCATTAGCATGCTTATTGTATGGTGAACACGTTGCAACCAACTCTGAGGTTGAACAAATGTAGGCGGTGATGAAGTTGGAAGCGAAGATACAGGTTTTGTATGAGTAACCATTCGTCTCTCTTGCTTTTGTTCAGTTAAAACTCTATTATGGAAGTATTATTAAATATTTGTACGCTCTTATGTATCTTTAACGAAGAATACTATTTGATAATGACAAAAAGGGACTATCTGGGGATAGAGTGAGAGAAATTCGAAAGAGGTGAGAGAAAAAGAAAACATGACAGGAACAGATACTCTGTCCCTGTCATGCTCTACTTATGCAGGAATCATGTCATGAGGGTTAAGGATAAACTTCTTGGCAGCGCCCTTGTCAAAATCTTGATAGCCCTTAGGAGCGTCATCAAGTGAAATGACGGTAGCATTGACCGCTTTCGCAATCTGTATCTTGTCATTGAGAATCGCCATCATCAGTTGACGGTGATAGCGCATCACTGGACACTGACCTGTTGCGAAGGTGAGAGACTTGGCCCAGCCAAGACCAATATTAATGCCCAATTGGCCAGTTTTGGCATTCTCGTCGATACCACCCGGGTCGCCTGTTACGTAAAGACCTGGAATACCAACTTTACCCGCGACTTGAGTGATGGTCATCACATCATTGAGCACGGTCGCAGGAGCCTCAGATGCACCATGACCATGACCTTTTGCCTCAAAGCCAACACAGTCAATAGCAGCGTCTACAAGTGGCTCACCGAGAATTTGCGCGATCTTGTCTGGCAATGAACCACTCGTTGTGAGATCAACGGTTTCACAGCCAAAACTCTTTGCCTGCGCCAAACGGGCAGTGTTCATATCACCGACGATAACAACGGCGGCACCGAGTAATTGTGCCGAGGCTGCACAAGCGAGTCCAACAGGACCAGCACCTGCGACATAAACAGTTGAACCGGTTGTCACACCAGCCGTGAATGCTCCATGATAGCCCGTTGGGAAAATGTCTGACAGCATCGTCAAATCTTTGATTTTCGCCAAAGCCTGGTCTCGGTCAGGAAATTTTAACAAGTTCCAATCGGCATAGGGCACCATAACGTATTCCGCCTGACCGCCTACCCAACCACCCATGTCGACATAGCCATATGCGGCACCAGGGCGTGCAGGATTGACATTAAGGCAAACGCCAGTATGGCCTGCTTTACACATACGGCAACGACCACAAGCGATATTAAATGGAACAGAAACGATATCACCTTTCTTAATGAACTCGACATCGCGTCCGGTTTCAATAACTTCACCAGTAATCTCATGCCCTAGTGTCTGGCCTTTAGGAGCTGTGGTACGTCCTCGTACCATATGTTGATCGCTACCACAAATATTTGTAGCTACGATTTTGAGAATAACACCGTGTTCACACTTACGATTCTGTTCAGGTAGAGCTAACTCTGGATAGGGAATACTTTGAACTTCAACTTTGCCTGGCTCCATATAAACGACGCATCTGTTACCTGCCATGTCATTCTCCTTCTCAGCAATGAGAATAAACGTGCATGCCATCATACAGGTTAGTAGATGTGGGGAAATTCTTTCCTGTACGTTGTCGCACGTATGTTCGTCTTCTTTAGGGTCTGCACTGACTTTTGATAGAGGTTATATTGCCACTATATACAAGCACGCACTACAAGGTGTTTGAGAGCTTTTGCTTTCAGGTAATAAAGTGTTTTATGGGTGTTACACAATTTTGTTTATCCACATAGTATGTATACTTGGAAAACGGGGATTTGTCAACCTTAGTTGTAGAGCATTTAAAGTATTTGCATTCGAATACGTCAATTCGCACAGATAAAAAAGGAACTCATGGTTATCAAAAACTATAGCCATGAGTTCCTTTTTTATCTAGGTGTTTGTGTTTATTTAGCGGTTGTCGGTCCTATCCTCTTCGTTCTCTTCAGTAATGTTATATGGCGGTACCTCAACAGGGACACGATAACCACTCCCATAAGTCTTGTTCGAAGTTTGTGGCGGCTCACCTTGCTGCGCCGGTGTCAACAAATCATTAGAGATGGCCTTGACCAGTCGTTCGATACGCTCCCAGCGTGCGGGATAGCGGTCCGCATAAAACTTTTCGCGACCTTCCGCATCGTAGGCACAGAAGACATACTCCTGATTACCATAGCGATAGTTTACCCGCGTGTAGGGAATGCGTACCAGTTCAACAACCTGCAATGTAGAACGTGAAGCAGTTTGTGTGCTCTCATTGGTATGAAGCGGTTTCGTTGTGCCACGCTGTTTCTCCTGGCTCTCTGCTCTAATTAGCGCAACCGCAGTATTCCACACATCCATTGGAACATTATTAGGTGCAACATCGGGCAAAAATGTATCATCAACTTCTGCATTATACACTAACTCGCCACCAGCGTTGAGCAGTTGCTGTTGTGGAATAACACTTTCACCAACGATACGTGTCTGCACATTGAGATCAAAACGTCGTGCGATCTCCCGATGACGCACAACTTTTCCAGTACCACCACAATTGGCACATAGCGACATCTTTGTACCTTCACAGGTTGCGCAGACACGCTTGCCATTGCCACACGTACAATCGACCTCACCATTGACACAATCCGGGCAAGGAACGGTAGGACCCTTACTCGCGGGGTCAGCATCGAGGAGATTGGGAATCGGCACACCTTGCTGACGAATGGTCTCGAACACACTTGAAACACGCTCACCTACTGAGTTTGCAACGTTCTCGGCCTGTTTTTGGAAAAATGGTTTCTTCTCACCAATAGTCCAGTCCGCCACATAGCCACGTCCACGGCAGGTTGTGCATTTCTTTTTTGTGCGCCCATTACAATCAGGACACACAATCCAACCACGTCCACTACAGGAGGCACAGAGACTGCGACCCGTACCATTACAGGTCATACACGCGGTGATTTCGTCCAACCCCTCTAGTTTTGTTCGGCTGGCTGGTGCTTTGAGACTTGTTACCTGTGGTAATTCATAATCCCATACTGGCAGAATTGGTTGCGGGTTGTTAGTGGTGGATTGGCCTATGTATGGCTCTGTCGCTAACTCCATAGCCCGTGTCTCCCAGCGTGTTTGCACTGTGACTTCCCATACCTCGTCGTTGTGTGATGAGAGAATATCCATATAGGTACCGAGATCTTTGGCTACGCGCCAGTTCTCATTACTCCACAGATTTGCGAGTTGACGGATACGTTGCTCATCGAGACTAGCGGATTGACGCGGTGTGGGCTGTGTTTGTGCTTGTTGCCAATAATCACTCGCCTTATCAACCACACGCTTTATACGCTGTTGCGCCTCATTCGCACTCTGCGAGAAAGCTTTCTTGACCTCTTCTAACCGTTTATCTATCTCTTCTTTGTTTGGCTGTCCCTGCTTGAAAAGCGGGTCTTGCGGCTCCCAATTATCGCTCATATTAAATGCATCTCCCTGCTGTCTATCATATTTATGCATGCTTTGCGCCTTCGCAACATCATGCTCATGTATTTTTATTGTTATCATGTATACGAAAGATGAAGGAGCAGGTTGTATGAAAGAAATATCGCTGTACACATCTGATATATCGGACGTGTACAGCAATATTTCTTTCATATGATGCATCAAATTTAGGAGACAACTCGCTTGCAAAAGTTTAATAGTAGTATCTAAGACAGAAATTGGTTTGTATACATCGCATCGAGATTCAGGCTCTTCACTGTTTTGCCTGATGCGTCCTGCACACCACCTGACTTGAGCATAAATTCTGGATAGCCATGCCAGGCAGCGGCATCTTGCATACCCCATTTTTGTCCATTATCTGCGTAGCGTGGGCTGAGATACTGCTGACTCTCAACAACCAGGCCTTTATCAGGGAAGGTGCCCTTTGGTGCTTGCGTGATCAGGTCTTGCGCCGACTGCTGCGCATGTGTTCGTGCGTAGTCATAGCCTTTCACCGTTGCAGCCATGAAGCGGCGTAATAGGTCCGGCTTCTGCTTGATTTCAGTAGGACTACTAATAATGTTTGGTGTGTAATAATCAGTAATACCATAGTTTGTGATAGGAAAAACATTGAGTTGAACGCCCTGACGCTGTGCCTGAATGACCTCCCAGCCTTCAAAAACCCAGGCGAAATCAATGCGCTTTGACTCTAATGCCTGCATCGCGTCTACGCTCAGCGTCACATTTTTAAATTTGCCCTGCCCTCCATCATTTTTGATAATCGCGCCGACAACGGCGTTTTCATAAGGTGCGCCGAAGCCACCATAGATTTTACCATCCAGATTCCGTGGACGACTCAAACCTGAACTCTTCAGGGTCACTAGAGCTGACGTGTTATGTTGCATGATTGCTGCAATGGAAACGACTGGTTGATTAACCGCGGCGTCCGCGACAATACCTTCTGTGGAACTGATGCCTACATCAGCCTTGCCACTACTCACCAGAACATCAGGGGACACGCTACTGGAATAGGGTAACAGAATCAGGTCGATGCCTTGATCTTTATACCAGCCATTTTTCAATGCTACATAAATACCTGTATGATTGGTATTTGGAGTCCAGTCTAACGCCAGTGACATCTTAGTGAGTTTTTGTGACCCATGGGCAACAGGTGCATTGCTGCGTTGTTGCTGCACAAAGAATGCACCTATGACAGCGAGAATGAGAAGTATGGGCAAGCCAATACTCAAGCCCAAACGAGTACGAGAATTCATGAATAGGTTCCTTCCGTTTAGTGCTTAACAGTTACGCCATGATACCAGGGTAAGGCGATATGTTCAATCAATGATACAAGGCCAAATAATACAAGGCTTAACGCAGCTGTTACGACAATGGCTGCGAACACAAGAACAACTGCATGGGAGTTGAACGAGGTCTGCATGTAGATACCCAGCCCTTGATACGCTCCTACATACTCACCGAAGATCGCTCCCGTAACGCTATAAGTCGCGGCAATACGCAGACCAGAAAAGAACGAGGGCATCGCCGCAGGCAAACTAACAAACCATAATGTTTGCCAGTGTGAAGCTTTCATACTTCTCATCAATCGCAGAAGATCGGGGTCAACACCCATCAAGCCATCGGCAAAAGCTACTACTATAGGAAAAAAACAATAGAGTGTCACGACAATGACCTTTGGACCAAGATCAAAACCAAACCAGATCAGCAGAAGCGGTGCTAATGCAATCATGGGAATGGTTTGTGATATAACCAGAATGGGATATACAGCGCGGCGTACTGGCGAAGATGTATCAATGAGTATTGCGAGCAAGACACCGAGTATGGTTGCGGCCGCAAGACCTAGAACTGTTTCCAATAATGTTTGGAGTGTATGACCGGAAATCACGTCCCAGTTGTCGAGTAATGCCTGCATAATTGCTGTCGGGGCGGGCAATACGGCAGTACTCACTTGACCTGCACGTACATATAATTCCCAAAAAGCGAAGAGAGCAAAGGCAAGTACAAAGGCTGGACCATAGCCACTAATACCACGCAAGCGCGCATGTTTCATCAAAGAGGTAGGTCTGGGATAAAACATTATAGTTGTTGCTCCTTTAAGAGTTGTGCAAGCAACTCCTGCTCTAGTCGCAGCGCAGTTTCAAGCGCGAGATGTTCCTGGCGACGTGGACGCGACAAAGAAACTTCGACAACGCGAAGTACTCGGGCAGGCCGCGCACTCAAGACGTAGATACGATCAGACAATAAAAGGGCCTCACGCACATCATGTGTAATAAAGAGCACACTTGCATGCAGCGATTGCCACAAATCAAGAAGCCACATCTGCAATGAGAACCGTGTTAGGGCATCGAGTGCGCCAAATGGCTCATCTAATAAAAGAAATGAGGGATTGAAAAGGACGGTACGCAACAGAGCGACGCGCTGCCTCATACCACCGGAAAGAGTCGCGGGATAGTTCTGGGCAAAATCTGACAGGCCAAAGCGTTTGAGCAATTCGAGTGCCTCTTGTTGAGCCTTCTTTCGTGGCACACGACGCACATCCAGTCCGAGCATGACATTCTCTTCAACGGTACGCCAGGGTAAGAGTAGAGGTTGCTGCGGCATATAGCCTGATAAGCCAGTACGCTTGCCACTTACATTGCCATCTATAGCAACACTACCACTACTTGGCTCATCGACTCCGGCGACGATATTGAAGAGTGTGCTTTTACCACAACCACTTGGCCCAATGAGTGTAACAAACTCACCATTGCCAACGCTTAAGTTGATTGGCGCGAGTACCTCCACTATTTTATGCCCATCACGATAGATTTTTGTGACGCTCTGAATAGAGAGCTTGAGTAAAGTCATGTCATACCTCGCAGGTATACGTTAATGTATACAAAAGGCCGCAACCCTTACTGAGAGGGGTTGCGGCCATATACATCCTGCGAGACGCTGCTAGACCGTGACCGCTTCCCTCCGCTGGTATTATCCAGATCAGGTGATAGGGACCGTAACACGTATCAAACGTGTTAACATCTCAGCCGAATAGCGCCCCTAGCGGAAATATTTCTTTAGTGAAAAGTTCGATATTTCTTGTGCTACACATAGTATACGAGATAGAGAAGGAGAGATGCAAACAAAGAAGCCTCAAGAGTAATCCATGTTGCTCCTGAGGCTTCTTTGTTTCTTTTCTTATCTTCCCAACAAGAATGCAAGCAAACTGCTTGCGGCAGGCGTTGCAGCATTGATGATAAACTGTGCAGCAACGGTAAGAATGACCAGAGCCGCAGCAGCGAAAGTAATCGAGGTGCCAAGACCAATAGGCGTTGTCAGATGATCCTGTTTGAGCGGAGCATCGAAGTACATTGACTTGATGATACGCCCATAATAGACCAGTGACACGATGCTATTGAGCAACGCGATAATGACGAGCCAGTTCAGACCAAGACCCCAGGCAGTACTGAAGATGATGATCTTGCTCCAAAATCCCGCGAGTGGTGGAATACCTGCGAGTGAAGCCAGACAAGCAGCCGTACCCGCGGCCAAAAGTGGGGCACGTCTCGCCAGACCGCGAAAGTCCTCGATCTTATCGCCACCTGTCAGGTCGGCGAGAGCAATGATACCAGCGAAAGCTCCCAGGTTCGTCACTACGTAGATCAGGATAAAGAAGAGTACAGCCGCATTGCCATCAGAGCGATTGCTGGCAAAACTGGCAACGAAGCCAACGAGAATATAGCCTGCCTGCGCGATACTCGAGTAAGCCATCATACGTTTAGCATTGGTCTGTACAGCCGCGACGAAGTTACCGAGAGTCATAGTCAACACAGCGACAATCGAGATAATCACGACGAGCGATGTGAGGTTGACCTGTCCTAGCCCACCATCGATGAAGACACGAATGAGAGCAGCAAAACCTGCCGCTTTTGAGCCAACGGAGAAAAACGCCGTCGCTGGTGTTGGCGCACCTTCATAGATGTCCGGTGCCCACATATGAAACGGTACAGCAGAAATCTTGAAACCGAAACCTGCGAGAATAAGGACACCCGCAACAAGTTCTATCAAGTTGCCCTGGGCCGAAACAATCACATTGCCGCTGTGAATACCGTTTTTAATCAACGTAGCAATACCCATCAGGTCGGTTGTGCCGGTAAGACCGTAGAGCAACGCAAAACCGTAGAGCAGGATAGCGGATGACATGGCACCGAGCAGAACGTACTTTACAGCCGCCTCCGCCGATTTCTCGTTCGAGCGAATGAGACCCGCCATCACGTACAACGGAATACTTGTTAATTCGAGCGAGATATAAATGGTGATAAGCTCGGTTGTGCTTGCCATGAGCATCATGCCTACCACAGAGAAGAGCATCAGTGTATAGAACTCACCATCGGCCTTCACATACTTGTTGACATACTCATAAGACGCGAGAATCATGACGACAGCGATCAATAAGAAAATAATCTTAAAGAAGACAGCGTATGAATCGACGGATAGCATATTAGAAAAGGCATGATTGGCGTGTGAAAAATTCAGAATTAAAATTTGCGAGATCGTTAACGCAATTGGCACAATCAAGCCAATCAGTGCAGTCGCCGCCACCACGATGCGCCGTTTTGTAAACAGGTCTACCGCCATCACCACCAGAGCGACCAAGGTAAGGCTCAACTCTGGTGAGAGCAAGTAGAGATCAGACAACTTGAGCATATAGTACTCCCTAACGTAGTATCTCTACTTCACAAAAGCCGAGGCCGCATGCATAAGCTGGCTCAGGCTAGGTGTAATCACATTAATAAGGGGTGTTGGGTAGATACCTACACACACAATTACCGCAGCCAGGGCGAAGAGTGGAACCATCTCACGTGGACTCGCATCGGGCAACCAATCCCATTTCTTGTTGAACGGACCGTAAAAGACACGCTTAATCATCCACAGGAGATAGCTAGCTGTCAAGATCATAGTGAAGACAGAGACAATTGTTACCGTCGTCCAGACCTGAAAGCTACCTGTAAACACCATATATTCCGCGACAAAGCCTGCAAGGCCAGGTAGACCAAGCGAGGCAAGTGCTGCAAAGGTGAACAGCGTTGCAAGCATGGGCATGCGATTGGCAACACCGCCAAAGATCGCAATCTCACGAGTGTGTGCCTTGTCGTAAATCACGCCAACGCAGAAGAACAAGAGACCTGTAATGATGCCATGGCTGAACATTTGCACCGTCGCACCCGTCAACGCCGCCATACGTAAGGCAGCATTACCCGTGCCCATAGCAGCAGCAACACCCAGGAGGATAATACCCATATGGCTTACACTTGAGTACGCGATGAGCTTTTTCATATCGGTCTGCACAAGGCAGATTCCCGCACCATAAATGATATTGATGACTGCGAGTACCGCTAGCACACCTGCAAACTCATGTACGCCCTGTGGAAACAGAATTAGACAGAAGCGAATCAGGCCATAAGCACCCATCTTGAGCAGCACACCTGCCAGTATAACACTGACCTCGGTTGGTGCATCCGTGTGTGCATCAGGCAACCATGTGTGTAACGGGAACATTGGTATCTTCACCGCGAAAGCTGTAAAGACAAGCAGGAATGCAACAAGCTGTAGACTCATGGTTACACCAATGAGCGGCACTTGTACGTTTCCTACCAGCAAATGGGATGACAGGTCAGTTAACCTTGCTGAAGTTCCACCGGACTTCACGTAGACTAGAATGAAGCCAGCCAACATGAAGACGCTACCAAAGAACGTGTACAGCAGGAATTTCCATGCTGAATAAATACGTCCAGGAACACCGTGCTTGATTGCCTCATTACCCCAGATACCGATGAGCAGGAACATGGGAGCCAGTTCCACTTCCCAAAAGAGGAAGAACAGGAACAGGTCGAGTGAGACGAAGACACCCATAACACCGGACTCAAGCAATAAAATCAGCGCAAGGTATTCTTTGACACGCGGCTTCTCCCAGCCACCTATAATGGAAAGCATCGTGATAAGCGCATTCAAGACAACTAGCGGCAAGCTCAATCCATCGATGCCAACGAAGTAGTGAATGTTGAAGTGAAATGCGCCTGCATTAAAATTAATCCACGGAATGTCAATGGAATCAGGCAAACTTTTTAATGTGCCAAAAGCTCCAAAACCTTGAGGTGATGCGACTATCCTAAAAAAGATTGCTATCGATAGCGCAAAGACTAGTGCCGAAAACACAAGCGCAACCCAGCGCGCAATTCGCACAGGTGTCGCAAAAACTCCTACCGCACCGATCACAGGCAGCAGGAGAATCCAGGTTATATCATTGCCGAATATATTCATAATCCTGTTTTCCTTTTATCCTTATACACTCTGCAAAGACGCTGTCGCGTCTCGGCTTCACCTCAGCAGAGTGAGAGGAATACCTTACTTTGCCACGAAATTGACCAGTACGAGCACAACTGCCGCGAGTACTGCGACGCCACCAAAGAAGCCGATCATGTAGGACTGAACCCTACCTGTTTCGGTATAACGAATGTCGCGTCCGAGTGTTGTCACAAGATGTGCCACACCGTTTACAATACCGTCAACTATGTACGTGTCAAAGGCTTGTTCAACGTGCGAAAGACCCAGCACAACATACTTGATTAACAGATCGTAAAAATCGTCAACATAGTAGCGATTATAGAGAATGCGGTGAATGGTACGTAGCGCCGCATTATTCTCCACGAAGTTATGCAGTCGTTCAGGATTTAAGCGCGCATACATGAAATACGCCACACCTAAACCAAGCAGGGACACAATAATACCTACCCAGGTTAATGGATTCCTTATCAATTCAAAGAAATTGATAACAGGCGCTTTGGGCGAAAGGTATTGGAAAAAGCCAAACCAGTAACCAGCTAATATCGACGGAATAGCCAACAGCATAAGTGGAATAGTCATCGTCAACGGTGACTCATGTGGTTCACCTACACCGCGATATGTTCCACCCCAGAGGCCTCCGAATTTCCCGTCCGTGCCACCAAAGGCTAAAATGAAGGCACGTAGCATATAAAAAGCGGTCAGGCCAGCCGTACCAAGAGTGATGGCATATAAGCCCCACTGTCCACGTTCAGCGGTAAGACCAATGATAGTGTCTTTGCTATAAAATCCCGAAAGTAAGGGAAAACCAGAGATCGACAGTGTAGCAATCAGCCAGGTGATAGCAGTGATCGGCATTTTAGGTCCGAGACCACCCATCAAACGCATATCCTGTACCTCTTTATGCGTGGCATGATGCAACGAGTGCAGCACGCTACCAGCACCCAGGAAGAGCAACGCCTTGAAGAAAGCATGTGTAAAAAGGTGAAACATACCTGGACCAGCACCATAATTGAGATCAGAATTACCGAGACCAGAGATACCGAGTCCAACAAACATATAGCCAAGCTGACTAATTGTCGAGAAGGCCAGCACTCGCTTGAAGTCAGACTGCACAAGCGCGATTGTGGCTGCAAAGAGCGCCGTGATCGCACCTACCCAGGCAACCGTCCCAAGAGCCACAGGACCAGCAGCAAGAAAGAGTGGGAAGACACGGGCAACCATGTAGACACCAGCGGCAACCATTGTCGCGGCATGAATTAATGCGCTTACAGGAGTTGGACCTTCCATAGCGGATGGCAACCATACATGTAGAGGCACCTGCGCCGACTTGCCAATAGCACCACAAAAGACCAAAATCATCGCCGTTGCCAGCAAGCCTTGACTCATAACCTGTGGCGCACGAACAAAAAGTGTGGGGAAATCGAAGGTGCCCGTGTTGACAAAGAGAATCATGATACCGATGATAAAGCCAACGTCACCAACTCGGTTCGCCACAAACGCTTGCATCGCCGCGTTCGCTGGCGAAGGACGCTGCTCATCAGGCTTAGCCTTCTTGTTAATCCAGAAGCCGATCAGCAGGTAAGAACTTAGACCGACAAGTTCCCATCCAACAAAGATAACCAGGAAGTTTTCGGCAAAGACAATTACGAGCATCGAAAAGGTAAAGAGAGCAAGGTATGCAAAAAAACGTGCGTAGCCAGCCGAGTCTTCCATATAGCCTTGTGAATAAAAATGGACTAACAACGAGACGGTTGTTACTACTACCAACATCGCAAGGCCAAGCGTGTCAATATGGAAGACAATGGAATAGTTTCCTACACCACCAGGCTGCTTCAACCAATCATACGAGAAGACATATGCTCCATGCTTCAGGAACGCGGTATCGGGGACAAAGATGGAATAGAGCAACAGATACCATGAGTAAATCGCAGAGAGAAGCATAATGCCAACACCGACGTAACCACTTACAATTGCCCCTTGCGAGAGGTGCGCAACCTTGGGATCTTCATCGTCATCCTCGCCATGATCTTGCAGTGCAGCACCATGCGCATCTGCTGCTTGCTCCTCGGCATGTGCAAGAGTAGAAGCGGCACCATGCGCGGAAGTCGCGCTAGCCGACGTTGCCGCACCTGTATGTGCAAGTGTTGCTTCAGAATGCGCCTCTTCGTGACTGTGTGCGCCCTCGACTCCCGCGGTTGCCACTTTCGGACGGCTCAGCATGTCCCAGACGCGTGTTCCAAACACAATGACCACGAAGGACAAGAGTGGCGCAAATAAGATCAAACCAGCATATTGATACATTGCATTCACCACTTCATCATATCAATTTCGCTCACATCCACTGTATCCCGTTTGCGGTAGATCGAAATGACCATCGCCAGTGCAACCGCCGCCTCTGCTGCCGCAACAGTGATAATGAAAATAGCGAAGATTTGTCCAGTCAAGAGGCCAGAATAGTCTAAACTGCCTGCCTTGACATGGTTAAAAAATGAAAAAGCCACGAGGGTAATATTGACTGCATTGAGCATAATTTCGATACCCATAAGTACCGCGATAGCATTGCGCTTCGCAATTGCACCAAATAACCCAATACAAAAAAGAATAGCCCCCAGCACTAAAAAATGATTGAGTGTAAGTCCCATATCTTTTAGTCCTCCCGACCAATGACAATCGCGCCAATAATAGCAACGAGTAGTACGAGTGACGCAACCTCAAAGGGCAGTACATAACTATACGACGAAGGGCTATAGAGAAGTTGCCCGATCCGTACTACATTGCTGACATTACCGGGTAATGCACTCGAAGCTCCGGTAGTGGCAACGGCGTGTGAGCTGTTCATCTCAGCATAAATAATGCATACACCGACGAGGATACTAACGATAGCTCCTAGCCACCACTGCTTACTCACGGGATTGGTGCTTTGGCCGCTCGTGATACGCGTTAACATGATCGCGAACAGAATAAGAATTGTGATTGCACCGACATAGATGAGAATTTGCACAATAGCGATAAACTCCGCATTGAGCAAGACATAGATACCTGAAGCCATCGCAAATACAATCACTAACGCTAACGCGCTGTGTACGATATTGCGAAGACCTACCACCGCCAGTGCTGATCCCACCAGGACCACAGCGATGATCCAGAAGACAAGGGTGGCAAAGTCCATAACGAAATAATCCTCCAAGTGACATTGGATCGTAATTTCAAATCTCGATCAGAGTAGAAGAATATTACATCCTTGTCGAATAATTACTATATGTATTGTATCATCCATAACACGATACAAAGAACTGAGCTATGAAGTGAGTGGACATACATATATATTCCCACTTGCGATTCTAGCAAATCAAACAGGTTGCGACAAGAGGAAAAGGGACATATTATGCTCAGTTTCTCTATGATACATGACAAAGAAGCTACATATACTACGTCTTAAGGAAAACTTAGGACACATTCTTTTAATAAAGGTAGGCTAAAGTACTTTCCATCTCACAAATCGGCGGTAGCAGTACTACGCATTCCGCCATTGCTATGGTATAATTTATAGTAGATACCTCATCAATAGTTAATATATAAAAGGCACAAATATATTATGAGTGCAACACAAACAACTACAACACAGGATGCCTCGCAAGAAATGAGATGTATACATTGTAATAGTGTTCTGCCACCACACGCAACATTTTGTGGTTCGTGTGGCGAACGTGTCAGTAGAAGTTTTCAACAAGCACATCCGACTCAATTGGACAACACAGATATAACTGAACGCTATCGTATCATATCCCTTATCCAGCGAAATGCCCACACACAAATATTGCTTGCAATGGATACGATACACCAACGTCCTGTTGTCATTCGGGACATAGATATTAGTAGTCTAGATGATGACGCGAAACTGCGCACGGTTGAAGCGGTACAGTATGAGTATGATCTGTTACGCCACCAACGTATCCCCGATGTTATGCCACTTATCGACTTGCGTTACGCACGGGAGCATCTTTTCGCAATTGCAGGTTGGCCTTTTCCTTTATCAGAAGATGCACAGGATAGAGGTACCAAGCTCTATAATTCTACATTGCAAGATTTGCTCCAGAGTGGTATTGGTCTTCCAGAAGAACAAATTGCACTTTCCTGGCTTCACCGTCTCAGTGTGGCTGTTGACCGTTTGCACAGTCTTGATATTGTCTTAGGAGACCTTAACCCCACAGCGATTGTAGTTAGCCACGATACCTATACCGGTACGCCTGCGTTAATGGTTTCATGGCTACCATTCCCTATTCGTGCCTTGTTCGGCACTATATCGAGCAGTGTAAATGAAAGTCAGTTTATAGCACCCGAGGCTCGTCTTGGTGTGGTAGAGCCGCGCTCAGACATCTACAGCCTTGGTGCATTGCTCTACCTATTGCTGACCGGCTCCATTCCCGATGAGCCATCTCCTCGTCTGCACCACTCCTGGCACAGTCTGCGTGACTTGAATGCGCATGTCTCAAGTGGAACCGAAGCTGTTGTGATGCGTGCGCTCTCTGCTGATCCTTCCAATCGCTTTCAACGCATTGAAGAGATGGAAGAAGCACTCCTCCTCGCATTTGAACAATCGTCAGAGGCGCGCCAAGTACGACCAACCACTTCCGAGCAGAAAAAAGGGAAACGCGATGGGCAAGAGGTTACGACTGAACCAAAAGATGACGCAGAGGAGATAACGGTGTCTATTGTGCCATTACAATCACAATTAGCACGTTGGCAACTTGAAAAGATACAGACAAGACACGCAGATCTGCAGGATGAAAACGGTTCCGTCGAGAAAGAAGCGATTGCAGATACACCCACGATATCAACAGGACATATTCGCGATGCTCTACTTACTACCCCAACTGAAACACCACTTTCTGCAGAAGATGAGATACTTCTTCCTGCCGACAAGGAGCCGTTACCAGAGCCGATGCCACGCATAACACCTGCATCAACAAATGGAACAACAGGTGAGATACCTCTCATAAAACGCTTCAAAGAGCGCATTACTGGTATACTCCCTGCTTTGCCACGTGCAGCTAAATCACATCCTGCTCCTGACCCTTCATCAGAAACTACACAATCAGACATGGACATGTCGTTTCTCAAACGACTACAGCGCTTCATTATGGGTGAGCAACAGCATAGTACAACTGCGGCCGCCTTGATTGAGACACCATGTCGTGTACAGCCCAATCAAGGGTATACGATACGCATTCATTTGATGGGACGGGAACTTGCAACACTACCTCCTGGATCCAGGCGGGGTACACAGCCCGTGGGATTGAGTGCAATGGTGCATAACGAAACGGTGCATATAGAGGTACGTTCCGCAATTTTTCAGAACTACGCCTATATTGTGCAACGCGCAGATGTACAAATTCCTGGTCAAGGTTTCGCAGCCGAGGTCACAATTCCAATGCAACCACTTTCGGATGGGCCAGGTGGACGACGCGAACGCCTACACATCTTCTTTATGGATGAGATGCACCGTCCTCTCTATGAGAAGCCATTTGCAGTCGAAGTGTTTGTCTCACACCTCGTCCAATCTGGCCGTGAAGGCCATGCAGTCTTAACAGTTCCTCTATAGGCAGAGCAGCAAAGACGACAAAAAGGTTTGGATGCTAGGACGCAGCGGTTTGACAGAGTTGAACCACCGCGTCCTAGCATCCAAAGGTGTAGAAAATCAGCATATACTATACTTATAACAATATAATATTTAGAAAAGGAGTTTAATCTGTGGCTAAAAATCAAGTGGGTGTTGGAGAAGACGATCCGACGTCTTTAAAGCGGGATGAGGAAGTTCGCACTCCTGAGCATTCGTATCAAGGAAAATATCAGCATGAGGAGCCTGAAGATCGTATTGCTAGCTTTTCAGGAAACTTGCTGGAAAAAGTCGACTCTCTTATCTATGCTATTGTTGGCATCTCATTTCTCGTGGGAGCACTCGTCGCATTAGGCTATAGTTTCTGGAACTTCAGTCTTAATATCACAACCGCGATTGGTCATGGAAGACCGCCAAAGGTAGCAAATGCGGTAATCGAATTCGTCTCAGGTCTGCTCCTCGTCCTCATCATCATGGAGGTGCTAGGCACGGTCATTCACTATCTCAAATCCCATGCGACCTCGCTGCGTCCTTTCCTCTTCATAGGTATCGTCTCTGCCACACGAAGTATTCTTTCGATTGGCGCTAGACTTTCTATAGCAGGTGAATCCTCATCGGGGTCACCGGGCACCACTGCTAGCTTTGAAAGTGACATGATTGAACTCGGCGTAAGTGCCCTGGTCATTCTTGCATTAGGCATCACACTTAAGCTTCTTGGCAGATTGGTTGAGATCGGCTCAACCAAGTAGCATCTTCGCTTCCAGGTTGGCTTTAACTGTCGGCCACTCAGTATCGAGAATACTGTAGTAAACTGAGTGGCGATAGTGACCATCGGGCATAATCATATGGTTACGCAAAACGCCTTCTTTGCTTGCGCCTAAACGCTCAATGGCTCGTTGCGAGACCAGGTTACGGCTATCTGTCTTGAGTTGTACCCGTATAGCTCCGAGCATCTCGAAAGCGTGACGCAGTAAGAGATATTTACATTCTGTGTTGACAGATGTACGACGTGCCTCCCGAGCTAACCACGTCCAGCCAATCTCTAAACCTTGATCTTTGGGTACAATCGTTAAATAACGTGTTGAGCCAATGATCGCTTCGTTAGCAAGATGAACAATAACAAATGGCACCTGCTGCCCACGCTCTTGTGCTTCTAATGCCTCCGTAATCCATTCTTGCATTGCAGTGAACGAAACGGAAGGATTGTAGGACATATAGGGCCAGATAGCGGGGTCCTGGGCCGCTTGATAGAGACGCTCGCCATGTTCTCGTCGAAGTGGCTCTAAGCGTACAGCACGACCAATCAACGTCACAGGTTTTACTATCATAGGTACTCCTGTTATTTCTTCGGTTTACTTGTCAATTCCGTTGCTTGGTATTATAGTAGTTTGTAAGTCGAGAAGATAGATTCGCGCTGCTTTACGTAGACAGGGCGAATATGCCAAATAGTAGTATGAAAAGTGGGAATGAAGCCTTCTTTCTACACAAGACAAAGGAAAAATGATGAGTACAACACAACGAGATCGGGGTGGACGCCGCGCCAGAGGGAAGGAGTCATCCTCCACACAAAAACCAGGATCGAATCGCGATTCTACACGTCAGCGATCCAGACAACGTCGTCGCACGCCTTCATCACGAGGTCGTCTACTCTTCTGGACTATTGCCAGTTTAGTCGTTGTTATTGTGATAGCAGCCTTTGTGATACACGCTACCCTCTTTGGAGGAACGGGCAGTGGGGGTAACGGAAGTATTCCAGGCGTTGTTACATATAGCAACCTGAGTCGGAATCACGTCGAGGGCACGGTCACGTATCCACAAAATCCGCCTGTGGGGGGAGACCACAACCCTGTATGGCAGAACTGCGGCGTTTATAATGCACCTGTGCAAAGTGAAAATGCCGTCCACTCCATGGAACATGGCGCGGTCTGGATTACGTACCAACCATCACTTGCATCCTCAGATGTAGCACAGTTACGCAACTTAGTAAGTGGACATAGTTACGCGCTACTATCGCCTTATCCAGGTCTGCCCACTCCCGTTGTGATTTCAGCATGGGGAGTGCAACTCAAGGTACAAAGTGCCGGTGATCCTCGCTTAGCACAATTCCTGAGCAAATACGAGCAAGGACCGCAAACGCCAGAAGTCGGTTCTCCCTGCAGTGGGGGCATTGGTACTCCCATTGGATAAGAGAAATTAGATGAAACGCAGTTTCTTATCCAGGCTCCGCAGTAACGGAACATCATATCTTTTTGGCGCGCTCCTGCTTTTAGCAGGCATTCCTGCGTACCAAACATTCGTCCTGGCACCTTCAGGATATAATAATGCACTCACTGCAACGGGAGCGGGTAATATTGCGGCATATTTAGCCTGGATTGGTGAACATAATCTACCGTTTCTCATCTATCGCGTTCTCCTCATCCTGGCCTTTGTATTGCTATTGAGCCTACCCTTCTCACTTTTTCGTATCATCGTAGCACAGGAGTTAATGGGACAGCAGGAACGTGAAGAGGAGACAGAACCGATAGAGGAGGAGGAGAGTGAGGACGAGGACAACAATGAGGAAGGGGAGACAGACGACGAAGAGGAGGAGGAGGAGAGCGAAGGAATGCCACCTTACGCATGGCGTGGTAAAGGCTTCGCGGTTATTGCGGCATGGTCGGGGATGATTGGCCTCGTTGTCTATCTTGTGGGCACGATAGCAAGCACACTCTATCTAGTTACAATAAGTAATGGCATCACTTCTAATGCCACACTTTCTGGAAGCAACATGCTTTTCCTGAGCATTTTTGCAATTTTCACAAACACCGTTGGTGTCGGCTTTCTTGCACTCTCCCTGCTCTTCTTTGGTGCGATCATCGCACGTAGTGGAAGTAAACTTTGGCCTGGTGTATGGGTTGTCTTTGGCTATATAGCACTCGCAGTCGCAGCACTCTTTAGCGGTAGCGCTGTGAGCGTTGCCAGCGCGCCTACTTCGGGACAGGCTCCCTTAACCGCGCCCGCAATTCTACTCTTCGCAGTCTGGGTTCTGTGGTTAGGCATTATGCTGGTACGTCTGAAACCCGAACCTGCCCAAATTCAAGAATGATATGTACGTGGGTGTTTTTCTCATTGCGAAACACTCACGTACAGTACACAGCGGAATAGTTTTTCTACAGCCACGACTGGGCGGCTTGAGCAATGCTTTGATGCTCTTCTGTGGTTAAACGCCAACCAATTGCACCTGCATTATCCTTTGCCTGACGCGCATTTTTTGCACCAGGGATAGGAATAACATTTTCATCTTTCATCAGCAGCCAGCTCAAGGAGACCTGCGCAATTGTCTTACCATGTGCCTTAGCAATAGGTTCCATTGTTTGCAGCAATGGTTCCATCTTGCTACGTCTTGAAGCATTAAAAGCGGGCATAAAGCGGCGTACGCCAGTAAGCTGAGTGGCATGGAAATCGTTCACACGATACTTGCCGGTTAGGAGACCTTGCTCTAAAGGACTGTACGCGATAAGAGCGACATTCAATTCACGACACGCAGCTAACACTCCATTCGACTCTGGTTTACGATGCAGCAAGCTATAATGCACTTGATTTGAGGCCAGGGGGATGCCATGGCGTGCGAGGCGTGCATGTGCTTGTCGCATCTGCTTAGCATTATAATTACTCACACCAATAGCACGAATTTTACCAGCACGGTAGGCATGTGCGAGAGTATCCATAAGGGCATTAATGTTGAGAAACGTATATGGCCAATGAATTTGATAGAGGCCAATCTGGCTCATGCCAAGACGACCCAGACTTGTATCCAATGCATCCAGCAATGTACGTGGCGAAAGACGAAAAGGGAGCGGCGCGAATTTACTAGCAATAACAACGGGCCGTCCATCTTGGCGCACGCACTCACCGAGAATACGTTCTGACTCACCACTACCATATATCTCTGCCGTATCAAAGAAGTTTAGGCCAGCATCCAAACAGGCTTTGTAAGCTTGTGTGATATCTTCGCGAGTATAGCCCTGTCCATAATTCCAAAAACTTGTGTCGCCCCAACTCCACACACCTACTCCAAGGGCAGGAACGGTAATAGGAGATGCACCTAATTGACGTTTATCTATTTGAAGCATAGCAGTCCTTTACTTTTATACAGTGCTCAAGTGAAAAGGTATACTTGAAGCAATGTCTATGCCAGCATAGCACGAAGCGTCAAATAGAGGTGTATGTTTTGCTTGACTTGCCTCTTCATACGCTAATTTCCAGTAATCAAGAGCATCTTGCGTCCGCTGCAACTCCTCGGATACAGTAGCCAACTGGTGATACACTTCGGCAAGTTTTACATAGACACTGGCTGATTTAAATTGAGTAGCAGATTTTTGTAACCACGATATACTCTCATCAAACATGCCCTGTCGCGCATTGCCATCTGCAAGCCGTGCTTCTGCGAGTGTCACCTTACCAATGGTATCATAGGCGACGCCACACGAAAAGGCATGCTCTACCTGTGGCATAATCTCTAATGTGCGGTGGACATATTCTTTCGCAATCTCTATCTGTCCCGTTTCCAGAAACAATGTCGCAAGTGCGGCACAGTCAAGCATCAACATTTTAGGTTTATGATTGTTTATTGCTAACGAAAGTGATGTTGTATAGTAATTTTCTGATGCATTATAATCACCCGACAAAAAAGAAATACGTCCAAGTACATAGTGCATACAACATTGCAACGACCCATCACCTTTTTCCTGATAGATGTGTAATGCTTCGTGTGCAGTATGGCGCGCCCGGTCAAAATCACCCAAACACCTATAGGCTTTACTTAATCCATAATAAATATTTGGAATTGCCTCATTCAGGTCATAGTGATGACAAAGACGTAGAGCATCTTCATAATTTTGAATAGCGACAGTATATGAACCTCTTATGGAATAGGTTATTGCTAAATTATAACGTGCCTCGATACGTAGAGCGGGACGATGGACGCGGCGGTCATGAAGTAATTTGAGACAAAGTGAAAAATGTTGTGAAGCATCTTCGTAGTGAGCAAGGGAAATAGCAGTTTGGCCGAGACGTAATAAATAGATAGCGGAACGTTCACGTTCTAAAAGTGTTTCCTGCTCCGTGTTCTCCTCGTCCTCGTCCCGTTCGTTGGGAAATACTGAAGAAAGCATGTGTGCGGCCTCACGCCACTGCTTGCTAAGAATATAATACCACCCCAATAAATAAGATACGTCGTGTTGCTGCTTTACGGTGTCTGCATGAATTGCCTCTAGCACGGTCAGCGCAGCCTCACTACTACCTTCTTCCAGCAGTAAACGAGCATAATTGAGCAATGCTTGGGTCGTTTGTTTCTGCATTTTTGTGCGTCTCCTCTCTAAAATTTTGCTCATTATAACACATCTATGACTACGCAACTACAACAATATATTGTTCTGCTAATACTCGAGTTTGGGATTAACAGCATGTGAAGGAGGATATGGACGCGAGGAAAAGCGTTCGCCGAAAAAATACAACGGAAATCTTTCATCTCCGTCACCGCGCCCACAAAGTGCCGGAGAGATCCCCGTTACTCACAGTATACCGCAACGGTCATTTCTACACAAGAATATGAGGTACTAATGCAGGGCAATCGCATCTCATTTTGGAAACTTAGGTCGGAAGCCTTGTTACAATGAAGAGCTTATGATGAGCTCAAACTCTAAGCCCGCTCTACAAGCAGCTTGAAAAATGAGATGCGATTGCCCTGGGTACTAATGGAGTTTTGTGAGTGATTGTTTGCTTGCGTAGGGCGAAAAGCCGTGATAAACTGGACAGGATAATGAGGATACTCTTATCCCCAAAGATGTGTTATCTCATAGGTAGAAGAAAGATATATTTGTGAACAACGAACCTGAGATCAGCCACAGGAGATATACCGTGCAAGAAAAAAATCGTGAGGGAGACCGATTTGCAGGACGTCGTATTGTCACTATTGGTGGAGGCTCTGGAACCTTTTCTGTCCTTTCGCATTTGAAGAAGTATCCATTCAATATTAGCGCAGTGGTTACTATGTCTGATAGTGGCGGAAGTTCGCGACGACTCATGGATGAGTTTAGGCGTCAGTTACCATTAGGTGACCTGCGTATGTCTCTGGTTGCACTAGCCCGCAATGGGGCGTTGTGGCGTGAAATTTTCATGCATCGTTTTGAGCAGAATAGCTCGAACGACAGTGGTGTCGGCGGTCATAGTCTTGGCAATCTGATTCTCAAGGGATTACAGGATATCAACGCTGACGATTTGCTCCTCGCCATTGAAGATGCTCAGGAGTTGCTCAACACAGCTGGACATGTCTTGCCGGTCACATTGACCCAGACTGTTATCTGCGCTGATTTAGAAGATGGCACAACTATTTGTGGAGAGACTGATATTGACACGCGCGGAAAGAAACATCCTGAGCAGCTCTCTCCTATTAAGCAATTACGGCTGCAACCAGAAGACGCGCAGGCATGTCTACCGGCAATACGAGCCATTCGTCGGGCTGACACCATCGTCATTGGCCCTGGAGACCTCTACACCAGCCTTCTACCCAATCTCCTTGTAAAAGATATCGCGCGTGCCGTTCGTGAGTCGGATGCGGAAAAAGTCTATGTTTGTAACTTGATGACCAAACATGGTGAGACAGATAACTATAAAGCCTCTGATTTTGTGAATACAATTCATCATTATCTCGGCGCACGGGTTGACCGCGTGATTGTGAACGATGGTCCCTTTAACGAAGATGTTCTGAAAACATATGCGGAAGAAGGAAGTGCGCCTGTACGCATTGATCGTCCACAGTTGGCACGGCTTGTACCACACGTTGCAATTGAGCATCTCAACTTAGAAGACGACCAGCTTGCACGTCATGACCCTGAACGACTTGTGCATGCTATCTTTTATGCGCATGATCTCTAATCAGCTCAGCAAGTAAAACAAGAGCGTGTGCAGTGTTAGCACACGCTCTTGTTTTACTAACTTTCATTCAGTTCACGTTCAGTGCAATCCTTTAGCGATACTTTCAAACTCTTCACGTGGAAAGGCTCGCATCGTCTGAGTACGCATACTTCCCTGAGCAATTGTGCCGAGAATAAGACGAGCCGCAGTTTGATCGTCAGGTGCCTCTGTAATCACAACGTAATCAAATTGCCCCATGACCAGATAGAAACCGATCAGTTTTCCTCCCGCCTCTTTCAACGCTGTATCAAACGTTTGCAGGCGTTCCGGTGCATTTTTGGTCTCGCGTATGCCTTGCTCCGTGAGGTTAACCAGGCTAATGTATGTTGCCATTCTTGTTCCTCCACGTATTGCTAAGCTAAGTACTACAACATTCTCTACTAAACAACTGCATAACAAGGATTCCTTTCCCCATTGTACCCGCAAGTTCCACACGATACAAGGGAGGAAACCGTTCCCTCATCGCTTTGGCAGAAAGAGCCATCCCTCACATAAACCAGCCAGCGCGCCCACAAGTAAAAATAAGGCTTCGTGTTGACCTCCTACACTACCAACGTTGCTAACAGGCATAAAGAGACCGCTACTAAGCAAAAGATAGGCAAAAAGCGCAAGCACAGCACCCACAAAAGGACGCGTAAACCAGGTAATGACAACGAAAACAGGTGCCTCAACAGGATGTGAGGTACGACCAAGCGTGATAATACTGCTTATACAGCCGCCCAATAGCCCGTAGACCAGCACTAACCAGGGTACGCTTAGTAGGGTAAATTTCTCATTCAGGATATCATTCGCGATACCTGTGCCTTGCACAACAGCAAATGCCAGCACCATAAGGAGTAGACAGAAGAGGTAGATAGCGAAGGCCACAAACCAGCGATTGGAAGACGCCTTGATAGGTATACGTCGGACCTGGCTCAACAATGATGGTGTAGTAGAGTCAGCGTGAACTACCTGTGAGTTGCCTTTCCCTAGCTTTTCAACGGGCACAATAAGTGGTTCTGTGTGCTGCTCTGTTCTGCTAGCAACCACAGCAGGAAGAGATGGTGCCGTTTCCCTTTGATCGTTGCTAGAAGCAGGGGTATTAGGCACAGCCATGGCAATTCGTGTGTTTACTAGTTGCTTGATGTAAGCATCCGGTAGTTTTTGCTTTCTAGCAATTGAGGTCAGACGGCGGACATAAATATCCAGACCATCCTGTACACCAGTAGAAGAGATTTTCTGTGCAGACGCGGCATCTAAGGACCCATAGGTCAGGCAAGGCAGTGCGCGATTGTGATACGTTTCATGCGCCACCACATGCATCGCTTGTACTCCACTTTGCGGTACCACATGCACCGTTTCCAGGAGTGCCGGCACGTCTCCGTGTTGCTGAGCGGCATGACGTGGGACACGATACACAACACCCCATACCTCTGCATCTGGTTGTGCATCAGGAACAATGGTAGCCATTGTGCGCGTTCTATAGTCCTCTCCCTCATAGGTTCCCAGTAGTAGCCGATATCCTTTTAACACTGCGGACCCGTAGAGGAGTGCTAAACCATCAAGCCGTTCGGGTGTGTTCAGAAATGTAGTATCCATCTCAAGACCATACTCGAACAGCCACACGAATTCTTGTGCTCCAGGTGTAGGAGACGATATCTTGTTCGGTGTTGAGAATGTATACATATTTTCTCCCACTTCATCACTATATTCGTCTGGTTCCTCTGGTAGTGGAGGGGCCGAAGGTGGTTTCGTGGGAAAAGCTGAGACCGTTGAAAATGCTTCATGTGTCCCATTCGGTAACGCATCGGGCAATTGGCTAGAGGGTATTGCTGTCATTGCATTATACATAAATGGGCGTGGAGTATTACCCCGTACAATTGGAACACCAGGGGCAGCTTCCCGCTCATACTTGTGATCTGTCCTGTCTTCTCGTCGCTGTTGCTCATTACTCTTCTCACGTTGTTCACTTATGCTCGTATCCACCGTCTCTTCGTCCATATCCTTCCCCTTTTTCTATCTATCCATGCAGATCAAACTGAAAAGCGTCTTTTAACAGGATACTGAATTTTACCTATTTCACCAAATAGATAGGACTAGAGTAGTCGTAGATGTTTTAGTCTTTCCCCAGTTGAGCTTGACATAGCCTCTCTTGTGCCATACCGTAAATACTGTAAAGAAACATACGTCTCTATAGAGGCTTAACATACAAGGTAGTAAGGAAAACATGGAATATAGACATTTGGGCAGTGCTGGCGTTCGTGTCAGCACAATTGGACTAGGTAGTTGGCTCACCTATGGTGGATCGGTAGAAGAAGAGACAGCAGTCGAATGTATCCATGCTGCATACAACATGGGTGTAAACTTCTTTGATACGGCTAATGCGTATAATCGCGGCAAGACAGAGCTGGTTGTTGGACGTGCGCTCAAGAATTTTCCACGTGAGTCGTTTGTCCTGGCAACAAAGGTATATTTTCCAATGGGAGAAGGTCCTAATGATCGTGGCCTCTCACGCAAACATATCATGGAGCAGTGCCATGCCAGTTTGCGCCGCTTAGAAACTGACTATATCGACTTATACCAGTGCCACCGTTACGACACGAAAACGCCCCTTGAAGAGACGTTACGTGCGCTCGATGATCTGGTCACACAGGGCAAGATTCTTTATGCAGGCGTCTCTGAATGGTCGGCGGCTCAAATTGCTGATGCGGTTGGCATTGCGCGTGAACAGCATCTACACAAAATTGTCTCAAACCAGCCTGTATACAACATGCTCACACGCTACATTGAGCGCGAGGTTGTGCCATTGAGCGAGCGTGAGGGCATCGGGCAAGTGGTCTTCTCACCTTTGGCACAAGGTATTCTTACCGGTAAGTACAAGCCTGGGCAGCAGCCAGAAAAAGGCACGCGCGCTGCGAACGAAGAGCAGAACATGTTCATGAAAGACCTTATGAACGATAAAACGCTCACCGCTGTGCAGCATCTGCAAGAACTTGCCCAGCAACAAGGCTATACACTTTCGCAGCTAGCCCTCGCGTGGATACTGCGTCAGGAAAATGTTAGCTCCGCCATTATTGGAGCCACAAAGATCAAGCAGGTAGAAGAGAACGTTAAGGCCAGCGATATCAAGCTCTCTGATGACCTGCTCAAGCAGATTGACTCTATTCTTGGCGATACTGCAACTTATGAACGAGCCTAATGATTAGGCTTAACAGGAAAGGAGTGTGACTTAATGGAATTTAGCGCACGCAACCAGTTAAAGGGTGTTGTAAAGTCGGTGAAGGCTGGCAGCATAATGGCCGAAGTCGTTGTTGAGCTACCCGATGGGCAGCAAATAGTCTCTGCAATTACACGTGGTTCTTTAGAGTCAATGCACATCAAAGAGGGCGATCAGGTATATGCAGTCATTAAGTCAACCGAAGTCATGATTGGGAAAGAAAACTAGATAGATAGAGAGCTTACCTCCTGCTGAGAGGCAAGCTCTCTCTAGCTTTACGCAATGGTCACAAGGTGCGTATTGAACCACTCACTTGCAAGCTGTGCTACTTTCGTCACACTTTCTTTTGTCGCAAAAAGTGATGCTCCTCCTTCAACCTGCTCAAACCGCTTCTCTTTGGTCAGGCTTTCTAATGCACTCTGACTCTGTGTGATAGCGGACGTGTCTTGTTGTGCCGCAACAAGCAATGTTGGAGCAATAACGCGTGGGAGATAATCCCGCGCTTTATCAATATAGCCACCAGCGGAGACAAGCGCAGCTACAACATCTGGTCGCTCGGCTGCCGCAATTAATACAGCTGCCTCCGTCGCACCCGCGCCAAAGTAGCCAATGGAAAGGTGCTGTGTCTCGCTATTTTGTAGTAGCCATTCCGCTATACCTGAAATGCGTTGCTCCATGATGCTTGTATTAAGCCGAAAATAATCTGTGCCCTCGTCCAATTGCTGCTCTTCCAGTGTAAAAAGGTCTACCAGCAGTGTTGCAAGCTTATCCTGGAAAAGAACCTGTGCGATAGTAAGCGCAGTCTTATGCGATCCATGCGCACTTCCCTCGATACCGTGTGTAAGAATGACAATGCCGTGTGCATCCGTCGGAAGATTCAGAAGTCCAGTTAGTGTTACAGCACCCGCTCCTACTTGAACAAGCCGTCCATTGTTTGCACTCGATGTATCAGTGTTTTCTATCATAGTATGAACAATCCTTCCTCATATATCCGCTATCCGTATCTCTATTACGAATAATCGCCCTCAATAATATTCACTTATTTATTTCTAATACTTTAGCTCGGCTTTGCACATTTCCCTTTGGGAAGGAGTAAACAGGGGCCTATCTCAAAAGACAACCAGAAGCCTTCTGGAAGCCACTCATCGTCTGCCAGAATGGATATGGGTCACGGGTTTCGTGAAGGAGTGGAGTATTTCAACATCACCTTTTTCGGGGATGTTGAAATACTCCATGGCTGGGTTCCTAGAAGAATTGTATCAGCTCATCGTACCAAGAGGAGACATTATTTCCTTGAAGGAAATGTACAAAGTCGAGTTTAGAACATGTATTTCTAGTGTTTCTGAAACCTTCTCTCTCTCTCATCCGTGAACATACAAGATGGCATATATATGAATATACTGCTCATAGCCAAAGAAGAAGCACAACTGTTTTTGAGCATGGATGTTCTTTAATAGTAGCGCCCAGGCCAAAAACAAGAAAAATATATTGAATGTACCATTAGGAGGAAAAACATGGCAATAACTGGACGTACAGTAATCGGCGTTTTCGATGAGCCTGCGAGTGCAGACCGTGCAATTGACGCTCTACAAAATGCTGGATTTAGCAGTAGTCAGATTCACCACTCAGGTCGCAATGCTGGCACTACTACAGGAAGCGGTGGTGGATTCTTTGCCAGCGTCAAGAATTTCTTTACGGGCGAAGACGCAACAAGTGGTAGCTCCAACATCGCCAATGATCTAACAGGTATGGGCGTTTCTAGCGAAGAGTCCAAGTACTACGAGAACGAGTACAACAATGGCCGCACCGTTGTTTCTGTCAATGCTGGTGATCGTGTAGAAGAAGTAAAGACCATCATGGACACAAATGGCGCGTATAACTACAGTCGTCAGCGTGGTACCGCAGGATATACTTCGACAGCAGCAACAACCGGAACAACGTACAATGATACAACCACCACTGGCAACACAGCGGCAACAACCGGGACAACTGGTTATGATCGTACTCGTGATGCCAACTACGGAAACGAGACTGACGAGCAACGGGTATTACGCCTGCGCGCAGAACAGCTCAATGTCAACAAGCAAAATGTACAAGCTGGCGAAGTAGACGTACGTAAGGAAGTTGTATCAGAGCAGAAGACGGTCAACGTTCCTGTCACTCATGAAGAGGTATACATCGAGAATCGCCCTGTGAGCGGTAACATAACAGATGATGCTACACCAATTGGTGAAGGTGAGAGCATTCGTGTCCCTGTTACAGAAGAGAAGGTCAACGTCAGCAAGGATACGGTTGTAACAGGCGAAGTTTCCATCGGCAAACGTGTCGTTCAGGAGAATCAGCAGGTAACGGATACCGTTAGACATGAAGAGGCTCGCCTTGACAAGAGTGGCAATCCTTTGATCGAAGGCAATACCGTTAACAATGACATTCAAACAGATAGAACCGATACTCGCAACTCATACTAGTATCAACTTGTGAAGAATACAAGAATGTGGCTTGCCAATTGGCAAGCCACATTTTATGTTATTCGCCTATATGCTACAATTATAGTTCGGTCATGACATGAATAGGGCTTTCACCTTCCTTAGCTTGTCGTAAGGTGATGTCCGCTGTTATATTCAACGCAGAGAGAAGTTCTATCATAGTTTCCAATGTAGGATTACTGTCATCCGAAGAGAGTAGACGTGATACAGATTCTCGCTTCTTTCCCATACGCTCGGCAAGCATTTCTTGGCTCATATGCTGTTGCTTACGAATAGCTTCAATAGCATGCATGAGTTGCAATTCTACACCCATTTTTCTGTAGCCAGCAGCAAACTCTGCATTCTGTAGTCGTTTCTGTAAACGTTGCTCAAATCGATTCATTGCCTTTTTCCTCCTGTACAAGACTGATAGATAGTGTAATATAAATGTTACACTCTTTACAAGAACCTTGCATCTCCTCTTCATTTACAAGACGTAACTCTTACCTACCTCACACGTAGATATCTGTAGAGAATAGAAATAAACACAAGAAGGGGTAGGGACTACACACTTGGCTCACTGTCTCAATCCGCATTCTGGGGGGGGACATGCTAACCCTGATGGTGCTGTGTGTTGCCAGCAGTGCGATTTTCTGGTACAAGGGGCGTGCATCGGCATGTATGAGGTGGTTGCATTTATCGGTGTCGGCACCTACGGCTACGTTTACAAGGTACGCGAACCTATGCCGCTGAGTCGTTTGCTCGCACTCAAGGTACTGCGGCTGGATCAGTTCAATGAGAAGACCCAGTCAAGCTTTATGCAAGAGGCACGGCGTATCGCAACGATGCAACATCCCAACATTCTACCCATCTACAACTTTGGGCGTTTAGAAAATGGCCAGCCATACTTTGTAATGGAGTACGCCCCCCAAACAATTACTGATGTTTTCCGCACCTCCACTGGCAACAGACGGCTAGCATTCGCGGAAGAACTCGTTCCCTACCTACGTCAAACAGCGGATGCACTTCAGTATGTTCACGATATGAAGATGGTGCATCAGGATATTAAGCCAGGAAACCTGCTTCTTGGGCGGAATGGTCAGGTACTTCTCTCGGACTTTGGCACAACGCTCTATCTTGGTACCTATACGCATGCCTCACTCGACGAGGTTACAGGTACGGCTGCATACATGCCGCTTGAGCAGTGGCAGGGTAATCCGCGCCGCGCCTCCGATCAATACGCACTAGCGATCTGTTGCTACGAACTACTCACTGGTCGCACGCCTTTTGTATACAAGCGTATAGAAGAAATGTGGAATGCTCAGATGAATGAGCTACCACCGTCTCCGCAACGCTGGAACTCCCGTATTCCTGTAGAGGTCGTCGCGGTGCTGCTACGCGCACTCTCGAAGGATTATCACCGCCGCTATAGTAGTATTACAGAATTTGCCGCCAACTATATAGATGCAGTACATGTAGCACAGCAACGCTATGTCTGCCAGCATTGCGGACAACAAAATCGTACAGGTGCTCAGCATTGTGCATTTTGCGGAGCAGATCAAGACAACCGAGCGTGTCCATACTGCCATACGCCAGTACGGTTTGGACAACGCTGCTGCTCTCTTTGTGGTCGTCTCACGCTACCGCAAACGGTAGTTACGCATAATCCCCTTGTCGGTGTGAGTGTGTGCCAGGGAAGATACACAATTACGCGTGTCCTTAAGCAGTCAGAGGACACGCGAATCATGACGGCAGTCGCATGCGATACACAAGCGAATGAGCAACAGGTAGTGCTTAAACGTTGGGAATGTGCTGAAGCGTTATTACGTCGTGCAAAGGATGTGGCATACTATGAGCACGCAACAGAGCCGATAGCAATAGTGCATCATCCCTTTGTATCAACCGTACTGAATCGCTTTGCAGAAGGTAAGTATTATTATATGGTGCTAACGTATGTTGATGGCGAAAGCATTGCAGAACGTCTGCAAAAGTTGTTACGTCCCTTAGCAGAGCGAGATGTGTTGGGCTACATAAATAGCCTGCTCAATGTCTTAATCGCGCTAGAACAACAAGCAATTCACCATTATGATATCTCGCCTGCGAATGTCCTTATTGAGCAAAAGCGTGGACGTGCTATTCTCACAGGTTTTCAGGTATTGCCACCCCCACTCGATGCAAGCGTACGCGTACCAATTACACGAAACCGTACAACGCGCAAACTGGCAATCTCGCCCTACTTGCCTATTCAGGATAAACCCTACGATCAGCGTACTACTATCTATATGCTGGCGGCGACGATGCATCACGCCCTTACGAACATCGCACCACCGCATTATCCAACCTACCCTCCTGTACGCTTACTCAATCCAGATGTATCGCCAGAACTAGCAACAATCCTGAATCGTGCCTTACTGGAAGAACGTTCCTTGCGCTACCAGAGTTATGAGGTGATGCGGCGAGATATACAGAAATTAATAACACGATGAAAATGCGATTGGCACTTCATAGTGTACCAACCGCATTTTCATCGTGTTATCCTCTTTTATCAATTGTTGTATATTCGGTCACCTTGGCTCCAGTGTACTCCGCACGAGGGCGAATGAGGCGGTTATTTGTGTACTGCTCAAGAATATGCGCCGTCCAGCCAGCCGTGCGGCTACAAGCAAAGATAGGTGTATCAAGGTCAATGGGAATGCCTAGCGAATAGTAGACCGAGGCCGAGTAAAAATCGACATTCGCATACAGACCTTTATGTTCCTTCACATACTGCTCGACTATGCGTGATATCTCGTACCAACGTGTGTCGTTATTGCGTTTTCCTAGCTCCTCCGACATCGCACGTAGGTGTGTTGCGCGAGGATCATCGGTACGATAGACGCGGTGTCCAAAGCCCATGATACGCTCTTTATTCTCTATTGCATTGCGAATATACGATTCAGCACGCTCTGGCTCACCGATACGGAGGAGCATACGCATGACTTGCTCGTTAGCACCACCATGTAAAGGGCCAGAAAGTGTTCCAATTGCAGCGGTTACAGAGGCATAGACGTCTGCTTTTGTACCAGCACTCACGCGTGCAGCAAAGGTCGAAGCGTTTAATTCGTGGTCGGCATGCAAGATCAAGGCAACATCCAGGACGTGCGCGTCATAGTCATCGGGCATCGTACCTTTCAGCATATAGAGAAAGTTAGTTGCGTGATTATGACTTTGTAGAGGAGTTATCGGATCTTTTCCGTTGCGAATATTCTCCCAGGCGGCCATAATTGTAGGCATTACAGAGGTCAAACGTATAGATCGTTGATAATTCGCAGCCTCTGATTTATCATTTGGATTGGGGTCAAAGGCGGCGAGAAGCGAGACAAAGCTACGTAACACATCCATAGGAGAGGTAGTCGTGGGTAGGAGTCGCATGATATCGACAATACGGTCAGGCAATGCACGCTGGGCAATGAATTGCTGTTGCACTTCTGCCAGTTGCGCTTGCGTTGGCAATGTACCATGCCAGAGTAGATACGCAGTCTCTTCAAATGAAGAGTGGTGTGCTAGATCATGAATATCGACACCAAAGTAGGTAAGCTTCCCTAGCTTACCATCTAGGTCACAAATATTTGAGGTTGTCGCGACAATGTCTTCCAGTCCTGCACCGCTGCTATTGGACATAAATACTCCTCCGTGAGAATATATGCTTCGTCATAGAGGCAAGTAGCCCTTGTAATTGGGGCAACCTCTGCTTCCTTGGCGAAGCAGAAACGCGTGGCAGTATAGCGAGTCTGACTATTATAAACAAACGTTGTTTAAGCCAGTATTGATCGCCTTTACTATCGACACACAACAATGTATTGTGTCTGTTGTGCACATTATAGTCCTGTTTGCCAAAGAGTGTCAACGAACGCAAAATATGTTACACTAGCCCAAAGCAAATAGTGAGAGAAGTGAGGCGGGTCCGATGAGTACTCCCATGCGGGACGATGAGGAACAACTCATCGCTCGTAGCCAGCGTGGAGATGTCAATGCATTCAATCAGTTGGTACTACACTATCAGCAGACGCTCTATAGTGTTGTCTTCCGTATGCTTGGTGATCCCGATACTGCGGCCGATGTAACTCAAGATGCCTTCGTTGCTGCATTCAAAGGTATCGCATCATTTCATGGGGGATCATCATTTCGAGCATGGTTATTACGCATTGGCTCGAATATGGCGTGTGACCACTGGCGTCGTGTTCAACGTCGACCAGCGGAATCACTAGACGTACTCACCGAAGAGGACGAGGCGCATGCTCCCAGTATGCTGAATGCATTAGCAGCAACTGGGCTTGAGGGCAACCCTGAAGAAACGCTACTCAATCAGGAGCTACAGGCACTTATCCAACGTGGCTTAGAAGAGTTACCGCTCGAACAGCGTGTCACAGTTGTACTATGCGATATCGAAGGACTTTCCTACGAAGAGATTGCAGCAACTACACAAACATCGCCTGGTACCGTACGCTCACGTATCTCACGAGGGCGAGCACGCTTACGCAGTTATCTACAGGACCACAAGGAACTTTTACCGCGTCAGTATCGTCTTACCAACGAATAAATTTTCACCGCGAACACGGTTTATTACGGAGCATATGCGTGGCAAAACAAGATCAGCATCTTACAACGGCACGGCTTTCAGCCCTTATTGATGGGCAACTCTCAGCAGAAGAGCAGGCGCAAAGCGAGGTCCATCTACACACCTGTACAGTATGTCAACAACAACTAGCAGAACTACGACAAACAGTCGCACTCTTGCATGCTCTGCCACAACCAACTCTGCCTCGCTCATTCACACTAACAACGGCTGAAGCAAATACGCCATTCCACGTCACCAGTACATCATCCCAACGCCTGGCTCCTATCACGCCGCTTCCACGACGAAGTGGCTGGCCTAACTATGTTACCGGAGCAATCAGAGTCGTAAGTACCCTGGCAGCGATGGTCGGCATTATCTTCTTGCTCTCCAGTCTCTTCGGCACCGTCATTGGAGTAGGTGGTGGTGCAAGCGCTGGCGTTACAAGTAGTAGCAGTAGTACTGGCATACCAAAGACTTCACAAGCGCGGAAGCCACAGGTAGTTACACCACATATGCAGGGAACAGTAGCTAAAGGTGGAACAGCTACTCCTGTCACAAGACCGCCAGCAACGAGTCCGAACAAAAATGAGAATGGGACAGCTCAACAGAACCCACTACAGCCACTTCTGGCAATTTTTGATATACACTTAGCAGGCAATCGCGCACTGCTTGGCATTGCTCTCCTGCTGCTAGGTATTATTGGTTTCGTGATAGTAACACGACGTCTTTAGGGAGAATATATGCTTTTTGAAATAGTCTAGGTTATTGCAATCTTGCGGAGTTTTTTGTATGTTCTATGAGTGACATACATATTTTCTCTATATGTTTTACTAGACAAAACTGATAAAAGCAGGAAGCTGAACGCATATGAATACTCCCTTTGCGCTGCTCTCGTCCGCGCTTAACGTAGTAGTAACAGGTCTGTTCGCGGCTGTTGTATTACGCCAATATCTTAAACGACACCGTTCATACCAGTTGTACTGGGCCGTTGGACTGCTTATGGCCTTCGTTGCTACGCTGGCCTATGTCTTCATGCTACAGGTGCAACCAACAAGTTATAATGGCATTATTCTTTTTCGCACCTATTACATTCTCGGTGTGCTTATGCCTGCATGGTTGGGTTTGGGTAGCATCGCGCTCGTGAGCAGTCCTCGTGTAACTACATTCTGTCTAACATTCCTTTACCTGCTAAGTGGGCTGACAACAGCACTCATCCTACTAGCGAAGATTGATTTGCACAAGTTAAGTCAGATTGTTGGACCGGGCACAGGCATCATTCAGCCGGGACCCTGGCTTATCGCGGTCATTATTGCCAATACGCTAGGTGTTGTTGCGGTAGTGGGAGTTGCCATTTACTCAGGGGTGAAGCTATATCGTCGCCAGCAGCATATCGCAGGTTTTCGGACCAGCAATATCTTATGGGCAAATGTGCTCATTCTCGTCGGAGATTTGATTAACGCGGGTGCTGGCGCAGTAGCACGCGTTCTAGGTATTGAAAGTAGCTTTTGGGTTGGTATGGCTCTCGGTTGGATCGTCTTCTTCGCTGGCGTGCTCCTCACAAGCCGTCGGCCCAAAACTGTAAAAGCTGAACCTACAAAAGATTTTGAAGATGCGGAGAAACGTTTGGCATCTTCAAATTAGAGCATAAAAGATATGGGACTCCATGAAGCTTTGATCTCCACGCAATCCCATCTCTTTATGCTCTGCTCCGCTCTATCCTTGTGAAGATTGCAATTCACCAAGCGTTGCAGTTACAGTTTGTTGTTGACTGCCACGATAGAATGTTACCGTAACCTTGTCGCCAGGGTTCTTTGTGATAAGTGCGTTGCCTAACGCGGATGCATCGTTGACCGTTGTGTTATTTATTTTTACAATCACATCACCAGGTTTCAGTCCTACACTTGCGGCAGCACCGCCGCTAACGATATTGGTGATGAGCGCGCCATGATTGACACCGAGGTTATATTGCGATGCAACTGACTGATCAACGCTTGCTACACTGACACCCAGGACTGCACGACCTGTATGCGTCACTTTGCCCGTCTGGATGATCTGTGGTACTACAAGTTTGACACGGTTTGATGGAATGGCGAAACCAACACCATTGGCTGGTGTGTTGAACTCCGGATCAATGGCGGTCAGCGTCGGAATACCAATCAAGTTGCCTTGCATATCGACGAGTGCCCCACCACTGTTGCCAGGATTAATTGGCGCATCAGTCTGGATGGCATCAGGAATTGTCGCGCCACCTTGGCCCTCAGAAACGCTACGATTTAGAGCGCTTATAATACCATTCGTTACAGTCTGTGTATTGCCAAGTGGATTGCCAATTGCTAACACCGATTCGCCAACCTTAAGTTGTGACGAGTCACCGAGCGTTACAACAGCAAGATTCGCGGTAGGTGGGTTGATCTTAATTACGGCAAGATCGTCGGCGGGGTCGGTTCCTATCAGTTGAGCAGGAAGTCTTGTACCATTAGCAAGTACGACTTGTATAGTGTTCGCACCGTTTACAACATGGTTGTTGGTAACAATATAGCCTTGCTTGTTGACAATTTCGCCTGAACCGAGCGCACTACCGTTCGCAGTCGTTACATTGACGAGCACAATTGCGGGCTTTACCCTGGCAATAACGGCCTCACGCTGCGCCTCTGTAGTACTTGCGCTTGTGGTTGAAGAGGTGCCTACTTGTTGCGTCGTTGTCGTCAACACGGGTGCAGTTGTCGTACCACCTCGCCCAAACTCCCAGCCAGCGAACAGCCCTGTACCAAAAACGGCCGCTAGTAGCACTGTCAAAAGCAAGATCGCCCCTGTCCGCAGACCACGTGATTGTCGTTGTACAGGTGGTTGGACATAGGGTGGATGTTGTTGTGGGTGTGCTGAAAGATGTGGGTCAGTATTTGCGTCATACGCTACAGGTACAGGTGCCGCTTGTGGCTGCACAGGTGGTTGCTGATGCATAGGTGACGGTGAAGGTTGCCATTGTGTCTGCGAGTACGTTGGAACAGCAGTATTGTTGTATGTGTCATATGGTTGATTTTGCTGTACATTCACACTACTCGGAGCAGCCTCTTGTGCGGCCGATGGCACAGAATTTGTACCTTTTATCGTTTCATCGTGTATATTTGGGTCTAACATAGATATCAACCTCATTCGTTCTTGATTATTCATATACGACGGCTAAGTATGAACACGTATTTCTTAACTCTCTGTATATACTATAGCGTAAGATATTCAAAAGAGTCTGAGGGATTTGTAAAAAATTTGTATGGTTAATGTGGTTAAATTTGTTGGTAACGGTTCAGACTTGACCTTTCTGATAAACTGACAGAGATGACAACCGACGAGCAAGTCACTTGGCTGACGGAAAAACTGAATCAAGTGGTGGCCGAATTGATTGAGACGCAGGAAGAGTTGC
>JAABUZ0100000662.1_pt1 | contig 80491 bp, 85 predicted proteins | sample 5562091 | NCBI WGS metagenome assembly JAABUZ01 (sample SAMN12813069, study PRJNA571459) | rock metagenome | isolation source: Antarctica rocks | place: Antarctica: Victoria Land, Linnaeus Terrace sud | collected 2015-12-21
TTTTTGGCTCCCCCCCCCCCCCCCCCCCCCCCCCCTCTCCCCCCGCCTGATAGATAAACTACTGTAGAACCTTTCTTTCCCTTCTTTTTGAAATAAAATTACTTCTCCTTCTTCTAAGTGAGTATTCCGTACTTGAGCAATCAACCAAGGTAGGATAGAAATAGGGCGGAGCATATGGGCGAGGTAGGGGGGTTTTGGCTGGTTGGACGTGTGCTGCTTGCTTGCTGGCTGGCTGGGCCAGGGAATGTTTTTGTTTTTGTTTTGGTGGAAAGGTGGGGGAAAGGTGGGGAAGAGGCGGCGGGCGGTGTTTGATTTCGATGTTTGATTTCGGTGTATGTTTGAAACAGAAGGATTTTCGAGGTACGGAACTGGGGAACGGAGAAGATGGCTGGGGTTTTTTACGAAATATTGTTTTTCATGCTTCATTGATGTTGTGTAGTAGGCCTTCGAGTGTATGTTTACAATATAAGTGGGTTGGCTGAGTTGTGCACAAGAATAATGCAATGATAGAAACCCCGAATTCATGAAAACGACACACTGGATTTGAAATATGCTTCATATCACCTCGAGCATTCAAAGATGCCACATCTTTCTCTGCTCAGTTTGTTTTTGTTGGAAATAGGGGAGATGGTAACCTCCGCTTCATAGGGCTGGTAGGGCTGGGGCTCGCTAGTAGAGTTTTCACCTTCCACACAGCAACAATCAAAATATCAGTACTCCGTATGCTCTCATATGACCTTGTATTCCAACAGTTTTTATCGCAGATGTTTCTGTGGTTCAATAAGGCACCGAGTCCGTACAGTGCACGATTTCGTTGATTGGGTCATAGTCAGGCTTGGCGTGATTTCCAGCCTCGCGGTTGCCCGATTTCAAATTCTCCCATCTTGTCGAGGGCGCCAAATGTCGCTGTAGCAGCTACATGCTCCCTAGCATGCAAAAGGCCGAAATGAAAAGTTGCTCTTGTATCCTTATTTTACTCAGGACATTGCTGGATTACGGTCCGGCCCCATCACACAGTAGAAGGTGTATCAGCTTTTGCTTTGCCGTTTGCGCCTGCTCAAGCTTAAACCAATTGGCTTTTGTTGTGGCGCTCGCAATTTCTTCTTTGGCCCCCACGGTGGTAAGCATCCTTCGCGGTCATGGATGGCTTGTCGATCCTGTCAGCATCTCTCAGGTGTCAATCTTTGACAGCGGAGATTATAAGCATTTGAGGGGAAATCTGTGAGTTGGTTGAGTAAAAGCTGAATTTATCGTGAATTGAGTTGGACATGAACATGCAAGAGTACACTGATTATATCCTTGTTTTATGTTATCATTATGATTATCTGCTTTGCAATCATTTCTGATTATTAGGAGGGCGCATACACTTGGAGGTTGCTCCGACTCCGAGCGACTCTTCAGCCGCCAGGATCAGGCAAAGGATTCGTAGGGTGAAACGTGCAGGGTACGACATCCCAAACATTACCACATTGAACGGCAGTGCAAATGCATAAAGTCTCGAAAACCCTTTGACTTGTTTTTTCATCGCTATGGCTAACTCTGCTTCACTCGCTCGGGTACTACTCCTCCTAACCTCGATCCTCTCACACGTCTCCGCCAATTGCTACAACAGAAATGGAACTGACAGAAACGGGCCGACTGGAGTTGGGGTTTACAAGCCCTGCAACCTAAACACCGAGCACAGCATGTGCTGCGCCATCACAGACCATTGTCGACCTGATGGTCTGTGTACCGACAGTGCCGGGGCGACCCTGTGGCGTGAGAGCTGTACCGATCAGTCGTGGAAAAGTCCAAACTGCGTCAACCTTTGCGCCAATGGAACCGGTAAACCTTCCACAATGACTTTTTCTTTGGATTTGGCAAAGAAGGGCCGCTGACTGCGAATTACACTCCTACCTTAGCCATTAATCAACCCCCAGGACAATCAGGCAAGCAAGGGTACAACCCAATGGCTGAAAACGACGTAACGGTCACACAATGCTCTGATGGGAGTTATTGCTGCAATGCTATGGCCAACGCTTGTTGCTCCGCCAATCAGGGAGTTTGGTTTTTGAACGGCACAATCACGAATATAAACCCACACCCGGCCTCATCGAACACGGCTCCAGTTTCGGCATTGTCTCCCCCCTTCATACCGAACTTCTCGACCAAGACCGCCAGTAACTCATCTTCTTCTGCCCCCTCAGTCTCGACGACGACAGTAACAGGTATCTCACCTTCCTCTACGCCGAGCTCATCAAATTCGTCCATAATCGCAAATATCCCAAACCAATCGCCCACAACAGTTCCATCCTCCTTCGCTCCCGCCCACCCAAGCACCATCGTCGGTGGCGTCATAGGCGGTACAGCTGGTCTGACTCTCATAGTAGCAGCGACCTGGTTCTTTGCGCGCCGACAAGCGCTTCGCAGTGTGAGTTCCAAAGTATTTTCCGCGGAGTCAGAACGCAAGTATCTTAGGGAGCTGGACCAGGAGTCCGAACGGAGAGTTCGTGCCGAGCTGGACCAGGAGTCCGAACGGAGATTTCGGGCGGAGCTGGAGCAAGATCCTAGAGATAGGAAGGAGTTGCGTGCCTCTGTGGTAACTGGAGATTTAGCGGTGGGGGGAAGCGTGCCTTGCGGGAATGAATTGGAGTGACGTATGAGGTGTGCAACTACTCTTCGTTGGGGGTGGACATGTTTCTTATGTCCACCTGATCCTTGGGCTCTCGACGTTAGGGCATACCTAGCATAGGTTCCCCGTAGGCCTGTTTTCAGGCATTGACGATCTGAGACTCTCTTTCTGTCGCCTCCTTAGGAAAGGGCTTCCTGATCCAGAGTCTGAAGTAAACACGAGGATCTAAGCTGAAACAGCAAGCGGAACTCAAGAACAGAAGAGCTATAAAGTCAAACTGCGGATGAAAAAGAATCACGCGATGGATGAGAGGAACCAAGCTGTGGAATAGTATCGGTATTACTTGTTGGACTCAACCCTTTTGCTGTAGAGGCCTCCTAAATAAGCATTCCAATATAGAGAGTAAATCGCGTCAGAGACGGCATATATGGATAGGTTTCGATAGGCTCTCCTTCCCGGAAGCTGATGCTAAGGATGGTAATTGTAGGATGAAGAAGCACCAAAGGATAAGGATGAGAACGGTAATACATTGTGTGTGATGGATAGCCCTGACAATGTTAGGGTCCTGCATGGGAAAAGAGTAATAACAGCGCAACGGCATCAGCGAGGCGTAAAATGACTGAAAGAGCACTTCATTCTCGGGAAGGATGATCTCTAAAGAGAAGTAGAAGAACAGCAGAGAATCTTCCTCTGAGAATTTGGCGGGATTGACTCCTGGAAGAGTAGATACTGCCTTCTTCTTGTTACTCCTGTGAGGAGAGTTCATGGTTTCTCTGCCATCTTGTGCTTCGAGAACGGCGCCGCCGCTGCTGCAGTATTATCAATCCGAAAAAGATAAAGAAATGCGATTCAAATTTATCCAAAAATCGATTTATTTAAACCTGTCAATCAAGAGCACCATCTACGCCCGCCCCTCCTCGGCGCCTCTCCAGCCAGGTACTGCGGGGACGGCCCTACTCCACCGGCGTCCACGCCTTTGACGCCAGCGAGTATATGGCGGCGTAGCTCCATCCTCCGGAACAGCTCCCCTAGTCTCCGCGATAGGGTCTATGGGAGCGAAGACACGCGATCTAGGCGAGATAAAGATACGAGCAGACGGGCAAAGAAACGTCGCGGCCGCCAAAAATGCGAATGAAAACTGAGCATGAAGAGATATAGGAATAACATGCGAGAAGACTCGGCAAGCGAGCACGCAACCGTCGGCGTCGTTACGCTGGTTTCAGCACTCGCCTTTGGTCAAATCCGACTCCTTGTAACACGAGCAGTCTGATATACCGGTGAGGGGATATGAGCAGGAATGGGATTCTTCGCAAGAAAAGTCATGAATAAAACATGTTGCCGATACTCTTTTTGGGATACTGCTCTGCATACACTTCATGGAATAACAGATAATCTTACTGACCTTCGATCCCTTCTCGGTCTCGACCAAGACTTATCACCGGAGAATAGTACGAAAAATGTCGAGATTGCTGCAGACAAGCCAGATGACACGGAAGCCAATCAGAGTATAGAGGGTGATTTGCCGAATACACAGCCCTCATACGCGATGGATGCAAGTCTTCATACTAACCCTATACTCACTCCCATCGGTTTTGAAGGGATTCTGTACGGAGACACAGTAAACATTACTCAAATGGGCGTCTCTATGCTGGATACACCCGATCTCTTACTTGGTGTAAACGAAAATGTTCTATCTACTCATAATTATATCATGAGTCTGTTGGATGGACGTGTGCTGAGCTATCGCTTTGGTACACCCAACCCTTTTTCTAAGCTATACACTAGAAACCTTGAGACTGACATTCTTCGAACAAAAATTGACTCTATCGATTCATCTTGATAATCTTGATGGGTTATGATATATATAATGAGATACGAGCTATGGTGGAAATTCATATACCCAGAAGAGATATGTCCGCTCATCTGCGTGTTTGATCCCGCTAGTCTATATCGAGAGTACTCTACACCGCTCGCCAAATCTACGACCATCGGTCATACAAAGCTACAAAATCTGACAAATGAATTTGGTCGCCATACCACAGATGGATTCTTTCACAACGCTGGCAACGACGCAAATTACACCCTACGACTCTTCTCATAATCGCAATAAGCGCACGACCGGCTTCAGCCAACGATCCAAGAGCGCTGTGGTTGAGAGCCTTGGCCCAAAGCTCCGTGCCAACGCCCGTAGCAAGTCATGCACAGATGCTCAAAAGAGCTGTTCGGGCGGAAGGCACCAACAGCTTCGAGCATGATAGGGAAAACTTGGCGGGTCCGAGCAACGAAGGAAAGCGATCACGCGCAAGAGGAAAGCGGGAGCAGGAAAAAGCACCACAAATCTGATATAGAACGCTGTGCGCCAATGTGAGTCGAGCATGTCTATTTGAATTTGTCTGGTGGCAAGATCCAGTCCAGGGTCATCCCGGAGTGGGTGCTGGGAAAGGATATCTCGCCTTGTCTCGGGCCCGCGAGATGGATACAATGGCGCAGTGTAGTATTATCGAATGATAGGGCTATATATACTGTCTTTGATCATGGTGAGGTCCCTGTGAGCAGCTGTGGCACCCACAGCTGGATATGGCTTCTGATAACGAGCAAGGTAGCAGAACAACCGAATTGGCACCTTATCAATAGTAAATAAACCCCGGTAATCCCAATTCTATGATTTCTTTAAATGCAGTCTACTCCGCCTGTCCTAATGCCAAGATCTGGTATCTATCAGAACTAACTAAACAAGCTATACTCTATGAGAACCCAAAAGTTAAAAAGACCCGCTGCAACCTATTCAGTCACCCCTAAACCACACACCTCAAACAAATCGTCAATCTTCACTATTCAGAATAAATCAACAAACACAGTCAAGAACCAGCGCAGACGAGCAGCACCACCGTACAGCCTAAACGCATCATCATCAAAATCCCACCCAACAGCGAAAAAAAAAGCAGAACGAAACAGCCAACGAACAAATAGCTCGCTCGCAGCACGTATGTACACCTAACGAACCAACTCCTCCAACATCCAACAACTCCAAAACCCGAACCTTAACATATCAGTCCATCTCCCTCCGCCAACCAACACCCCTACTCTTCTATGTACATACCATCATCTCCCCAGCAGGCAGGCAGCAGCGAATTAACCCCCCCCCATATAAACCTCCTTCCCGTCCAAGGCGCGACTGACTCCAATCCCTTCTCCATTACCCCCAATATGAAGAATCCCTCGCGTCGCAACCCTGAGCGACTCAAGATCAAAACTAAAAAAAAACATGCCGTTACTGCATTTTTCCTCCTGTGAAGAAAGGCCCTGGAAGAAAACCTAGGCAAGCCAGCCAGCCAGCCAGCTCCCGCCTCAAACCAAACAAACAAACCCGGGCAATTACAGTACAGTACCACCCCCCCCCTTCACACGCAGCGCGTTTCTGGCCCTTTTCTTTCCGCATTCGCCCTAGGTACCTTACCTTAGCTGAGTTGCAATGCTCCGAGTGTCCCTGCCCCCGCCCCCAACCCATCAGGTACAGTAAAAGCAGCCATCAATCGCCCTCCTCCTCGCCTAGCCACGACCAATAAACCCACCCGATTAAAAAAACCAAAACACCCCACGAAAAATCCCATCCAGAACTGTAGGGACCTGGTACATATTCACGCGAATACAAAATTATCTGCGACCAGCCAGCCAGCCAAGAAGAATATCCGGATACCCGCAAGGCTGTCAGTCAGCAATAAGAAGCATTTCTCCCACCCACCTGAACCGCAGTCGAGTCGAGTCGGATATATCTAGTAGTAGCAAAAGGCTAGTATCGCACATCCGGATGGCAGTCTCAAATCGTCGGGATGGTTGTCGGAGGATCCCTCCCGTGGCTTACATAGCTACAAGGTGTGGGTAGTGCTGGGAGAGAGTATGAGGAGCTTGGATGTGTGGGATTCGAGCTTGGAGGCGTGGGGGGAGGTCGGTGTGTGGAGGCTTGATATGTGAGATTTTGGAGGCTGGGGAGGGTAGAGTGGTGATGATGAGGTATTACTACTAATCTTTGAAGGGGGGGGGTAACTCGGTTCGAATTGAAAATCAAGGACCACGGAGTCATGAAAACATGTAGGGGAGATGAGATGTCTTAGTTCTGTACTCTGCAATATCAAGGTTTGTCGCTGAAGCATAAGCACAAAGTTTTCATTACAAGCGTCCACGTAATCATCTTGTTTCGCTCTCAATCAGCTAGCATCGAGAGTGTTATTGTCCCGACGAGTAAATTACGGCGATGCGTCTTCGAAACACAAACGAAGATCTCGTACTCAAAGACTGTCGGATGCCAATATGGTCCCATACTCTCGTACATTTGAACATGACGAGAGTATCCAGCTCAAGATCAAGCGAGGAGACACGGGAGATCGAGCGAGGAACGAGACGGGCTTTTCTTCACACGCAATAGGAAGTTGAAAGATCGAACGGTGAGATTTTGACTTGGCATTGTGATCAAGTGGGTATTTTAAGCTGCAAATCGGTTCACTAGGTGCAGATGGAATAAATCAGTACGCCACCCTTGTCCGCATGTCCTGTGATAGCATTAGCCTGTGGGACTATAGGGAGTGGGTTTGCAGGAATTTACAGATATCTTCCGCTCAATCTCCCTAACGGACCTATCCAACTCCCCAGCAATCATCTGCTTCTTATCGTTGGGTAACAGAGCATATCGCTCGCACACTATCACCAGTGAGAGTCTATAGCGTTGCCAAGGAGCAATAGCACTTACAGTCACCATCTATCACCCCTTTGACGGGTACGTAGTAGCTTCGATAAATCAAATGATCCCTCCCCGCCAGCGGAGCATCCTCACTCCTTAAGTGCTGTTCTAGCGTTTGAAAGAAGTCCACATCTTCGCGACTAATAAACGGTACCAGGATTCCCAAGGTGCCTTGCAAACCCGTCCAGACCAATACATCTCTGCCACCGGCGACTAACTGAGTCTTCTGAATGCTTGTTGGTACGTCCTGGGGGAAAAAGTGGCACATCAAGGATACCCTATTGGGTGCGCCTTGAAGGTACTGACGCTCGTGGATGAGATGAGCCCCTGAGCCGTCCTCATCCGCTTCTTCCGAGGCTTTTTGAGGACATCGTAAGAGCCAGAGATTGCCGAACTTATCGCCTCCAGCAACGGTCTCATAATCGACCATGGTTGTGCAGGTTGTCCATCTAGCAATGACGTCGTCGACAAATGGGATGAGTCGGTTTTCCTGGTACTTGTAGACGACATATGTTACACTGTCCTGTACATCGCTGACTATGATACGACTTCCCTGCGTTTGAAGGCCAACGATCAGGTTAGGTGCCGCTTGCGCTTGACATTTCCGCAGTAATTGTTTTAGGCCGAGATCATAAATTCGAAGTTCGGTTCCGATACCAGCAAGGAGACGACCTTGGAAGCCGAGTAATGCCTGTGGTGGTTCTTCGATTTTTGTTTTATGTATAAACTCCAGCTCCTTGCCATCCTCGAGGAAACGATACACGTGTATAAATCCAGCACTAAATGACCGTGGACTCACGATTATATTTGTGCCTGTACCGACAACTAGGAACGTCTCGTCATCTTGACTTGAAAATGATACAGCGGCTATGCTGACCGCGGCTTCGTTTTCGTCCAGATCTATCCTCTGAAGGACTTCTTTCGCATGTATGGGATCGACGACAGAAATGCAAGAAGCCCAATGACCTTGAGCGCGAGGGTAGCCAAACTCGTCCGGAGGTAACACAACTCCATCTCCGTTAACAACTCCAGTGCCGTTGAGTAAGCGATTTCTATTAGAAGGAGATAGGGTGTTATTATCCGACTCAATTGTGTAAAATAAAGGCTGCTCGGGGTGGCGAACGAATTTTCGAGGGGTGTATGTCAGTGATATCGATTGCTGCAGCAGGTTGTTGCTGAGTTTCTCGATGCTAAAGATTCTGAGATTTTGTTAGATTCTGCAAGTCTAAAGTTGGCTTCCAAAGATAATGGCCAGGCGTCGCTATTTGTCAGAAGGAACAATTGGAATAAATATGTTTGCATCCTCATCGTCATAATCGACGTAGGATCGAGTATAGTGTAATCATCATAATAGGGTAGAAAGGTAGAGAGAAGAATAAGCTCACCTCAGATTCTGACCTTGAATTCCTACCATTCCCTCTACGCATTGCTCGCTACTAAAATTCGAAGCCCATCCCAACTCAACATAATCCAGTGGAGTGAGCTTAAACCCTTTCGTCTGAGGATCAGAGTAGCCAAGCCATGGGCGGGAACTCAAAGCAAGCACAGCCGCCTGACCTTTGACGGATGCTCGGAACAATTTGGCAGGCTTGGGGCCAAGGAAACGAGTTCGAGTGTCGGAGAGTTCGCCAGTAACCTCATCCAAGACTGTACGAAGGTAGACACCAGAGTATAGTCCGATGTGCAAATACAGCGCGGATCCACCGGAAGTTGAATCGGCCATGGCCATGATAGTGAGGGCGCTGGGTGCAGAGGTAAGAGCTTGGACGGATTTGTTTTCCAATGTAGAGTCGGGATCGAGGCTTAGGATCCTCACAGTTGAGTCATCGCAACCAACCGCCAGAAACTGGCTCCGCACTCGGCCTTCCGGAACTTCCCCAAGGCTCAAACATGTAACAGTACCACTCATTTCCCGCTTTTCGTCGTATTCTGCGAGGGATCCATCAGAGTCCATTTCAAAGTAGACTATCTCGCCAGAACTCAAAGCCACGGCCACTTGACGTTCGTTTGTGGTTGCTGCAACAATCGATCGATGCATTGGGGCAGGCCACTCATTGACTCGCCTATCGGCCCGTATATGTCGAATACCTTTAGGATGGACTTGGATCAATGCATCTTCGCCTAGTTGCTGGACTGCCAGAGTTGGTGCAGTTGATAAGAAACCTGTATCCGTGACCTCTTCCACCGTTTCTCCAATTCCTAGAACAAGCGTTCCCTCTTTGAAAGAAAGAACTATGTAAGAATCGTACTGATCTGCTCGGGTGATCTTGGTAGTCCAAACCGCGGTAGGAATCTGGGGCAACTCGGAATCGACAATGTCGTTAACTTCTAAGCCATGCTTGAGCGTCCTGAATGTACTTCGTGCACCACTACCGCAAATGGAGTATATCTGAGGCGCGTCTTCATTGGTAAGATTTGCAACTTTGCAGTCCAATTGGGGATTCATAGAGTCGATGCTTTCAACCAAGTTCAAATTCTCTGCCCCCCGAGGATGAAAGTAAACAGGAGTGTAAGGTTCTGTTGGATCGGCAGGAAAGAAATCACTATCGAACTCGGTTTCGTTATCATCATCCCCAAGCTTCTCGAATTGGTAGAAATGATGATTTCCGGTTTCGCTCGCAACGAAAAGAAACCCGCTTTTGAGGATGCACAAATTTGAGGCTATTGGAACAGTGTCGAAATACTTAATCTTCAGTTTCTTTACTTCTCCAGTCACTTGTCCATTCTCATCTTCTACCATGTCCAGGGTGACCTTGAACAAGTCACCATCCTCGCTCTGGAGCAAGAAAAAGAATGCTCCTCGCATTCGATGCATGACTCCTGAAATAATGAAACGTTTTCGCTCGGGGTTCTCGGTGGCTCCTTGTCGTCGTGGTATGGCCACGCGAAAGGCATCTTGATTCGAATGCCTATAGGTTATGTTATCCAGCCCACATACCAGGACACCACTGGGTCCATCAGCCCCCCCTGGAACTTGTAGAAGCATTGTTGCACTTCGATCCACGGGATCACTCCATTTACGGACAACATGGTTGAGACCTAAATCTAATTCGTAATAGACAAGGGACTTCTCCAGATCTTGGTAGGCTTGCCCTGTAGGATCTTGATCACATTCAGTGTAATCTACCTCAAGGGCCGCAAACACCGGGTTCTCGTAGCCAACGTCGAGGCCGACCAGTGCAAAAACCAAGGTCTGAGGCTTGTGTGCTTCGAGAGGAGAGGATATTGTCAACTCAGCCTGTGCATTCCGATTTAGAACGTAGACAAGCTTATTTTTCTCAACCGAAGCTATCAGACATGCCCTACCCTTTGGATCCACTGCAAGGTATTGACCCGGTATCACTCTTCGAATTCCAGATTTACCAAATGTCTCGAGGTGTAACCGGTTGAATCGATTCTGTGAAGGGACAAATTCGATAATGGTGATTCGCCCAGAGTCGGAGCCTATTATGATATAATCTAGACGATAATCTCAGCATAATTCTTCCATGTCCCCTTCGCTCAGCGCAGCATCGTCACAAAATGACGCTCCCGCCGCAATAACCGAGCTGACCTCGTCTTCAAGAATCACTAAATGTACTCTCCAGGGCTTCCGAATGAGAACATACCTTTGTTACTACCAGCTAATCTGAAGGCAGCCAATGTTCGTATTATCCCAAAAACGTCTTGGGAAAGAAGCGTTGTAATCTTCCCTTGGGTAGCATCAGGTCGGTGTAAGGTGATTCGAGATCCAGAGGCAGTCACTATCTGTTGCTCTTTTGTACCTGCAAATTGTCCGAGGATAGCCTGTGTTATAGAGGTGGGCGGTTGTATGGTGAGGGAGTACATGAACATCGACGAGGTGGTCGCCATGGCGCAAAGCTCAAGCCCAAAGGCTATCAGTGTCTTTGCCGTCACTATAACCCAACTTGAGATGCCAACACCTGAATTCCTGCTCCACCAGTGTATTGGAAGTTGTAATCGCTGTCTGGGAATACACAAATTCGTGGGTCGTAGAAAGCCGGAGCTTTAACCTTCAATCCGGCGAAATGATTCTCCGCTTTTGATTGGTCAACGATCCTAGTCACTTCAATGATGTCGAAGAGCTTCCGCCCTTTATACTCTTTGTCCTCAATCCTCGGGGCAAGATGCAATGCGGATTTTCCTGCCACAGATATCTGAACAGCTTGAGAATAGCAGCTAACAGTACATCTTCGTCAACACTGTACAAGTCAAAATCTGGCTGCAGATGGAAATCTACAACTGGGACTCGGAGCCTGCGGTCTACCCAACGCCCTCCAGTCGGCTTACCTGTTCAACAGCATCATACGGTCATTGCCCCAGGATCCCAAGGCCAACATGTCAGATATGAGCCACCAGAGATACAAACACCACTGGGTCTTGAAAGAACGCCTATTCCCGAGGTCAGCGAACGAGCGCTGCTTCAACCTAACAACCTTTTCCATGCCTTCTCAAACTCGCCGTCACCAGAAATACGGCGAAGGGCGGCCTTCATGAAAAGTCAGGCCTACTGCCCACATCCAAGTCACCGCCAAACGCGACTGCCCACTGCCCCAAATGACCCAGAGGCGAGGAAGGATAACAGCAAAGCCAGCTTGCCCCCAGCTCACGTCCGATTCGAATGCCCAGACTGTGGTATTCCAGTCTCATGTTCGGAAGAGCACTGGGCGGATGACTACGAATCTCACATGGAGATATGTGATATTCTACGAGAGATTAACGAAGATGACCACGACTTACGATCTGGACGGTTTTTTCCCGAGTTCGAATACCCAGGCCCGCAAATCGAGGAGGCATTAGCCAACATGACCAATTGGGATACGTATATGTACTCAAGAGAATTCAGAGCCAACAATGACCCAAGAAGCATGCGACAAGCTACCCGATTACTCACCTATCCAATGACTATCGGCAGTATCCTACACGAGCTAAGTCCTTACAATATTAGACGCGGAGGGCGTCTTACAACAGAAGGCTTAAAAAGCCTAAGCGGTACGTACTTTCCTTTCCCACCCGATCCAGCCTGCACTCACCACCGTTCTATAAGCTCTCCGCTACACTCTCCACCCTCCCCGCACTGGCTCCGGTCTCGACATCAAAGGCCTTCGCCCTGATCCCCCTCCCGTTCGTATTTTCATCCTTGGCGCCCGCGCCGAATCCTCTCTCCCACGCGAAGTCTGGGTGCAACTAGAGTATCTCTTCCCTCGTGTCCGCTTCCACCTTATCTTCATTGGCCCCGAAAGCATGGCGAATCGAGACTCCGAATTTCCTCTTCCTCAAAGAACCCCTCAAAACCCTTTCGGCGCAATTGTGGAAGATAGAATAAGCCAATGGCTTAAAATAAGCACATTCGTTGAATACTACCATACCTTACACTCTGCAGGCTTCTTCTACCCTTATGATCCATATTTCGACTGTTTTATGCTGTTTCACCCTGGTCTGGGCCATCCTGCTAGCTCCCACGAGTGGGAAGAGACACTGCCGCAATTACTGGAGACGAAGGTCCCAATATTGTGTACTGGGTACACAGAATGGGATATGGAGAGGGATCGGCAGTGGGTAGAGCAGAAGGTTGGAGGGGAGGTGGATTTGTTGATGGAGCCAGGAGAAAACAAATTTCGAAGTTTGCGGTGGGATCTGAACGACTTGGATCCGGCGGATGTGAGCTGTGGGAATTGGGGGGTATGGGCGTTTAGGGGGAAGAGGTATGTGCTTGGTTTCTCGTGATACTGAGGTGGTTCTATTCACTAAATGCTGGTTTACAGATATGAGACTACGAGGAAGGAGAACCAGTAGATTATGACGCGTTGGGGCATAGTCAAACCTTGCGTATCCGCATCAATTAGGTATTTCACTCATGTTTAGTGCGGTTGCACAACGACTGCTTGACCGTTCCTTTGGCTTAGTGAGCAGTCAACGCCCTTCGATCCTCTATCTCGGCGAGCTTTCCCTTCTCCAGGATATGGTTTGACCACTGTAAATCAGCTCACCAGTCTTAAGATTGACCGACACTCTAAGAACCGACAGTCAAGAATGATAATTAGGACAGTTTTCCATGCGAATGATGTTGCTGTCTCCATTTCATGTTTACGTTGCATGTTCATGCAATGCACTATCCCACCTGCGGTGCAGTCTCGCTGCACAGAATACACTATTAGAAGAAAGCGGGTTTTATCATTTAATATGAGTAGAAGATATTGCCCTACTTCAACTCACTCCGCGTCGTCGGCCAAAGAAGGTACACACGCAAGCTCATTACGAGGCCAAAGAAGGCAGTCAGGTGTGCGAGCCTTATTTGATGTTTCACTGTACCTTCTCTTACAGTTACCTGGTGACTACCAAGCGAAAATCAGTTTTGCACAAGATCTACCTAGGAAATTGCTCCGGTGTCGGTAGACATTTAAGTCTCTTATCGCCCATACAGATTACCCAAGCCCAGGAATGGTGTACTTTGGCCACGTTTCTACTTGCTGTAGCGAAATTATTCCTAAGGCTCTCAGTGGCTCTCTTTCTATTGGATCTTCTCAGATCGAATACAAAGCGGAGACGGATTCTGTATTTCATCCTTGCTTTCATCGTCACGATGAAGGTGGCTTCAATTGCATTATTTCTGATTCAGTGCCATTCAAATCATCAGTTCTGGTCTATTCATCCTTCAAGCGCATGCTTCTCATCACAGCACAGTAAAGCAATCGTCATATGTCTTGATGGACGTAAGGATCAGACAATCCTATCGGTGATGATCAAGCTAATGCTGCAATTAGTTGGCTCGATCTTATGTAATTCGTCTCTTATCTAACTCTTCTAGATGCGGAAAAAAGTCTTCCCAAATAAGATCGGGATTATCCTTCTCGTCTCACTAGGTTTATTGTAAGTTATCCTGTTCTGCGTAAGAAAATTTATTCTGAAGCCGTGGACTGCAGTTTCATTGCATGTGTTACCGTCCAGACAGTAACCTTGGGCAAGGACACAGGGTTGGCCGAGACTTGTAGGTCCAGAGCCTGGCTGCAGGGAGTATCTAGCTCATGATTACTTATGTCTTCTCAGATAGGGCGGGGACCGTAACCATTCGGGGAGTGTAAGTCTTCAACGATCGCACTAGACAAGATCTTCTAGCTAAGCATGACTATTTGTAGGCTGGAGTCCACAACAGGAATCATAGCTGCTTGCTCTCCCACCTTACAGCCACTCTACCACTTCTTCTCTAGTAAGAGAAGGCTCAAGGAATACCTTCAGAAGAGGCAAGAACGAAGAGCACATGTAAAGAATGGCATTGATGGGAACCGTCGGACAAATCTCCAAGAGACGTATCCTGTCCATCTTCAATATCACAAATCAGAGCTTGACACCATAGAAACGGCCAGAGCTGAAATGGGCGCTGCAGAGAGATAAGCTGAACTTGACTTTGTAGATGCCGCACGGTATGTGACGGCCGAGTTGCCTACAGTGTCATTGACGGTCCGTACCGATGTACCGCTACAAGAGATCCCAGACCATACCAATTCTTTTGTCAAGGAACTCCCGGCAGACTGGCTGGTATGGCCTCGCTCCATGTCGATGGAATATCACCAAGCAAACTGAAATGGCAACGTAACAAACTCATTCCACAGCTCATTCGGGTGGTACTGTACGGGTTTTTACCCCAACACGGAATTACGGCTTATCAGCTATCAAATTTCTGTCTCATCATCAATATCGATTTTACACAAGGCAAAGACTAGTATGATCATAATAATTCAGATTCATCAACTTCAACTATCTTACTTCGAGTAAACTTTCTCTCACATCACATTTCGTTCTATATATCAAGATCTCAAATATTAGAACTGTCATTATGATTCATCTATCTCCATCAACACTAGCCGCATACTACCTAGTTCAGACTATAGGGATCACAAATATCCTCAACCAACGTACCACAAGACACTACTGAACGAGTCCTCCATGTCGACTTTCTGTCCCATCCCACAAATTCTTAGACAAACCCCATCTCACTCATTTCGAACCCTGGCAAAGATCGACAAGAAGTAATTATCCTCCAACCCTTTCTCAGCCCAATAGTGAGAAGAACTCCATATCACTCCATCCCACGGTCTCCCATCCCCAAGGTGAAAAACCGCCCAAAACGCAACCACAAACCATTTATATTAATACCCCTTTAAACCATCCCCTCTCCACCCCTTCCCGAAAACACTCCCCCCTCCCCCCTTTTCCCACTAACAACGCCTACTTTCCCCCCGCAGACAAAAGGCAAAGGAGTACATTCTTCACACCCCACAGCATTCCACAATCCCATTCCAACCCACCCACCCAACCAACCCCACCACATCTACCACTTCCAAAAAAAATCAAAAAATCAAAGCTACCCATCCATCCACACGCACGTCATCACACCACCCCCTCGCACCGGAAAAAAAAAACGCCATCAAAGAACACGAACCCCGCAGCCGCCACCCCTTTTCGCACAACTCCCAGCCTCTCATTCTCATCACGTTTTCCCTCCTTCCTTTTTCTTCATCATCCCCCCCAACCCCATCTGTAACCACCCCCCACCACCTCCGATTCCCACCCCCCCCTTTCACACCCCCAACCCCCCAGCGCCCTCCTTAACATTCAAGACAAGCCAGCCCCAAAGACACGGCCACAGAGGCATACATACATACAAAAGCGCAGAACGAGCATGTCTATGTATATATATAGTGGTATGAAACATACATATAGCGGGGAGCTACGAAGGGAGGAAAGGGGGTTGAAAGTTTCTGACTCCGTAGAAGCGAGGTTGGCGCAACCAACCAACCACAAGGGGGAAGAGTAATGGTTGCCTGTTTCTGACAAGGGGGGAAGAGGTAGTGCGAGAGGTCAGTGGCTGGAAGGGACGAACAAAGGCGGTGATGGAGTCGATAATGGGGGAAGAAGGGGGCTTTGATGTGTACTGGGGGAATTATATAGAGATGGAAAGGGAGTATAGAAGATACATGGTAGTGAATGGAAAACAAGCCTCACAGTTGGAACGGCCAGTCCTCATATCTACGACTGGCTTCAGACCGTCGATAGGATCAGCATCATATTAGAAATCCCACTCTATTCTCCTATTCAAACTACCTATCCCCTCTCATGTCCAACACTACACCTTATCCCTACCTCCACGACACTTTCTAAAAATTTAGCCCTGCCATCAGGTCTCATCCCCTGTCGATATCCCACACAGGAATTCATCGTCCAATTTTCCCCAACAGCTTTGTGACCACCTAGCTCTCCTAGTTCTCAGAGCCTGCATCTAAACAGCAGCCCTCCTAACCAATTCCTGCCAGGCTCCCTCTACACACCCCTTCATCTCCCGATAACTAACCACTAAAACAGTCATCTCATCCCTCGTCACTAGCGTAATCTTCTCCTCACTCCCCGTATCCAACTTGTTCAGACAAGCTAGGACATGCCCCAGATCCAGTACCGGGTTTCCATGGGCATCGACTTGGTGAAAGACATAATCCCGGAACAAACCTAGATACAAGCGATTACCCTGCTCGGACCATCGCTGATCTTGGTCGTACTCAGGGCGATTGTTAATGAAATTTAGCTTAGTGAGTAAACGCACGATGCGAGAATTTTCGAGTTCGCGATTGAGGTCCGTAGTGAGCTCGTCGTTGAGGTGGAGAGAGGCGTCAAAACCATTTACAACATCCGAGGCGATAGTGCTGAGGAAGATGTCGATACCGTCGATCCTTTCGGCATGACCATGATCAAGAAGCCATGATACAGATTCCTGAAGGTGGGGAGAGTAAAATCGGGAGAACTGCTCCAGTAACTGCTTTGGTTTACTAGTAGTGTTGGCTGGGCTATTTGTGCCAAGCGTGAGAATCAGCTGACCAAACTGGTACAGGTCCAGGCGCTGTAGCTCGGCTATAGTGCCTAGTGTGTCGTGCTGTATGACATCCAGGATCGCGCAAGCATTGAGACGAATACGGTTTTCACCCGTTAGAATCACCTTGCTTGGATCGATTACTCGAGCGGCCAGACCGGCAGAGTGCACTACCTTTAACGCATTAGCTACCTGCACCACATAACTCCACAATAGCTGCTCCGGGACATGTGCGTTTGTACTGCGATGTGAAAAGCGAGTTATTGGCGTGATATGTTTCTGAGCAAGTGTTTCTGATCGTGGATGGTAATCCGTAACGAAGATTAAAGAGCTATCACCAAATCCTGGATTTGTGAAAGATAAGAATATAGACACCACATTCCCATTCCTCACTCTTTTCCAGTTGTGCTGAACAGTTCGGATGGCTGCCTCGGCTTCCTTATTGCTAGTTAAACGGTAGTCTTTATCAGGCAGAACTTAGTAGGTGATTGTAGGATTTGGCCAGTTCGTGGAAACAAACCTTGGATGCGTCTCAGGCAATAAGTCTTGCCGTCAGTACTGGATACTGCTTTATACAACCAACTCTTATAACCAAAGAGAGTTTTGTCTTTGTTGTTAGGGTTATCTGTCAATGGGACTAGCGTGTGGTAAGGCCCAATTGTTGGTGGGAGCGTCGAGTCTAAGACATCGGTGAGCCCCGACTTTGCCAGAAATAGTCTCTCCGTCCTAGTCTTGTGATTACATACTTTGCATAACCATCAAGGTTGCCTCTGTCTGCTGCTGAAGCCTTTGACGTAAGTTCTCGGGTATAAACAAGTCTCTGGCTGTCCTTTGATTGGGCTGCAGCTCTCGATGAGGTCCGAGGGCAGCGTAGAGGTGGTATTGGATCTAAGTCGAATGAGTAACGAAAAAAGCTTTATGGCCTTTCAGGCGATTACCTGCTGTTGTGTATAGCTGTTGGAGCCTTGGTAATATGGTTGTCCGGAGAGACCGTTTGCGTCTTGGGCATACGGATTAACCTGTGGTTGAGGTGTGGCGTGATTCGGTGTAGGTGTAGCGGGAGCATAGGGTTCGAAAAAGTTTGATTGGGAAATGTCGTCGTTGTTCTCTATCTGAAACGATTCTTGAGCTTTGTGGAACGGTTGGTTACTGGAGAAAGAATGAGAGGGAAAAACACAAGCAGAGGATTGACTAAAAGAATTGTTGTTGTGGAACGACATGCTGGATGTAAAGCTGGGGCTGTGCATATAAAGTGGACGTGTCTGGTTGTACATGTGTGGGTATTGTGGTGCAAGGGCCGCATGAGAAATCTGATGTTGGAATTTGGCGGGAAACCCTCCATCGGATCCAACCCTGTTGGCAACGCCTGGTACATAGAGAGGGATGGGGTCATCGCCATAATTTGTAGACCCTGCACTCCTCACTCTCAAGCGTTGATTTGGTTCAGAGTTCTGTCTATGGGCCATTGTACGAACTCCCACACTTCCCATATCTGTAGAAGCTTTTGGGCGATGACCATGTCTGGCAGCCGAATAGGTATGGGGATTCTTAGATGCTCTGGTTCCTTCGTCCTGCGCAGGTTTCAGTGGCGATCCACGGGACCTTGGGTCATCGGGCATTGATCTTTGAGCTGGACGTCGTGGCGACGTGTACGAAGTACGAGAACCAGTGGAAGGGTTGAACGAGTCTAGCTCATGAGAAAGCACGTCTCTGTTGGGTTCAGATAGCGAATAGACATGACGAGTAAGAGAACGACGATGTCCCTTGGCATCTCCATATGACCAATCAGCCCGAGGTGGGGACGATTTAGACTGTAGACCTTGACCAGCTGGCAGAGGGGTTTGGGGATTCATGGAGAAGGAAGAAGGTAGCCCAGGCGATGAGGTAGCGTTAGGGATAAAAACCCCAGCGCCGGGGTTGGGGCCCTTGTGCGGTGTATTCATTGTTTTGGTATTGAGACACTTGACAGTTCTCCAATGCTCGAGTAAGACATGACCAACGGTCGAGACTGCAGAGCGTTCCGGGGTAGCTTCTGGAGTACCCAAACCCTGAGCTAGGGCATTTCAAAGAGATTCGGATAAAACAAAAGGACCTTCCGGCGTTGCACCTGGTGGTATAAAATAGCCTTGGTATATTGGCTATGGATCTCAAAGGTAGAAAGGTACAAAAGAAGATATCATAAACAGAGAAAACGTGACTTACTGTAGCTAGGCTATTGTACGTTTGTGGAAGGAACTCCTGTGCTTCTGGCGCCACCCAGTCAAGAGCTTTGGGATTGTATTGTTTAATGGAGGCGGATGAGGAAGGAGCGACGACCGCTGGATGGGTATCAACCACTGGTTGATCGTGTTATTACAGAAGTCAATTACCTGGAGTCAGACCTTTTGGCCTGAAGGGTTCGGCACTGGCTGCCTTTGGTGAAAGGCCCTTGGTTTTCGTGGGCAAATGAGAACCATTTACGGCGAGCGAGGACGGGGTAAAGCTCGGGGAATCAACATTCAATCGTTTCTTTACACTGAAGCATCTTGATAAGTACGGTGCCAGTCACATCTACAACTTGCGGCGGCTGCACACCTATCTGCTTGGTTTGATGGTGCAGCTGGTTTGACCGGATCATGATTGAACGCACATCCTTTGCAACTGCATTAGCCGCCTGGCCCTGCGAACTGGATAGTATCACCACCTTTATCTTCGTAGCGGCAGTGACCATATATTGTAACATTCCGGCAGAGCGTGTCTTTGGCGCTGTCTACTCCCAAGTCGTACAATCAGCTGGACTGTCCAGAACTGCTGAACCGTCCGGCTCAGCCGGATAGCACACCGAGCGTAGCAGAGCTCCTTACCACGCCCCTTTGGTCTAGGAGACGGCACTGTGCGCCGTGTCTCCTCGGGATTGTCTTGTGTCAATGCCGCCATTCTCGAATCTGCACCCTAGCTTGCAGGCATTGTGGGTCGATACTGTAGAGGACTCCGGGACGAGTTTGGAGGCGGCATTTAGCGTTCTACCGTGTCGACACCTGTCTTCCCCGATTCACTTGATCCCAGGCAGTCACCGTTATGCTGGCGCTGCGCCTCTTGCCCTCTCATTCAATGATTGTAAGCGACGCAGAGAAACCATTCATCAACCCACCTAGATGTCCATAATACCAAAAGCTATGGGAGAATTATATGCAAAGAGCCTTGGGCACAGTCTAAAAAGATATAGCAGTCGAGAAAAGAACAAATTCTGCGAGAAATGCATGAGGGCTTGTGATGGAGGCTAGAGCTCAATGCTAGCATAAGGCTGGCGCAACTGTTGGGGTGTGCGGCCCGTCACGCCTAAAGATGCCGCTCCATCACCAGCTAACACTGGCCATTAAGGTACTCGATCCTGATTATCCCATGAACTCGACCTAAAGTGTTCCCACGCCCGCGGCGTATTCTCTGTCCTCATGGCGAGTCTTGATGTTAGCCCAACAGTATTGAACGAAAGCCAGCAAGTTGCGCTAGGAACTTATACAGCTGTAACGAATCAAGAGCCCTCTGAGGCTATCCCACTGCTACAAAGATCGCAATGGAACGTCCAGGTATGATGTTTGATCCGGAAAATAAAAGTTGGAAAATTGAAAGCTGATGTACGTTTTAGATCGCTATTGCAAAATTCTTTGACGGCGAAGCTCCAGATCCAGTTGAAGAAGCCCGGGCGGCCTTAGCATCCTCCCCCCCACCGCAGCCTGCCCAACGCGAAACCCTTCTGAACGGCTCCTCGTCGTTCTCCGGATCTATCACTGCTGTTCGCAGGGAGCCTGCTCCGAGGATAGTACCACAACCTGAAAGTCAAACCGCCTACAGAACTCCTCTATTACTCTCTATCATATTCACTCCGTTTAATGTATTATACCGGGTACTCTCAGGTTCGTTGGGATTCTTTGGATACCTCTTTCCGTTCCTTCCACGCTTAGTGTCGAGATTTTCGAACAGCAGCCCTCCAGCGAGATCGAGGCAGAACACCACCGGCCGGAAACCCTTGAATCCAAGAGATACTGCAGCTAGGTTTGCGCGCGAATTTGAGGAAGAGTATGGCAGCAACTCTTTACATTTTTTCGAGAACGGCTATGCCCAGGCCTACGATCTAGCGAAGAAAGAGCTTAGATTCCTGCTCGTTGTGCTTATCTCACCAGAGCATGACGATACATCAACTTTTGTTCGAGATACCCTTCTATCTCAAGAATTTATTGATTACGTTAATGAACCTCGAAATAATATCTTGCTGTGGGCTGGGAATGTGCAGGATTCCGAGGCCTATCAAGTCTCCATTGCGCTCAATTGCAGCAAATTTCCTTTCACCGCGTTAGTTGCCCATACTCCTCAAGACTCCTCAACATCCATGTCAACGATAGCTCGAATTACTGGTCCTCTCCCATCTTCGGCTTTTGTTCCCAAATTACGAGCAGCAATTACACAGCACTCAACCGCACTAGATCGAGTGCGCGCTACGAGAACCGAGCAGCAAGCAACACGTAACTTACGCGAAGAGCAAAATAGCGCTTATGAACGATCGTTGGCGCAAGACCGTGAGCGAGCGAGACAGCGGCGAGATGCAGAAGTTGCAAAAGCGCGGGTAGAGCGGGAAGAGAAGGCGAGACTGGAGGCGGAAGACAGAGATCGACGGAATCTTGAACAGTGGAGGTCATGGAGAGCTCGGACGATTGCACCAGAGCCAGGACCCGATGTCAAAGACGTCACTCGGATCAGCATCCGAATGACATCTGGTGAACGAATAGTCCGTAAGTTCGCAGGCAGCACCGAGATTGAAGAATTGTATGCGTTTATCGAGTGTTACAATGTCCTTAAATCCGGAAACCATGTATCAGCATCGACGGAGCCCCAGGGTTATGAGCATATCTACAATTTCCGACTTGTATCGCCAATGCCGCGCGTCGTCTATGATCTAGACGCTCATGGTTCTGTCGGTAGCAGACTAGGACGCAGTGGCAATTTGATCGTGGAACCAATCAGTAACGACGATGAGGGAGTGTAAAAGGAAGTTGATGGGGCGTGCGAGGTATTCACGAGGTTAAAATCTACAAGATGGACATTTGATATGCGCTTTAGCGGGACGGCCATGCTTTGGATTTGTTAAGATTTCTCGACGTATCATATGTAAAATCATCACATTGGTAGACGGATAGTGGGCGAGCACTTTTGGCGATGACGAGTCCTCCGAAGGGATTGGGGCTGTGCAAGGAACCACAATATCTCAAAACACGGTAGACTCAAATACATTCCATTTCTCTGCACCAAGCTCTGAACAAATTCACCATCTGATACTCGATAACCACCGTAATGCGAAACAGTTACATGTGCAGGTTGGCCTTGTTTTGCCGCCGATAAGAGACCGCGCCGCGACAAATTAACCTACGCGCCAAGCTATGAAAACAAGGCTGTCGTTGAAGCTCTTCTAGCCTCTAGGCATCTGTTTCCCAAACATTATCCTCGTACTAAATAAAGGGCACAGTATGAAGCGATTTATAGGATCAATCAGCAGGCGAGGGAGTAAGTCTTGCCGTTTTGCAATTGCTTTTGGAGTCAAGAAAAGTCATACAAACATGGAAGTTTACTCATAAGCAGGCCAAGAAAGCGATAAGGTTATACCGAATAGAGATTCGCCCGAAGCCAGCGTTGCAAGAGGAGTGGTACGTATCATGGGGCTAGAGGGATCGGTCATGAACTGATTACTGGGCTTTCCAGAGGTTCTTTTGCGAATCTGGGGGTCCGAATAACTCGGTATGCTCCATTTGGATCATTGTCATACCTTTTGCGCTTCGGCTAACAGTTTCCTGGAGGGCGAAGAGGTTTTGCACCTACCGCTTATTGTCGAAGCTGCCGAGTCCAGTCCTGCGGCAGCGAAAGAGGCGGCAAATCGAATTCGCAAGTTCCTCTCAAAGGAGAATTTCCGAAGAGCCTATGTACAATATAACGCGATCATGTTGGTTAGGATATTGGCAGATAATCCAGGGAAGAGCTTCACGAAGAATCTGGATACGAAGTTTGTCGTAACCGTAAAAGAACTCCTGCGGGATGGAAGAGATACGAGCGTGCAGCAGATTTTAAGAGAGACACTGGACACTTTCGAAACACAAAAAGCGGATGACGAGACCCTTACCCCATTGCGAGTAATGTGGAGTATGGAGAAATCGAAATTGAAGAAGCAAGGAGCTCCTGTGAGTGATATTTCAGAGGTCCATAGCTTTCGGGAAGCTGATTTGTACGCCAGCCATTACCACGGGCTATGAACGCACCGCCATACAACCCAAATCAACCACAACAAGGCTATGTCCAAGAGCAGAACTATTTTGCGCGTAGCCATCGACCCTCTGGCATACCACCACCCCATGAGCTAGCTCAACGAATCGAAGAAGCCAGAACTTCTGCCAAACTGCTGCTTCAAGTTGTGCAATCGACGCCGCCTAATGAAATCGTTGGCAACGAGCTCCTTAAAGAATTCGTCGACCGATGCCAGTCAGCGTCTCGATCGGTACAAAGTTATATCCACTCCGACAACCCTCCTCCCGACGAAGACACCCTTCTAACCCTAATCGAGACTAATGACCAGCTTGCAAGCGCAATCTCGAGACATCAACGCGCTCTCCTTCAAGCAAGACGATACTTCGGCCCGACAACCACCTCTCCAACCGAGCCGCCAAACGGCCAACCGCTCGAAATGCCCGCTAGTAGCCCAGATGGGCCTTCCCCACATTCTGGTTATATTACCCCTTCGGCTCCACCACCGGGGCTTCCACCTCGGGGCCAGGCGCCGGAAGAAGAGCAGCAAAATCCGTTTGACGATCAACATACCACCGAAACGGTACGCGCGCCTCAACCACACGACTACGGCATGCCACCAAGTCTCAGACAAGAGAACCTAGATCCCGCACGGACCAATGCGCATCGTCAGAGCCATCAGGCAATGCCAAGCTTCGCGCACGGGCAAGCGTCATCTATGAATAATTTGACTATGCATCGGGGATCTGAGGCTGGGCCGGCGACGCCGGAGGAGGCGAGGAAGCCGATCCAGTATCGGTTTTGAGACGGTGGTTTGTATTGGTGGCGAAGTTTGGAAGTGCTCCTAAGAGTTTTTTGGATTCGCAGTAGGGTGTTGAGCGGCATTGAAATGGAGAGTTAGATACCCGTGTCTAAGGCGTATACAATGGCAGTATCTGATATATATTTTTATATCTCATGAATGGGTTCCTTGGTTTGGGGTGTTCAACGACCACCTGTCAGCCACAACTGTCCGATTATTCATTCAAGGAGGGTAGGTAGCTATAAGAAAGCGACGGAACTCTTCCACGAATCTAACAAGAAACATCCACCTATTACCTCCAGTTTTCCCCTCCAAACACTTTAAGTAGCAGCCATTCGTTCGGGTGCCAACTATCCCATCCTCCAAGCCACTAACCCACACTTCGTCTTGCTCAGAGACCAAGGGGCAATATCGCCAAAAAAAGGGAGTCGATATGCAGGTTTGGAAAATAAAATATGCCTCCACTCAGATTTGAACTAAGGACCTTCGCATTGTGCGAAGATACAAGTGCGACGCGCTACCCCTACGCCATAGAGGCCAATGAAATTGAAGTTTTCGTATTTAATTATTTGAACTTTTCTTCCCTCGTTCGCCCTCGTCTGATGTGGTTTCCCAGGAGAAGCCTCCGGCACCCGAACAGCCGAGCCACTACATATCACGAAATCCTCTACTCCTCTCAACCATAACGGCGAGTTCGTCTCAACAAATTGAACCATGGCCAAGCATTTCAATGCATGGAATCTATCAAGTAGAGACTTGAAAGCGTTATGATCTTCTACCACATTATATCGAGCAAGTTGTTCCACAGCTCGACCACCACCCCACCTCATACCCAAAGCAAAACATCATATCCACTGGATTTCGACTACCCATCATGCCGCACGAAGCCGGTATCGTATACACACAGAGAGAGGCCATGATGATTTCATTCTACTGGTCGTGATCTCATTCCTACCGTACTCCGTCCATCGTCCGCGACGCGTCAAACCCCGACATCTACGACGTCAGCGCTTTGCATTCTGTCGTCATCAGTTTGTTGATCGCTTACCTTTAACGACCAATGTAAACATACGAATTGCCTATTTCTGCTGTTGTGTGTGTGTGTGTACTTGATCAATAAAGTACTTTACTAAAGCCTTTATGCTTTCTCCTCGTTCATATAATCTCATTTCCAAAAGCTTCCTCATCTCTACCACAAAATCTCCCCTTTCAAAATCCATATTCATCCCCACAACGAAATCTGTCATTTCAAACCCCCTATTCGCTGCTCAAACCACCCGCCCAATAACCACGACCTCTCTCAGAATGTCCACCATGCCAACCGACCCCTCCCTCCCCGGCGAGCACTTCGAGGCCCGCCAAACCGCCAAATCCGAAGACTACACCCCCGACCCCAAGAAATCCCTGCCCCTCTCCCCCGCCCGCCAAGCTCTCGTCGACGACATCATCGCGCTTTATGGCTGCGAGCCGACGGTCAAGCGCGTGGAGCGATATACGCCCGACTGCGTGTACGACGACCAGTTCGTGTATGCAAACGACCGGTACAAGATGGCGGGGCAGTGGTTTGCGCTGCCGAAGCTATTCAACGCGAGCAAGAACGAGGGGTACCAGGTTGTGGTGAACGAGAAGGGGTTGATCCAGTTCAAGAACGCTCAGGTGCGTTTTCTTTCCTCATCACCCCCGCCCCAATTCTTCCCCCCCCCCCGCAGCAGCCTCTACTAACTCGACTCGCCAGTCCTGGACCTTCCGCATCATCCCCAAAACCGCCACCATCAACGCCATCGTCTCCCTCTCCCTCGACCCGGCCACCGAAGACACCGACTTCATCCGCGTCAAGTACCACAAAGACCAAGCCAACGACAAAGACTACAGCCACGAAGGATTAGGCTTTAGCTTCAAGAAGTGGCAGGCGGATCAGGTGATGAAGCACATGGATAGCCCGGAGGTAAAGGCGTTTGAGAAGGACAAGGGCGCCGGGAAGGAGGAGGTGAGGCGGCATGGGAGTGGGAGCGGGAATGCGCCGGTGAAGGAGTTGTAGGGTGCGGAACAACGTGGGTTGTTACTCATGCAACCACTGCCAAATACACCACTCTTAATGGCAAATATATCAATGAGTTCTATAATCACCACTATGCCAATTACATTGCCCTTTTCCCACAACTCGTTCGTTCAAGCTGTCGGGTTATGATTTCTTCTCTCCGTCTTTCATTACCTTCGTGAGTACCATCACCATCATCATCACTTCCAATCCCCCCTCCCACTTCCGCCATTACTGATGCCCACCCACTCCCCACTCCACACACTCCCTACTCCACACTCCCTTAACACATCTACTCTCTCCACCACCACTACCCACACATCTACCCACTCCATCCACTCCACTACCCACTCCATATCCACTCCCTCCACCACCCCTCTCCACTCCACCCCACTCCACCCCACTCCACTCCACTCCACTCCACTCCTCTCCTCTCCACTCCACTCCACTCCACTCCATCCACTCCATACCCACTCCACTCCATACCCACTCCACCCACCCACCTACCCACCTACCTAAACCCCCCCCCCTCCCACTTCCGCACCACCCCAATCCTACCATCCACCCTCATCCCCTCCCCTCCCCTCCCCTCCCAATCAAATCAAATCACAATCTCCACACCCACACCCACACCCACACCCATTCCCAGTCCCAACCCCAACCCCAATCTCCTACTCCTTTTAAAACCTTTGCTTTCATCATTAACCCCAGATTTTTCAAAGAACGAGGATGTAGGTTGGATTCTTTCATGAGGCTGGAAGGAAAGGGGGAAAGAAAGATTTTCTGTATGCCGGTGGATTTTTTGTAGGGAGGATGGGGGAAATTGTGGAGATCGCGAGAAGGCCAGACTCGACATTCAATTTTTCTCTCATTGAAAATTCAAAGAGATGATTTATTTTATGATTGTGCTTTCTGAATAATTCATGACTTGGGATTTTCTATCAAAAAACAATTTGTCAAAGTTTTCTATTAGCTTTTCCTCTAGATATCGCTCAATAAAGCCTCGCTGAATTTCCCGTCAATAGCGGGGGGTTAGATCTCTCTGTCTGATAATCAACTTGTAGGAGGAGACGAGTCGTAGAAGGAAACAAGTCGTAGCTGTTGTTGTCGGAGAGTAATGTTGTGAGCAAGGAAATAAGAAAGGGTTGAAGCAAGGAATTGCGAGATCTACCATGCTTCTTGAACGGCATGGACACTCCGTCTCAATCCAGTGTATCTTGGAGTTGGGCGCTCCCGGCTTTTCTGTTCAAAATCCAAAGCCCACGTTCGTCATGAGACAACTTCAAGAACTTTCTGAGAAGAGACTTATCAATCTCTTAGTACTGGCTATCAAGCGGTCAACACTCTTTCTCCTGTTCCCACAGGTCTCTTGAGGCTGGACGAGGTAGTGCGGGGGTTTGTGTTTAGCTCTAGGTTTCTATGGCATACATACTGGAGTTGCTTGGCTTCGGAGGCGTAAATTCAGCACCAGTAAGGCCAGCGGCAACGGCGTCGTCGTCGTCAGCGAGGTTTTAAACACGTATATATAGCCATAGTACAGCAAGGGGCTCACGATCTTATCAACTTAAACAAAGTCAAGATCTAGTTCCGCGCGCAAAGTTCCTCCTTCTGCCTCTACGATTTCCAGATACTCTTCATCGAGATTTTCTAGGGCATCACACGTTCCTGCGGTGGTATAGAGAATCTTGAACACTCGTCTGTCCCTTTTCTTTCTGCTGAGTGTCTGAATCATGCTCGCTTGCAATAGCCCGAGGATGGCGTTAACTTGGCTTTCTACCTCCATGTCGTCTAATTGCTCGATGCCGTCGATGAATATCAGCATCATGCTTGGTGCTAGTAGGAGGAGCTGTCCGAGAATATCCAAGGCTTTGTCAAATGAATCTAAAGAACCGTTGAGTTTGGCGAACCGGGACTTGCCCAAATCATATCTGGTTGTTACTTGTGCTGGGAAAAGATCGATTGTCTGGCGGATGAGCGAATAGACAAGGTCGATGACCGCAAGTGCCGCTGGGCTGGTATCATCGTCATCTTCACCCTCATCGTAGTTTGAGATGTCGCAGAAAAAGCAGAGAACGGGACATTTGAGGGTTAGAGCGATGGAGATGACCTTCCCTGTAATTTCTGATGTTGAAGATGGGTAGGTGTCTTCGAAAGGTCCTTGGACCCAAAGACTTTGGGAGGTGTCAGCTTGGCTCCAGTCTTGGATGCTCTCAAGCATGGATGAGTCGATGAACGAGATATCTGCGCTCAGGGTCTCTAGCGTGTCAAGTATTACGGATGTATGGTCCTCAAGGTTCCGGGACCACGTTTGAAGACTGTTCTTCTTGTAGATTGTCTCTGATCCTGCAATTTGGAGATGCTTAATATGCGATTTCATGACTGAGATGGGGAAGACGTACTAGGACTCCTGGTGCGTTCTCGGCTGCGAGGATTTTCTTTCCTTTTAATAGCAAGGTTTCTTGCCAAAAACGGATTTTCTATCATCAAATTAGTTGATGTTATCCATGGTAGATATGATTAACGTCACCCTGCGGTTGAACGTCTGGAAGACAAAGTTCTGGGTTGAACCGCCAAGCTTCAGTGCTACTGCGTAGCATCTGAAGCATGCTTTGACCTATGTTTTGCCAGTCATCATTCTTCTGCTCCTCTTCTCGTAGCGAAGCACAGATCCTCGCATTCTGTTTGGCCATCTGGTCGACTACTAGCCTCAAATCTCGGAGCTCTGCCCGAGACTTCAGATTACCTTTCTTTTGTAACCATTCCGAGAGGCTTTTGATCTTGACGATTTGTTCCTCAAACTTATCGTAGAAACTCTCATTGAACGAGTTAAGTACTTTCTTCAGGGAATTAGACTGATACCATGCCATTGCTGACTTGAGAAAGTGAAAGATGTGTGAATAGAGGGTACCAATCGCTTGACGCATGTCTTCAACGTTCATGAGCTTGACATTGTCCACACAAAGATCGATTTCGGAGCTGATATCATCCAGTGCTGTACCGAGACCCTCCGATATTCTTTGATGGTTGGCGGATGCCTAGGAAACAATGAGTGCTGTCAATGTAGAGTAACCGCTCTTGAAATGTGGTGAAAGGACGACATGGAATACCCACCTCGAGTAACGAAGTCAAAGCGCCGCAAAATATCGATAAGTACTGGTTTTGACTTGGAAGCATCTGTAACATGTTCGAGTGACCTTGTAGCGAATTGCAGAAAGAGCGAAACAGCTTCTGCGGCTTCCCGCCTATGAATCGGTTCTTCTCCTTCCATTTCTGTTCGACACTGCGAACAGCGGCGATGACGTCTCCGATACCTGGCGGTTGTTCGCTTTGCCCTTCAACTTGCCATCTTACAGAAGTTGCTCCATCGGTTTTCTTCCTCCAGAACTTCCTGTTGCGCTTCGCAGTCTCTTCCTCACTCTCGGTCTCTAGGAAGTGTGAAAATGATTTCCATTGCTGCTCTAATATCTTGGCCTGATTGTCTAAATCGTCATTATCTGGATTCCTACGGAACAATCAGGGGGCTCTTCGCTGGAAGACACGTCGCAGGAGGTTCTAGATCTACCTACGCGCTTATATCGTCTTCGTCTTCATACCATCGGCGCCACGGTCGATTGAAACGCTTCTCCTCGCGCTCCGTGGCCTGTTCTAGATGAAGGGCAAGTGAGTTGTTAGGCTCATTCTCTGCAACGTCCTGGCTGAATCTTCGAATCAATTGCCTGGTTCCTTGTTGTATTTCTTCTTCCTCCTCCTTCGTCGCGATGCTCAAAGATGCCATTAGGAGTGCAGAGGAAGTCCAACGGTTACTTCAATCAGGCTTTCCTTTCAGCAACACGTAAAACAACAAAAGCATTAATATACTTTGCAGAATTCTAAAGGTTTGCTGGTTGAGTCTAGTTGGTCAGGCTGCCCTGCCCGCCTTCGCTTCGGCTTTTGCTCGCAGCCTTGCTCACAACCACAACCTACCTAAGTCGATCTTTTTCAGCCGCACAAAACTGATGGCGTTGTCTATTCCTGTTGACAGTTCTAAAAACGTCGACCGCCATCGCATCTAATTAAGTGGTAGAAGTCTATTTTTGCCAGCTGCTGGCCACATTCGCCAAATTGATCGGTTAAATCGAAGAAACCAGCAGTTGGCTTCAGCTGGATTATGGATGGGAGACCAGCAACGTCTCCAGCCGAGTCACCTAGTATGACAGCTTCAGTACCTGAACAAGCTGACCAGATCTCGCTCAGCGAAATTTCCGGTCATGGACAAAATCATGGAGCATACTTGTCGCCTAGTGACAATTCCAAAACCAAAGTTGTCTACAAGGTCGAATATAAAGATGAGAATGGCCGACTACTTGAAACAAAGATGGCCAGTCACCCCCTCTAAGCCCCATCACTGCCAGGTGATCATACTGTGCTAGAGATCTTCAGTGTCCTCACGATCTCTGGCGCGCAAGATATCTCAGATGATAAATTATCTGTAGGAGAAGATGCATCCAATTTCAAGACTAGTACAGCAGGCGCACTCTACGAGAGTATGCCATCACAGATGGGCCCGAAAACTATAACAATATACTCGGAAAAACTAGCCAATGCTTTACGGGCTGTGGTACAATACTATCCTAGTGTATCCCTCATTGATCGATCCATCGGCATTACCGAACCGTATATGGTCCTTTACCATCATTTCGCGGAGCTGGAGGCCTATCGGGACTCTCATCCCTCCCAACACTCTGAGGTCTACCGACAGGAAAGTACGATCTATTACTCGGGGTTCTTGGCCTTGAGAAACCCGAGGTTGCAGAAGAGAAAGAGAGGTACCAAAGAAGTTCGCCAGTTTGCACCTTCAATCTCTTATGGCTACTCTTCAAGCCGGGAGAAGCTTGCTATCGCAGATCTGAAACAGGCGAAATATCTGCGTCCATCGTAAGAGCTATTGAAGGGGGCTCGCTTGCAGGGCGACCCGCACCCTATAGGATATATACGTGGCAGCTCAACTTCCATGGTTATCGGGTCGGCCGAGAGGTAATCAAAACTGTAATTGCGCCATTTGGCGGCGAAAAAGAGATTCGATTTTTAGATTGTTTTCCTCGCAGATTTTACAAGGATTCTCCTGAGAATGTAATGAATAATTCAACTTTACGCCAGAGGCTCATTGCAAGAGGACAGAAATTCTGGAAAATGACTAGAGATCGACCTTATGTGGAATATAGTGGGATCAGTCTAGTCTACCCGTTCGAAGTAGTAAGTACTTCTGATAGGATCCAAAGACGTTGTTCGAAATCTCAGAAGTCCACAAACTATGTTGATATTGAAGTTTACGTCTTCTTCGAATGCTAATTTTGTCATAAGGTCGAGAGTCGGGTCATGGTTGACCCGAAAACTTTCTTCAGTTCTCCTAACTATTTGAGCGATAACGATATGGATAGACCAAAGATAGATATCCTTAAACCTCATCTACTTGGCCTTGAACCACCCCGTCTTCGAGCCAGGTACTACTATCCAGAAACACCCGAAGAACGAGAAATGGCAAAGATGACCTTAGATGGAGACATAATGATATTCACCGGATGTCAATGCGATGCCTGCGGTAAGGCTCGTCCTGAGACCGTGTTGTCTGGGTATGGGGATTTCGCTGCCTATGCTCATTTGATAGCCCCCAAGGATGACCCTCCTAATGAGGAGGAGTTTTTCTTCTTGTGTAGCTACAAGATCGTTGCGTTTGTTCTTAAAGAACGAAAATGGAGTATGTGTAGTTCTCTAGCCTTTCCTCTTCCTTAATCTTGCTTAAGATCCGAAGCTCACCTCCTACACAGAATTACTGAACGTTGAGCATGTTCAAGAAGTTGTTAGTCGATCGAATGCTTTTGACCATTTAGTATTGGAGCCAGAACTCAAAGGAGTTGTGGAGGGCTTGTCTAGATCATATGCTCGGCGGAAGCAATTGGGGCAAAAGTCGATCGCTACAGATTTTATCGAAGGAAAAGGGGAGGGCCAAGTCTTCTTATTACATGGGCCACCGTCAGTGACGTTCTTATACAGACTGGAGCGTGATACTAACCCATAATCAGTGGCGTTGGAAAAACTGCTACCGCAGAAGCGATAGCTGATTTTACGCAGCGGCCGCTTTTGGCGCTAACTTGTGGTGATCTTGGGACCCACTCCGCTGGAGTTGAGGAGAAACTTGGGCAATATCTCGATTGGGGAGAGCTATGGGGTGCAGTGGTCCTCCTTGATGAAGCAGATATTTACCTTGAAAAGCGGAACCTGACAGATGTTCACCGTAACAGCCTGGTCTCAGGTAGGTGTTGGAATGAAGTCGAAACCTAGACAAAGCGCTCAATCTACGTCTAGTCTTCCTAAGAGCGCTAGAATACTATAAAGGCCTCCTTTTTCTTACTACGAATCGAGTGAGTTGTCGATATTGTTACCCCCACAAATGCATCGCCGTTCAATTAATCTCTATTGAAGGTCAATACATTTGATGAGGCATTTACCTCTAGGATTCACGTTGCTCTACACTACAAGAAACTCCGGGATGTAGAGCGCAAGAAAATCTGGATCAACAGTTTTGAGCGACTGGAATCTAACAGAGTCAAAGTCGCGAAAACGGCCCGGAAGTATGCATGCGAGAGTAAAGAGGTCCTGGACCTAAAGTGGAATGGACGTGAGATTCGGAACGGTAAGCTTTCAGCCTTAAACCGTAATTCAGATAATTGAACCGTCTTTGATTACTTTTGTGTCTAGCTTTTCAGACGGCGATCTCGCTTGCGGAGGTTGACGCCGAAGAAGATGGCGAGGAGCTAGTTACAGTCAGGAAGGAGCATTTTGAGAAGGTTGTCCATCTCTCTGCACACTTCCAGCGTTACCTCGTAACCATGCACAAAGGCATGTCCGAATCGGAAATGGCGAAAAGGCGGGGCTTACGGAACGATGCATTCGACGATATGCCAAAGAAGGGGAAAACTAAACAACAGCTTTTTCGAAATAGGTTTGTAGAGAGCGAGGAGGAAGAAGAAGATGAGGAAGGAGAGGAAGAAGACGAGGAAGAAGACAAAAACCCGCGAAGAGAGGGCGACAGAAATTACAAACCGGCAACCGTCAGGAGCAAGGACGTAGAGGAAAACTCCGAAGAGGACTTGCGAAAAAAGAGCAAGAAGGGTAAGAAGGCTGTTCGTTACGCAGCAGATGAGGAGGAGCCGCCCAGGAAACCCACCAAAGGCAAGAAAAGCGCGCGGCCCGAGGACGAAGAATCTGATGAGAAACCAACCGCCAAGCCCAGCAAGAGCAAAAACCCTGTGGACTCCGAAGACGAGGAGGACAAGCGACCCAAAGCCAAGAAGCCACCAAAGAAGCCTACCAGAGCAGCGAGCGACGACGACAGTGAGGAGGGGGTTTAGTCTCCCCCCACACCTGCCAGTGGGCTCGCGAGGACCTGCCAGGGCTATTAGATTTTTATCGGCACTTTAGATGATACCGGCGGTTTTCGATGCACTCGCTTTTTTGTAACCTCAAGGTAGAAGTGGTTCTTTGGGTTATAAAAAAATGCGATATAGATTATGTGGTCATAGAATAACAACTGGGGGGTTAGGGTATCGAGAGATGAAATTGGTGATAGAGGGATAAGGTTGTAGTTTGAATCAATGGCGGACAGTTGGGACGATGGCATCGTTTTTGAGTGTTTGGTACCGGTATTTGGACTGTCCTTTCTGTGAAACCCGGTCAGGAGAGGTAGGGGCGTTTACTGCTGTGTGAGATGAGTGCGGTGATAGTGATGACTCTCCTTGGGATGGCACACAATGATCATACACGGGCTTGGACCGTTGGGCCTTGCGCCAGTCCATGCTGGAGACATATCCCTCTCCAAGATCCCAATTCGAGCGTGAAGCATGCGTACGGTACAGCATTGGAATTACCCCAGCATATGGTCACCTCCAACCCATATTCAACGCCAACACACCCCCCTATGTTCTACAATTCCCACCCCCCCCCCAGTTCCCCTCCTATCCCCCATCCCCAGTCCCACTAACAACCAAAATTACCTGCCCAAACTGCCTCCTTAAATCCTCCTTTTCCACATCATGGCTATCCTCCACCTCGCCCCACTTCCCCGTCTGCCACCGCACTTCGAGGCTGCATGCTTCGGCTGCTTGCTCGATGCCGAATCTTTGCTGGGTATCATTGTCTCTTTGTATCCGGTCAACGTCCCGCAGATGCTCAAACTCCTCGCTCCACTCTACGACTAACCGCGCCCCTACACAGAGGCTTTTCCCAGCCAGTACCGCGCGTTCCAGACCCGCTAGATCCCATGCCGGCAGCCCTGCTACCCATCCCCTGATGACAGCGCGCGTGGCCTCGGGTTGTTCTACTGGTCGGATGCTCTGCGGATCCAGCGTCGGTTTCAGTTCTATTCCGGGCCAGACCTTTTGCGTCAAATCCGCGATAATCGGTTTTGCGACCCGGATTTGGAGGTCTCGAAGGGATGACGGGGGTGCAGCGTCCTCAGAAAAAATTGGAGGGGGAGGCGCCCAGCATAGCAGAGTATCAGTATCCAGATACCGCATGAGCGTATTTACGATCTCGTCCCTTATCATTGTCGAGCTCGGCGCAGCGTCACCGCTGTCTTGCAGCTGTATATCGTGGGCGCGTGAAGCGATGGAGGTGAGAGGGATGAGATGGGAACGCAGGGCTTGCTGAGCAGAGACGAGGAGGTCCCATTCTAGGGCTATGGCGGAGGCGAGGTGGGGTTTTGAGGGGGGGAGGGGGAGGGGGGCTTTGGTGGAAGGGTTGCGGACGGGGCGGGTGTCGAGGTGGATTGTATGGTGGCCTTCTAATTGAATTGATTAGATGTTTCTGGTAGAGAATTGCTGGAACGAGAGCTGTATAGACATTTGCGGGATGGGGGCGTACCATCCGTAGTCTTAACAGTCACATCCTTCCAAAACCGCTTTTTCATTGCACTACCAGGCTTCATGTGGCTGGTACGGAGGTCTTGCCCTCGTTTCAGAAGCTCGGCTTGCCGCCGTCGTCGGTCCGCACGCTCGCCATACTGTGATGCAGCTGGGATGGGTGCGCTGGGGGGCGGTCCTGCGGCGGTGATTGGAAGAGGAATAGCGTACTGTAGGGGTGTGGTGTGGAGGCATTGGATCGATGGGGGGATTCGCTTGGATTTGCAGAAGAGTGGGGAGGATGAGAAGGATTGTATGCGTTTCATTTTGTGGAGGTTCATGGGGAGTACCGATATCTCCAGACGAGGTCTAAGCTTGGGGTGTCGACTTACTGAAGTGGGTGTCGGATTAGCCGTACTCAGGGGTATGTATGTATGTATGTAGATCTATGTAAAGGCCTACTACACCTCATATCTCACTCACCTTCTTGCTCTCCACCTCTCAGTTCTCATTTGCCATGTTTATCTGTCATTTTGCTTTACACGGCTCTCAGTTTCCAACTCTCACTTTTCAATTCACGTTTACCCCTTCCCAATTGCCTGTTCTCATTTCCCAATTCTCATTTCCCAATTCTTACTTGCTAATTCTCACTTTCTGAGTCAAAACACGCTATCACAGTGAAAGTTTGCTTCATGCACCGGCGTTTATTTTGATCCTTTTCTTTTATCGAGCATTCTAAGGTACGCGACTTGAAAGCTGAATCAACACATCGCGTTGACCCAGAACTTCTCTATCGTAAATTATTCAGATTCCACCCGAAACCTCCTCAACAACTTCTCTTCGACTTTCTACGTGCCCAACCCCTTGTTCTTCTATCTACATGCCCAATTCCTTGTTCTCACAGCCACCTATTCTGTGTGCTTACTTCAGTGGAAATGTCATTTCGGACCGGAAGGCGCTGAAACGAAAGGCCAAACACATGGAAGACGAGCAACAATCGAGCTCGATAAGGACCACGATCGATCCGGAAGGTGACTTGGTCTTGGTCGTTGAAGAACAGGAGCTTTTGGTGTCTCGCAATGTTCTATGCCTCAGCTCAGTTGTTTTTCGTGCTATGCTTGGAAAGGGGTCCGACTTCCTTGAGTTGAAAGATCAAGTCATGTCTACTGATGATCACCAACTTATTCATCTGAAAGATGATAATTACAAGGCCGTCAAAATCGTTGCATGTGCCATTCACATGCAATATGATATGGTTCCGATGGAAGTGTCATTCGAAGAACTCGGTACCATCGCTACATTGTGTGACAAGTACGACCTTCGGAAGGGCTTGGTCTTTGGCCTCAGAAATGGTCAGAGCCATATGTCGGCTCGGCTTCGATGCCGGGTTACGAACGGTGGTTATTTATCGCCTTGGTCTTTCGTAATACCGCCGCCTTCTCCAGAGTTTCCACACACCTTGTGCTAACCACAAAAATATCTGAAAACGGAGATCTTGAATTTCCAGGCTCTGCTCATGCCGATGAGGGTATCCCTACTGGGGTTCTGGGTATGTAAACATTCACAACACCTGAAACTTTGCACTGATTCCATGACAGAGGAAATAAAGACCTCTCGAGCAACGATTAACAACGAATTACTCTGTCTTTGTCGGCAATTTCTCGACGTGTTAATTAATTTTCCGGATGATCCGGTCTGCCGTCTTTCTCGCGGGCGAAAGCAATGCGACGCCACAAACCTAGGTTGCTTAATGCAAACCATCGCGGAGTTATCTAGGCCCCAAGCTGAAGATTGTCTCTACCGTGGAACAGTAACAGATTTGCTTTCGAACATACAGTCTATTCCCTGGTACGGAGCTAGAGTAACCTACAACAGACCCTCCCATGCAGGCTGTGGAGTCAGTCAAAAGATGTCGGATAGGGTGGCTGAGCTAATGACATCTGTAAGGTGTCTTTCGCTACCATCGTGAAAGCCTTTGACTTGAACAGCCTTTGACGAGGAATCAACATTAGCAATGATGTTGTGATACCACCTTCCACTACCAAGTCACCTAGCAGGACATCAGACCTGCCATCCCCAGTTCTGGACCGAAGATGGACAACAGGCTATCCTTTTCTCTGTGTGTTTATTAGTGGTGCTGCTTCCAGGGCTGCAATGATGTTGTCCAATGAAAGAGTCGTCGGGTGTAATCAGAGACTATCCCCAATTATGCCAGTTTCCAATTTTACCATTTCCCCAATCCCGCTCCACTTCTTCATGTATCTTCTCCATCCAGAAACTCTCACCGAACGAATAGCTGTTGTCGATCTGTAGATACTATCCGGCACAACCCTAGCTGCAAGATTAGGGCAGCTGAATCCAGTGTTTTTGATTCCGGAGGCCCGAGAGTGTCATACTAAGCATACCATCACAAATGCAACCGTTCGCAAAAAGCAGGATATCGTGGTGCCAGCGCGAGAGGTTCTTATCGGGCCATACACCCATATAACACCTTTTCTTTCATGCACTATATGATCGAGTGCCCTGATCCTTCATATCTCCTTTGCTTTTGATCCGCGTAGTGTTCTGCCCATTACATCCGATCCGATCCGAATACCCAACCTCCCGAGGCTCCTACCCCTGAGTCCACCTCCTCACCCCCTTATCCTAACCTACTTCCCCCAAACCACCACCTAACCATTCCAAATCCATCCAGTCATTTCCGCTTCCTGTATCCAATACCGCCTAACAACAACCTGCTTAATCCTTGCTAGTAATTTGATTGGAAAGGAAGACTTCAAAGAATTTCGCAGATGTTAAGGAGGATTTTCATTTATCTTCGGTTTTGTCTAATGGAACATGTTGAGGGTTTCGTGATTCATCTTGTTATGCGATTCGATTAACAGGCGAGATTGAATTACGCATAAGCGAAAACCCCGAACTCACTTACCACCCCGGTCCTTCTACAACAACAACAACAACAACAACAACAACAACCACCCCCTACCTGGTCACCTTCTCAAATTCCCAACTCCGCCTGAGCTTCCACACTCAAATAGGCAGCCTCCCGGAAACCACGCAAGATCCCAACATTTCCAACCTCCTTGATTCCCTCAAAAACCCTCAAGAAGCTCGACAATGCTTGCGAAACGAACGGAAGGAAATTTAATGAATTATTGATGATACTTGTTGCGGATAAGGGGAGAGGAAGAAATGAGTATGACTGGATTCTGGTCGATGGAATGAGATGAGACTGGTGTTGGAATGGATGGGTGGGGGGGAAGTTTTCTCTGTTTGGTTAGGCGCTATGCGACGAAAAGAAAGGAAACGTAAATACCCACCAAGCTCCAAGCTAGCAGATCAGTATGTAACAATCAAAGGCTTCTTTCCTCCTTCCGAAGGATAAGTTGAGAATTTGTGTGACCGAGGTGTCGATATAGTCTTCTGATCTTGGTAAGTTTGAGAGCATGGGGGTATGATATAACGAGGTGGAGCATAGGCGCTACGGGTACATTTAAGGGAATTTGCAGTTATATGAAGGAGCTCGTGCGAGCTTGATGAGGATAGCTTATCATGTTCTTGGAGGTTCTGGCGTAGTGACAGCTCCCTTCCATCTACGACTCCAACACCGAAGGGACACACAACAACCAATCCCACACACCCTTCCCCCCCTAAAATATTTCCTCAACCCCCTCCCACGTCCCCTCCCCCTTCCCAACAGCATCTCTCCTCTCCCAATACGTCCCCCCACTCCACCAATATTCCTCCCCCGTAACCGCACAAACCCTCTTCTCAAACCACCTCGGCACAAACTCCTCCCCCCTCGCCTCCCTCTCCCTCCTCCTCAGCCGCTGCTGCTCCTCAACGCGGTTTTTCTCCGTAGCAGCAAGCTCATACTTGCCTTCCTCCATGGCGACCTGGTCAGGGCGGAAGCGCGTGTCGGTGGGCGGGAGGTAGGGGTGCAGAGCGGCGGGGAGGGATTGGAAGGTTACGACGAAGGGGGTTAGGTTGAAGGGGATGCCTGAGGGACGGGGGTGGGCTTGCCAGACGAGGAAGGCTTGGGTGGGTTCGGTGGTGGGTTTTGAGGTGAGGGATGTGGAGGCGAGGGCGGCGTCTTCGAAGCCGGGGGTGAGGCGCGCGTAGATCTTGTCGTTCCAGCGGCCGCCGATGCTCCATCTTGTCTTGCCGTCTGCGGTGGCGATTTTGCCGCTGACAATATAGGCGGATGAGGCTTTCCAGCCGCGGGGCTTGAAGTCGAGCGTGCAGGTTTCGCAGGTGGTATGATTTGTGATGAGCATGGGGCCGTAGTTGTCGACGGTGGGGTTGCCGGTGATGATGCCGATAACGGAGGAGGTTACTTTTTTCCAGGTGTAGAGTTCCTCGCCGCCAGAAGAGGGCCGGAGCTTGAGGAACCAGGTCCCGAGGGGGTTAATGTCGAAGGATTTGCCGTAAAATTTGGACTTTACAGCGGATTCACCATAGTAATCCCATTTGGCCGACTCGGCCCAGGCTGCGCCGATCGGCGGATGATGACTGACTTGCTCGATGAAGAAGCGATAGCCTTTATCTGGTCGGACGTATTCGTAGGTTTCACCTAAAAGGGGATTAAACGGCTTGGCAACGCGGCCGATGGTTGAGGCATACTCGCTGGCCGCGAATGCTGCCACATAAACCATACGTTCGGTAGAGTCAGATCGATCTGCTGCCGTGTCAAGTAGATCGGTGTATTCCATGTCTTCGGTTACACGTTGTAGCAGTGATGTCGGCTCGTTGAATGATACTGGCAAAGTCATCTTCGTCATGTCTTTGCCGATCATCGATTTGAGAATGCCCTATATAGATTGTTAGATTCTGATCCAACATGAGATATGGAAAACATACCCAAAGTGAAACCTTTGGCCTATCATCGGCCTCCATCTTGAGCCTGGTACGCACTGGATCCTCATAACCTTTGAACGAAGGCGAAATCTCGTACTTCTTTAGTTGACGGATATCTTCCGAAGAATTGTGGCCTTCTTCTATTGACAGTTCTGTAGTACTTGATATAGAAACCGGCAGCTCGGCGACGACCTCAACCTCTCCTGCACCTACAGCATCGAAGAACTCCTCATCTTCATCGGAATCAGAGTCCGCAAGGTTCGTTAGATCAGCAATAGTAGATCTTCGTCTCCCGCTCTCTCGGACGCCTATGGACTTGCGCCGATTGATGGGTTGTTGTAGCTCTGGGCTGTCAACAATATCGGACACCGGGGCCTCACTTTGAAATGTAGCCCTGCTCTGTGAGAGGCTTTGAGGTGCGGATGTCTCCTCGAGGACCTCCCGAAGAGCTCTCTTTGTGCGTTTTCGTTTATCTTCCGACACGCCGATTCGACCTTCAAGCTCTTCTTGCTCCTTAGCAACTTTAACCATACTATCTTCCCATAAGCGTCTCACGTCAGCTTCGCGATCGAGTCTGTATTGCCAATATGCATCACGATCTCGGGAGATTTTGAGAAGGTCTCCTACGAGCCCTTGTAGACTGCGGACTGCAGAATTATATGATGCTATTGCCTGCACTACTGTGGGATTTGATATAGGCATATCTGGATGCTTGGAGCTTTCTGCCTCCAGCGCCGCAGAAACTTGACCAAGCAAGTTCAGCTGCAGGTTCGCGGAGTGAGCAGTTATGTTGAAAGCATCTTTGCCAGCTGGTTTAATTTCATGACTGCTAGTATCATCACCGTACTCTTCATCGTCGTCAACGTCAGCTGCAATCACGGGTGTCTTTGTGCCAGTTGTAGGGTTTATAGATTCATTCGCAGTGAAGCCCAGATCGTATGGAGCATACAATGAGTCTTCATCATCGTCAACGGTACTGCCAGGCCCATAAGTGGAACCTTGAAACGATACTCGAGATGAGGCACTCGTTAAAGGGACACCGACTGCGGTTGCAGGATGTAGACTTTTGCCATCAAATTTAGAATTGTCCACGGACCCAGCATCCTGAGCTCCACCAATACTGAGTCTCTTGCTTCCTTCTTTGGCATGCCGCAAATTTTCTGCATTCCGCCTTTTCTGCTTCTCCTCCTCCTTTGCTTCGTCCTTGGTCCATTGGATGGCATTAGTCAAAGCCCAGAACCACCTCTTAGCTTCGACTACATGATTTGCCTTGAGATGGTATTTGACCGACGATTTTCCCTGGATCTCAAATTTTGTTTTATCTTGTGGATCCATGTAGAGCTTGGCAATTCGCATATTGATGGCTCCACGACACGCCGATCCAGCATCCTCTGCAAACTTTCAGTCACTATTAATCAAAGAAGATTAACGCATCGGCCATACCTTGATGCTTATAATAGCTTAGAACCCCATCTTCCAACACGAACCACCGTAACTTATATCCGGTGGTATAGTTTGTCCACTTCTTCAGGTAGCCCTTCATTTCTCGACCCTCCTTACCCCCAAGTGAGCTGTCCAACGCGTGTGATGGTTTTCCTAAGATAGCTTTCTCTTGAACGCCTCTTTGAGCAGCAGCCGCAGCAGGCGATTTCTTGAGAATGGCACGGGTTCTCTCATCTTTAGTGACATCCTGTGGAAGCCTGCCCTTCCGGTCACGACGAAACGGATCTGCTCCATGCAGCAGCAAGATCTGGATGAGTCTTAAGTCTTTGTTACGCGCGGCTTCGTGAAGTAGAGTGCCACCGCTTTGTACAGTAATTGCATCTCTGGCAAGCTCTTCACTGTTTACATCGAGCACAGTTTCTACGTGCGGGTCCTCGAGTAATTTCTCAATTTCGTCGTAGTTTCCCTTGCTAACTAACTCTTGCATATCCCTGATTTTAGTATCTACGAAAATTGATCGAGACAACTGCAGTTGCTGGAATATGTCTGGGGTTCGCGCTAAGTCTAAAGGAGAGCGCCCTTGGTAGTTCAATAGAGAGTCAATGGTCTCTGGCTGCTCTAGCAATAGCCGGACAGTAGTCGGCCGCCCAAGCATGGATGCAAGATGCAGAGGAGTATTGCCCTCGCGATCACGAGCGTTGACGTCGATCGTAGCCCCTGGTGTTGACTTTGCAATAGAAAGTATTTGCTCTACCACTGAAGTATCTGCACACTGTATGGCCAAGTGTAATATCGTAGTACCTTCCAGTTTGCCAGAGATGCCCGTAGGTGTTGTACTGCTATCACCCGCATGCTCAGTGATAGGAGGCATTTCGGAAGTATCTTTGACAGCTTTGGCGATGGCGGAACTGTCCCCACCTCGGAGTACTTCGAACAGCTTGAACATCCGCACAGATTCCTGAATGGTAGGAACATCTTGTGCTTTTGACGCTTTTGGGTCCACTGCCGCATTGCTCAAGCTCGAGCTCGAGGGAACTGGACCAATACTGTCTTGCACCAAATTTCCTGATACCGCCTTCTTGTGACGAGATGATCGCCATTTGCCAAAACTATAGTCGGAAGGCCCGTCGGTTATTACAGGAGCTCCAGTGTCTAGCAATTCGTCCTCCATTTCCTCTTCCTTGCTATTTTTAATTTTTGACTTGACACGCTGTAATATTGATAGCACCAGTGCTAGTAGGGAGCGCTTGTGTCTGCCCTACTTTGCGCTCGTCAAGCCTTCAGTTCCGAGAGGGAACTAAGTGGGGGTTAATGTTCATTGAAGACTATGATGTAAGTGTTTGACTTTCCAAGCCTCTTTCTGACATATTTCCTTCTGCGTCACATCGTTCTCTAACTGACCGTGTAGATAATATCCATAAGCAGCAGCCTACTACAGACTGGTGCAGTTGTAGCACCTGCCGTGTTGAATCAATAAAGTCAATGGTTGGTTCGTTTAGATTTACACCCGCGCGTCTTCTTATCGCGCCGTTGCCGCCTCTGACGAAGCCCTAATCATGACATCAAAACACCTACAAGTCATTGTGGTCCGTACCAGCCACTGCATGCGGCCTTCCAATTGACTAAGATACTCCCAGGTCGGTGGCTCACTAGGTGGCCTCTTCACAGGCATAGTTCTAAAACGCCTCGGTCACAACGTCCGCATCCTCGAATCTAACCCTACCTCTGTCCTCGACTCCCGAGGCGCGGGTATAGTCGCAGGCGGCGACTTGCAAGCTTTTCTCCGCAAGCATGACCATTCACAGCACTCTGTTGCCGTTACGAGCAGGCTTCGGCATTACTTGAATCGTGAGGGACATGAAATCCATAGGGAAGATACAGTGCAGCAGACGACGAGCTGGGAATTGATATACCATGTCTTATGCGCAAACTTCGATCAGTCGATAGGTAAGTTCTATAAGACCCCGGAGCCACAGCAGGGCGAGGGCATAGCGGAATATGATTTTGGGAATATGGTGAAAGGCATTAAAGATTTGGGAGACAGAGTGGAGGTAGAGTATGAGAATCGGGGAGGTAAAAAGGAGACAGGAAAAGCAGATCTAGTAGTCGGAGCAGACGGCCCAAGCTCCACTATGCGTAAAATCCTACTTCCAAATGTCAAAAGGGAATACGTCGGCTACGTAGCCTGGCGAGGCGTAGTCCCTGAGAAAGGTCTCTCCCCCGCCGCCCAGGAAGCTTTTATAGAGAAATTCACATTCTTTCACTCCAATGGAATACAAATACTAGCGTACGTGGTCCCCGGCAGGAATGGGTCGCTCGAGGCTGGCGAGCGTATGGTAAACTGGGTATGGTACTGCAACTACGCTCCCGACTCAGACGAGTACCGAGATCTTATGACAGATCGCAATGGGCACACGCATCACTTCACGCTGCCCGTGGGATTGATGAAGCCTGAAATCTTGCAAGCGCAGCATAGACTCGCAGAAGAAACCCTGCCACCCCAATTCGCGGAGATCGTATGCCGTGAAGAAAAACCATTCGTCCAAGCAATCACAGACGTCATATCCCCTCGAAATTCATTCTTCGACGGCAAAGTGCTCTTGATTGGGGACGCTGTGGCGGGTTTCCGCCCGCACACGGCGGCTAGCACTAGCCAGGCGGCGTTTGATGCGCTGAAGCTGGAAGAGTTGATGCGAGGGGAGATCGACAGAGATAGGTGGGAGAGGGAGACGACGGAGTACGCGACGTCTATGCAGAGGAGAGGGGTTCAGTTAGGGGAGAGGAGCCAGTTTGGGCGGCATGCGTTGGCGTAGGTGAAAGGTGATGTGCGGCTATGATGCGGAGTGTATATATGGTTCCACAATTAGTGCTGATGTAGCCTCGGGTAGGTGTTGATACGTACTCGGTTTCTTTGTCCATAATTCCATAACTTTCAGCCATGTCACCAAACGTTGAAGAGACAGTTTTCCCTTACCCGCCTTATCCGAGTGATTCAAGTCGATGCTCCACCTCTCCATTCTTTTCCACTTCCCCGTGCTTTCTCATCCCAGAGACCACTATCGCAAAACAAACTTTCTATATGCTTACCATCCCTCCTCCTCCAAACGCATTCCTTCCACACAGCCTTCCTACTTCAAACCCCTCCATCTCATCAAACAGCCATCATTAAGGATAGCTTCAACAACCTTCTTCTTCTACTATTCACTACATGGCAACTAATTTCATGTTCCAACTAGGCTATCTTTCCACCCTTCCGCTCGCTCAGGCAAGGAACACTTACCCAACAGCCGTTCCTGCAATCAGTGAGAATGTTAAAAGACTCTTTAATGGATCGAAGAAAGACTGGCGTGGGGATTGCGCCAAATCAGTTTCTACGACGCCGGTCGGGAGGCTTGGGAGGGGGTTTGCGAAGGATGGTAATTTGGATTGGTCAAGTTTTGCGTTCTAGCTGAGGCTTTTACGCTTTTAATTGATGATTTCGATAATTGAATAGTTTGCGATAGTATTATTGAGACACATGCTTTATCTTTTAAATGATCCGACTTGTCCATGTCGACGAGGTCTTAACTGATTGCTAACTCACGCGAATGATTTGTTATTGATCTTGTGCATTCTTTACTTGATGATTTCGACACTATATCAAAATCTCTCCCTTCTAAAACTTCTTGATCCTATGTAGCGTTCTTCCTACATGAAGACCATGCTTAAAGATAATTTAGGAGACTCTCGTCCACAGGTAGAAATTCTCTGGTCTCACTATTTTTCCAAAGCGAAGGTATTACAACTTGTAGGTCTATTGATCTCTATCCTGCAAATCTTGCACTTGGCTATTCTGGTTAATCTATCGTGTCTTCGACCGACTACTCACTTTTTTGCGGTCTGTTTCTATTAGCCCTTTTAAATAGCCTGAAACCTCTTCTGTTCTTCTTACCTCTACAGCATTGATTCTATATAGAAAACACGATTCAAGGCCGCCTAATAGAGCCTGTCTTCACATACTACTTCCTGGGCCTTTCAAATGAGGAGAGGAATGAAGTTTCTACGCTGTGCTTATCGAGCTCTATTGTACAAAGTTCTCACCCAGCCATCCTGCTCAAGCTATCTCATTTTCGACTCACCTTCTCAGCGGAACAACTCATTTCCCTCTTCATCGTTGTCGATGGCGCTCAACATCTTCCTAATGTTCTTCAACGGCTCTTCCAATTCCCTAGCCTAGCACATTTCCAACGTGCTTTTTCATCTCGGCTAAGTCCTCACCCTGGTTCAGACGATACGTTGCTAGTATTGGTATATGAGGGTCAGAGCGAATATGTGCATGTAGATATATTGGTTGAACTATCTAGTAGGTAGAGCATATATGGTAGAGCATACAGATGAAGGAAGAAGTGGGAGGACGGATAAATATCCCTAGCGTCAAGCCGCTTCGGCCGGAGCGGAAATAACTAACCGTCGGGGTATACGTATGAGCATACGTATGTTCATACGTATGTGCATACGTATCTCGTTTCCAACACTCCCTCTTAGGAATTGAAGCTTCATGTGAAGCTATTCAGATCTTCTATGTATACCGTGCTCTTTTACTCGCCGACGCCATGCTCGACGAGATAGTCTCATTCCTTGAAGCTAGTCTCATAACTGATCTGAACCTTAGAAATTTGCCTGAGTTCAGAGATTTGATTAGATCGTCGATCATCATTTGATCGATGAGTATGTATTTCAATCTGATTGCTCTCTCTTCTATCTTATTTCGAACATAGTGATACGACGTATCAATGTGCTTAGCTCGAAAATGATTGACGAGATTGCTATTCATTTTTATAGTCGCTTGATTGTCAGCTAAAATGATAGTTGAATTCGTATCTGAATCATCATATCTCATCTCTTTCAATGCTTGAATCAGAAAGATCAATTCTTTGACTGCATTACATTCATTAATGTATTCAGCTTCAGCAGATGACGTGCTAACACATTGCTGATGTTTGAAGCTTCAGCTAATTGATTTATTTCATAGAAAAAACATATAGTTGAAGATGAATCTTCAAGAATTCAAGCAATTTGCATGAGCTGAATCGATATATTCAAAGAATTCAGCTCTCTCAACTTTCTTCACTTTGAAAGATTCATATTAAAGTCTCAGCTCAACAGTATCGACTAGATATTGAATGATTTGTTTGACAGCTAAATCATGATCAAGAGTAGAATTCGTCGAATATCTGCTGCATTTGCTCACTGCATATACTATGTCTGATCATGTTTGACAGATTATTCACATCAGTGTTTCAATGATTGATTGATAACTTTCTATTTCTTCAGAGATAACTTGATATTCAACTTACTTCTTTGACTTTCAATAAACATTCTTCTTGAGCTGACATCTGTGATGCATCAATGTTTTAGTTGAACTGCAATTGCTCATGCTCAGAAGCTTGATGACTCGCTTGATATAGATGCTTTGATTGATTTAAAGAGTTCGTTCAGCTTTATTACGAGTTATGTGCATTTCTAGATATCACTCGATTGAGTCAAGATCTTTCATTTGAAAGCATTTTGCAAATTGCAGCTTCAGAGCTTGAATATTGAATATATTTGATTTTAGAATAAGCAGATCGTTCACATAGATGACGATAATGATGTCATTATCATGAATGAACATTGAATGATCAATTTCTATTCTTTGATAGTCGATGAAGATGAGATAAACTTTCAGAGTTGCATATCATTTTCAAGATATTTGTTTTAATTCATATAAAGTCTTGTTTAAATGACAGATCAAAAAGATTTCATTTGATTCTTTTTGCTCAAATCTCGACGATTGCTGCACTCAGATCTTCTCTTTTAAATGTGCTTCTAGAAAAGTGATGATGATGTTCATTTGTTCAACTTCATAGTCATATTTAATCGTCAATGCTAGAAGCATTTTGATGATCATGACTCTGATCATCGAAGCAAAGATCTCATCATAGTCAATTCTCTGCTTCTGATGAAACTTCTTACACATTCATCTAGCTTTGTATTTGATCATCTTCTCTTTGAGTTCTCACTTAATGATAGTTACTCAGCGCGTCAACAGTATTCATCAATTCGACGAAGATGTTTTCAGAGTAAAGATGTCATTTTTGATGTGAGCGTCAAGCTCACTTCTGAATGTGAGCTTTCATTGTTCTCAATCGAGACTAGCTCTAGCTTGTTTCACTGTTTGTGAAGTATTCAATTCAATTTGAACTTGATTTGCTCAACTGACAAAGTCTTAATTATGATCTCTGATTCAGAAATTATTTAATGTTCTGTAATCAACAGATTCAGCAATGACTCGTTTGAAATGTTTGCTTGAAGTATCAGATGCATCAGAATCGCTTGAGTTATCTGATTCACTTAATTTTAGTTCTAGTGATTTGCTTCTACTAGCTTTCTGTGAAGCGACTGATGTTCTTGTTTGATGATCGTTGATAATTTTCATGATCTTCGCATTTTCAGTGATTTTTATCAAGAAAGATGCATCGTCGATTTGATCATCAAAGCTTAGTATTGAAAAATCTTCATACTTTTCAACTTCGATGACTATCTCGTTTCATTGAATATGACTAGATATTAGTACGTTCTTCTCATTTCACAAGCGAAACTGATTGACTTTCTTATAGCTCAAGAACTGACATTTTAAGCTCTTGTCATCGAGTTTTCAATGAGCTTTCTTCACATGATGATAAACTATGCATTCAAACGTATGTAAATAGCTAAGATCAGACTTCTTGTCATGTCATATCTCATAGAGAGTTATTTTGTTCAACGCAATGATAGAACTTCTGTTCTTCAAATAGATGACAGTCATTACTGCTTCATCTCATAGTCATATCAACAATTTAACGCTAGTCAGTATAGCACAAGTTCGTTCAAAAAGAGTGCAAAAACATCGCTCTGCAACTTTATTTTGACTCAAGTTATATGATGTCATCGACTTTCATTTGATCTTATGCTTTTTGAGCAATTCAATGATTTGATGATCAGCATACTCATCTTCATTATCTGAACGCAGTTGATGAATCAAGATGTTTTGAATCTTCATCAATTTCAGATAGTTTCAAAGTTCATCTTTTAGATTGAACTTTCGTTTCAGTAGATATGTGATTGTATATTGACTGTAGTCATCAATGAAAGTAGCTACATATCTGAATTTTTCATCGATCTAAAATATTTTACCATCATCAACAAGATTCATATGTACTAGCTCATCTACTTTGATGACTCTGATGTGAGATTTTCAACTTGAGACTCGATTTTGCTTGTCTATGACATAAGTGTTACGAGCGTATCAAGACTAAAGAAGGCTGAAGCTTTAATCAATTTGCAGTGAACGCTAGCAAGTTCTCTACGTAATGATTAGAGCTAATCAGCGAGCTAGTCAGATTTGACTCAGATATGACTCAACACTCTTTTTCTTTCTCAACATCTTGTTCATCTACATCACATTCTTTTCATGTCACAAACACATCTCTTTCGAGCCTAGCGCAGTCTCTGAACATTACATAAATAAAAGCTTTTGTATCAATCTTCTTCTGTATTCTTAATATTCAGTTATAGCTATTTCTAAAGATCAAGCACTATCAATTCTGATCTTCATCGATTGTATCATTTAGACACGATTCTGACATTATATTAAGAATTCGTTAATCACATGATACTGATCTCATTACTCATTCAACATACTCATTTAGACAGAACGAGTTTAAAGAAATTCATTTATCTAATGATCAATGATAATCGAAAGATAGAACAACACTAGAGAGTTGAATAGAATCAACGACGAGACTGTTTGAATTGCTAGACTACTTATTGCTCATTAAGTACGCAAAATTCATTCGATTACGAGAATCACGATAAAGAATCTTCGTGAATTGCTCAAGAATCAAATCGATCGATAGATTCAATGATAAAAAATCTTCGTTGTTTGCTAGAAAATCAATCAAATCAACAAACAAATTTCATCTTCTTTGTTGAAGATTAAACATCTTTCTATACATCTTTCTTCTTCAATCGTCAAGCATCGTCATTCATTCAATCTTCTTTCAAACAAATTTTATCATGTCTAGTCGTTCATCTACTGAAGAGCATTTCGAAGAATTTCGAAATCGTTTCTCTCAAATCTTTGATGCTGATTCATCGAAATCACGAACGAAATCATCAAGTGCTGCATCATTCATTCATAAAGATGACGAATCATTCGCTGAAACGATAATACTCTTCATGTTCTACGAAATTTGAAAGACTCGAAGTCTAGTTCTTGATGAAGAAACAGATCGACTCTACGAGTTAGATAAACAACAAGAAGACGAAATCAAAGAGTTGAAGACAAGACTTCAAGCTAAGAAAATCACTTCTTCTGATTCTATCTACTCTGAGCGTTCTAGATCTCAAAAAATACCTGATTCTTCGCTGTTTACTGATGAAAAGAACTCTATTTGAAAGAACTGATACGAAAAAATTCAGAATAAACTAGAGATCAACGTCAATCTCTTTTCTAATGAACGAGTCAAATTGAACTATATACATTCTAGATTATTCGATGACGCAGCTGAGATCACTCAAGCTAGATGTGAACGTGACTGTGTCAATCTTTATATAATCATCGACGATCTTTTGAAAGAGCTAGCTCAGTTGTTCAATGACTCGAATAAGAAAGTCAACTTTCGTAGAAAATACTACAACTTGATTCAAGAATTCAAGAAATTCAGTGAATTCTATACTCAGTTTCAACATTTATCTTTCTATCTAGACTATCACGAGAAGCAACTGATCGCTGATCTGAAAGATAAAATTCATTCTCATCTTCGATTCATTTGAGTAGATCAACTAGTTCAATCTGATTCTCTAAAAGAAATTCGTTTCTATCTGATTCATTTGAATAATGATCAGCGAGTCATTCAAGAAATCAAGAACAAGATCAAACGCGTCAATGATCTTTTTAAAACTATCTTTCATAAAGTGACTGTTGTCATTCAATCAGTCGATCACTTGAAGTCTGATCAGCTAAAGTTGCACGACGCGATTTTAACTAGCATCAAAGAGACAAATATTCTAGTCGAAAGCTGTTTCATATGTCATAAATCAGATCATAGCTCTAAAGAGTGCTTCGATCAATCTACTAGAATCAATGCAGTGAATAATGAATATGATCGCTTCGATTTCAATTCGAATTTCGATTCAAAAAACTAGTCATCTTTTCAAAAGTCATCAAAGAGATAGAGATTATATCTTTGTGCAAACTAGATGAAATTCTATCGAAAGAAAATTACTTTGAAAAGTTGTTTCTAATTGATGCTCATCTCATCTCTCAGAATTAATCTTTCAGTCTTCGTTCTCTAATAGACAGTGATTCAGTCATTTACACGATCATACATTCTAATCTAGTCGATAAAGTATGCGAGAAACTGAGAATTCAATCTATATCACTGACAAAAGAGAAGCTAATAAGAGATTATGACGAAAAGATATCTAAGAAGATTATCACTCATAAAATTCTACTCAATCTCATCATCGAAAGTCATAAGAAATTGACTGTATCAATGTTGATAGCTGATATTGATTATCATGAAGTCATATTGAGTAAGCTCTGAATGAACAAAAACGAAATATTACTGAATATGTGAAATGACGTCATTGTTTTTTCGAATCAATTAAATACTTCTATTTCGATTTTTTCGATTTTTCTTAATTCAAAGCACTCAAGTTGATCGCGATCATCTTCGCTCTCTTCAATTATTCAGACTAAGATCTCTATGATGCTCAAATGATTCATTCAAGAAGAGTTATTCTCGATTCAAAGCATAAACGCAGCTTCGTTCAAGACACTGTTGAATCATTCAAAGAGAGACAAGATCGAGATCTTTGCTCTATTCATGACGAACATCAATAGAAAAATCGCGTACAATACTCAGTGCAATTTGAACGTTTTAAACGTCTTTTCAATCAATGAAATGACTCAGAATTTGAAAGATATTAAAGCAAAGCTGTCATCGAAATATCATGAGTTTCTAGATGTTTTTGATCGAGCTCAATTGAATAAACTATCTTCTCATCGCTTCTATGATCATAAAATCGAGCTCATCAGTGATTCAACATTCTCTTGCTGTCGAATTTATCAAATGTTCTCTGTCAAACTTCTGAAAGTAAAGAAGTACTTAAATGAGAATCTGTCAAAGAGATTCATCACTTCTAGTCAGACTCTCTATTTCTTTCTCGTTCTATTCGCTCTCAAAGCGAATGAAGATCTTCGATTCTGCGTGAACTATCAAAAGCTAAATGTCATTTTCAAAAGAAATAGATATTCTCTATCGTTGATAAACGAGATCATTGATAAAATAGTGAGTTGCAAGCATCTGACTAGATTGAACATCATATCAGCATTCAACAAACTTCAAATGCATCTTGATAGCGAGAATTACATCACTTTTATCACTGCTTTAGAAGCATATAAATACAAGATGTTATGATTCAAACTGACTAATGAATCGATCTTCTTTCAGCAATATATGAATGATGTTCTATGAAACTTTCTGAACGACTTTTGTCAAGTCTATCTAAATGACATTCTCATCTATAGCAAAACGAGAAAGAAACATAAAGATCACGTCAAACTAGTATTGAGTCGACTACGCGAAGCTGAACTGCAAATGAATATTCGAAAGTGCAAATTCAATGTGAAAGAAACTGTTTTTCTAGAAGTCATTGTATCAGAACTAGATCTTCGTATGAATCTCAGCAAAGTGACAGTCATAGTCAGCTGAATCACTTCGATCAATCTAAAAGAAATTCAGAACTTCGTGAGATTTGTTAACTTCTATCATCGTTTCATTAAGAACTTCTCGAAGCTAGTCAAATCATTCACTCAGCTGACTAGAAAGAACACATCTTTTGTTTAAAACAAGATCTGTGTTCAAGTCTTTAACAATCTAAAGAAACAAGTCAGCTCGATCTCAGTACTTCATCACTTCGATCTCAAACAACAAGCTATTCTGAAGATTGATGCTTCGAACTATGTAAAAGGTGAAATACTATCTCAGTACGATGACAAGAAAGTTCTTCATTCGATAATCTTCTACAGTAAAAGCATGATTCTCGCTGAAATCAATTATTACATCTATGACAAGAAATTGCTAGTCATTACTCAATGCTTCGAACACTGATGATTTGAGCTGAAATGCACTGAACTATTCATTCAGATGTTCATCGATCATCAGACTTTGAAGATCTTCATGAAAAACAAACAGTTGAGTTGATGACAAGTCAACTATCTGAACATTCTATCGAAGTTCAACTTTCAGATCATCTTTAAATCAGACAAAATGAACACTAAAGTCAATGCTTTAATCAGAATGTCTCTAGCGAACGTCTCTGAATCAGCTCAGCATCTTGAAAATCATTTTCAGACTATTCTGACTTTTAATAGAGTCAATGTTCTATCTATTGAATCGAAAGCAAATCTCTATCAACGAGTATGAATGATCAATCAAACAGATGAGCTCTGCAGCGAATATAGACAAGCTATGAACGAAAACAAGCTCAAATTTCATATCACTAAACTGAAGAACTGCAAAATCATTGACGACGTTCTATTTAGAAAAGATGTACTGTGAGTTTCTGAGAACATGCACACAAAATTACTACAAGAAGTGCATGATCAATCTTCAATCTCTCATCTCGACAATAAATGAATCATCGATCTAGTTCAGCGTTTCTACTATTGATCAAATCATTGAGCTACTATTCGATGATACATTCAAAACTGTCATGCTTGTCAGCGAAGCAAAGTCTCTAGAGATAGCATCAATGAACTTCATCATTCTCTCTCGATTTCACAGAAACGCTGAAAAAATATAGCTATGAACTTCATCACTGAACTATCTTTGTCAGAAGACTATAACGTCATTTGCATAATCATATGTCATCTCATCAAAGAATGTCACTATGTTTTCTGTCATTGAGAAGACGATGACATCTCAGTCAAAGAAACGATTTGAATTATGCTATGAAACGTTTATCGACTGCATGATCTACTCAGTTCTATTGTTTCAAACAGAGATTCTCAATTCATATTGACTATGTGAAAAAGTCTTTGCAAGCGACTGAGAATCACAGCTAGTCTATTCACAGTCTATCATTCTGAGATCAACGATCAATCGAAACGAGTCAATCAAGACGTCGAACGCGAACTTAGAACCTACTGCAATTACATGCAGAACGACTGAGTCAAATGAATATCTATGATGAAGTTCAGTGACAATTTCAATACCTTCTCGACCACTTCAATGATTTTCTTCTACTTCAATAAAGAATTTCACCTCCGAATGAGTTTCGATTCAGATACGACTGACTACGAAACAACTCATGAACGACTTGAAGTCAGAAAAGCAGACAATATTGCCATCCGAATGAAAGAGCTACTGAACTTCGGCCGTCAACAATTGAAAAAGACGAAGCTGACCATCGAAGTTCAGGTCAATAAACATAGACGAAACGTCATCTATGAAGTAGATGACTGAGTTTGACTATCTTCTAGAAACGTCAAGACAACAAGATTCTGCAAAGATTTGAAAGACAAACAGCTAGATCTCTATCAAATCACTGTCAAAGTGGGTATCTTCTATCACCTTCGTTGTTACGATTCTAGCTACGCACCTTCGTTGATAGCTATGTTGATGGCTATGTTGATGACTATCCTGAGAGCTATCGCCGATCGCTCGCCGCTAGAGCATAGGCTTGTTCCGAAGTCAACTTTATTCAGAGTTAGCTTATGTTCTTCTGAGTCATATAGATAGTCGGTTCTTCCCTTCTAGATACTTTTCTTTCTTAGCATTTATATACTCGTTACATTACACTCATATGACTCGCTCTATGCTGGCCCCTAACATTATATAAATGCTTCTTCGTTACAGGCGAAGTGAAATAATCTGCATCGATTTCTTCGAATGCTTCTGCTAGTAGTTCTTCAATTCTCTATCGACTTTGATCTAGCGGCTTGCGTTCGTGCAGCAGCACTCACCTTTCTCCCCTCGTGAGCTGATTCAGCGAGGATAAACAAAAGATTCGGACTCGTGCGCTGATCAGCGAGTATAAACAAACGATTGGAATCATTCGACTAGGTCAAAGATCAGCGGATTAATCGTTCATTCAGATTCGCAAGAGATTCTTCGAATTTGTTGAACAATCAAACGGGACCAGTCATAGAACTGCGTGAAGTCTCTATCTCGAGGAGCAAACCCCCAGTGAGCCTGCTTCAATGGCATCGTCAATGCGATGGCCTACTCGCTCTCATCGCTCTACCCATCAGTGGACCTGATCATACGTTCACGTGCAACTAGTGAGCCTGCTACAATGGCGAGCCCAAAGTCGATCTCTTCGATGAGCAAGTCGATCAGTGAGCCTGCTTCAATGACACTGTCAATGCGATGATCTATCTCCTCATCGTTCTACCCATCAGTGGACCTGGTCATACATCCACGTGCAACTAGTGAGCCTGCTACAATGGCACCTTTCGTCAATGCGATGACCTACCTACCCACATCGCCCTACCTACCAGTGAATCGGTCTGCCGACTCGTTCGCGTGCAACTAGTGAGCCTGCTTCAATGGCACTTCTACCTCGCATAGTGAGCCTGCTACAATAGGCATTTCGATTCTACACAAGGCTAAGGAAATACATTCATGCGGACATGAATCGTTGAAGAGGGGGGGTAATGTTACGATCCTAGCTACGCACCTTCGTTGGTAGCTATGTTGATGGCTATTCTGAGGGCTATCGCCGATCGCTCGCCGCTAGGGCATAGACTTGTTCCGAAGCCAACCCTATTCAGGGTTAGCTTATGTTCTCCTGAGTCATATAGATAGCCGGCCCTTTCCTTCTAGATACTTTCCTTCCTTAGCATTTATATACTCGTTACATTACACCCATATGACTCGCTCTATGCTGGCCCCTAACATTCGTCTATCAGTCAGCATGAAGCATCTGCATCCGATGTTCAGCTCGAAGCTACTGCGACCGTATTCAGAAGATTCTCTACCAGAACAGCATTCAGAACCACTCAGGTCAATCACTATCGAAGACGATGAACACTGAGAGATAGACGATATATTGGACTTCAGACGCTATCGAGGCCGAATACAGTACAAAGTCAAATGAACAGACCTAGATAGGAACGACGAATGGTACTATGCCGATAAAGGGGAATTCGATGGCTCAGAGGAAGTTTTGGACGAATTTCATAAGCTATATTCAAACAAACCGCGCTAAATATCGGAATAACTATCAACAAAAGCGAGCAGATAAACTACATTCATGCGGACATGAATTTTCGAAGGGGGGGGTAATGTTACGAGCGTACCAAGGCTGAACAAGGCTGAAGCCCTAATCAATTCGCATCAGGTTTGGCTCAGATATGACTCAGATATGACTCAGATATGGCCCAACACCCTTTTCCTTCCCCAACACCCTTTTCTTTCACCAACACCTTGTTCATCTACATCACATTCTTCCCGTGTCACAAACACATTCCTTTCAGGCCTAGCGCAGCCTCTGAACATTACATAAATAGAAGCTTTTGTACCAACCTTCTTCTGTATTCTTAATATTCAGTTATAGCTACCTCTAAAGATCAAGCACTATCAACTCTGATCTTCATTGATTGTATCATCTAGACACGGTCCTGACAGATAGTCGACTTAACATAATCGATTATCGAAGTTTTTACTGACAAAGAAGTAGCGCGTTTATCAGATATGACAGTGACTTTGATGATGACAATGCAACGTTCGCTGCAAAGCTGATAATTGACTTGTTGTTTACTATTCACATCTTGAAGAAAGATTCTTAAGCGAGTGAGCGAAGTAAAGTTCTTTGAACAGATTGATAAATCGTTCTACAAGCGATTATTGATTTTATTCTGAAGATCGCTCATCAGAGTGCAATCGTTGTATTCGAGATAGCTGAATAGCTTCATAAAGTCGAAGTAGAAGACATTGAAAGACTTGTCTGCTTGTCTCAGAGCGTTGTACTCGCGATGACACTTTCGATTCTTATTCAGTTCATCGTATATTTCTTTCAGATGCTCAAATAGCTCGTCGATTGAGATGTATGAATGCAAAGCATCATGTCAATGTCGAGCGAAGATGTGCTCAGCAGCATCATCTTCTAGTCTAGATATCACATAAACAATACAGATATTCTCATTATTGAAGTGATCGACATTTGTCTGAAGCTTATCGTCTATCTTGACTCTTCAGCTGTCTCATGTCGATTCATCTTCATCAGTGAATATAGATGAGTTCAAAAACTTGAAGAACTTGTGATGATCATTGTTGAATAGAGTGAATGACTCTCGTCGAGTATGATTCTTGATAGAAGCTCGAAACTTCGTACACTGTCGAGATCGAGATTGATTCGCTGAACACTGTTTCTTTTTGAGACTCAATACTTTCTCTCGTAGTTCAGCGATAGTCTTTTCTTGAGTGTTTATTGTCGTTTGATTGATCTCTAGCTCATCAAGTCTCTTGATGTGATTGACTTGTAGATCGATTCATTGCTCGTTGAGTTTCAAAGTCATGTCTCGTTGATCTCTTAGCTCGATCAGCATCTTGATGATCTCGTCTGACTGATCAATAGTTCATTGACGAAGTTGTTGACTCATGTTGATGTCTCATGAGATAGCGACATTCTGAGATTTCGCTGAAGCATTGAAAGAAATAAGAAAAACTCGTCTACTAGCAGTGCTTCTAAGCAGACGAGCTGTTTGTGACTCGACTGATTCAGAGTCGCGTGTTATTGTGAGAGAGATAAAGATAGATAGGTAGATTATGATAAGATTTAATAAATTTGAGTAAATTTGAATGTGTGTTTTGATGAAAGTAATTCGAAGAATCTCTTGCGAATTTTCTGAATAGAAGTAGGTTATTTCGTATCGTCTACACGTTGATAGCAGAGTAGTTGATCAGCATTTATCTACTGTTAGAAATCGGCATAGAGCGAGTCATATGAATGTCATTTAACTAATAGATAAATGCTAAGAAAGAAAAGTATCTACAGAAAAGAACTCGATTCTTTATATGTGCGTTTCTCAGCTCTGTGCTAGGCTCGAAAGGATTGACGTCTTACACATATGATGCAGAGTTTCAAGAACATCACTACTAGCTTGAATGCTCACTAGGCTCGATTAGAATGAAACTCAGGTCAGAACTAGAAAGAATAGACGAGAGCTAAAATCGTAACATTTTCGAATTTTCGCTTCTTATCATTAAACTGAGCTATCATACTTTTGAAGCTGAAGTTCTTCTCTGAATTTGATTGCTTGTCATGATTGACTAAGACGATAGTCATATCATAAATTAATAGATCGAATTTGTTGATCTTGATGCTCTGTATCAGATCGAAGATGTATGATTCTAGACTTTCGTTAAAATCTAGAAGAAAGAGATTGCTCAACATTCATGATTGAATTGTTTTTTCAATGTCTGAGCACTTGATGACGATTTACTTGAGCGAGTTCACATAGTTCTGAATGAATTTGAAATTCAATTGCTTTGTTTGAGTCAGTTTCTTGATTGTCAGAAATAGAATGATCAAATTCGACTGTTCATATTGAGTCTTCAGAATAGATCACATTTTGATGATGCTTTCTGCTTTGATTATATGTATTCTGAGTTTCTTTTCGCAGCTGAAGTCAATTATATCGCTGACTCTGTCGTTTCTATCTTCTCAATGTTGAACATCAGTGATATACTTCTTTTTATCTGCTGTTGAGACGTCGAATGACAGTGATGTTGATTTCTTCAGCTTCTCTGAGATGATCATTCAGAGACCTTTGACTTTCAAGGCATTGATTATATTCTTCTTTCATGACTCATAGTTCTCGCTTCTCTTTAGCTTCGAGACACGATAGTTCTTCGAACCTTTCATTGTGATTGAGGTATGAGGGTTATTTTGTGAAATATGGTCGATAGAGAAAGTTTCGTCGATTTGATGACAGCGAGTTCGATGCTTCGAATTCTGCCCTTAGATTTGTTTGCGATAGCGGAATAGAGCTAACCCGGGCTCATAATCTATTGATATATGAGGGTCAGAGCGAATATGTGCATGTAGATATATTGGTTGAACTATCTAGTAGGTAGAGCATATATGATAGAGCATACAGATGAAGGAAGAAGTGGGAGGACGGATAAATACCCCTAGCGCCAAGCCGCTTCGGCCGGAGCGGAAATAACTAACCGCCGGGGTATACGTATGAGCATACGTATGTTCATACGTATGTGCATACGTACCCCGTTTCCAACAGCTAGCTCGTGCGTGTGGTAGGTACTCGTGCTGCCGTCTCCTGAATGTTTAAGAATATTTGCTCTCTTGTAGAATGCTAGTACGTAGCAAATCGAAGTTAAATAGCAAGATGGAGATATACGAAACAAATTAGCAGGGGATGGGGTTTTCATTTTTATGGCTGTCAATCTCTAATTCTCTATAGTACATACTTTCCAGCTGGCCATCTCCGTCAAACCGTCATAGTACCAAACTAGGAGCTTACTTCTCCGCCGCCTGCTGCGCTTCTTCCTCTGGGACCTCGTGCAGCTTCTTTACCCTCCATGCTTTATCCTTATAGATAGCTTGCAAAATCTCCTGAATCATCTCCTTACAATCCCCAATGGCCCAGTCCAATATGTTGTCTATATCCTTCTCAAGCTCATTCAGCTTGACCGCAATGATCAAGCAGCATTTTGGTAGGGAGGTGCATGTGATAGATGATTGTGTCGTTGTGTTCTGGATGTCCAAGAGGACATGTCTACTTATAGGGATATTTTGAACTTCATTACTCGAAGATAGAAAGCAAGATAGAGTAGAACAACGCAGATTGCAGAGAGTGACATTTTTCATTTTTTGTGCCTATGGAGCTCTATTCGACAAAGTTCCCAACTGGCCATTCCTGTCGAATGGTCGTAGCTCCGACTCCAATGCTCGCTCATGCGCCAGATAGTTCATCTCCCTCTTCGCTGACGGCCACCCACTTTCTCTTGATCTGCCCCTTCCGAATTCCAAGTCCTCCATGACCGGAAACCCCATCTGATGCTTTGGCTTTGCGGATTTCCGCCAACAACTCTTGGATCTTCTCTTTCCGTTCTCCGATCCCCTAGTCTATCACATTGTCCGCGTGTTTCTTCATCCGGGCTAAGTCACTACCTACATCCAACCAATAGACGGCTGGCTTGTTCATATGGTTAACGGCGGCGCCATCGTCTTTTAGATAAGCCCAATTGACGAAAGTTCTCCATGACTTGGCTGCAGGGTCAGAGAGAACAACCACATTCGAATGTCTGCACCTTTCTTAGTACATTTACAAGGCCTAAGATCATCGAGGCTTCGTAATCCATGAATTAGCACAGCTGCGGCAACGCTTGCCTTGTTCCACATATCATCGGAACCGCCTGAATATGATGAATGATCTCTATACTCGACTACTAAGAAGGGATGGTAGGCGCCCCGTGACAGGTTCGTAAACATGGGGTACAAATCGTTAAGAGCTTGCTCCACTTCTGTGACTGCCAATCTGCTCATACCATAAACAAGATTTGGTTTGGGCGTCAGAATGGGCGGTAGGATGTTGTCAATAAGATCTCTCAAAATCCTACTTTCCGTCTTCAATACCGGCAAGCAAGGCGTGCGGAAGGGCTTGTTCCTATCATACTTTAAAAAATCTTCGTCCCAGCTTCTCGGCATCCATTCTTTGTTCTGCAAACCTTCTCGCACTTTGGTACCATACGAGCGTCTTGAAGAATTTCCACCCAAACACATCTAGAAAAGCTCCCATGTCTGACAGCATAAATCCGTCAGTGGTAGCGATGAGTTCCTTCTGGGCATCATCACCCATTTCAGATTTTCTTTCTCCTTCGACCACCTTCATAGCTTCTTATTTTATCTTTGGATGGTTCTGAAGCGCTTGTCTGTCGTCGATAAAGTATCTGTTACACTGCATAGCTCTACTCGTTGCATGCAATGATGGTTCGTTCGGCTCGGATGCGCTGTTCGAAGATTCTTCTGTATGGGACGTTGCTTCTATGCGGCGCCGTTCGTTAGACATTTCGTCGCTAGGGGCAGTGGATCTCTCTAAGCGGCGGAGGTTGGATTTTGTGAGAGGTTGATAAACGCCTATCGATGGCGCGGTGTGTGAAGATATGTGAACGTCCGCATCATTCGGCTGAAGCAACAAAGGAACATCTTGCCCGGATGCACTGATAGCGGACATTGTGTAAGAAGAAAGCCTAGGTAGCAAGAGGTGAAAACTTCTTACGGTGCCAGTTGAACAGGAATGAGACCAATATATCGAAGCGATCGTGACGGAAACAGAGTAATACGGCGCCAGCAGATATCGATCAACAATCATAAGCTAAAGCAGGGCACTACAGCTGAGATACAAGTAGTGACGTTGGGTGAGATGGTGGGAGGTGACACTGAAGAACATAGGTGGAGCGATAGAGCAAATACCTAGTAGGAGTACGTGAGTGGTGTTGTGTGCTAGACTACCCTTTCCAAGGATTTTGCGTGAATAGGGTTGTATTGATTAATCCTCACTTTACTCCGTACTACGGGCCTACTACGGATTGGAACCGTGTATATCCCACACTAGAAGGACATAGTGAACAGGACAAATAGAATTGGTTAGGCAGACCATAGGAAGCTGTGCCTTGAGTTCAGAAGTCTACATTGTGACTGAGTGTGGAGATACCACGATGATTTTTAGGACTCAGATTGGTGGTGATATATCGTAAAGCCTGAAACCCTAGAAATTCGCGCTACGCTGCTTTGAGAAAACGAAGCGAGCGAACTGACTGTCGGTGTTCAGCGAGCGAGCTCATCAACTACCACGACTCCATGTGACCTCGAAGTTTCTTGCACTCGGCAATGTACTCAAAGCAATGTCTACAGCAAAGCGAAGACGGGGCGAATCACTTCATCTCGAATTGCCCAATGGAATGCCAGCCGAATTGCCGCCTCTTGCGGCCTTGTTCCTCGTGCTTTTTGACGCCAAAGCTGGGTAGGCTTAGTGCAGACCCAATTTGAACAGATGATTCAGACTGAGAGGGTGAGGATAGATATACGATAGCATGGGAGCAGTCCATACCGGGCCGTACGTTAACAAGTCTCTGAAACCCAATTGAACCACTGCTGAGGATCATGTAGTGGAGTTGAGCGGAAGCGTCGAGTACAAGTCGATGCCTTCCGGACTCCATAACGTGCAGGAAGATTTAGTGTAAGCTGTGTTCAGAAAAGTGCTGCCATGATCTGACCGTGGCAACAGCTACTTCATCCACGAGGATGAATACGTAGGCATCAGCGCCTTTGTCAATGAGCCCGCGGGTGAGTCGGAACGCAATGCATTAATGCTAGCAGTGGGCGCACTGGTGCCGCTGAGTCACGGAAGGCTGGGCAAGAGCTGGAAACATGCTGAGGGATTGAAGGGACTGGCAAGGTGCATATTTCGATAAAGCCTATTCGGTGTGGCTGCGTTCTGAATGTGTGACTTAGGGCGCTCGCTCAAGATTCGCACAATACCAAGGTATTAGAAGATTTCTGGACGACGCATCGAGATCAGGGTGACGAGGGTTCACCGAAGTCAGGGCTTCAGAACGGCTCTTCCTCCGTCGAAAAGGTCAATCGAAGACAGAATCAGCCATCCTCAAACGGCCAACTACGGACGCGCAATCGCGCAGTCTCAACAGCGTCAGCCCTCGCTCCACCAGGACAGTCTTTATCACCCCATCATCCCGCATTATCCCTGCCAACTTTCCTAGATACATTTGGTCCACTTATATTTCCCTTGTACAAAGCGGCATTATTGAGGAAAAGGATATTGCTCGTCGGGCAGGCTCCTGTAGAAATATACTGCGATTTTGGTGAGCTCGACTATGTCTGTAGAATTGCTGATGGCTAACAAAGAACCGACAGTATACGATATTTCAGTCTTGTCTAATATACCCTCTTCAGTTTCTGATCTTCTTCCACTCGAACCTCTTCCGATTCGCCTTCGCCCACTTTTCTCGGTAGGTGTTCATGATATTGAAACTCTATCACGAGGGTCTCGCGAACCGAACAAGACTACAGAAGATGCGAGGAATGATGACACTGGATACGGCTGGGTTGGATGTACCACAGACGACATCCTGGCTACAAAGGACAATCTTTACGACGCTCTTGTCTCAATACCACCATTGTACATGAAACAAGCTAAGGAGAAGGTATGGCCTCGACTTGAGATGAAGAGGGGAACAGAGGTGAAGGCTACCCAGCGAGATCTGAGAAGATATCGCGCCTTACGGAGGGAGCTACGACGTAATCAAAACAAGGGTCAAGGACGGTCACCATTCACCTCCAAGGCAAATGCTAGCGATGAAGAGGATCCCATCTCGAACCTGCCAATTGAGAACACCCAGGAAACATTCGACGATGCCTCTTCTACTAGTGATGGAAAGCTAGTAGAACCGCAATCGTGGTCAGCGCTAGCTTATTCTTCGTTTATTTGGTGGGCGTCAGCAGGTGAAAGACGCACAGATCTCGAAGAGGAGGCGGAGTACGATAATGCCCTGCTCCGCGACCTAGACCGATTTCGGGATTTTTCACCAGACCGCCCAAGATCAGCAAGATCGCCAATGATGTCGAGGGGACTAGGGGATCCGGACGTGGGAGTGGAGATGACGGTCATTGCATACTTTCATCGACTTACCGCCCTAATTCTTGGAACGATTGCAGAGATAGTCGACGCTTCGGATAAGGCTGAAGAAGAGCAGCAAGCAGACCATTCCATCAATAGTGGGGGCGGTGATGTAGTCTTCATAGCAAGTGAGGACATGGCTCGGATGGGGTTGGACATCTGGAGCGAAGGTGATAGGCGATTTGTAAAGGAGCTGGTGGAACTGTATTGGGGGAGGGAAGCGGACGTGCAAGGAGCGAGAGTAGAGTGCTGTGGGGTGAGAATCTGTTGATGCATTATGTTGTACTATAGGGCATGAGGATCGGATCAAAAGTCTGTAAGGTTCCTTACTCTTCTTACTGAAAAAGGCTCAGGACATGCATTCGAGCTCAGTTCTAGCAGGAACATGAATGACAGATACGGTGTGCTAGGCTTTTGTTTTTTGATGAGAGATCCCAGAGCTACATCCAACATACCAGAGGGCTTCCTACTGTCGAAGACAAATGTTAGGGCGGCCAAGGAACCCAAAGTAGCTAGACCAATCTTCTGACTCTTGAACCTCGGCATCTCCACAATTGACGGCATCTCCGCAAAACCGTTGATGGAGTCAATAACTTCAATTCCCTTACCCATTGACAGTCCATTATCTCCTTTCTACTTTCCTCCCTAGAACCTCATCATGGCCGACGAAGCAAAAGCCCAGACGCAGCTCAAGGACTTCAAGAATATCTTCTCCCTCGATGGGAAAGTCGCCGTTGTAACGGGCGGGTCTCGGGGCCTGGGTCTGCACGCTGCATCTGGGTTCGTACCCTCTCTCTTCTCTCAATTGCTCTAATAAACGTTTCATTCTGACCGCCTCAGCCTCCTTCAAGCTGGCTGCTCCAAAGTCTACATCACCTCCCGCAAAGCCGCCGCCTGTGAGCAGGCCTGCGCCGCCCTCAATGCCCTTCCAAACAAACGCCCCGGTGCCGTTGCCATCTCAGTTCCTGCCGACAGTGCGAAGGTGTCAGATGTCGAGGGGCTTGTGAAGGAAGTCTCGAAGACGACTGACCATGTCGATATCCTGTTCGCGAATGCGGGGGCGACGTGGGGGGAGAAGTTCGATACGCATCCGGATTCAGCTTTCGCGAAGGTTATGGATTTGAATGTTAAGAGTGTGTTTAATACCATTAGACTGTATGTTCAGGATCCTTTGCCCTCGTGTTCGTGCGGGGAGCGCAATGGAAGTAATCGACTAATCAATACCCCCGAAGGTTCGCTCCCCTTCTCCAGAAAAAAGCTACTGTCGAAGACCCCTCTCGAGTATTAGTCACCGCATCTATCGCTGGTCTCGGCGTTGGTAGTCTCGGCGAGAACGCAACGTTTGGGTACTCCGCCTCCAAAGGTAATCCGCCCCGTTTTCTCCAACCTTCCAGCAATTCACACACACTGACCACCCGCAGCCGCCGCTATCCATCTAACCCGCAACCTCGCCGTAGAGCTCGGCCCCCGCCACATACTCTGTAACAGCATCGCCCCGGGCTTCTTCCCCTCCAAAATGGCGTCCGGCTTAATGGAGTTACAAGGCGGCGAAGAACTGATGGCGAAGCAAAATCCCAACGGGAGACTGGGTATGCCCGAAGATATTGCAGGTACGGTTGTGTATCTGTGTAGTAGAGCGGCAAGCCATCTCAACGGAGCGAATATTGCGATAGATGGTGGGGCTTTGTGGTCGAGGGGGAGGTTGTAGGTTAAAATGGACTAGTCGTTAATTTTTCCTTTGTTAATTTCTTCTTTCTTCTAATTCATAGCATATAACGTTCTCCATCTCCATACCTCGCCTTATATGTTTCTCTCACCTATTAACCCCTTTCTCTGATTGCGTCCTTGCCGTTCTCTGCAGCTACAAGGGGTACCTTTGTGATGAAAGATCAAAGGAGCTTGACATTTTCCGGCTGCCGAAAGAGAAGCAACCGGGCAGTGGAATTCATGCACTACTATGTTATGTTACCTGTGGCTACCTACCTACGATTCCGAAGACGCTGTTGGTGGCCCTGAGTTCATCTGTTGGGTTCGGGGGAGAAGGAACGTCCCAAGTGTGCGTATTCATCACCAGATGGCGCCGATACCTACCTAAGGTACCTACCCGATGAAGAACTGCTGGTTGAGATTGCCCGTCCTCTGTTGTACGTATGGGAGGAATTTGGACCCCACATCACTACACAGCAGTAGTATTAAGATAGTTCTATCCTCCTCAACGCATAGGAATCGACATCCCGATGGATACACACAGATCGATCAACAAACATGTAAAAATTCGTCATACATTTTCTATCGTTACCCCTGTACCAAACGATATTCTCCCAAACCGGCGTATCATCTACACCCCATGACTATCTACACCACCCTTTTGTCCTTTCGCAAAATCTACTCATCGAACCCATATATATATATACTAGAATCGTAATCATGCCAGGAATAATACATCCCTTCGTAAAAGAATCGATCTTCCTTGTACCCTACTGCATGCATGAAACCCTAGAGCGCGTGCCCATACGCCCCACCTCCCCCATAACCGCCCGGCTGGCCCTGCCTATCGCTACCTAAATTCATATGCATAATCGCTTCCTGCGGCCACTCATCCTCTTCGTCTCCCACCCCGGCCCCGGCTCCTGTCGTGTTCGCGACTCGAAGTCCTCCGCCACCTCCACCATTTCCAATGCCCCTTCCAGTGGAATACTCCTGCGACTGCTGCCGCGGTGGAAATTGCGGCCGTGTGTTTTCGAGAGGGCGAGATAGAATGGGGTCGGTGTCGTAGTGGGGTCGTACTGGCGGGTTCGAGGAGAGTGGATTGTCGTAAGCGAGCGGGGAGAATTGAAAGGCGTGTTCGGGTGGTTCAGAGTGATGGGAGGTATGAGAGTAAAAGTCGTCTTGTGGTGGTTCCTCAGGAGTGTGAAGGTAAAGTTCCGCGTCGTTGACGAAATTAGAGCGGATTTCGGTGGGCGTCTCGTCTCTGTCTTCTTCTGCGGGAGGGAGGGGTGGGGACTCGACGATTGAGGATTCGTAGGGAGCGGGCATCTCTGAAACTCCGGCCGGTAAGGGGGCAAAATCCTGCCGGGGGTGCTGGCGAGGATGTTCGGTGATGGTCTCCACGTTCTTCAGCGAGCTACCGATTCCTCGAACACTACCTACAGCGCTCCTGGGTTCAGCGACTTCAGTGATTTGACTATCCGCCCCGTCCGGATCACGGATACCGAACTGCGCTATTGTCCTTAGTTTGCGGGTTACCCATGATGCAAGTATTTTACCGCGCTGTTTTTCCCCAAGACGAGAGCGTGGGAAATCGCCTCTTGACACGAATGCGACAATGTCGACCACAACTTGGTGTTCGTTTAGGACGGCGTCGACGATGACGGGAACGATGGAGGCGAGGTACGCTTTTCGGATAACTTCAACGAGGACGACTACTAGGCCGCCGGCCTGAAAGACGGCGCTGTTGTGAATGAAAGTGGTTAGTTACCGACGTTGGTACTCTGCAAAGGGAACTGAGGTCAAGACTTACCATCCGCCTGGCAGGATGTTGCGGTGGCATTTCTCGATGGAATACTCAATATCCATGGGGAAGTGGCTCAGTCCATTGACCTCGAAAGTTTCGCCTATGCCTCCGAGCACGAAGAGGACTTGCATTTCTACCTGTTGACCTCCGGGACCAATGGGCCGTGTGACATTGTGCAAGAAGCCTAGGTCTCCCGTCCTGACATATGTGACATGAGGATCGCCATCGACAGTCCGGCCATTGAACCTCTCAGCGTCAAAAGCATCTTTGGATCCATAAAATGACTTGACGCAAGCTTCAGACTGCACCCAGATCTCCCCGTACTCACCTATATGGCACAGCAGACGAGTTTCCGGGTTCACGATAGCGATCTGGGTGCTTACCGGAACCATGCCAGAGTCTTGGACAAGGAGTGCGGAACGATCTGTGTCGGGATCCACGGGGTAGACGAGACCTCGCCTTAGAGCGCGGGTGTCGAGCCATAATTCGATAGGCTCGATGCACATGTATGATCGAGAAGCAACCATTGGATTTAGGACGTGCGAGTATATAGTATTTATGGCTGTACGGTCTAGACCAGTGCCGGCGAAATGCAAGCGAACCCTCTGGACTGTTTCTTATTAGCTTGTAGCTTCAGTGCACGAGCTTGGTTGCATTTCACTTACAAACATCGACTCTAGGCCTGCCTTCCGTTGATATCATCATATTCTTGAGTTCGTGCAGTGTAAACCCCTTTCCAGGCATCGTGGCCATGGCGTGATCCAGCATCTGGCCTGTAGCATAGGTGTCTTTGATCTTGTACCGAGATAATGTGAGGAATAGGGATTGAGGGTTTGAGGCGAAGTCGACGGGTGACACTAGGTATGTAGGAGCGCCGACAAAGACACCCATCAAGCAAGTATGCACAAAACCCAATCCCATGGTACTCCGGACACAACCAAGTACAGGCCTGGAACTAGTCATCTGACACGTCTCTTTTTGTACCTTGCATGTGCCCATAATGGTATCATGACCAAGCTGGACTGCGACACGCCGCTGATCTGCGGTCCAATATGTCCAGATTAATACAGGATAGTTGGACTTGACCCATGCGGGTTTCACCGTAAAGCCTAACTCTCTACATCCGCTCGATTGCTTGGTAGGTTTTGTGGTATTATATGACGGAGGTATAACGACTTTGAGGACTTGAGCGGACTGCTTGATATGTTGCGAGACGACTTTCAGCTTTAGGAGGTGATCAACTTCCGCGTTGACCAAAACGGCCTTGACTCGAAAATCCGTCACTATATGAAGGAAGGCGGGTGCATCTTCATTCAATCGATTCTGGTCCAATGGTGCCATGGGAACTGCTACAGCTCCAAGACAGAAACAGGCATGAACAGCGTACACGAACTCCTCTGAATGTGTATACATAAGGATCACATGGTCGCCAGCTCGAATTTTGGCTTTGTTCTGAAGATGTAAGGCAACCGCAGCGACCTTTGTATCGAACTTCTTCCAGTTCACTCCTCTGCCCTCTTTTCCTCGCCCGTCAATCGTACAGTAAGCTAGCTCTTCGGCTTGCCGTGCAACGCGCCACTGCAGGAGGTCTACAATGCTAGAGAAGTTATTCAATGGCGTTGAGGTTCTATCGTCAATAACCACTTCTCGATAATCAACTCCGGAGTACTGTTTCTCTTGCATGGACAAAATATCTTGCCTTGCAGCAGTTGAGGTTTGTGACCATATTCCGCCGACAGGGTCCACCCCAACAGGCAGGTTCAGCACAGACCGTTCTACCCCAAATTTAACATGAACACAGGGTAAGATGCCCAAATCGAAATCCCTCCGGCAGAGCATATTGCCTATCTCCTTTCGACCATTTTTGAAGACCCTTGGTAGTGTATTAGGAGCCGTGATCATTACGCAATAGATCCGAAGATGATGCTCTTGGTAGAGGACCTCCATGCAACGTTCTGACAAAGAATCTAAAAGGGCGGTGTCGAGCTGTCGTGGCGGGCCGCCAGAAGTTGTGGGTGCCGTAGAAGCAGCGGTGGACTCTAGTAAGATGATCGGCAGATGCTCATCGTTAACGAACACATCAAATGCTGAGCAGTCATGTATCTTAGGTACGTTCTTCATGATGCTGAGGACAAGGTGCTGTACAAAGAAGTATCGGTATTCTGCCACCTCCATACCGTGCTCTACCCATTCGACCTTCTGCCGCAATCGATCTTCGTAAAGCCCGAGAATAAAAATCTTGCCTTCGATGACGGTACCCAGCAGTCCCGTCCGAAGAAACTCCGGTTCCACAGCCATTGGAGTAGGATTCCCTTCCTGAAACTTGTACGGTCGAGCGTGAAAAATAGTTTCTGTATGTTTGGGTAAAGCCCAAAAGCCACCCGATAGTGAAGGAGAATCGACCCAGATCTCTCCAATGACATAAGGAGTACATAGCAAGCTGGTTTCAGGGTCTACAACTGCTAATGTCGCATCCGGGATTGGATATCCGAAAGCTCCCACGCGAACTGTTCCCGGCTCGCTTGCAGCCCTCTTACTGGCTTCCTCGCCCATGGCTACCACAACGACCTCATTCGTCTTCAAAGATTCTTTATCTAGGAGCACTTCACTGAGCTCCGTGCGCCCCGTCTCATGCGTTGGCTGTGCCGCTCCACCACCAATCAGGCTGCCATAGCCGTTCGAAGGTATGACGGGCTTCACATCCTTCTTCTCGTTTTCGTCATCTTCATCGTCTCTTTCAAGATTTTTCAATGGACAACCCATCCTCTCCTCTCCGCCTAGCCAGTCTCGCATAGAAATGACCATACCACCATGCTCAGGGAGACAAAGCATCGGAGCAACTACCTCTCTGGCTCGGGGATTTCTTAGTGGTCTAAGCCACCTGTCTGCCAAAAGCTCATGAAATTCGCAATCAATTGTTAGGGTATCGATCAAACATAGTTTTACACTTGAGAAGTTAGGTTCGAAGTTTTTCTTGAAATTCCGGGTCGTCATCGGATCGGATTGATAATTGTATGCGGCACGCTTCAGACCTGGGTAATCCGCCGCCATGAGAGTAGCTTTATACTTAGTAAGGAGATTCGCATAAAGACCTGGAGTATCAACAGCACGAGCTTCCATCCAAACAGTGGTGTGGCCCCCATAAACGGTGAGAAGCGTCCCAAGTATCAATCCAATGCCCTGGCGAGGGTCCAAGTAACTCAGAAGCACTTCGCCTGTTACACCGCCCGCCATCAATCTCCCGGCTCTGTCCCGCAGTCCTGCATTGAACGTGTCGTTACTATTGTTAGGGACGGTTGCAACAATGGCACTTAGACACGCCATCTGGTGCATTATGGTCCTATGACTCATTACAACACCACGTAGGTCGCCTGTAGGAGCCTTTGAGAATTCTATGTATGCAAGATCAGGAACAACGAGAGGGGGAACCTCATCCTTTTTCTTGGGATGGAAGCTTCCAAACTCGTTTGTCTTCCACCATTCTACGCCACGCGGCCAATTCAGTTTGTTTGTAGTGATATCGCGTTGGAAGTTCTTGAGGTTCGAATCTGTAGTTAGAGCCAAATGCGCCTGTGTTGTGGTAAGAACTACATTCAATCGTGCATAATCATTCAGATCGTTTATTGGGACCGCAACAACGCCTGCAATGAAGCAGCCCATGAGGGCAACAGCGAAATCAATAACTTCGGTATCCCGGTAGATCAAGGCCACTCTATCACCCCTGTACAGATTACTCTTCTCTCTTACCACCTGCGCTACTTTTTCAGCCCTGCTGGCGAGCTTTTCCCAAGTGATTGACGACGTCTCTTTCCCTCTCTGGTCCAGGACCCAGTAAGCAGGCTGTCGAGGAATTGTGCGAGCTCGATGGCGGAGGACTGTTGCGATGTTGTCAAATTTAGACATGGGGACATTTCCGTTGTGGGGATCGTAAACAGCAAAGGGAACATCTCGAGGTTCCAGAGGCAGCAGATGGTCTACAGCGCCAAACGAAGGCAGGTCACTATTCTTCAGCATTGGAGGCGCCATTGCTGCTGTGGGTGAGAAAGCTTCCGTGGTAGAGTACCGATGCGGTCCACCCCCATAGCTATTACGTTGGTCCTCATTCTGATGGCCAGCGAAATCCGAAAAGAAATTTTGTTGAGATTCCAGCATTGTCGACTGCCGAGTTTGTCCACCATTAGAGCCCCCATACCCGCCACCTTGCTGGCCCGTGTACTCAGCATTATCTGCAGGATTGAAGGCGTAATTAGTGTCCATAGGCTCTTTATTGTACTCTTGGCTGAAGCTTGAAGGTCCAGGCGCATTATTCTGAGTCTCATGGCTATAAGAGGCTCGGTCTTGATCTGGGTTCATGACACCCAGTCTTCTCTCCCCGTGCTGGCCCGCTTGGCTTTGTGCTCTTCCAGATCCGTACGGGTCATAATCACGTTGCCCGTCAAGCGTCTCCGGTTCACCTATTGCCATACTTTGTCGTGGGTCATCTCTTAAGGCCGAGCTCCCGTTGTTCGAGCGTTGAGTGAGGGCTGCGAAAGAAGCAGAGCGCGATCCATTTTGCGAAGGATGCGTTGTGTCCTCTAGAGAGTGTACCCTTAGTCCTCCTTGTACTTGCTCGACCTGCTGAGGCGAGAGGTATTCTGAGAGAATCAGAGTTCGCCGTTTCTGATACCCTTTTGCGGTTATGTCTCCTTCTTCTAGCTCATGGTCTAATTGCTGCAGCTTCGCCTGCAGTTCCGGGTTCTCCTCCGCCATTCTCCAGGTTCAGGCGATGTCAAACGGCGCAAAGAGCAGCAGCTTTTCAGCAGGCTTCGAGGTTCATTAGGCTGCATTCAGTGCGAGTGGTGTTCGCTCAGAATAGGCAAAATGGCACTTGAACAAACAACTGTACAGCGAGCATTGAGGTCACTGGCAATATGTCTAGACGGACACGACAGGACTACTCGTACTCCGTACCTCGTACCGCGCTTTTCGGATATAAGGTGTGGCTGCCGCCGCACACTGATTCAAGACCCTAACAAGCCTAAGGAAATCTGTAGTCCCTCAATTTAACAGGAAGCAGGCCTATCATTTCTGATATTTAGTCCTTTCCCTCGGCCTACTTATGCAGCCTAGCGAAATGGGATGTCGTTACCTACTTACTGTATCTGTGATACAAGCAATGGCGTTCAAGATACCTTAGCCGCTCCGCACACGTGATTATGAATATGTAAGATGTTTTTCTCTTTAATCCGTACCTTAATTATTGAAAACTCTGCCCACTCCCCGATGATAATTGTCGATGATAATTGACAAGAGATCTTCCCCTAATCAATTTCGGCGATCAGGCACATAGTCCAAGTGCGAAGGTACATGAACTGTAGCCCTAAATGGACTCAGCCAAAATGGCGCACTCATATCAGTATCGATCCTGTGTTCACGACCACGATCAATCGTCATCTAAACCCACTTTTAATGTACACACTATTAGTCTAGTCAACATCAAGTGTACGAGTGAGCATGGAGAAAAGCACAGCAGCTCCTTCGTCGTGGGAGACTCCGAATGGTCCCTATCAGTCACATCACCAGGTCACAAGTGGCAGCTCAACTCCCATCAAAGAAGCAGCCGGTGAAGAGAATGACATTGTAAAAGCAACTACTGGTAAACATATGGACCTCGAAAAAACGACTTCTAGCGATATGAGAAATGCCACAGCTAATGGTCGAATCTCCGGTCTTGAGAGTGTCACTGGAAGGAGCACACGCGCGGATACTTTCTATCATCCATTGTCCCATGAAAAGACTACAGCTGAACACTTGGTCTGTTTTGATGGGGAAGATGATCCTTACCGGCCTCTTAATTGGCCCTTCCGGAAGAAGGTCATCACAACTTTGCTGTATGGCCTTACAACCATGGGATCTACATGGGCAAGCAGTGTGTAAGTCACCAGCAGATTTTCGGATATCTCAGCCGTCGCTGATCTAGCTTTCTTTAAAGCTACTCTCCTGCAGTTAATCAAATAGCCAGTGAATTCCATATTAGTACAGAAGGCACCTTGGTTGGTTTGAGCATTCTGCTCGCTGGATTCGGTCTTGGCCCGCTTCTGTGGGCACCGCTTTCAGAAGTGTACGGGCGGAAGCCAGCAATCTTAATACCTTATTTCGTCGCTGCTGTGTTCTCTTTTGGGACAGCTACTGCCAAGGATATTCAAACGGTCCTTATTACTCGATTTTTTGCCGGATTGTTCGGTAGCGCACCGGTTACGAATACCGGAGGTGTTCTTAGTGATATATGGGCACCCACTCAGCGAGGAACCGCCGTTGTAGGCTACGCGTTTGCAGTCGTTGGTGGGCCTGTGCTTGGTCCTATTGTTGGTAGTGCGATCGTACAGAGCTACCTGGGATGGACTTGGACAGAGTATCTTACCGGAATTATGATGATGTCCATACTTCTGGTTGATATACTTTTCCTTGATGAAAGCTACCCGCCAGTACTTTTGGTCTATAAGGCTCGACGACTACGAATTACGACGGCCAATTGGGCACTGCATGCGGAATTCGAGGAATGGGACGTTTCGTTCAAGGAAATGGCTATAAAGTTCGGCGTGCGCCCGTTCCAGATGTTGGCTACGCCGATATGCTTCTGTGTCGCACTTTATGCGTCGTTCGTTTATGGCATCATCTATGGCAATTTAGCAACGTTTCCGATCGAATTTCAAGAAGAGCGTGGATGGAACCTACTAGTCGGAGCTCTTCCCTTTCTCGCACTGTTACTCGGCATTGTTCTCGGTGGAGCAGCGAACTTACTGAGTCAACGCTTCTACAACCGCCAATTCCTTGCGAATGGTAACAAAGCCGTTCCCGAAGCTCGACTTCCACCAATGATGATTGGAGGGGTGGTTTTTTCAGGAGGTCTTTTCCTTTTTGGTTGGACATCTAGCAAGAGCATGCCATGGATTGCACCGTGCGTTGGAGTCACTCTTATAGGTTTCGGCTTCTTCACCATCTTCCAAAGTGCTCTAAATTATCTTATCGACACGTTCCGAAGATGTTCTGCCAGTGCTGTAGCGGCCAACATATTCCTTCGCAGTGTCCTAGCGGCTGCGTTTCCCCTCTTCATCAATCCTATGTACCGCAAGCTTGGCATTCCCTGGGCTTCGAGCGTTCTCGGATTTTTTTCGGTTCTTCTGATTCCCATCCCACTCTTGTTCTACGTTTACGGGCCACGGTTGCGGGCAAGAGGGAGATACTCATCTAACATGGACTAGTAGCCCCCAATCACAACTTTGGGGATGCTAAATACTCACCCGGAAAAAACCGCCATCATGTGCGAGGCGTTCAACTTGCGTCGAGCTCACTGAAATTCATGGCAAAATCTCACACGTGTGTGGCTGCTGTCGCATGAAGCTGGGTTGCCCAAGTCAAAAATTTCGAACTACGACATACCGTTTCAGGGCCGACGGGCTACAACTTGAATAGGAGGTTGTGGATTCGAGATTATGCATTCGGCCCAACGAATGTTGTTATCATGGTAAGTCGTACTTCGGCCTTATAAAAGACTACAACTCCTCATAGCGCATGTACACCAATCCTTCTGATGAAAACCACGAATATATATCACAGACCTGTTCTGAAAGTTCATGTGGATATCTCTTATCTTGGAGACCTTCTGACACCAATTGCGATTCTAACCTTATAGCATCGTTCTACTCTGCAAGGACTTTACTAACGATGGCTTGAGTAGTAAAATCGATGCTGCGTACATGAACTCCAACGTCTATCGTTTCGATCTTAAAGTTATGTATCTACACTGGCCAACAGGCCCGTACTTCAAAACCCTTTTGAAAAGCCTCTCTCTTATGACCGCCTCCATATTCGATACGTAGTGATCCACTATCCCTGGCTGAGCCCGTCCGTATTGATGCGATTTGATGGTGCTAAAACACCACTAATACGGCGTACCATTGTCTACACTTTTAGTTTTGAAGTTGTATCAGGAGCAGTGCCAGCGGTAAGCACGGGACCCTCTTTATTGTTTTGCATACAGAAATGTATTGATCCTTCTGTTCTTCTGTGTTTCCAATGAACGTCTTCACCCGGGTCTTTTGATAAGCATTGCCTGTACAACCTCCCTTCAAATTAACCCTCTGTCCGATCATAGCAATGATATTCCTTCATATCCTATCCTGCGATTCAGTATATTCAAGCCCTGCGTAGCCCTGCCAAGGTAGGCCTGGTTGAGATTGAATTCTCTCATGCCTCTTTGTCCCCGATTAATCATTGTCTGGAGGCTTAACAAAGCGTGGGCGTCGTCACACTGTTCAACAAAGTGCCCCCTTTTCCAAGCTCCTTTGTCTAACGTTAAAATATTCCTATTGTTATATCCATTTTTCAATGCGAATACAATGCCCGAGGACAAAGGCAGGATAAAGAGTGGGAAGTACAAGGAACAGTGGTGTTGTATATCGGAAACATTGGCCCTTCGGAATGAGAGCTTCAGAATCCAAAATCTTCGTATTGAACTAATTTCTACACACGGCAACCACGCCTCTAATATGTCGAATATGACAGGACTGAAAGAGCAGCGGACTAACAAGACCAACGTCACCATTCCTTCAACCATGCACGGGAAGCCTTCCCAATACTCACTAAAGGGACATAAAACTTCCCAAATGCCCGAGCAAAAATCGACATTACAAGTGGGCGAACAGCAGACAGCATCACCACCAAGTGATCCAAGTACCGACACGATCATGGAGCGTATGGAAAAAGCAATGAACGAACAAATGAACCCATCTCCTCATTCCCAAACACTTTCCGAACTGCTAAACGATCAATTTATAGACCCGGCTATCAACGATCAAACAGCAAGCGACTCAAATTCTGTCAAGCTCATTCCACTGCCAAGACAGACGGCAGTGGCGAGTCAAGACAATGATGGCCAAGCACCCTCTGTTCCAAAGGCTGCATTCACAGACGTTGCTGACATGTCGCAATTAGAATTCGATCAGCTCTTAGCTTCAGCCCCAAGTCTTTTTCCAGAAGACTCGAGCGAGCCAACTGAGTTGAACGCACCAGCAGAGCAGAAGGAACTTCTTGCACAAGGCGTCAACCAAGCTGTGGGCGAAGCGTTGTTCACTGATCTGTCGCCAGACACACTTGATCGGATCTTTAGGCCAACACTTGCCGCACTTAACGAATTAAACCCGCTGGCGGAGAGTGCTGTGGATGACCTAGACTTCGGTGATACATCGGACACTGAACTTGAATCATTCCCGGTTGTGAGTGCTGCCCTCTCAAACTCGCTCTCGCCTGGCCAACAATATCCCTATCCAGCGCCTAGTCAAGTGTACCCACCTATACCTGATTGTCCAGAGGACATATACAGGTTGCCTAATCAACCAGGTCAATACACGTATCCACCTTTTCAATGCCCGAACGTACAGTCCCAGTCAAACTCGTATCCCCAAGAACGGCCTCAACCTCAGTCACGAAAAGTCCCGTACGCAAAAATGGTGGAGGACGATCAGCGATTTGCACACCAAGCGCCTTGTTCAGATCGTGGAGTCGCCCAGCATCAATTGACAGAGCGAAAGGTCCTCCAACCAAGACCCAGGGGGACGAATCTTGTGTCGCCTGAACACTTACAGCACTTCAATGGCTCCATGCAACCTACACAAGCAGCTCAAAATATCGAATCATCTCCCCTCAGAAGCAAGAAGCGAATTTCTCCAGGATCTGACGCCTCAACTGAATCATCTTCGGAGCATCCTGTAATCGAAAGACAAGATACCCCCAAACCTCAGATGCCGAAGAGCCTAGCTTCGAATTACTATCGTATATATGCAGCAGATGAAAAAGCCAAGAAAGACCAGACCACTAGCGCTCGTACCAAAAAAATCCTCGCTTTTGAACCCGAGGAGCACTATGCCCCTCTCAAGAAGCCACCGAAGCCATGGGACGTCTTCAAATACACCGACAAAGGGGAGCTTGAACCTAGTACATACTACAAACCGGAAGAAATACATAGATTTCTATATAATAACCCCCAACACAAAAGGAAGGGCCTCATCCTGTGGATCCAACGTAAGCCTGCAGATTCTGGTCGCCGCTATCCGAATCACACTTCTCAGCGATGTCGCTTTTTCAACTGTGCCGCTAGGGGCAATCTCATTGGCAGCGGCCAATACCGCGTCGCTTTCGACCAGCTAAGTCTTAAGTGCAAGAACTACGACCCCCATTACAACGCCGGCTACGTCCATCTTTACTGCCTCGAGAAATTCCTAGATTTCCCCAAAATCTGCCAAAACATTACCGTTCGCCCTGAGAATCGCAAGCTCCCAGAGGAACCAAAACATCATAATAACATGGCCTTGAGTTTGAAGGAAGAGATTGAATTTGCCAAGGTCTTCATCCGCAACTGCAGAAAGGGCAGGATCCCCCCCAACTACCCCAACTACAAGATACCCAAGCGCCCGCACGTGGGCACTCTCACCCACGCCCTGTCATGCGTGAAGCTACAATTCGAGCCCAAGACCGCAAAAAAGAGGCGTGCCGAGCGAGGCACAAAGACGGCGCTAGAATGGCATGAGGGAGATCTTGAGCGTGAGACCGAGCTAAGTACAAAGTCAGCAGCAGCCAAGAAGGGGATGCAGACCAAGAAGGCGAACGCAAGAAAGAGCAGGTGGGGAGATGATGTACCCGATGACGAGGCGGAAGAGGTGGGTGACGACTCGGAAGCAGAGGACGAGAGGCCACACAAGAGGCAGAAGACACGGCAGACAGAGGTGGAAGAAGTAGAGGAGCCGGTGAACCCGCTGGCGGGACCGCTAGCGAGAGCGAAGAAGAGGAGCATAGATAGGGAATCTGAGTCGTCGAGTCCTAAAAGGAGAAGGTCACCTCGATGCAACGATGTTGCTATATATATGTAGAATTTAACGATTCACGATCAGCTTGTTTCTGTATCATCCATATCCTACAATCAATACTAGAGACATGATTGTTTTAAATTGTTATAGTGCCAACGAATACAGAGTTTCATTCTTGGGACTGTTGAATTCTGAAGAAAGAATATTGATGAGACTTCATGAGACGGGTAGAAAGCTCTGGATATGAGCAGAGTTTGTGCAAGCTTAAGCAAGAAATTGGGAGTAATAATCGTGATGAAAGTAATACTCGTAGTAAGCAGTATCAATAGCAAAGTCATTGCACTTTCCTGTTCATCCTTCATGACCCTTCAGTCTAAATCTAACAAGGCTCAGCTTATCGCAGGAATCCGGAATTTTTGAATCTAAATATTGCTTCCTTGAGAGCACCATTACCAACAAGCGGAAGTTGTTCCATTTGATACAATTGTCGCAGATAATCTGTGCTTGTGTTGTCCAGCTCCAGCACGGCAGAGAGATGAAGTTGCCGGTTCTGGTGAGTCTTGGCGTTGCTCGGTGCAACCGCTAGCGTACAGTATCTCTACGCGTCAATACGGCCTTCTCACTGACTTTACCACTGATTATACATGCACAGCCGAGAATATTGCAGCTGTCATTAAATGCACAAGTCTGGTGGGACATCGTATCATCATTGAATGGATCCAATATTTCGTTTTCCCGCCTCCCCCGGTACCCCCCTCTTCCCCATCTCCCCCGAACGTGCAAACCGCCAACCATATCTCCCAAATTCTCCGTCCCTCCCTGCCGGCCTTGCCGCTCTTCAAAACGATCCCTTCATCTCAAATCACTCTCGCGGTTCCTCAGATGTTCAGAGCAAAGTTGCGCAATTCAATACGTTGAGCAAAGAGGCGGCGCAAAGACGAAAGGATAATGAAGCCTCGTTGAGGAGGGCGGTATTGGGGAGAGAGGAGGCGGAGAGTGAGACGAGGAGGTTGAGGGATGAGAATAGGGTTCTGAGAAGGGAAATCGAGGAGGGGAGGGCCCGGGAGAGAAGGGTGGGCGAGAGGGTCGAGGGGGTTATGGTACATTATAGAAAGAAATCCAGAACAAAGGGCTACGCTAATTGGTGATCAGGAAGAGCTACAACAAGCGACAGAGACACATGCGCATTCGCAAGCGCTCTATGAGAAGGAGGTACGACGAGCGAGGAAAGAAGCGTTCAAGTCATCTAGTGCGCTGGTGAAGCTACAGGAGGAGCTAAAGTTGGCCAGAAACAAATATACTCTCATGAGAGAAAAGGTGGAGGTACAGCGGCGGAAGGTGGATGGCAAAGAGCAAGAGACTTTCGCAGCCCAATACCAGCTCGTTGGCCTACAGGAAGAGCTAGACACCCAAAGACAGCAAATGAGGATTGCCGAGGAAGAGAAAGAAACCTTGAAAATATGTCTGAAGGGGGAAGAAGTTGCCAGGATTGCTGCAGAAGGCAAGATAGCGTTACCGGTCTTAGTAGACGGAGAAGAATTCGCCTCACCGAAGAAGAAGCGGGCAGAGAGAAGGGAAAGTCTCAAAGAGAACAAGGATCCGGACGTCGAAGAAGACGAAGAACTCATGGCGGTGCAGAGAGCATTGGACGTAGAGATGCGATTGAGGAGGATCGCAGAAGATCAAATCGACTTCATGAAGATGGAATGCCAATTCCGATGCTGCTCCTGCCGGATCGCTGAAAAGTACGGTGAAGAGTATATCCACGACAATGGGCCAGCAGCGCAATTCATCAGAAAAGCGAGCCAAAACCCCGATATCTCAAAACCCTATTCAGCAACAACAAGCCCCGATCCGTTCGTCACCGAGCCTAATACTACAACAATAACAACAGCATCCGACCCTTGCCCCGAACCTATAACTACACGACCTCAACGCCCTTCTCTACAACCAGAAGACTCGACAGAAGGTCTCATCAACTTCTCCCCAACAACCGGAACCTTCTTCACCCTTCCTCCCGCTACCGAGCCGACCTCCCCAGAAGAGCTGTCCCCAATCCGCCCTCATCACTTCCCAGTTCGTCCACTCCCACCAACCCCCCTCAAAACATCCACCCGTCAACCCTCTCCGCTCTCCCGAAGCCCCTCCCCAACACCCCACAAAACACCCCACCTCATCCCCTCCACCCCCTCCACCCCTCCAAAAACGATCCATACAACCACTTTCACAACTACAATTCCCCTCGCCCCATCCACCCCCAGCGAAGCCATGACGCCAATCGCTCCGCCCTACACGCCTAACGCGACGCTGACGCGGGAACAAGCGCTCGAGCAGATACGGCAGAGGAGGGGGAGGGCGAGGAGTATTGCCGCGGGATTGGGGACGCCGAGGAGACCGATGACGGCGGTGGAGAGGAGGGATGTTAGTGCGCCGGTGGGGGGCAGTGTCAGAAGGGGGAGGGAGAGGGAGAGGTGAGGGATGGGATGCGGAGGCGAAGGGGGAGGGTGGAGGGAGGTTGATTGATTTTGCTTTTCTTAACGGGGTGGCTTGGCTTAGGGGGTAACTTGTGTAGATTGGCCCGGAAAAGTGCGGGAAGAGGGAGTCGGGGATGGATATGGAGATTGTAGAAATTTGGATGCGCGCGTGTGAGGTAGCGAGCAGGAAATGAGCAGGCAGAGTCCCCAGAGAGGAAGAGTAATACATACGTCCTATGTAACCCGCCTTCACCCAGCAGAAAGAGAACCAACAAAGCTCGTCAACAATTCCAAAAACACCAGACCCTTGTTTTCCTCCTGCGTCTTCCAATGAAATTGGTTTGAAAAAGCTGAACTGGACTTTTTTTTAGCTACATATGTATTCTTATCTTCTCGGTCAAGGGGGGGGGGGGGGGCGGAGGAAATGCCAAACCGCGCTAGAAG
>JAABUZ0100000665.1_pt1 | contig 80333 bp, 91 predicted proteins | sample 5562091 | NCBI WGS metagenome assembly JAABUZ01 (sample SAMN12813069, study PRJNA571459) | rock metagenome | isolation source: Antarctica rocks | place: Antarctica: Victoria Land, Linnaeus Terrace sud | collected 2015-12-21
AGAAATCGATTGCTCTATTCTCAAGCAATAAATCAATCACGAAACGAAAGAGCTTGACTTCTACTCATATACTGAAGAGATCTTTCACTTTCGTTACATCTCAAACCAGTCAAAACAAGAAGTTCATTGAACAGTTAAAACAGCGCGACGCGACTTTGACTAGCGTCAATTCTAAATCAACGTTCATTCTGAAATCATTCTCTTTCAGTTCAATGAACATAGCAATGATAGAAACAGCGACATATAGAATGTTAGTCAAACGTTCAGACGTCAAGATCTTTGCTGTTATCGTCTCGAAAATCGATCGACTCATAACTACAGCTGAAAACAAGTCTGAAGAAGTGAATCTGCATGAGCTTTCCCACGCTGAAGTTCTCGAGCAAGTCAAGATCAAGCTTCTCTCTGAATATCACGACTATCTAGACGTCTTTGATCGAGCAATGATCGATCAGCTATCATCGCATCGTTTCTACGATCACAAAATTGAGTTGACTGATGAAGAAATGCTCTCTCGAAGCAGACTATATCAGATGTTCGATCACAAGCTTCAGAAGATAAAGAAGTATCTGATCGATCATCTAAATAAAGAGTTCATTTTCTTCAGCTTTGCATCATACATCTCGCTCATCTTATTCATCGAAAAAAAAGACGATAGTCTGCGTTTCTGCGTCGATTACAGAAAGCTCAATGCTTTGATCAAACGAAATCGCTACTCTTTGTCATTGATAGACGAGACTTTCGCTCGTATACAAGAAAGCAAGTATCTGATTCGATTGAACATCATTATCGCGTTCAATAAACTTCGTATGCACTCAGATAACGAAGATTTGACTATCTTTATTATCTTCTTCGACTCATACAAATATCATGTAATGCTCTTTGAATTAACAAACGAATCGACGTTCTATCAGCACTATATGAACGACGTGTTGTTCGAATATCTACATCAGTTTTGTCAGATCTATCTAGATGACATTATCATCTACAGCAAGACTCTGAAGAAACACAAGCAACATGTACGATTGATCTTGAATAGACTACGAGAAGCTGATCTACAGATAGACATCAACAAGTGCGAGTTTCATGTTCAGAAAACTATCTTTCTAGAACTCTTGATATCAATCGAAGAATTGAAGATGAACTCGCGAAAGATGCAAGCAGTCGTTGATTGATCTACACTCAATAATCTCACTCAGATACAGTTCTTCATTGATTTCTGCAATTTCTATCGACGCTTCATCAAGAACTTTTCGAAGATTGTTCGTTCAATGATTCAACTCACTCAAAAGAAGATCATATTTGAATGAAATGAAGTCTGTCAGATCGTCTTCGATCATATGAAGAGACGTATGATCAAGACTTCTATACTACGTCACTTTGATCAAACTCGTGAGACTATTCTTGAAATCGACTCATTCGACTACGTCAATGATGAAGTTCTCTCTCAATATGATGACGAAGAAGTACTACATTCGATTGTCTTCTATAGCAAGAACATGTCTTCTGCTGAATGCAACTACAAGATATATGATAAAGAACTTCTGATCATCATTTGAGCATTTGAACACTGATGACTCGAACTGAAGCTAACTGACATTTCTATCAAGATGTTCATCGATCATCAAGCGCTCATCTCGTTGATGAAAGATAAAGAGCTGAGCAAATGTCAGATGCGCTGAGTTCAGAAACTCGCTGACTTCAACTTCAGAATAATATATCGATCTGACAAACAGAACATCAAGATCGATGCATTAACTCGTCAAGCTGACGTCGTGCTCAGAGATTCAGAAGATGAGCGCATTCGCTATCAACGAATCACTATTCTGACTTCGAATCGAATGAAAATTGCTGATCTAGAAGAGAACATCAGTGAATCAATCTATAAACAGATTCTTGAGACTAATAGAATCGACGAGAATTGTACGCTACTTCGCGAAGCAATAGCAAGAGATGAGACATAATATGAAGATATCAAATTGAAGAATTGTCAAACTCAGAATGAAATCTTGTATCATGATAGTCAGCTATGAGTCTCGTTCAACGAGCTTCTACAAATGAACCTGATTCGTGAGATGCACGATCAATCATCAGTTGATCATTCTGATATTCTTAGAACTGTGAAAGTCATAAAGCGAAACTACTATTGATCATTCATGCGAAAAACGATAGATCGATATATTCGAAACTGCTATATCTGTCAACGTTCAAAGACATCTAGAAATAAATCAAACGACTTGCTTCAATCTCTATCAATATCTGAACAGCGATGACAAGACATAGCAATGAACTTTATTATTGATCTATCTGATTCGAGCGAATACAACGCTATTCTGACGATCATCTGCAAATTGTCAAAAGAAAGACATTATATTTCTTGCATCATTGATGATGAAGATATCACTGTCGAAAAGACAGCTGAAATGCTGATACAATGAATATATTGAACTCATGATTTATCAAGCTTTATAGTATCTGATCGAGGTTCGCAATTCATCTCTATACTATGAAAGTTTCTTTGCAAACGACTGAGCATTTCTCTTCAATTGTTCATCGTCTATCATTCTCAGATCGACGATCAAAGCGAACGAGTCAATCAGAATGTCAAGCGATATCTTCGATTCTTCTGTTCGTATATGCAGAACGACTGATCTAAGTGACTACTCATGATCGAGTTTGTCGACAATAACGTCTTGTTCTCAGTCATCTTCTTGATTCTCTTCTTCATGAACAAGAACTTTCATTCTCGTATGAGCTTCGACTCTGACATCATCGAGTATGAAAGCACTCGCAAACGCTTGCAGATTGATCGAATCAAGAATATATCTGAACAAATGAACAAGACATTGATCTTCGCTCGTGAAGCTCTGATCAAAACACGGGAACAAATGGTGAATCAAGCTAACAAGCATAGAAAGAAGGTCAATTATGAGATCGAATCAAAGATGTTTCTGAACGAAAGAAACATCATTATCGCGAGATTCTTCAAAAAGCTAGATGACAAGATGCTCGATTCATTCAAGGTCACAAACTCTGTTGACTTCTTCTATAAATTGAAACTATCAGACACTATGCATATACACGATGTATTTCATTCAGAGCTTCTTCGTTCTGTCGTCGATGACTCTCTGTCTGATCAGAAGAATGAATTCTCGAGGTCAATAGTGATAAACGATGAAGATGAATGGAAAATCGACGATATATTGAACTTTCGACGATATCAAAGACGACTTCAATATCGAATTAAATGAAAGAGCTATGACAACGATCTCAACTGATATAACGCTGACGACGATGAATTTATGAACGCTCAAGAGATGATTGACGACTTTCATATCAAATATTCAACAAAAGCGCACTAAGAAATAACATTCATGCGAACATGAATAGTCAAGAAAAGGAAATAATGTTACGAGTCTAGTCTTCGTTTATTCTTTCTAGCCTTCGCCTTGATTTCATTCTAATCGAGTCTAGTGAGCATTCGAGCTAGAAGTGATGTCATTGAGACTTTGCATCATATGTGTAAGACGTCAATTCAATCGAGCCTAGCACAGAGCTGAGAAACACACATATAAGAATCGAGTTCTTTTCTGTAGATACTTTTCTTTCTTAGCATTTATTTATTAGTTATATTACACTCATATGACTCGCTCTATGTCGATCTCTAACACAACGCATTGTCATCTTGATAACTTTGTCTGATTTTCAAGAGTTCATGTTTGTTATTGATTTTTATATCAGCTTTCATAAGTGAATATTTATTGATATCATGTTTGTTTTTATTTGTAGAGTTTCTGTTGATGTTGCATGATAAATGTTGATGATCTGTTGCAATGCTCTTTCTTGCACTGATTTCAGCTTGACATTCAGACTCTTTCAATGATCTTTCACTCTTTGTAATGTATATCATATGATGACTTCGTGACTAAGCAGAAAGTGCGTCATCATGAAGTATATTTGCTTACTCATCATTCTTGATGAGTCTCAAGTAAACTCAATGATTGTCTGCATGATTTTTTGTTTAATCACTAGTTTTGCTTTGACATGATACATGTGAATCACTTATTTCAGTTTGAAGTTCAGTTGAACTCTCAAGACTCTGATATTTGATTTCAAGTCAATCTGATGTTTTATCAGCTTTACATCAACTTTCATATTGAATCATTTAGAAGTTCTTGTAAAGTAAATCAACTCATGCTTTGTCATCAAGAATTTGATGTCATGCATTTTTGATCACTGTTCGCATCTATCATAAATCTCGCTAAGAACTCTGCAATTGCATTTCATAAACTCTTTGTATGTCAAGATATTAATGTCATTCACGAAGTTTGTGAAGTTAGTTTTCAGCTTGATATCATCACATTCTTTTAACAAGTTCACATTGTAGAACAGATATAATATCGATGATAGCAAAGAGTTTTGTAATATGTTGATGTTTATGCTGCATTTCATCGTCGTGTAATCATCAATTATGATTGTGATGCGTCAATCTTTCAGAAAGTTTTTCACAAACTTAAAAAGCAGTCTAGAAACTTTTCTCTTCTTCATGTCATGTAAAAGTTTGCTGTGCATCACATTGTCAAATGCATTCTTCTCATTTAGACTCAACAGTGAAACTACTCTTCTTCTTGTATCACTTCACACAGTATGTATCTTTTCTGTAATTAGTTGCAAAGTCGTATCTGTTGATCTGTGCTTGCAAACTCTCATCTGAATGTTCAATATTAAGTTGCAAGCTTCTATAATATTTTGCAAACATTTAAATATAATGAATTTCAGTATTTTGCTCAGTGTGTTAAGTAACACAATTGATTTATATATTTTTGCATTGAAATAATCTTTCTTATCTGACTTTCACATCACTATTGTGACTGTGCTTTTGAACTGAGTTGATTGTATTTTCTTCTATAAACATTTTTCAAAAAGAGAATGTATTTATTCTGATACATCATCAACGAGTCTGCGCATTATTCTATTTATATATCTCATGTGTTTTAACATCTTGTCAGATGTCACTTTGTAAATGACTTTTTTAATCTTGTGATGCATCAGCGAGATATCATCTTCAATCAAGAGTGAGTACTTGAAGTCTATTATGTTCAGCATGAAAATCTTTGAAGATGATGAAAAGTGAGTCTGAAACATCATCTTCACTTTATTCTGCATTGTTATAATGATGTCAGAGTACTTTGACTTTGTCAGTGAGAAAATTGTCGTCTGAGTGAGTGTGTCTGTGACTGCATTTCTTGCTCATTTTGCAATTTGAAACAGTTTTCTTGAGAATTACTTAACATTCTGCATGATCTTTCAATATTCACTGCGCTTCTGTTTTCTGATAATCTTACTTTTCTTATCATATGCTTGAATGTACTTTATTCAATCATTGATGATTTGACAGTCTCTTTTCATTCATCACACACTTTTGATGATCTTTGTACACTTCTTCGTTCATTCTGCTTTGATCATTTCATGTGATTTCATTCAGAAAGTAAAAATCTCAACAATCTTTCTCAATGCATTCAGCAATTGCTTCATGTATTCATTTATACACTGATGTTTCATCTTTTGATTTGACAGTGATTCTGACATTTGTTCTCTCAGAGTATTGATGAATTTCTCTTCATTCATTGTCTTTCAATTGCAATGCAATCTTCGCGTTGATTCTTTGCAGACTTTAAAATCTATTACTGTCTGTATCAACAGATGATTTAAGAAGTTTTTCATTTCTTTATTGATTTTGTATCATATCAATCTGTTTGTGATGTTCTCTGTCATGAAGATTAAATTTATTGTCATTTGAGATTCTTGATAATTTCTTGTAATTGTGTCTTAAGATAATGCTAGCGATGCATTGATGTTTGTGATCATTTCAATTAACTCATTCAACAATAAATGTTATCTTGAATAGAATGATTCTTCTCATGTGAAGTGATGCAAATTGAAGTCTTCTACAAGAATGCTTTCTCTCAACATGTGCAGCATCTTTTCAATGTTTGAAAGATTTTCTTTTTCATGAATGATTTTATGATCTTTAAGTGATGAATTGTATGCTTCATGAATGTGTATAACTTTCTGAATCATCTGTGCATCATTTGTTAATGTTTGTAGCATAATTGTATCTACATCTTTAAAGTATCATGTTGAGTATCAAATGTTGCTGTTGATTCTTTTGTTTATGTAGAAACAAATTCTATCTTCATTATTTTTCAGCGTGAAGTCAACAATTGCTGAGCAGTATGCTTTGAAAATGTCATCAAATTGTCAGAGTTCTTGAAGAATCAAAATGTCATAATTCTTTATCTTTTTCTCATGTAATAACATTATCATCATTTTGTTTCTGAACTTGTGAATGTTGTACTGTAGTATTCGAAGCTTCTTTTGCTGAAATATTAAAGTTCACATTTCAGACTGTTTAATATTCTCTTGAATGTCTGCAAAGCATTTGCTTCATCTGTAAAATTCTCAATAAAAGATGACATTGATAATGATGTGATTGATGTTGATTTCAATTCATTTGATCTTGACTTCTTGATCAAGTGATTCAGTATAGTGTTTTCTGATGTGATGACTGCGCTGAGCAGATGACTTTCATTCATTGAGCATCTCTGCTTTCTTTTCAAGTTGTTGTTCATCAATGATTTTAAACTAATAAATGTCTTTATGAATGTCTTTAACATCGTTACTTTGAGTTCTTTCTGTCTTCATACAGCATGATATAGAGATTTGTGCTTTGTGACTCTCTTTATTCTTTCTTTTTCAGCTTATCATTTATGACATTAAGAATCAAAGACTTTGTATGTATTTCAACATGCTTCACATTTTTACATGTCTTAAATCTGTTTGTAAAAACAATGCTTCAAATGATGATTTAACATGCAATAAACACATTTTTGCTTATTTTTGCATTCATACATCTTGTGATCATATTCTTGACACTTTAAACATTGATGCACTTTGCAGCTTAAGTCATAAAACTGTGTGATCTTTATGTTGATTTCATGATATACTTTCTCATTGATCAGCTTGTTCATCATCTCAGCGTTGATTACATGTATCATCAGCAAGATGTATCTCTTTTGCTCACTCTTCTTTGTGAATCACTCAATCTTTTCAATCATCATCTTTGAATGTATGTCTTTGTTGATCTTGATGAGCGTTCTTGCTTCTTTCTTCTTTATGTTCTTAGACATTTCTTTGATTTTAATTTCATGTATCACTACTTCAAAACTGACTCTGTGCAGACATGCATTCAACGATATCTTTTTGATTCAAAAATCATTTTTCTTCAGTATTCTTTTGCTGCTTTTCATCTTAATTCAAAATATCAGCAGTTTTGATCATTTCTTCATCATCTCTATGTTCTTGCGTGCTGATAGCATTTCGTTGATGTCAATCTCTCTCATTCATCTTACTATGTTCTTTGTTATCATCATGATTTTCTTTATTTCTTCTTTCTCTTTAATGAAGATCTTTACTTCAAATTTCTTACAATGATTTTGCACTGACAACGATATGTTGACGTTGAACATAAGATAACTCTCAAATGATGTTGTTGACTTCATGCTCACTCTCTTCGCTCAACTGTCAACATGTTTTCTCTTCTTCACGAACTCTTTTTCAAGTCTGCTCATTATCTTTTTCAGTCTCTTCAGCTGATTCTTCATGCGCTGATTGACAGTCAACGCAGTGACGCGTTGACACGTCAGCTTTTCTATCATCTCTGTCAAACTTTTTATCTTCTCTCAGAGCATCAGCTCGTTGTTTCTACGTTCGTTGAGCTCATAGAGTACTTGCAGCTTGTGTAATTTCTTCTGTAAATCTTTCGCCTTGACTGAATTCTTCTGCGAGATAGTGATAATCGCTTCTCGTTCACTCGTTAACGTTGCATCAACGACGCTTCTCATCTGTTCTTGACGATCAGAATGAAGCGCAAGCATCATGTCGATGATGTGCTCTGTCTCTGAATAGTTTAAGTAATTCGTTTTCGTGATTCGACTTTCTAAAACTCGCTAACATTGATTGTATAATGATTAGAGTTAAATTTTTGATCTTATTCAATTTTAACACATTTGTAACATTATTCTTCTCTTTGAAAATTTATGTTTGCATGAATGTTCTTAGTAATATATTAGTAAATAATAAACCTGACAATTCTTTTAATAATATTATATTTACATCAAATCTTGATCAGTCGACTTATCGATCTGCTGGCAAGTTCATATATCACAAGTTCATCACGAAATGTCGTACCGCTCAGCGTTGAGCTAGGGATGGCGAGGAGGTAAAGAGAAGGTGAAGAAAAATCGAAGATACTGATTTCCCTTCAAAGCCACGATATTTCTGGTAAAAAGACATGAATACAGCTGCGAGACTGCATTTTCTACAGGAAGCAAATGCTTAGCAGCAGGAATTCAGTGTGCCGAAAATTGTTGATTTCTAGCTAGATTACAGAGCAATATCGATACAATGATTGATCTTATGCCGGACTCTCCCGCGGCGTCAAAGGTCGCTACTATAGCAGGATCCCATGCGGACAAAGCGATTCCCACCTCTCAAAGATTGACTTTGTATTAATGTATTAGTGATGCGTATATGTAACATCCGTGCGTATGGATATTTGTTATAGAAACAAGCGATGCGCCTTGGGGTATCTGTATTTCCGCAGGAAAACGCTAGTAGTGCACGAAATAAAGCAAACAAATCATTCGAACAATTATGGATGGGTTATGGGTATTAGACAATCATCTCGCCAAGATAACCGAGGTCTTCCACGAGTTCTTCCAAAGCAGTCATGCTGATGCGATGTTCAGAGCCATCGTTCCAAGAATGCACGAGATCCTTGCTGCCTTGTTGTGAAAAGGGGGGGTCTCCGCTTGGAGGTTTGGATGCGGAGCCGGGCAGATTCCGCAACGTTAGTACAGACGATTGTTCTTCATCCGACAAGTTGTAGCCTGCAAAGCCAAGCGAGCTGCGATGAGGTGTGGAACACAATGTGATGGAGGAAACAACGGAAGGCGTCTGGAGCTGGAGCTGGGGCTCTTCCAAATCGCTATTCGTGTTCTTCGAGAGCACCTCGGATTTGTAATTGTCCCTTGAATCCAATAAACCTTCTCCAAAGTCGCTTCTAAGCGGGCTTATGGGTTGTGATAGATGACAGGGAGACATTGTGCCGGTCTGGACGGTACTAGCGGCAAGGTCTGGCGAGAATATTTCCTGGGTGCTCTCTAACGAGGAGGTGGATCTTCCCTGGCAGTATGATTTATACACTGAACTGTGATCAAGAAAACCGGTCTTGGAGAAGTTGAAGCTATCGCTGCAAATCTCTGGCGCAGTGTCATATGTCGGTATTGGTGGGGCGTCTGAAGATTCCGGTTGAGGCCTGAGAAGTGGGTAAACAGAGCTCTGATCGTCTGAAACCGGATCTGGCCCATCCGCTTTGACACTAGATGGGGATTGATCCCAGTAGTCACTTGCGGTGTCCACAAAGAAAGAGTTGTTCTCCCGCAACCGGTCGAGTGAGGTATGATAGGGAGATTCTGGAACTGGTGGCCAATCGAGATTCAGAGCGCCAGAGCTGCCACCACCGCCTCTGTGAGGCACCTCTTCTATAGGCAGGCGAGTGTCGGCAGCCGAGAGACCTTTGCGTGCTTCTGACGCCGAGAAAGTAGCGGGCCCTTGATCCGGTGGACTTGCTGGAGCTGAAATGGTTGCCATCGATAGTGGTCTTGTAGTATGCCTCAGTGGACTCCTATTGGAGACGGTTGACTGAGCTCCAGAGTTGTTGGTAAGCTTTGTCTCTCGTTGTACCCATGATATGTTCTCCATCGACAGATTTTTAGCTTTGATATTGGATAGAGGTTCGCTTCCACATCTGAATTCTTGCTGCTCACTACGACCGGCTGACTTTGTACCTCTCAGTTTCTGGAAAGCTAGCAGAAGCGGAGAGGACCCAGAAGCCGCTAGCGAAGCGCTTGGACCTGTCTGTGATTGCTCAGTAGATGTAGGTTCCAGCGGTGGTGCAATACTGGAAGCTGATGAAAATATAGTGGGCAAGCTCTTCGTAGTCACCAGTATAGAGTATTTAGCCACTGATGAATGAGAATTCTCGGAGGCGTTAGGTATGGGATCCCTCGCTTTGTGACGAACAGAAGGCTTCGGACTGAGGTATTTGGCCTCTGGATCCATCGTATATGCGGTGGACCTAGTTGAGCTTCTTGAATGGTTGCGGATATGGTCTCCCTCGCTTACTTGCATCGGCACCTCCAAAACATTGACGTATTGGCCGGGTAGGAAAGGACACCACGTGGTGAATGGCTGAGCGGGATCATGATACTCCAGATCGCCATCTAACCGGTACTAGACATCATGTAAGCAGACTTTTAATCGTCTTAATTGGGACACGATGACCGTACGAAATACCAGTAATTTCCACCCATCATTAGACCCCCATCCCGTCGTATGGGCGTTGTCGATATATCTCCGTCACAGCTAATGTTCTTGAATGTATGACATCCCCGCCAATCTCCCGACCCTGTACGCCTGTCCCTCTTCAGCGGGTAAGGTTGGGCGAAATTATCCCACGATCCAAGGATTTCCACAGAACGGACTGGGAAAGGGACATGGCTACAAAATCATTAATTGAGACATATAAAGTGCAGATAAGGTCGGACATACAGTCGAAACGTGATGAGAGTCGTTGACATCTTTGTAGGATATATTAGGAGTACAGCAGTCGTAGACAGTAGGTGGAAATATTTTTACAGTCTTAAAGGAGAACAGCAATGATTTATACAGGACCAGCCTATAGAGAGTTCGGAAGTAATGGTGAGATGGTAAGTTTCAGCTGGAGGCTGAAATGGATTCTGTGTGTTGTCAGACGAACGATGGAAGTCCATCTGGAGGTCGCACCTACTCGACTTAGTCTGTACAAAACATCTTCCCACCGGAAGTTTAAAATTATTCGACACCACCTATCCAGGTCGCCGCCCACGATACCACTCGACGTCGCTCGGGACGTTGCTTGAGTTGTATGATACAAAGAAACGTTTTGCACGCTTGCACAATTATATTTTGTACATCTAAGCCTTTCCTTGAAAATCTATTTGCGGCATAGACCTCGCACAACCACAACTGTCACCTCGGGACTGCACAGATGACACCCGCAGCCACGTCGTCGTGGATAGTTGCTTCCGAGATCTTCAGTTCGAGGACATCAATATAAACTCGGAGAATTAGCACGGGGTCGCGCAGGTTTAACAATAAGCCCGCGGGCGTGTGGGGGGTAAGATCATCTTATGAAGAATAGCTGGGTTGAAGCCAGGTCAAGGTCCAAGCCCGTCCATGGTCAGTGGACACGCTAAATAAACCGCCCAGATATTGGATTAATTGGATAGCCAGACCAAGAACAAGATTTATTATTATTGTGTCGGGGTCATGAAATTACCAGTCCAGATGACCTCAGCCTGGCGTGCCTGGCGTGCCTGGCAAATGATGTGGTTGGATCTTCACTGCAGTCTGCAGAGCTCTCTGCCTTGGCCATTGCAACTCCCGAGGAGCAGCGCGTACATACATCCCGCCACCAAACATGTCCTCAAGTGAATGGATTTGTGCGAGCATATCCGTACATATTCGTCTGCGCGCGATCTTCTGTGTTGTTCAAGAATAGAGTGGTGGGATGGTGGGAGGCTGGGCGATCTGTAGGTTACTCGTCACCCCTGGCTACTTTAGAGTCGCGTTGCTGGGCGATCCGCTCACTCCGAGTTGCTGAATTCGGCTGCTAATCTTACCTCCAGGGCCGTTGGCGTTTTCTGGCGTCGAGTTTACCCTCTTTCAAGCTTCTTCTATGGATCAACCTTTTCACCCGGATCGTCCACTGGGATAGATTACTTTAGCGTGCTAAGTACTATTTTACCATTGGCTGGAAGAGCTGGGGTCTCTTGCATCTTTCAATGCAGGCTTTGCAGCACGACAAGACCTTGAACGACAACACAGCAGCACGAACGTAGTCAACTATGATATCAAGGCGTCTAATTTACATGTTCATCGCAACGTTGCAACGTCACTCCAGAACTATCGTGCCATTCAACTTCACGGGGCTGTGAGTAACAATGGAGTACTGATTGCAATGCGACTGGTTAATGTGGCTGTGCGATACTGAAGCAAAATTTCAGCCACGACACTCATTGACATCCTACTTCTTCCTGCTCGAGAAAGCAGCCAATTGATCCCATGCAGATGTTTCATGCAGACCATGGTGTATTCTCCAGTGGTGAGTTGGTCTAACGAACATGCGAGCGACAAATATGCGACTGGATCAACGCTGTCGGCCCTGTCGCTCAGTTATCTAATGATCACGAAGTGCTTACTCCTGAACAGGATGTCTGCCCAATAGCAATTTAGGAAACACAGCGTGCATCCCAAAAATCCTTATTTTGTCCGTGACCGAGAAAAGCCTCTATTCTCGAAACAAACATTGAGTATATTCTATAACCCATACTGCTGTCTTTCCTTATCAGAGGACCTTACGGCCAAGATCGATCAATTATCAGTTATGGGTCAGAATGATCGTCGACGACGAGATCATATGAAGTTCCCAATTTGACAACGACCCTGTGCCTCATGCGACTCTTCCGACAACTTTGGAATTCGACGGAGATTCGAGAGCCGCGGTAGTATGGGGTTGTGACATCCGTACATGTATCGTCTTTTCCACACGTGCATTCATCAAGCAGAAGAGACGATCGAGAACCCGATGGTTTCTCCTGATTGACTCGGGTGAAGAAATTATACAATTGCCGCGGGGTGGTAATTGGGGTGGAATATTTAATTACACTCCCACGACTCCAAACATGCGATGATGACTGGGAGCACTTTTCCCCGTGCAGTTCTTTTTGTGGTCATTGAGGAAACTAAATCCCTGCACAAATCATTTTCCGTTTTACTATCTCTTAATCCAAGTCTTCTCCAACATATGGGTGTAAGAAAAGACAACATGCTTATCTGTTTCTGTTACTCTTTACATGTTCGTGCGTAGCCTCTTAGTTATTTTGATGATGAGGGTAAGGAGTAGCTCCCCTAAGTTAAGAGGTATGACTGCATTCAAGTTGCTGCGCTTCTGTTTAGAGGCGATGAAGCCTCTGCGCCTTGGTATTTAGTTGAAAAGGAGTGGGCTACTTACTACCTCATGAGTGGGTTATGAAAGGCATATATCTCGTTCACGTTGACATGGTGGGGCCGGGTCATGAGGGAACTTTCTCGTTGGAGGCGATCGTGGATGCGGTAGCTGAGATCATATATGAGTGTTTGGAGGGCCAAGAACTTGATATGCTTGGTGGAAATGACTACTGTGACCTTTGGAATAGACTGCTTGCTATTTCGGTGGGGAAGCGGGTGGCGACATGGCAACGGTGGATACGACTTTCGTGCATACGGGCCCTCCAATACTCCGCTATGGATCCCAAAATTTCCCGGATCGCTCGTGTCGACATTATAACCCGCGAAACCCGCAAGTAAGAGTTCATCGATAGCTAAAAGAGGTATCAAGTACAAACTGTGAATAGAAAAAGCCTCCAGGTCTTGGTCTGAGAAGGGACACGATCTAACAATAGCGTATCAAACACGACGATGATGGCTCTTTCAAGGTCCCGATTTTTCCAGAGTTCTAGTTCGGTGCTGGCCACATGATACCCTGAGCTTGTATACAGTAACAACCGGCTGGCTCTAACGCGGATTCCGGAGGGGTTGAAAGTGTCAACTACTATCGAGATGTCTTCTATCATCCCAACCTTGATTCCATCGAATCAGGACCAATCTCCCTCCTCTACTGACCAATGCTCAATCTTCTCATTTATTGATTCTATCAACCCTGCAAGAATTCTGAACAAATCACTGTAGCGTTTCATGTTGTGGTGCGTTGTGCGTCTATTACAGGAAGCACAGCAGGTCACCACTGCTTGCAATAGCACTTCTTATACGTTGGAGTCTACGTATTTGTCAACTTATCATGGTCTTCCTGTTTCACAAAGCCTTCTACAATGTTCTCCAAGCCACTCACTTCATGCGCCAGTCATCCTTCTCGCAACTGGCTTCTGCAATTTCTCAGGTACAATCGGTCTGGAAGTATATAGCAGAATTCAAGTCAAAGGACCTTTTGTGGATTAAAACAAAGCCTCCTGGTGGTCAATTGGTTTCAACACTCACACAACACAAATGGAAATTAGAAAGACAAGGTTATTAAGAAAAATATATTGCGAAGGGGCATTAATGATCTGAAGGCATGCATCCCAATGTATTTGTATCCATTTTAGTTCTAGCAAGAAAAGACGAATATGTTTGTGCCAGCAATTTTGATTTCTACTGTATTGTCCAGCGCTTTGATAGTAAAAGGAATGGGAAGCTAAAGCGTCCATTCTCGGCTCCAAGTCCCTTCCAAAACTTTCATCCACTCTCTTGCATGTTCATTTCCAAGGGTCCGCTGTTTAAGAGAATTACCCAACCGCAGGAGTGTTCGGCGGCTAGTTTTGCTTTGATGAGGATTAATCGCTTGGAGATGCAAGTCCATACTGAACAAAGGCCGTGTGTTTCTACCTTGCGCCGGCGGAACGGGGCGAAATGGAAAGCCGCCTACGCGACGATATCCGCATATAAAGACTTGCCTAAGCCACGTCCTGTAACACGACGGTTCCCGATTGTGGCAACAAACAAGACGACGTACCTTCCCCATGGCGCTGTTCAAGGGACTTCTTGGCGTAGCCAGCGCCTTATTGATTTTGTACACCCCTGCGATGAGTCTATCCATCAATCCAGCTATCTCATTAGTTGCAGATCCGATAGGAAATTTTTCCTCCGGCCCTCTTAAATCCCGCTGCACCGACTCTCCGCATTGGATGAGCGGAGCCTACAACGCCGATGATTGTGCATTTGCACTACGTGCCCTTTTCTGGATCGTAGTCCGACGCCAGCCACTTGAAATATACGATTTTCTCGCCGAAGGCGAGATACCCAGCTCCTCATACCCTGTTGTCGAGACACCCAAGAGATTTGTCAAAGGCACGTGTACTGTTGCGATTGTGATGCTGAAGTTTTTCGACGGGGCTGGTGTAAGGTTACCGGATCAACCAGTGTCTGTGCCAACCCCAGGGTCAGATATAGCGACCTGGCAGGCTCTGTGGGCAGCGGCGACGAGGATCCATTCAAGGTGCGGTGGGAACTCTGCTATGGGATGGGAGACAGGGGGTAATGAAGGGGGGATTGGCATTTTCATATGGGGCACTCGGTCCGCAATCGATAGAAGCGTCTTTTAGGTCGGGGAGGCGGTCCCCCACGTCCGCATCTCGCTTTAAAACCCGTCTAAGAGCTAAGGGCTTTGGCTTCCTTTCGTCGGAAAAGACTGGTATACAGAAAAGATGGCTGGCGTGGTTGGTGCACTGGTAGAAAGCAATGGATAGATCCGAGCTATCTTTGCAGATTCAGGCTGGCGAAACTCCGGCGCTGAGACTACGATAAGGGCGTGCGTCGTTTGTTAGGATAGCTTCTTTCGAACTTAGGGAGTAGAACCACCTTGACCATACCTTAGCGATGGCGAATTTGTGCTCAATATAACATAGGACTCTGTACGGATAGATCTCGAGATGCTGTAGACATCGCAATGCACCAGCCACTGTATAGAAATTCATCACAAAGTGGTTCTGACCCTTGTAGCCTTATAATCACTCTGTAACAAATAATGAAAAAGCCATGATGCTCATATCATTAATGCACCGCGTTGAGAGTCTAACAAAAAGAATGATGTAGGGTCTTGCCATCATGATAGAATATATATCACCGCTCAAACGCACAGCTCTGCCTACAACTGCGGGTTGAAGTCAATACTCTCGTATGAATTGAGAAATAAATAGATGGCTAGGGTAGTAGGGTTGGGAGAAACACGTTTTGGCTATCGTTGGCTGAAATCCTCTGTGTCTGAAGAAATATCGGTTAAGATAGTTGCGTAGGGCCTAAACAGTAAGGTAGTACATAGTAGCACTCCGTTTTAGTATCTGAAATCCCTGTTGTCGATCCCATTGCACTTCAAGAGAGCTCGCCACTCCGCATTCGAGTTATACAGTACAGTACGGATACTGTAAGTACACATGCTGTATTAACGATTTAATGATCCATATTCCACCAAGGATGCGCAAAGGGACTCATAGCTGTCTAGAATGTAAGGTTATGAACGAGCAAACCAGCACGACGCTCGGATTGACGAAGCTACAGGTAGACGCAGAAAGATTCGTTGCATCCCCCGGCCAGAAGATCCTTCTACGTGCTCCGAATGCTTTTCTCGAGGCACACGATGCCGAGAGCAGAAACAGGGAGAGCCATACCCGGTTCCTGTCGAAGACAGGCCACCGCCAAATTTGCGAGAAAGGGTGGCGCGGTTGGAGCATGCTGTCAAATCGATGCATTCCATGCTGACGCGCAACGGTGCAGAGGCTGGGAATACTGCTCCAGAACGAGATGCAGCGGAAGCATTAAACAGTCTTCAGTCCGATACTACATTAAACGGGCACACGTCCAGTGATCCATCTAGTATTTACTCTAACTACAACGAGAACGCTCCACTGCTTTCCATGTTCGACAATGCAGTTGTACGTACTTCCATAACATGCTCTTATAATGACCAGCTACTGATTATGGTAGTTGAGCAAAGAAATACAGCCAGCGCAACGTCGACACCCTCAAGATACCTGCCATGAAACACTGTTGGATGCCAGCGGACCTGGTGATAAAGCTAAAGCAAAGCATGACCGCGTTCGCCATGTTCTCCTCAACCTACTCCCTGCTGAGCACGATCTGCATGCGATCTTAGAGTCCACAACGGCATGGTGGGACTCATGGCGGCTCCTGTTCCCGGAGATATCTGTCAGCAAAGAGGAGAAGACACTCAAAAATCACATCCTTGGGGCACTTAAAGAGGAAAGTCCAGTAAGTATTGCTCGAGGTTTGATCTGTCTAGGCATATGTTTCCGACAAACGCGCCCAGGAGCCGACAATAGCTCCTTATACTTTTCTCGTTCGCCGAAAGACACTTTGGTTTATTACCTGAGTGTTGTTGATCAGCATATCATCGCCGATGACGAGTATGCAGGATCATGCGATGGTCTAGAGTTAATTGTTCTAGTAGCAAAAACTCATGTTAACCTTGGACATCCTCGCAAAGGGTGGCTTCTTCTCCGCCGAGGAGTAGCTATTGCCCAGCTCATGGGTCTTCATCCAGACCGGACACTGATGGTCGAGAAGCCAGATGCCTCAACGGAAAGACGTGAAAACGCCTGGTGGTCACTTTATATGGTAGATCGGTATATCAGCTTGCTCTTGGGGTTGCCGTACGCATTAAGCGATGGTCCAGTTGTCAAAGAAGCAGTCGAGAAATGTATCGACCCGACGGGCAGATACCAACGAAAGATTGCCATGATTGTTGGCGATATCATCGACAGAAATCAGGTGTCTTCCGGTCCATCATTACCCCTGACGCTCGAGATTGATCAGAATTTGGAGAATGTCGCCAGAATCATGTCTGACGATTGGTGGGATATCGAATCAGCCCGCTCATCTCAGACTATCCCCGTCGAGGAGTCTTTTTGTCGCAAGGGGACACAGCTCTGGCATTTTCAGACGAAAGCTTTCCTACATCTGCCATTCATGCTACAATCTGCAACGGATCGCCGCTACGAGTACAACCGTCATGCTTGCTTGGATGCAGCTCGCCAAATGCTCCATCGATACCACCTTTTCAGGCTGGATGATAAAGGGCCATACTTCATCTGTAAAATCATGGATTTCCAGGTTTTCAACGCGGTAGTGCTGTTACTCCTAGGCCTGCTCGGTTATGGAGGCACATCTGCTCCGCGAGATGCGGAAGACGGAGACTTAAAACTGATAGAGACCACTCTGAGCATCCTTCGTGGCGCATCAAATGCTGAACCAGATGACGCAATGCTCTCGCAAGCCGTCGAAGCTATTGAGACACTGGCAGCATTCCGTAGTGAAAACGCTGCAGGGGATGAGCGCCGGTCGGGAAAAAACTGCAGAATCGTCATTCCATACTTTGGAACAATCAATATATCCCCCGGATCGAGGTTTTTGGCTTCAAAAATCAGGAATGGCAGCTTAGATAACCCATCACACGGCAATCCAATACTAGTTGGAGGCTTGCAACCAACGCCGCCAAGCGATGTTTCGTCTGTGATGCCAACCTTGGATTTCGATCCAAATGCACCGTTTGAATTTCCACATATCGATATAGATTGGTCAAGTATTGTCAATATGGACCTGGATCAAAACTGGGATTGGAATCAACTGGGTATCTAACAAATCCAGAATCTCAGACAAAACATGTATCCTTACTGCAAAATCTTACAGGCTCAACCTCGCCTCTTTCACGACACACGTTGACGACTTCAGTTCTTGCTAGGTATTATCTTCCATGACGACGAACCAGCCTACGCAACTTCGCGAGGGAATTATATTAGATGTTGCTAGAGATGCTCACGCTGGCTCGCCGGCCGGTCCGCCACCAGTCCCATGGATAAGGCGTACTTTACCTGAAAGACTCTGAAACCCGAACGTAGGCGACCACAACCCTGGGCCGTGGACCATCACAACGCCACTCAGTACGGTAGTCCAGTCGGTCCCTAAAATTGACATGAGAGAGACGTGTTAGGTCACCAAGCTGTGATAGGGTCTAAAATATCTCGATTGGCGATTCCTCAATAAGGTTAAAGCGAGCTTCAATCCGGTTAGAGACCAACAAACCTCATTTGAACCGTGGAGACCGTGTTCCCCCCGAAGCCCCCCAGTCCCCACACGCCAGCCAGCCAGCCACGCCAGTCACCAGGTTCGTGCCGCAGTTGTGCGCCAGCGCTGCCTTGACGATCATGTCATGCAAGAACGATAAGAAGCTCTACAGTACCGAATACCGACTAACCGATGTTCTATAATAATGATCATTATCATTAAACCGCAGGAAAACTCTCAATTCGAAGTAACTCACTAATATACCTTCTTATTATTGCACTACCCTTCAACTCGGATCCATCACATTAGTATTGCCTCACCTACGGTGTATCTCCCGTGACAGGGGAATAGCGCACCTCCGCTTGTTTTCTTTGATCGATGGGAAAGCCTCACACTTCTCGCAATACAACATGTCAAGTGTGACAGCTACCAGATTCATACCATTGATTTCAGAGCGAAATTTCATTGGACGTCCACCATCTAGTACTATACATACGGATACAGATATTGCATTGCTTCAGTCAGCCGCTGACTTCTAATGAAGGGCCTTGCTTGGGGTTGTGTAGCTGTCTCGTTCTTTTTCCTCGCTTTCAGAATCTATGTACGCTTTCGCATATTTCGCCGACTTTTCAACGATGATGTCCTGATCATTCTTGCTTGGCTCATCCTCCTTGCCACTGTAATTCTATTGCTGATCGACAGATCACTCGAGCTTATCTATATAGCCTATCGGGTAGCGACCGACGAGATTGAACCGCCTGCGTATTTTCTACAGCACCTTATGACCTGGAACCACATCTTGTTGGCAGAAAGTTACTTGCATCTGTGCGGCTTATGGGCTGTCAAGTTTTCGTTTTTGGCGCTTTTACGCAGACTTGGCTATCATGTTAAAGGCCAGAAGGTAATTTGGTGGAGTGTTTCAATACTCACAGTCGCTGGTTTCATTATTTCTGTTAGCGTATTGTTGTCTCCTTGCAGGCCTGGTAGGCACTCAAACTGTGAGTACTTTGCTATACCTCCAGGTCACGTTGTGATGTTCGACAACGAGGTGTGATCAAGTCTACAACAAAAGGCCGCCATTCTAGCAATGTTCTCCATCACAGTCATAACAATGGCGCTTGCAATAATAAGGGCGGCATTAGGTCTAAGGGGATTTAGGGATGACAATACGTGGTTTTTCATCTGCACCACCATAGAATTGTCTACCAGTAAGCCTACTCAGGCCCTGTTCCCTTGCTCTGCTGATGTGCTGTCTATTTCCTTCTTCAGCAATCATGGTAGCTTGTCTCGTGTCCTACTGATCCCTCTTTACCAGCCAAACTAAGCCGTGGCCATTAAGGGCAGTCACTGTAAGAACGCTACCTTATAGTGAGACATCCAAGCAAGGACCTCCTTACACAGGAGCTACCGCCGTTAATATGCACAGAGAAGGCAGCGAAAACTCGCTAGTGAATCACCAGAGAAACGAAATCATGGAGTTAGATAGGATTCACGTGAGGAACGAGTGTAGCGATCGATCCTACGGATAGGCATAAATGAACATTAGGTGTCGCATTGCCTGCATACTGGGTTCAAGTGAAGGTACAAAAGCAAACACGAGTCCAGGACCGTCCAACCAATTCAATAATATTACTGGTCACAACCACGACGAGAAACTGAAGGACAAGTTGAGACTTCATGACCAGGTTTGCATTTGAAAAGTTGGTTCGGAGAAGGTGCCAAAAAAATAACAGGGCAAACATGAAAAGTGCCAAAATACAATAAGTGCACGGCGCGGGAGAAGAGACGCGTAGGCATAAGCAACGAGTCCAATTTAACTCACAAATAACCAGATTTACGCCAAAACCCTTCGAATCCCTCACTCAACCTCCGTACGCATCGAAAATCTTCCGATACTCCTGCGCCCTGTTGTCCTCCGACCTGAGACTCGTATTGTCAACATAGAACGGCTCCTCCACGCTCGCTTCCTCTCCCTTCTCCTCTTCCCAGTCTTCCCACTCCTCTCTTCGACCATACTCCTCTTGTCCTCCATACACAGTCTCACGCCTCCCTCCTCTCTCCTCCGCCTGCCCACCATCCCAAGTCTGCCTCCATCTTTGCGTCGCTCTCTCCCTCGGACCCTCAACCTCCATCACTTCCTCCCCCTTCTCCCACCTCCTGATCATCTTCCGATCATGCAGCACATCCCACACCGCCCCCTTCCTCCACCCCTTATCCACCCTCCCCATCCGATCAACCCCCTCCCCAACAAACGCCACAATCTCCGGAATCCCCCTCCCCTTCTTTTGCCGCCCGCGCGCCAGCATCCCAACTGCCTCCCTCGCATTCTCGTCCCGCCAGAACGCCCCCAGCGTGCAAACCCCGCACGGCCGGCCCGGCTGCCCGATATCTTCGGGCCGGAAAAACGGCCGCCATTTCTTTACGGCCTCGAGGAACGTTTGCGTGCAGGCGGAGGGCGTCAAGGGTGACGACAGCAACCGCCTCAGGCGCGGCCAGAGCTCCTCGCCGAGCAGATCGAGCAGGTAGTATACATATGGCGGCGAGATGGCGGCGTGAGCGGCGCAGAATGTGGTATCGGCGAATAAGCGTTTGCGGATCGCGCTGGGCAGTTTTAGCGGGAAGGGCAATTTTCGGATCAGCTGCGCTTGGAAGGGGTCGGAGGGGTTTATTGCTAATATTGCTGTTAGCCGTGGGATCTGTGAGGGGATTGGGTGGACGGAGTCTGGTCTTTTGGTGGTTGGGGTGCTGGTTTGAGATAGGAATGGGGCGGTGTGGGTTTGCTCTTGTTGGGGCTCTGCTGGTTCGGGGGTGTAGGGGATGGTGTTGGTGGGGTGTTCTTGTTGCTGTTGGTGTTGAGGGTAGGAGGGGTAGGGGTTGGGATTTTGTTGCTGGTGGTAGGGGGAAGAGGTAGGTATGGTGGGATTTTCTTGTTGTTGCTGGTAAGGGGAATAGGCAGGTGCGGTAGGTTTTTGTTGGTACAGCCAAGAATAGGGGTCCAGTTCTTCTTGCTTGTGCTGGTCGTCCCAAGAATACACATCTCCTTTCAGCTCTGCAGGCTCTTCGCGTGCATACGAACCTGCATATTTTTGGTCGTCCCAATTACACCGTTCCTCCTCACGCCCTTCCTGTCGATATGACCCAGCATGTTGCTGGTCTTCCCAGTTACACGTCTCCCCCACCTCCTCCTCACGCTCATCGTCTTGTTGGTACGATTGCGCATAAGGATTCGGATCCTCGTACTGCGAGCTCCTGCGCGAGGACCTACTGCGGTGGTACTGGAACAGCGACGGCGGATCGGTATGATAGCTCGGCGGGTCCGAAACATGCGGGTCCGGTGGAGGGCGGTAGTACGTGCTGGCGGGAACTGCAGCTGGGGCAGGGGCTTTGGCGTTCTTCTTGCTGAAGCGGCGGAAGAGGGGCATGGTGTCCTACGATGGGTGAGCGAGGCTACTACTGGTGGTTAGAGGTTGCGAGGCCTATTTTTTTTTGGTAAGTTAGTTTTCAGTGAGAGTGGCGGGCTGAGCTGAGCTGAGCGTCAGTGTCTTGGTTTGGTTTTGGAGCAAGTCAAGTCAGCAGGCGGGCAGGCAGTCAAGTCACTTTCACTTGAGCGCGAGGGAGCGATGGGGGAGGAAGAGAAGGGAAGAGAATAGGGGGGGTTGGAAGGGGGTTTTTAGAGTGGAGGGGGTTTGGAGGGTTGGTTGGCTTGGGACAATGGGGATGGTGGGATAATGGGGATTGTTTCTCTTTCTTTCATTCTTTCTTTGTTGTTGTCGTTTGTTCTGGATAAGTGGGGACTTTTGTTCTGGGAGCGGAGGAGTGCTTTGTTCTTGCTGGAACAAGGGAATTGGATGGGAATGGGATGGGATGGGATGGTTGGGTCTGCGAGGTTGGCCATATGTACTGGGGAAAGATCATAGCTACACCTTTCTTTCCCCTTACGTAGAGAAGTCTTCTCTTCATCGTCCGGATATGCTTCAGGCAAAAAAGCATGAGAATAGATTTCGAGAGATGACAAAAAATTTAACATGTAGTATAACCTCAACTAGGAGAATCTACTATGGTTAACCAAAGACGGGAATCCCCCATTCCCCTTCTCGCAAGATTAGGTAAAGTAATAATCACAACAAACTCCTGATGAAGAAAATTGAAACATGTGTACAATGTCCACCCTTACAATCTGTCGGTGCCCATAAACAACCAGAAACGGAACCTATGTACACATTTAAACCCACCTCAACCCAGGCGCTACCGACTACTCTCCATCCCAATAATTCCCCCAGTCCTCCCATGCATGCTCCCCGCCACCCTTTCCCTCAGCCCCCGGAAACTGTCATTCTTAGAAATGGAGCTTGCGGTCCTCTTCCGCGGGCTTCTTCTTAGTAGACTCCGGGCTTCCTTTTCCTCTTGCGCTTCTTCGGCTAGCACGCTTGGACCGCCGTAGTTCTTGTCATCGAGAACTTGCTGCCGGGATGCGGCGGCTTGTAGCTCGGCTTTGCCTCGTGGAGCGTGAGGGAGTGGATTTGAGATGGAGATGGCTGATGTGCCTGACGGGTTGCGGAGCGAGTCTCGGTAAGGTTGGGGGCGTTGGGTGAGATTGTCCCTGGGGTTCGAACTTGTGATGGTGGATTTTGTGTTGTCCTTATCGACAAGTTTTTGGGCTGCAATGCGGGAGCGTTCGTAGCGGGCTGATACGTCGCCTCCGGTCCAGACTGTGCCGAGCCATCGATCCCAGAAGGTGAAGAATGGTTGCGAGAAATTGGTCTAGATATTTTGTTAGAAGTAGGTATCTTTCTGAAGCGTGGAAACTTGCCTTGATGCCCCAAGTTTGGTGGTGCACGTCGTGATATCCGGAATTGTTCGAAGTCAAGTGCTGAAGAGGATCCCATGGCAGAGCATAGCCGCAATGGTCATCGACTGTTTTGATCGTTGAGCCTGTGAAGAACCATATTCCTTGGCGAGTCCCCATTCCAGCTATCTTATATCCAATGCTCGCGCCGACCGTATCAAGTAAGAAACCCTCAAAAGGATGGTTGTAGAGCGCTCCATATGCATAAGGCATGTACAGGCGGTGGTGTCGAGAATGAAATGTCGTGTAGAGCCATTTGTTCATATGCATGAGACGATGTAGAAAGTACTGCCACGTGTCGAGCCACAGTATCGCAACACCGTATTGAAGCGCAGGGAAGAGGTACCAGTATATTATACTCGCAAACCTAAGCTCCCATCCTGTAAAGCTGGGTGCGGTTGATGTATAGCTGGTGGCACCGTTGATACTGGTGTTCAGCAACGGATACTGTCCTCCTAGTATTGCGCCTGCAAGCATAGGGTACGATAGAGCCAAATTCTTCGACAATCCAACAGCATTGACACCAACCAGGGACAGCAGCGAGGGCAAAGCTCTTTCGGCGATCCGTATCCTTCTCGCCCAGACTGCAATATCGTACTCTTCTTTCCCAAATGTATCGTCCGGTTCAGTCATTCCCAGCAGTGTCCCCACCAGAATCTGCACCACTTGTTGGATTATAACATCTCGCATAACTTCCCACCTTCCCACCCTATTCCTTTTCGCGACCTCCGCGGGTGTATGTAGCCGGTACTGAGGAAAGTAGTCCATTGTGTCGAACCAGTGAAAGAACATTGATAACCCCCAATATGCCGCAATCGGTAATAGTAATGTTAGAAGTTTGTCGGGTATCGGAGCGATCAGCGAAGGGAGAGGGTGGAGTTCATAGGAAGGAAGAGGTGGTAAACCCGCATCGTAAGGGAATGTGTAGTTTGCCATGGCCGAAGTCTTGCAAAGTTGGTGCGCTCTCCTCTCAGTCCTATGAAGCTTTTTACAATTGTGGGATCAGGGGAAAGTAATCGCCCAAACGGCCAGTCTGCGGCTGTCGGTTGCGAGCAGCCAGGAAGGAGAAACAACTTGATTGAAATTAGATAGGATACGAAAGATCAGTATCGTGATAAAGGGAGATGAAGGATTGTATTGAATGGTACGACAATGTATTGTTCGGTTAAGGTATCGTGAGATGCATACTACGTACTGTGTAGTAATCCAACTGCACGTCACAGCCCCCATTTGCCACTTCAGCCTGAGCTAACTGTAAGCGGGAACGCTTTTTGCCTCGGTCGGCTACATAGATTTCCCGCTTCCGCCCTCAAACCCCACCAACACCAAACTCTGAGAATTCCACCACCTTTCATCTCAACGTTTGTCGCAAGTCGAAGGAAGGCACGGTAGGGCGCGTGCGATTCACTTGTTATCATTTTTCTCGCAACGTTTGCTTACGATTCCTTCACTTTCTCATCATGTTGATCTATAAGGTTTGTATTCCTCCCAACCCCGAAAAGTATCAGCAATCTCAATTGCATCTTGCACTGCATGAGAACTACGCTGATACTCCAGTGCTAAAGGACATTGTTACCGGCGATGAGATCGTCTCCGATACATGGGATATGAAGGAGGTCGAGGGAGCTGTCTACGAGATCGACTGCAAGAGGGTGACTGAAGGCGCCGAGCAAATTGGTCAGTCCGTTTCCCAAGAAAGGGGCCATCAGCGACAACACGAAACGGCCGTGAAGAACATAATCATAATAACTCTTCCATTACCTTCCAGATATTGGGGCCAATCCATCCGCGGAAGAACAAGAGGAGACTCTCGACCAAGGAACAAAGCAAGTAATTGATGTGCCCAATGCCTTTCGCCTAGTCTATATGGGCAATCAAGATACGGGGGAGCGAGCTTTCAAACAAAAGGCGGATTACTTCAAGCAGCTCAAGGGTAGGTCTTCCAATGCACCACATCGCTGGGCCACATATAAGGAACAGCATTAGTCAGTAGCTGATACCGTGAGCGCTGGTCTTTAGTATACCTAAAGAAGGTTGTCGAAAAGCTCAAGGAGGACCCAAATAATGACGCCGAATTCATCAAGGCATTTCAGGCCAGGGTCGCGGACTACTATAAAAAGGTCATCGGGCCTAATTTCGAGGATTACGAGTTTTACACTGGCCAGTCGACGGATGATGAAGGAATGTAAGAGAATCTCATGCTTGATTAATTCCGTTTTCGCTGACTTGGTGTCCGCTGACATACGTGCTGCAGGGTCGTCCTTTTGAACTACCGCGAGGATGGTGTTACGCCATATCTTACAGTTTGGAAGGATGGTTTGAAGGGTCAGAAATTTTAGACGCTGTCCACTGAGGTGCTCAGCCTCGGCTGTAGATAAGAATCATTGACAACTCAGTCTATCCATAGTACTGCGTAGGAAAGAAAAGGGATCCTTGGTCGTTCTTGAATTGCAGCATACTATATGACAGGTGCCTCTTTGGAAAGATTTGAGCATAGAGGAGGAAGGCAGCTTCGGCTGCCCCTCCACTGCTGCAACCGAGTGAAATCGTATTCATCCTGAAATTCCCTATTCGACACCTGGTCTTGGGGGAAGATTTAATTTGTCCAGTCATTCCCCAGGTACAGCTTCTAACCAAAAGCTTAGACGTCCGTAATTCGGTACTTCTGCTGATAATCCTCGAGAGATTCCTCTGTAGGCCTAAATAGTACTTGAACCTTACCACGTTATCAAATCTCCATCGTTAGCAACCATCACTCGTAATCCAATAGTCTTTTCAAGCTCGATCCCACCACCTTTTCAGGCTATTCACAATAGCCCATCCTCCATCCTCCATCCTCCATTTCCTTACCCTACGCATACTTTTGGGGTGTGGCTTTGGCCCTTCTCCTTGGAGCGCGATCGCCAATCATGGTCCGGCTGCTCTCTTTGATGTAGCGCACGATACCTTCCACCTTTCTATCTATTAGGTTCCTACCCCTTATTCTTCAAAAGCCGGAAGGCCGCCCTGTATGAACCTTACTATTAGAGATTCCCTCCCTCTCCGTTTCACTAGACCCACTCTTCTTACCACATCTCCGGCACTTGATGTGTTGGGCGGCCCTTCCTTTCGTACGTTTTGCCCGCGCCTTCTTTTCACGATCTTTCTCTGTGCGTTTCGCCTTTACTGCTTCGAAGAATTCCCGGCCACTAAGCTCGGGGCCAGTGTAACAGAGCTCCCCACAGTCATAACACCTCGTCCTCGAGACGCCATCCATAGTGACAAGTTGTCCAAAGCTGAGCTCCTTCTTGTCAATGCCACAATGAATGCACCATCTTTCATGGCAGAGTTCCCCGCCAAGCCCACGAGTTCGCGATTTATGCTTGTCGATGAACTGTGACACAGGAAGCATACGTGCACACAGATAGCAGGGAAGGTGGTCCGGCGGGATGAGGCAGGGATAGTGAAGCTCTGCGATGGAAAGGGTCTTCTTGCGGCTCTTTTCCTGAAAGTGTCCAAGGTTCGGGAGTTCAGATTTGGGGAGGTGAAAGCGTAGACGACGGTGGGTACGTCGAAGGATGAACCGCTCCGGAAAGGGGAGAAGATGGGTGAAGATCTCTTCGTGTAACTCGAGCGGGAGTGTGATGAGGCTCGGAGCTGCGGTGCTTTCAGGTGACACAACGACGGTAGGCATGTTGTATTGCCGTCAAGTTATTAGGAGGTTGTAGGCAAGGCGCTAGCTGATGTGCGGACGTTGAGATCGAAAAATTGGTTGATCCTTTGGGTTGGAAGACGAATTTTTGCGTGTGGCCAGATGCTATACTGATTGCAATTATGTATGCCAAGATCCCCTCTACGAAGTCGTTGCTGGAATGTTTGAGTATTGCTGAAGACCTATAGGGGCTTACAATACTTGAAGCGATGCTGCTCCAATGAGGTGTTGGCAATCTTAAATCACTGGCTATCGTGTTAGCTCGTATAAGCATGAGGTGGGCAAGATGCATTACTTATGTTCGCAAGAAGTATCGAATGAGCCGTGACACTGAACGACGAGGTAACAATCTGATATTGCGATCAGCGCTGAGCCGCAAGTACTGAACGGAGTGATGGTGCAGAAAGTGAGGGTTGTAGGAGCTTAGAAGAGGGTAGGTGTAAATGATGTGTTGCCGTTAGGACAAGGTTTTAACTGAGGTTAAAGTGAATAGAAAAGTAGATTCGGCATTGTACTCTTAATTAGTGATATCGAATTAACAAGAGGATTCGTAGCGTAGTTGAGATAACACCGACAGTCATCGATATAGCAACAGAACATAAGCAATGTTATGGTATATGTGTACTGCGATTCCTTGACAATGCCTTACTCAGTACGAGAAATATGGATTCACTGCTCGAACAGCTAAGGCTGTCTACAAAGCTAGGAGACTCACTCACAAAGAGGAAGACCACGTTACGGCGGTATGTAGTCATGACCAATAAGAAAACTAGAACTAGAGTAGAAACTCCAGACCGTAAGCAATACAGATAGAAAAGAACATGAACCAATACGAACTACCGGATGCTGAAAAGCGCCTACCAAGCCTACAGCCATTCTCAATGCTTATGTCCATACAGAACTCGTAATCCACTTCCATCTTAGCACCCTAATCTTCCATTTACAACCGTGCTCCCTCCTCAACTCTCCCCTCCTTCCTGAGCCCCTTCGCAATACCCCTACTGATCCAATCACTGATGGCCATATTTGTGACCATAGGATTTACTCCACTTGCACTCGGGAATACACTCGCATCCGCCACGTACAGTCCCTCAGTGCCCCACACCTTACCAGTGGAATCCACAACGCTGGTCCGCTCTTTGTTTCCCATCCTACACGTTCCCATCTGATGAGCACTGCCGTATACCGTATCTGGTGCATTGGCCCCTTTTTTTCGCACTAGCTCCAACCAAGCCTGGAATTTCGCGTCATTTACCCCCTCTCCAGCGTCGGGTATGTTATTATCTCGGACAAAGGTGGGTATACCAGCCGTAGTAAAGATAATCTCTGTTGCACCAGAGACGTACAGGATCTTCGCTGCAGCCAGTACTCCCTCCAATACATGCCTTGCATCAAAGGCACTAGGAGTATATGCCATTCTTAACCGTCCGTCCATGGGATCAGGATAGACGCGGCCGCTATCGCGATCTCGAACAAGGGAGATGTGGCCTGTCATGTGATTGGCCTTGGAGCATAGCATCTTATAATCCAGGCCACCGGTCCACCGAAGGAACGGTAGGATCCAGCCTGGTATCATGGTCATGGCTTCAATTTTAGTGCCGTGACCATGACCGTCGAGGTTTTGGAACTCGTCGCATACAGTGGTAAGTATCCCGCCTTCCCATGGACGGGTCTCTTCGGGAAAGGTGGCGGCAATGAGTGCAACTAGTCAACCAGTTTTAGTAGAAGTGGAGGAACCTAAATGAGGAGGCTGGACAAACCTGGATGTAAATGAAGGTTTCGGCCAATCTGAGGGTTGCTAAGACCACTTCGCAACAGAAGCAGAGGGCTCTGAAGAGTACCAGCAGAGACAATGACGCGTTTGGCTTTGATAATGACTCGGCGAATGATTTGATCCGTACCGTTCACGCCACCGTGACTGTCTCTTGATCTCCAAAGACCTTCCACACCTGTAGCAACTTTTTTCCCTTTTATGTTTTCAAAGGTTACCTTGTCAGCCTGGAAACCTTCGATAAACTTGGCCCCAGCCCTTTCGGCGTCAGGTAGAAAAGAAACGACAGGGCCTTGCTTCTCAGCGGCGCCACAGCCAAGCGTACAATAACCACAGTAATGTTTTTTTCCGGCCGTGTTTTGGGGTACTAGTTTGGCACTGTAGCCGAGTTTCCTGGCTCCTTCGAGAAGGACTTCATTGGTCGGGTTATGTTCGACATGAGCAGCCGAGACTCCCATACGATGGCACACACGATCCAGCGAATCTTGGAACTCGGAAGAAGTGAAGAATGGTAACCCACCGTCCGCCCATTCCTTGCGTACAAAAGCTTGGGTCTGTAACGAGGCAGACCAGTTGACGGTTCCGCCTCCGCCCCAAGCTTGACCTGCTAGGACGGCAATACTACTGTCATCTGAAAGGTCTACACCTCCATTCATGAACAAGTGGACATCAGCATCGGATTTTGACATTGGCAGATACTCTGGAGGGTAATGGTACGCCTTTTCAACGACTATGACTCGATGGCCCGATTCGACGGCAATGTTCTTCGCGCAGACGCCTCCACCACAGCCACTGCCCACAATGACTACGTCAGTTTCAATCACTGCAGGTTCTGTTCCAGGCGGGAACTGGATGAAGCTGTAGTCGAAGCCTTTACCAGGTTTTCCGTGTACCGGTATTCGAGGAAATCCAAGCACAGGGCCAAGGGCGGCGCTTGTTTTCGTCCAGGCTGCTGTCATCATGGCCTGCAGTGCTCTGGCGCTTTGATTAAGGGGCGGTAGATAGGATTTCTCCCAATTCTGCAAGATCTGTTGCCGGATCTGAACAGGCTGAAGGTGGAAAGAGGTTGTGTAGCCGGTAGTCAATAGACATCCAGCCCGGGTACTAAGACATCTTTAAGCTCGCTACTCTCATGGCATCACTCGCAGCTGCTGCTCACTCTAAGGTAGATAGGATGACTCTTATCCCCTTCAACGCGTCTTGCCTCACGTAGTGCCCCAGCTGCCGATGTAACGTCTCTTTGAAACCCGGTGTGGAGCTTGCATTTTCTTGCAAATATTTGTGAGCTGTATCAGCAGCTTCAGCTGTTGGTATTGTCGTTTTGAGCTTAGAGATTGCTGTGGTGTATTTTGAGGCCGGAATCGAAAGCTTGTTGGGCGAGGGCGTTGAGGAGACGACGACAGAGGGGATTATGGTGTCTGCAATAGCCATCAGAGTGATCCATTGCGAGGCTGTAAGGACCTCCCCCTCGGGTGGTGAAGGCAAAGGACTGTCCAATGGGGCAAGTAGGTTCAATTCGGTGCTTGTCATCCTGTATAGATCTTACGGAGCCTAAGTCAGGCTCTGGGTGTTTAATATCTGTGTATTCTTCCATCATCAAAGATGCGCGGGGGCGATGGCCATCGGTATCAGGTTCTGGACTCCTTCAGACGCAGGCCTCGGTTCTGCTCGAATTATGTTGTCACGTGCCTTAGTGGGGTAATGGATCAACATACCTAAGATACCTACCTTACCTTAGGGTATATCTCCCCGCATCTCCTTCTGCAGATGCTGATAGTCTGCATGCATCCTCGCCAAAACCCCGTATTCCGTACTGCCCTTCAAGTACCTACTCCGTACTCGGCACGAATTACTTCAAGAGAATGTCTAACTCCGATTGGACGGGTAGACCAGCAGCCTGCAGGGCTGAATGGCCGACTCAGCCTCGTTGGCGCAATAGTACGATTGAAATATATAAGAGAACTTTGCCATGTCAACGACATACTCCCTACAGTCACGGTGTTCTCAATCGTGTACACCCTGCCTGGTGGCATGCAACCAATGCTGCCAATCCGGAGGCGGTAGTATTTTCCAAACGATTGATGCGTTAATGGTTGTGTGTGGCGCTGTTCAGCTTCTTTAACCTGTACAGTTTTTCCTTGAAGTATAGGCGCATATTTTTTACTATATCTACGTTAATTGTTGCATGATGACGGCGGACTTCCAGCCGTCCAACGATGTTCTCACCAGTGTCTTGCGGGTTTTGGAACGTATTGAAGTCAAGTTAGAAAAGCAAGAGCAACGCGTAAAAAGTCTTGAAAAGGAGGCAAAAGTTGAACCTGATTCTTTGTATTCTGTCAAGAGGTTTGATGGCAGGACCAGAGCTAGGTCGCTTTTCGAAAAGACAAGCACCGTCGATCTTTCGTTGCCTTCTACTGTCCCTTACAGTATCTGGCGACTAGGTCATCCAAAGCCACATCAGATTCTCGATGTGCCATTCATGAAGGTGATCGAAGATCTAATTGGGGATTACTGGAAGATCCCCGACGATGGCCGTTTGCCGTTGAAGTCCTTTACACTTACCTCTGATAGTCCAATCGATGGGGACCAACCTACATCGTACTCACGAGCAATGCGCCAAATCGAGAAGGATTCAAGGGAGTTAGGTCGATTCGACACTGCTCTCAAAATCCAACCAGGGAACGATTTTCTGGTCGTGGACCTTGACTCAAAGAATAATGCTAGGTTGTATAGAGTTGGAGATAAAGCTATCGGAAGCCAGCTTAGGGTAGAGTATGGACATTCGCACCATGCTCCATGGTCAAGGTTAATGTGATACACTTCTATTGCACGTGGTGTTCTTTCGCTGACTTAGGCTCAGATTGTACCAAGGCATGACGACTGGCGATAGTATTGATCCTCAGAAGAGGCAGCTTATCGGCGGGCTTTCAGATCCCATACCGTATTTTCAAAGAGGTGTTGCGGGCACGGGGCTATGGAGCCACATATTCTCTCATTTACAGCTTAAACAACGAAATACTACGGTAAATCCCTACTTGGACCCTGGGGCTGGCTTTCACACAACTTTCTATGACATTCGTGAGGGGAAAGACATGTTCGTGAATGAGCTGTGGAAGCATGGTCCCCTATATGACCACCCCCTCGGGTATTCTTTTAGACGATGTGCATACACAGTAAGCACAACTACAAGCAGCTAATTGGATGACTATCTTTATTGACTATCCAAAGTTGTATATTCCAGCTGCTGCAGACCCTGCCAACCCCAGCAGTGATGTTACTGGCAATATGATCGAGAATTGGACTATGTTAGTGCTTGCGCCTAATCACTTCTTCAACGAGCATAATAAATCTTTCCCAACGAAGGACCTTGCTCCTGAAAGATCGCAAAGTCTTGGACATTGCCTAGGCCGACTCACCCAGCGAGGTGCCGAGATGAATCTCATCGGTCAAGGGCTCGAGAGAATCAGCGAACGATGGGCAGATTTCCAAGTTTTCTTTGATTTTATTCTTGATAATGGGGATTCCCTAATGCAGCCCTACGAGCACGATAATTTGCTTTTTGATGACGGAGCGTTTTCAAGATCAAGAAGATACTTCTGGGCAATCAACTGCTTGTCAGAGTTTGAACTCTGCATAACAGACAATCTGATCCAATGGGAACTGTACAAGGAAGCTCGCATTCAGCCCTCACTGGACGCTGAAATCCTCCCAGAGCTTGATCAGACTCAACTAAGAAACACGGAGAGACAGTACAATATCCTGCAAAATCAACGCGAGTACTTCAGACAAAAGCTTACTTCTACAAAGGCTTTGAGAGACGCTGTAAGTCCCTACTGGCTATGCTAGAAACCATGTCTAACCGTGGGCTATAGCTGTTTACAGCGAGCGCCGTTATCGAAAGTAGAGTGTCGACAAGGTTGAGTCAGAATGTTAAGCTCCTCACTTTTGTTAGCGTATTTTTCTTGCCATTGGCTTTTTGCACGGTAAGCCTTACCCTTATACAAATACATAGCGGCTCTTAATCCAAATAAGTATTACGCACTAATGCTGCACAGTCGCTCTGGAGCATCAATGATAAGTTTTCGTCGTCGATTTTAATATATGTTGTCATAATAGTGGCTTTCTCAACTTACATTATTGTGTTCAACATGAATGGGCTTGTTCACACTTTTAGTCGCCTGTACGAAGGTAAGAAAAGAAAGGTCGTACGCGCCATGCATTCCGATCCAGATGAGACATGGAAAGAACGAGGACAGAAATTCGAAGCATTCCGCCCAAAGCATGAAAACCCCCAGCCATCAGAGTGGTATGTTTTAATTTACGCAATCTTGAAACCTTCAAGCATCCTAGGGTTTGGTCAACAAAACAGTAGCAAGGATTCTGGACTGAAGAGAGACGTACGATCTGCCGCCTCATCCACAGGTCTGTTTAGCATGGCGCATCGCGTTGGCAGACGAGGGCACAGACCTCAGGAATCCTGGCGAGAAGATGAAGGATGGGTTATTGAAAGCCGCACCGACCCTTGATCTAGTTGGGAATAATCAAGAATTCTTACATTCGACTGTTACATTCGACTGGATTTCCGACTGAGTGCCTTCATCTCCATTTGGAGACGTTGAGCCTCGCTGTACCTCACCTATCTGGAACACGTTTTATGGCTGAAGGAAGACGAAGGTGCAAGCTGTAGTCATGGAACAAATCACGATTGAGGCGACAGGCAATTTCCATTTCCATTTCCATTTCGGTGCGATCGACCTTTCTAAAACAGCGTTTGTCAAGCCCAAGAAGAGAGCTCGTGCAGAGCCTGTGCAGAGCTTGTACAGAGCAAACATACACGCGTTTACTGCTAAGACGGTCGGCAAAGTCCATTGCATTGTTCAGATCAAATTTACCAGCCAAGGTCAAGGGGCTTACACTGCTCAATCGAAAGGGCTGGTACATCCACTTGTCTTAATGGCTGAGGATGTTGCTTCTGTGCAGGACAGGTTTTTGCCAAGCGTGTCTTGCTGTTCCCTGCCTAGAAGTCCCCCTTTTAATGGCTACGAGCTTCCCCCATGGGTTCATGGCGCGATCATATCCTTGCCTAAACGCATTCCTATGAGCGTTTGAATATTGGGCAACAGAGAACCTGCTTTCTCCTATCTGGGAATCTTCCGAAGAGTACCCGCTAAGTAATTCAAGATCTAAAAATTGGGATAGGAAGTTATCACCTGGCCAGCTTTGCCATTGAAAATGAGTTTCTGGCCCTTGATCTATCATAAGCCTGGCAACTTCAGACGATCAAACAGTCTTCTAAGTTCTCCTTAAAGGCTCCTCGTCAAAAAGAATGACTTCAGTCGGCGATTTCCCCTGTGCCCATGCCTCACATTTCCCTTTCCCCGTCTCCCAACGATCCTGTCCAAAAACCCTTCTCAATTCTGTTTTTCCCCAGCAGTGCCTGAACTTTTGCTGCCTGGCGTCCCACCGCTACGTCCGTTTCCAAATTGACTAACACCTGATTGGCTGGAACTGGTATTCTTGTCCCCTGCGGACTGAGCACGGGCTGCGAAGCCGCTCGACGACATGTCTTTGCTGCCCTTGTCCTGCGTTTATTGTTAGTATAGGGGGTAGTGGAACGTCAAAGCACTAGTACCTGGGTGGATTGGATGCGGGCTGCATCATCTTTGGTCATTTTGTTGGAAGACATCGTTGGTTAGGATCGGGTACTTGTCGTTTGAATATCTGGGACTAGATGTGGATATCAAGTTCCAATTTAAGACGAGGACTGTGATATGGAAGGGAAGAAGTTGAAAGATCCAAGTGATCTCTATATACATCTGGCCTTCAGGAGCAGGTGGTGTGCCGTGCTTGCTGCGCTGTTTGCTCAAGTGGAAGGTAAGCAATCCTGCAACATTCCTAATCGGCTCACCGGCAACCACGCTAGGCTCGTTGGCTGCTGGTGGAACACACTCTACAACTTCTTGTCACAGTGCCTAGAAGACTGCGTTTGGCACAGACAAGTGACCGCTGCTGGTAACCGCCTGTTGGACGAATGGTGCGCCTTCAATCCCGAACACAGCGTCCCAGCTTTCCAGATGCACATACTGGTCCCGCAATACCAGTATGGATAGGAATTATAGCTTCCTCTATCACTACATTCGTGAATCTAGACAACAAGAGTCGTCTTTTCTTGATCACAACATCAGCAAAATTTTTATACATGTTCAACTGTGACGATTTCCATCACAGCTGGGCTTCAAGAAAACGCATTCGAAATCTGTTCAAGGTTACTGATAGGTAGCCATGCTGTGGCATGTTCACCTGACATTCCTAAATTAAGTGGAAGCGGCAGTATCCGTACAAGCAGGCCTTTCTGGGACAGAGAATTCGAGCAGAGCTGCCAAGAATGTGAGCATGTGTTAATTCTACTACTTGCCCATAGTTCAACAAACTACGTTGACGTTGCGTTGAAGAGACATTGGCACGATGTTATATTGCTGCGTCAAGTTGCAAGATGTTCCGCAATCACAAGTCTACAGGGTACACAGCTGTGCGCTCATTGGTTGTATTTGACAAGCGCCATATGTTGTGTAACCCCAACAGTCACGACTTTCAACCAATGCCGGCCTTGCTTTCTGTCAGGATTTACCGCATTGATTGGCTTGATCGTAAAATGCTGCTGCATGTGCCAGGTATGGCTGCGCAGCACCAACGAGGCGGCTGCTCGGGCAAACAGCCTTTCCTCGATTCGATCCCTTTCCTTTCCCATTGCCACCTTTTCCAGCTAGCAACTACTGTTCTACTCTCTAAAAACTCCATTACCTAGCATGTCTGCGTTCTCGTGCTGGTTATCATCTATTGTACATGGATCCGCTGAGCACTGCTGCAAGCGGGATCGCTGTCATTTCCTTGACCATCCAACTCGCAGGTTCTGTGCGGGAAATTCACCGCTTTCTACGCAGCATCAACGAAGCTCCAAACGAACTAAAGCGGCTTGTTGATCTTCTTGAGCAGCTGGACTGCATCCTCGATGGAATTCGAGCTCTACAACCAAAGCAGAAGGACCAAGACGGCATACCCAATATGCATGCTGCTGTCATAAGAGCCTTACAAGATTGCCAGAGCAAATTGGAGCTTCTGGCAAGCTTTGTTGATAAAGCCAAGAACCGTTTGAACATATCTGGCAAGGTCTCGAAGACATGGGCTTCATTGAAGCTTATGCTGAAGAAAAAAGATTTGGATGAATTCGAAAGTCGACTGGAACAAGCCATGATCGGTTTACAGACGGCTATGATGATGAACATAGCGCACGTGCAGTATAAAGGCCTTTGACTGCTCAAGGGATTCCAGTAACACTGACCCTAGACAGAGTAAACCATACGCAAACCACCTCGACCCTTGTCAGCGAGATCTCCTTGCTCAGGTCAAGTCTCGTACCAGCTAGTCCAGTGACAGAGCTTTCAGATAGACCTAGAAAATCGTCCGTGGAAGTCGGAGTCAACACAATCAAACCATCAAACATCAATCCAGCAATGAACTCAAGACAACGTCAAGTTGTTATAAGTTCCTCGCACGCGACGCTTCTCGGGACTTTTGTTTATCGAACTATATACACGTATCGCAACTTGACACGCAAGACTTCTGCCGTATTAAAGTCAAAGCCTGTCGGTCATGAAACGGTTGTCACATTCATACCTTCGTTCTTTAGCCGCTGCGTAGAAATGCGCCTTGGTAATAATTACGGGAAGGTGTCGAGCACATTGACCAGCTACCAAGTGGTCAAGGCTGACGATTCGTTGTTCGAGGGTGTATGGAATGGATCCCCAATATTTCGAGCTTGTCAACTAGGTGATATAGAAGCTCTGAGGTCGGCGTTTAGTTATCAGGGTGTGTCGCCGTTTGTCGTGGACGAGAACGGTGATAGCCTGCTTCATGTAAAACCTTACGCATGTTCGTCAACGCCTTGAAACGCAAACTCACTGCTGTTAGGAGGCTGCGAGGTCCAGACAAGCAGATGTCTGCAGATTCCTGATTCAGCAAGGCCTAGACCCAAACTCTGGAGACTGGGAGGGCAGGTGTGTAAAAGCTTTGACGTTGTCTCTACGTAGTCTTACTGATTACTGTGCAAATAATATAGGGTAGCATTGACGGGGATGATGTATACAACCGAAAATAAAGAATTGCCAGCACTAATGGAAACGCTTGAGACTATGGTGTCTTACGGCCAGACCGATCTGGTGACGATGAGCTACTTTGATTATATTGGATGGCTCCAGTATTCTCCTCCCCAGGTCTTCGAATACCTTCTGAATCAGGAACTAGTCGAAAGTTGTATCAAGAACTTAGAGAACCGGGAACGTCTCTTTCTACTTGGTAAGCTCTTAGAGAAGTTTGGGGCCACGCAGAGCGAGGACTGGAAGCGTTTGATCAAGAGGTTCGTAAGGATGGGTGTCAATTATTATGACTACTCTTACCATACTCGCTCTCTCATCGATCATTGCTTTCTTCGTTGTAGAGACCCGATCGAGTCGCGTGTTGTGGGAGATGAATGGCTAGAAATTCTTTCCAGCACAGGTGTGGACGTTCACGACTATCTGCAGATGGAGATGCGGCGGCATCCTATGAAACCGCCACGCATTCGTCATCAGTTTCCTTATGTGGACGATAGACGCCGATTAATATTTTCTCTGGAGGGAACGCCGACCGTCTACTGGGAATGGTGGATAGACCCCAGAGAACCCGGATCGTTGGTCTGTAGCGAGTTTATATATCTCTGCCGAAACGATGGCGATTCCTTGTCCTATACCCCTAACAATGGGCCTTTCATTCGCCCTTACTGGAAATCTTGCGAAATCTGTGTAAGTAATGATAGGGAGGCATCTTTTCTGAAGGATGGGAGAAATAACATAGAGCGCGCAAAGATTGTAAAGCAAGTAGAAGCCCGTTTTGAGCGCCGTATGCAAAAAAGAGCTATCAAGCAACGTAAGGCCATGGGCTTAGAGTCCCGCAGGGAAACGTACAGGGGACCAAGAGTGCCAGGAGCCTGGATAGAATAAGCAGCCTGTCCGGGACCTTACGAATATACCGACAATCATGTTTTTCTTCCACCAGTCTCTCTTACAACGACCGTACGATTTGGACACAAGGAGTTTATGGTAGGGGCATTTGGATAATATTATTCAGCAATAGAATGGGGGCGTATACCGAGCGAGCATAATGCTACGAGGGAAGATGGGCTACATTGCAGGCATTGATGGTCAGGTTTTCCAAAGGACTTGTATTTCTGTGGACAAATGTAAATTGACAGCTCAACAGCAAGATGGTGATGGTTCACTTGTTATTCTTATCTATGCTCAGTCTCGACGTTATAAACTGCTCAAGATGCGGTAATAGAAGGCAGAAACGTGAAGCTTGCACATTAAGAACTACGGTCTTTAAGCAGTGATAATACGTCAGAAGGAAATCTCTTTCCAAGACTTGTCAGCATAGTAGATTTTGTCCAGTATCAGGCGAAACACATTTTCTCCAAGACTCTGTTCCGCTTTTGAGTTCAAAGAATTCCATGCTAGACAAAGACCTCGCAGATATTCTCCCAACAAAACAGCTACAACGTCGACACTTCGAGTATAGTTCGACCTCAAATCCGAACCTGGTACACGAAATCTCTTGCACATCATGAAAGGACTGGAATTTCCATTTTACGGCCCACAACTTTTGGGGTAAAGCCCATGCCCGGATGAACCAGGGGATGCAAAAGGCCAGTGAACGATAACACATCGCCAGACACGCGAGACCGACTGCCAGTCTAGTGGCAGTTTGAAGTTGAAAGTTGAGGTTCATCAGTGAAATGTGTCTCTTTTGTCTAATTCTTCCAGTCTCAATTTTCGAGCTTTGCAATTGGATTCGAGTTAAAGGTTATGCTACAGTACATTCTGGAATAATGAGTAGACTATTCGTCTATTTGGATACCTATGCGAAGACCGGTTGTTGTTCGGCCTTTTTGTTGATTTACGAATCGGCCAAAATGTGAACACAATTTGGAACAATCCTATTCAGGTATGTATAGCATATTTCAACACTTTTCACCTCTTGGAGGCAGGCTAGCAATCACGTTGAATGACTGTCTGAGTACTCTATATTACACCTTAAATCTTGTTGTCGCTTGTCTATCTTAATCGTATAAAGGAAGTAGAAATCTACTTGTGAATAGCCGTTGCGACAGAACTTTAGGAGGGTATAGAAATTGTTTGGAAATACTTGTTTGGTATGCTAACATCCGTGAGCTAGTTCGATAGCTACTACATCTAATTCCAGGGACCGAATAGCTTGAAGTTATGCTGGTTTTGTACGGAACCATGGAAACACTGGCTCATTCACGGATTCTCATCGTGGATTGACTTGTTTTTGTCTTAGCATCGCTTGCATTCGATCCGCGGTTGTTTTTAAACTGGCTATTTAAAATCCTTCGCCTTATCATTTCAAGGGTACAATTCATCCAACACCCCAAATCCAGCTTACATTCACTCGCAAGATCTTCCAATTGAGGAGCCCACAAGTACGTTATGACTGAATTTCCAACCTTCGAAGAAGGCGATCTCGGGCTCTGGTCAACTATTCTCTTCAATACCAGCGAGCTTGTACATCATCAGAAACCAAGATTAGACAAAATGAACCTTGGGCTCTTCGCCACATTCCCCTTCGAGATCCGAGAACAAATATGGCAATACTTCATGCCCGAGCATAACCTTGTCCACCGTGGCGCCCCGGAGAAGACATACTTTCGTACAGCCGTTTCACTTTCAGAGAATGAACGAGCTATCATCCGCACTTCTCGACAGATCCACGCTGAGATCTCGAAGATGCTGGATAAACGTCGAACACTCCAAGTTCGCATATATCCATACTTTGGCCGGAAATATAGCAACGAAAAAGATACATGCCAGTGGGCAGTGGAGTGCAAAAACAACAGACATTGCTATGATTTCAGCCCTGATTTCTTCGCTAGATTTGTAAGGATGAGAATAGATGTGTGGGCTGGTTATGAGCGGTATTGGACGCACGATGAAAGGCTAAGAGATTGTATTATTGATCTTGCTTCAGTATTGACAAAGTCCGAAAAACTGTCAAAGCTCGAGATTGTCATACGGCATTATGAACTGGTTCATTGGAACCACAAAGATCTGACCCAGCCGAATCATGTGGTAAGCTCGGACGACGATATCAGGGCTATGCTCGGACCCATACTCTCGCTAGAGAGACTTCGGGATGCGGTCAAGGTTCGGTCTGTTTTGGCCGTCAAGCACACGAAAATATCTCATCCGACCACTGTCCAGTTTCGACGCTTGGGTATTGCCTTGAGAACAAGGTTGGCTAGCGAGCGTAAGAAGTGTCGTAAGGTTGCGGGCGGCTTTGTCGGAACTCGAGTCCAAGCTGGGAATGAGGAGGATACCGTGGGCGCCCCGGTACTTGGATATGCAGATACGCTCAAGACTTTAGAATCGAGTAGTGGGAGACCGGATGTGGCTAAATAGAACAGATAAATACAGACAGTAGAAGAGAACCAAGGAGTCGAACGCCTTTTTGAACCCGTACGAAAAAGAAAGTCCGTTGATAGAGAACTCATATGGGTACACTCATTAAATCAATTGAGGAAGGTACGATAGTGCTACTCCAAACAACCCACGAAAAGAATGAAACCAAAGGTCGACGAAACTCCAAATACGAGCATCCTCGTTCTCAAGCCTTCAACTTCCTAGCACGTATAAACCCTGAGCCTTGATGAAAAGTCGTGACACCCCAAGACCTCAGGAGCTCTAAGCACACAGACGGCGCCTATGTAGTAAAGAACCATCAAAGCAACAGTCAAGATGCACTGTCATTTCTTTGGAACAAAACAACAGTGTAGATAGATAAAAAAATCCCGGAACTCATCCGCACCCCGTCGAACACTAGCGCATCGCGCAAAAGCCCCCGGCCTGCCCAAAGCTTCTCGTCATACATTAGCTGTCCCCTTCAACGCACAGAACATGCCGGACTAACATCCATCCCAGCAGCTGCTGGCCCCTGCTTCAGCTTGCCATGTACCACCTAGCCAAATCCCTCTACCTCTACGCTACCTCCAAAGAAGGTAACTTCCCCTCCGCTCCCCTCCCCCATTCCCTCCACACGTTCAACCATTCTAACTCTCCTTCGCTCCCCAGAGTACTCCATCCTCCTCCTCGGTCTCGACAACGCCGGCAAAACCACACTCCTCTCCACCATCAAATCCCTTTACCTCCCCTCCGCCCCCCCCACCGCCCAAAAAACCGTCCCCACCGTCGGCCAGAATGTCTCAACGATTAGCCTGCCGGACATGTATCTCAAGATCTGGGATGTAGGCGGGCAGCACGCGCTCAGGAAGCTGTGGACGAGCTACTATAGCAGCTGTCATGCTATCGTTTTTGTGGTTGATAGTACTGACATCGGGGATGATGGGGAACCGGACGATCTGGGCTCTCGCAATGACCCGGATGATGAAGGCACCTCGGCGAGCGAGAACGGAGACATGGAATCAACGAGGCAGCTAGGCCGTTTAGAAGAATGCCGCCTGGTGCTCGAATCCGTCCTCGCCTCCCACGACACCACCGGCATCCCGATCCTCATCCTCGCCAACAAACAGGACCGCGAGGACTGCGTGGAAACGGTCCGTATTAAGGAAGGGCTGGTGCGGAAGGTGTTTGAAGGGGAGAAGGGAGGGGGCGTGAGGGATAGTCGGGTGTTGCCGGTGAGTGCACTCAGGGGGGACGGCGTGAGGGAGGCGGTAGAGTGGGTGCGGAGTCGAGTGAAGTGGAATCGGGAGGGAAGAGCGCCGGTGATGCGGTGATGGTGGGGAAGGGGTGGATGATGCGAGATCTGGAGGCGTTTTAGACGGACGTGGGGGGGAAGAGGTGGTTAGGGAACGGTTTTTGCGGTTTGGTGGGGCGGGAAGGGGATATTTCACGTCCTATATACTTAAGAGGTTGGAACTCCCCGTCGAGAGACATGGAGAAGAACCACCAAGGCCAAAAAGGAGCTGGACAGCTCAAGTCGCGAAACCCGGAAGCAAGCAACTAGCGCCACGCACCCAGCATTGGATGCTCTCTTTGTTCATGATCTATAACGAGACGCACATGGCAAGTATTGTCACCTTTTCGGAAATATACATACGTCCCACATATGACCCATGAGGAGAAGAAACTAGACATAGCTACATACAAGAAGAAGAGAAATCTAGGGACATTCAAGTGCTGCGAGTTTTTAAGAAAATCCGATCATCGGAACGGAAGACCCGGAAACACAAGCTACGTAAACAGCAGCCAGCCATATAGACAATCGATACTACATCGAAAGCTCATCATTGTTTTTTACAACATCTAATTCAACTCTACCAGACGAGCAACGACCCCCACGCCCCCCCGCCCCAAAACCCCCCTCCCCCCTCTCAACCCTAGTAACAGATCGAAACACCAAGTCCCAACGCCCCATCATCCACATCACAGAAACCCCTACTACGCACGCATCACGAAACTTTCTACCTGCATTTAATAGCCTTCTGCTCATGGCTGTTGAAGTTCGTTTTGATAAGTACAAAGAAAAAGGCACTAACATAGGGATTTTTCCGAGGCTTCCGTTTTTAGTAGTATATCTAAAGGGAATGGAAATGCAGGGAATAAGAAGGAGTTTTGAGATGAAGTAGTAGGCTTCTTGATGGCTTTTGGAGAGGGTATAGCTGTTGAACGAAGGTCGGTTGTCAAGGTTGAGCGATTGGGAAGATTGGCAAAGGCGTGTAGAAGACTGTTCAATATAAGGTAGGCTTTCTATATTCGATACTGGTACATGGTGTGATAGCTGCCTAGCTATGAGTTGTTGTGAACTGAATTTGAATATGTGCTGGTGATCTATGTGGGGAAGCGAAGGGAGAAGAGGTATTGTGAAATTGGGAGAGTGGCTTGCTGTGGTTGAATATTGTTATATTAGTTATCGAGGCTTCATTGAGACGTAGCTGATTTGCTTTTTTCTTGTATGAATTAAGATAGTTGCGAAATGGATGTTTATGTATGATGTATAACATGTCTGGGGCGGAAGGAGTTGAAGGTATAGAGTAAAGGAAAGTAAAGATGAGGATTGAATGTTGTGTATCGGAAGCGGTTAAAGAACTGGTATCAGTAGGAATATTCAACTGAATGATTAGACTCGCTGTTCATGATATAGTTCTATCGTTGACTTGAGTTTGATTGTAATACATCTGCGATCCAGAAGAGATGAGGAACGGAACGTATGAAAAGGATTGATCTTGATTCGTGTCTAAAGTGCCGTTTAGGCTGATGGTTGATCTGGCATGCCTGGCTATCGCTTTGTTATGTGTTAACTCTTGACACCTCTTGGTGTGCAGAAGATGATGACGCTCTTGATTGTATCATGCCGTGCTTGGAGAACAGAAGACGGAGACTGTGAAGTAACTACCTTATTCAATCTTTGAGCTTGTGGCTTGAAAATCAAGGGTCCATGACCAAGCCTTCTAGTTTGTATCCTGAAACTCTCAATGGATCCCTCGAGGGTTTTGCACTGTTTTCAAAGAGGGCGACCAATCCACGGTTTCGTGGATCAAGGGGTTTGCGGCCAGAGTATGTACTCCTGTGGTAACGGAACAGGTCTACTTCGAAGTTTGACTGCAATTCCGAATACGACAGCAGTGGAGAAACCACCTGCATTGTCAACGGAGTAGCAATCGCTTCCATGCTGTTCGAAGCGGATGCTGTCGTCATCCATAGATCACAGAAGGCTTAGCGATCCAATTAAGGTAAAGCCGGAAGGAGATTTGCGCGGAGTGCCTCGGCCTTAGCCCCACGATAAATATCCCGTAAAATGAAGCTCAGGAGATCAGGACTTGACCCCGGATTATTAGGAACGTTAAGGGTACGTTTGATCAGACCTTAGTGCCATAATACAGTACTTACATACCTACCTTGCTGTACGTACGACAGTCGACAGATCTACGGATTCAATGAGATGCGGCCAGGGTAGATAACCGAGAGATGTGCGCTAATCTGGAATGGGGGGGATGACTAAGTTCCCAAATCTCCCCAATGGAATTCTGGAAACTGGAAACCAAATAAACCAATCAGCTGGTTCAGGAACAAAGATTGGAAAGGCTAAGTGAATAAAGCATTTGGGCCCTACGATGCTTTGGTACCTTGGTACTCGTACCGTAGCAGTATCCGTTGAGTTGTTTAATTATAATGGTGTTGTGGTTTTCTTTCTTTTCTGCATCGTCATCAGCCTCCTAATCGAAAAAGATAGGTCTATTATTATTGGCCCCGTCAGACTTCAGTCAGTACACCCTCTTGGAAATAGGAAGAACGTAAATGGTTCTGCAGGCAGGACACCCCTTTGAGACGGTCATTCTGCAGGCATGCACAACGAAGAATCCCATTTCAAGTTTGCCAATCTCGCTCGTACTCGTACATATCAGGATTTGGAGAAGCTCTTATGTGCGGGCGCTGATAAAGACTTATCGGTTGATGGCGTGTTCGGGGCTAGCTGACATGTGAACGTTGCCCTGGTTGGGAAGGAAGGAAGCATTGGATCGGTGCATTGGTTGGCGCTGGTTCCGACGGACATCAGAAATGCCGACGATGAGTTGTACAGTAAGGTAAGGTACCTTATCCAGGACGAGGGAGAGCACAATTCATACTTTATGGAGTCGATCTTACTTTAATCTCTCCACTGCGACTTCGCGAATCGCGAACAGGCGACAGTCGACGTCAACCAGAAACACGACGATAAGCGCCGAGGAAGTTTATCAGGGTCTATCCGTGATCAATCGTCCTACCAGAGGTTTTGCTCGGCGTGGATCTCTCGAGATTGCATGTTTCGAAAGTGGGGGTGAGTGCATAAGCTTCGTGGATCGTGATTGCCCGCATCAATTAAAAGCCAAAGGATTCGGTCTGTGCGGCTCAGTTGGAAAATCAGTCCTCGAAGGGACAAAGTGCTCATCTGTCCCAAAGAAACTTTTTTCAATGTTGTTAAAAACATTCCGTGTCTCTTCCCAGCGACGAAAGTCCTTGGATCAAAATGGGCGGTAGGAGCCGAAGCTGGGTTGACCGAAAGTGTCGTAGATTCCATAAGGTACCTTAGGCATGATGCCACCCCCTTTAAGCATCTGCCTTGCGCCAGAGAAAAACGCGTTAAAACATTTGTCGTGGACAAAAGTGACGCCTTCCGTAGCCAGTGATGCGCTAGTGGCAGTAGCGAGACATGATCCCTGCCGCTGCGTCTCTCCACCACCTCACTACTGGTAATTTTGGTAAAGTATCCCGTACCTCCGTACTAGCACTCTTTAGCAGTAACAACGAACAACTGTGCACCATTGGCCCCCCCTGCTCGACTGCCTTCTCCTCTGCTCACTGTCACCACTCGACGATACACGGTTCATTCCATCGTCCCCTCCTCACGACCTTTGCCAGCTTCTTCCTCCTCTTGACGGTGTCTACTCGCTTGTAAATTACGTCCCCCCATTCCAATCCCCCTTACCATAGCATTCTTTCTGCCGTGTTCCGGAATAACTTTCGCTTGGCTACCCAAACTCCGTAATCTGTACGCTCCAGGGGGACCGTCTATCGATCCTCAATCTCCCTTCATTATCCATCCACTTGATTCTCAAGTGAGCTGGACTTTCGAATGAAGAGTACAGAGTGTTGAGTAGACAACCCGTGTTCTTGACGAACACATTGTCTACTTCACGGCCTCTGGTTCACATTGACCCTGAGCGGCAGCCGAGAACCACGGTACAGTCAAGTTCTTCACTCTTTCAACCACTTCAACAACATTATCTGCCATCGACATCACGACCAATTCTATTCTGTACTGTCTTTGTAGTCACCTTAACTTTGATTGCCCACCGACTCTGGAGAACCCATTCCGCCACCACAAGCCGTACGTCGAACTTGCAAGTCAGAACCAGTCCTATCGAAACCTTTGACTCGACGACTGAATCTTCCTGTGTGGATTAAAATTTCTTCCCTCCACTCTTGGGGTCACGCTGGTGCTAATGTTCGAATTTCATCTAGGCAGGCAACCATTCAATCTCGATCAAGAACCTGTCCACGCAAGTCCTACCGCCAATCCCTCTTCCACTTCAAAGCCTCCTTACATAGCTTGTAAAGTCCATCAAGCGTCCTATAGTCGTGCATAATGGCTGCGTTGGTGCAGTCGTTCCCCTCACCCTCATCAACCATCACCATGCTTCAGACGCGTCCATCATCATCCGATGCGTTTCAGACAGGATCTTCAAGTCAACAGCATCATCGCAACTCGACAATGCCGCGAAACATATATAACACGTCCGTTGGTGGAATGGCGTCGGGAAACTACCGGGGTCACACGTCCACGCCCCCAGTCAGCCCATATGCGTTTACATCAACGCCGGTAACGCCAAGCGGTGGAAATCCTCTTCGTCAACATCCTGCCTCCCCGCACCTTCGTCAAGAGAACCGAACTACATCTGCACCGGTGGTGTCGTTTACGCAACAGAGTGCATCGCCCAATCCCACCTTCTCCAATCCGCCGCGTCTACCGGCGGTTGTGGCCTCCCCTCTAGATTTGGGGAACACTTTTCCGCCGCAGCAACAGATGGGCTCTGGAGATGATACGTCATTCACGTCACCTACTATCAAGCACATTAATCCAAGGCCATTGTCATCCATCGAACTTAATCCTCCTTCACGAGCTACCCCTGCCTCTTCTACCACTATGGCGAAACCCTCACCTGATCGTTATCGCCGTAACAACCGCAAACCAGAGACGCATGGGTTGTCGGCGGGCTCTGCATCAACGCAAGGTGGATCTGCTCTCCCATCCGGCTCAGGCATGGCCACAGTCGGTCACCTGTACAATATTCCAACACAATCCAGTAGCACACCATCGTTATCTACCTATCCCTCATATCGGAGATCTCAATCGCCATTGTCACATAGCGGGAGTGATGGCTCCTCTGCTACGCTCAGGAGTTCAGACGACATGAATTTACACAAACAATCCACATCAGAACAGGCGAAGAGATATCGTAGGAGGAGCATCAGTAGCTTAGAAGCCAAGGAATACACATCACAGTCTTCCGAGACACCTATACAACTGTCTGCCCAACCCAAGACCTATGCGGCTATGCTTGCAAGTCCTGCACCACAAGAGCGGAAAGAGGGCCAAGTCCCTGCTACATTGCAGAAACCTGGGTCATCGCATGGTCGTCAAGGCAGTTCCGAGAGTACGAGTACCAGTCGCTCTACTTCACGGCCACCTTCGGTATGTTTCCCTTCATCCCATCTCGCCGTGTCATTTGGTTGGGCAAGATCTGCTGCATTCCATACGTTTAATACAGCATTCGACCAGATGGCTAACAATCAGTTCTTAGACCAAACGAGAAGGAGCGGTCGCCACTGCCAATCCTACAGCTCTTCAGGCTACTCCCGTTGCTAAACATGAAGCGAAACTCGTCAATATACCTCCTCGTGGATCTTCAGATGCAAACAAGAGGCTTACGAATCCTTCTCCGTTATCCAAACCAATGCCAATGAGCCCCGAAGCTCCTTCGAACAAGAACGCTTTTGTAGCTGCGGTTCAATCCAAGCCCTCTGCTTCGTCTCCCACACCTCAAATTGGTATCCCAGAGAGTCCCGCCGCTCAGCACCTAGCAGCACTCAACAAGAAAGACGCCAAGAAGGAGGGCAAATCCTCGAGGCTACGGCGAGCGTTTTCGTTTGGTAGTGCTGCCGAGCTAAGAAAGGCCTCTGCAGAAAATAGTATGAATAACAACGCATCCGCTGAACGTGCGAAGCTGAGGAAAGATCGCTATCAAGATGAGCGTGAGGCTGAACAGGCGGCAATAGTTCAAAAGCAAGAGGCAGGAGGTCTTGGAGAAGGGATATACTCTGGGCAGGGTCATTTCTTTACTGGATCGACCGATAATCTCTCAATATCTTCAACTGCGTCCTCTGCGTCTGTCATGATCCGGAAGATGGGTAAGGGTATGAAGAAGGGTTCTCGTTCGTTGGTTGGACTCTTTCGACCAAAGTCAGTCGTGGGGGTACCCGCTGCCGACTCTGCGGTTCCTGAGCCGAGTGTAGCCCAAGTCTCGATGGTGACAGTTGAAGCCGAACGGGAAAAAGTAAATGTTAACGCAAACCCACATGAACAAGCCAAAGGCGGGACTGGATTTCCCAAACTCGAGAGGAATTCCATTGACGCCGCAAGTGCTGGCATGGAGCCATTCGCCGCGCAGAACGATTTCAACGAGATCCCCCGAGGAAGACGGAGCATAGTTGGTGGCGAGAAGGAGCGGGCTGAAGTTCTTGCTGCTGTGAAGAAAGGCATTCTGAAGCGTAGGTTTTACCCTCGGCTCTGCGAGTGATGTATTTGCTAACACTGAACAGGCAGCGGCACAGATTCTGGAAACACATCTCCTGTTGTGAAGCCGATCGATTCTAAACCTGCATACTTCGATCTCCCTCAAATCCCTCACCTTACCGACTCACCGCGCTCAAGCTCCCCCAATAGTCCAGGTGAAGGAAACAATGCACGCCTTGGCCATCGGAGGACTGATTCTGTCAATTTGGATGGCGAAGAGTACTTTATGAATGTTGCAGTAAATTTTGCTGGTGGAGACTCAAAGAGCATGCCTGGCACGCCACGGAGCAACCCTTCTCGCAATATTAGCTTCAGCCCCCGTCTACAATTCCACGACACATGGACTAGCGGCGAGTATGACCGAAGAGGGGAAATTGCGACTTGCAACCGATTGACGCCAATGCTGGCCCAGCAGATCAAGGAGGAGCTTAACACGTTCAAAATGGTAAGCCCAGAGACCTCAATGACTTGCCGGCCTTCCTAACTGTGAAGCAGGAGATGGAAGTTCACGAACTGTCCAAGGTGCACACGCACTTCTTCTGATAAGTGGATGTTGTGGAGTATCCTCCATACAAAATACTTGATCTGCAAGATTCGATATGCGGATCTCACTGGACGACGACGCGCTAGTACCTGGTCCGTTAGGATCCTCCGATTGGATACATTTCGGCATACGGCTTGTGCATCATCGAACCGTACATTGACGGTCATGGTGAATCTCATCTACTTTGCTCACAACTCTGCCACTATCTCGATGAGCTTTTCTGGTCCTACTACGCAAGGTCCGAGCTGGTCACGAATACTTGCAACATGGAACCGAGACTTTCGGCCCTAATTTTACGAAAGCAACGATTAGCTCTACTCTTCTACACATCTGGCTCTCTCTCAGGCATACCGGCAAGGATCTCGGCTTTATCCGTACACTTCGGCGGCACGCCTACGCATTTTCACCTTTGTTCTGGCTTCGGCGCCAGCAAGCAACCTTTACTAAAATTCGCATCTGTCCGTTCTTGAGCGTAGGGGAAGTCACATTAGGCATTTGGTTTTCCACAGATTGGAATGAGATGTTTCGCTCTCATGGTTTGCGGGAGGAGCAGTCGAGCGAGCGAGTGTGGGTGTTTTAATTCGTGTTACTCTAGCCTTTTCTCTCTTTCATGCATTGTGGTCGGTAGGTCAGGGGGTAAAAGGGGGCTTTAATGGAAATGAAATGTCATCTTAAAAGGTTTTGTTTGCAGCAATGGCTGAGGAATGCCGAGTAACCCGAGTGCTTTGAGCCACTCTCTTCCTAAATCTGTCGTCCAAGAATGAGATGATCTCCAGTGTACACTGTCAGAAGCTAATCTGTCCACCGACAGAACGACGATATCCAACATGCATTTGCCACGCTGAAAGCCCAATAACCCAAGAACGGATGGCCTGACTGAAGGTCGATGGCATACTTGGACCACGCCGCCGATATCCCAACCCTCTACCCTGATTCTCCACCGACTAGTCCCTTACTAGATCTATCTGGGTACCTTGGACATTTCACCAGAACATTGATTCTTTTTTTTGGGGGGGGGGTGGGTTTGGATATTAAGTAAAGGATATGGGTACTCGATGCGGATGTTGTTGTTGTGTTCTACAGTATCATATGGTGAGATTGAGATTGCTGATTCGCTATCTCGCTGCTACAGTGCTCTTTTTTTGGAATTCGTAGCGTTTAGGTCGGAGTACATAGTTGAAGAGGTTGAGAGATTTGAGAGATTTGAGAAGATGTGAAGATGTTGTGAGATGTAAGAGATGTCGCGGATGAGAAAAAAGAGGGTTGGAGAGCTTCAGGTTCATGCTGAGTTTGAAGAATGATGCTTGCCTTTAGATACGCGTCTAGAAAAAAATACATCTTTTCCGCCAAGAACTCCTCGTTCATTCTCAGCCAATACGTGACGAGATCGAGATTTTACTCTGATTCGTCATCGCCCACTGTTTGTTTTTGTTCGTTCACTCTTTCTCTCATACATAGGTACTTTGTTCGCTTTTTTGGTGTCGATTTTGAGTGTGGACGATTTGGATGTCTCAAAGCTAGCTGGAGATTGGGGTAGAGTTTTTTTGTCGACTTGTTCGTGGGGATATTAGTCGTCTGTTTCATTGTATTGGATGTTTTGATCTATATAGATGTAGAGCTCCCCAAGTTGTGTGGGTGGTGAAGTAGGGTGGGTGAGATAGTTCGCTTGTGGTGTTGGGTGTGGTGAGGTCCATAGTAGGCGTGAAGTGGCTTGCCGCTCGTCCTCATACATATTCGCTATCCTTCTCTTCAGATTCATCTCAATCTCCTCCAACTAAAGCATTAACTTCTCAATTTCCCTTCCTCTCATTGCTCTCATTCTGTCTCGCCAGAGCCCTCTCAAGCTCCTCTCTTGATAGCTGTAACCTCTCAAGCTTCTCCCTCTTAATCTCCGACTGAAACTCCTCGCTCTCAATTTGCTCTCCTTCAATCCCCTCCCCAATAACTCTTCACCTTCCGCGGCATCGCTTCCTCTCTGAGCGCATCCAACCGAAGAGTTTTGTTCCGACTGCGTATGGTCCTGTCAGATTCGGCTTTGTTATCTGCAACGGGGGCTGACGGGCTCAAAGGCCTCCGAGGCGACGTTTTACGATTGTTCTCCGCAGAGCTAGCGGCCTCAACTATATACCGTCCCTGACTTCTCTCGTCTGCGTTTCTCATGTCTGCGAAGTGGGCAGTTTCTAGGATCGATGCACTCTCATCTCGTTCTATGAGACGGAAGTGATAATTCTTGACCTGAAAAACATGTTAGTTGCTTGAGCGAAATAACTTCGATCTATCATTTTCCGAGCTCCACGCACCATAACTGGTGTTTTATTTTCCATAGCGTTTGCAATAGCATCCCAATTTGTTCCAAATCTGGAGAGTAAACTCTGAAAGCGAGACTGGTCTGATACAGACCAATAGCTTGAGCTTCTTATTGACGAGTATTGCGTAAACTCCTTTTCTACGCGTGGCTTCCCAGCTATTTCACCAAAATGTTGCTTAGTCTTTGCTCGGGTCGAAGAAATGACATCTATTGGAGGTTTGTAAAGGCCTAAAATCTCCCGATTCAACTTATCCCCAAGAGTTGAATCAGCTGCTTCTTCAGGCAAGTGCGCCTCGCTAACAGCTTCGCCCAGACCTTCCTGATGCACCATACGGAGAACGCAGTCGTCTAGATGCTCGTAGAACTCCTGTGCATTACTGAATCTGAACGAGCACATCGAGCATTTATTAGTAGCACCGTAAGGGTTTTCTAGCACCTTCTTAGCCGAGACATTGGGTAGACTCCTCTTATGAGCGTCCAAGGATCCTTGCGCTACTCCATGCACGGAGGTCAGATGACGTTTGAAGACATCGGCGCGGTTAAAAAAATTTTCGGTGGCCGAGCCGGATCCTGGACAAAATCCACATACCATGGCTCCGGAATGGATCAAGGTGTGTCGATTCTTATCATACCTACGTGCAAACCCCTTTTGGTGATAACGACAGCTCACCACTGGGCATTTCTCAGGCCGATCTAAGATGCGGAAAACATATCAGCTTGAGAATCACCAAAGGGTGAGACAGTGCAATTACCGTCATTCAGATCTAAAGGATGATCACAGTCTTCATTTGTGGTTTCCGAAACTTCCCCTGAATCATCTTCTATCTCGCGTGGCAGTGCCATTAGTGCAATCTCCTCCATATGTTGTCCCACATGCTTTATAAAGGCCCTGGGTGATTTCCCGGTAATTTTGTTGCAAAGAAAGCACTTCTCATGCTCTACGGGCTTTTCTTTTCGTTTGTATGCTGTCGCAATAGCAATTTGACGCTTTGGACCGGAGAACACAATACCGTGTGAACTCTGCACATGCTGTGCCCAGTTTTCTGGGCGCGGGAATTCGATATAGCATTGCGGACAGACCCAAGTCTTTTCTACGCGATGTTCATTGAATTCATGATCGGCCCATAGGCTGCGGTTTTTGAATTGCACTAGCTCGTCCTGACACCCGGAAAATGTGCAAATATACGGTCGAAGGTCCGCGAATACACGCATCCTGTAAGAATTCAGCTTGAAGAGCCCTCCGTTGGGCGCCGGTAGAGACATACTTCCAGTCTTGGCGGTTCTTAATGTTATGGATGGTATACCCACAATAAATACACTGAAATGGGTCACCAAGGCCAACTTCTGCAGGCATCTGGGGTACCCGTGCAGCTGTAAGATCACTACTAGCGTTACTGGAAACGAAGGAACTATGAGATACTGCTGAGCTCGTGCCAAGTCCGGAGTCGTGGAAAACTGAAGGTCCTAGGAATGAAGGCATCAGATCTTTCTCGGTCAAAGGATCCAACTCGTGCTCAATATTGTTCATCATTGCATCCATTCTTCTACGGATATTCACATGTCTCTGCCAATTAGCTTCTCCGAGGCGCTCGATCAACCTGTTATCAGCTTCGTTGTACTTGTCACGTACGAGAGAGATATATACATGAGCAGGTTCAGAGACACGAAATGGATTTTCCGCAGCTTGTACTTCTCTTAGCCGTCTTTTTCCGGCAAGCGCGAGGTTAAGCTCTAAGGTAGGGACCAAGTCCATAAGACATAGGGTCCGGAACTCGAGATCTTGGAGGAGATTAGAACCTCGTTCATCAGGGCCGTCTCCGTCTTCCGTATCGGATTCCGAACCAGTGTCTTCGCAGTCGTCGATTACTTCTTGACCATCATTGGATGTGATGATTCTGGATTGCTCGATGAGAGAGATCAGATCTTGCACGTCTTGATGATGGGCCTCTTGGTGTGTGACTGGAAGGAATTGCAATACTCCTGCTTAAGGCTCCGCTTAGTGTCCAAGACTAAGGTTCTCAACACTTTGAATTGTGAAGGTTCGGATGCTTGAAAAAGGATAATAGAGATCATATTAAGTTATTTACCGCGGATTAGTGTCTCTCCAATGCCCCGGAGAAGATCCAAGACGTTGTCTCTAATTTCATCCGACTGCTCCAATGCTCTGTCCAGGTCTCCGTCTGGGAAGCTCTCACCCCAAAGGTATAATCGTCCAAGTTCCTCCTTCACATTGGCCGCTTGGGTCGCCTCTTTTTGGAAGATGGAAACGCGACAAGTGTAATGCGAAACGAGTTTGAAGATTCGGAGGCATGCAGTGTGTAAGCGGGCGGCGAAGCCGTAATCCTCCGTGTCTGTGATTGCGGCCTCGCCAAGCGTAGATGATTTGAAGTTGTCATCAATCCATTGGTTTGTGTAGGAAGCAGTGCCGCCTACTGCGACTTTTCCGCTCATCATTCACTAGTGTTAAGCATGATTTCCTTATTGCATGGTATAGATAAGTGCAAGAAATGGAAGCGGATGCATTGCGCAAAAACCACATCTGGGCTGAGTGTAGCCTTGTGTACTTAGCCTTGCATGTCAACAGCCTATCATAAGCCATATTCTATCGTGTGAGGCTGCGAGTTACCAGGCAATACCAGGCAAAAGTGCTTTTCAACCATTCCCATAAACCGTACGAGTATCCTTTGCTCGTCTGCATATTGTCGCCTGATGGACATCTGTGCATTTACCAAGGTTTCATAGAAGTGTCATGACTACTGTCGCTGCAATATCTACCGTTCTAGCGGTCCTTCCATTAATAATATCCGCTGCGGAGCATTATGAAGATTGCTTTCGCCCCTTCGTACGCTATCGAGAAAATTTGATACAGAAGTGGATCGGTTTCAGCAGCAATTGAAAATACAGAAAGCTATCTTTCGCAACCAATGCCGCCTCCTTCTCGAAAATGTTACCGAGCCCAATGTGGCCACCAGAATGCTCGATGGGCGCGCCCATCCATCATGGACCAACCCCGAGCTAGAACATGAGCTTGCTACGCTGCTCGGGGGTTCGCGAGAAGCTTGTTGTATCATTGTCAGATTAATTGATGAAAAGCTTCGTGACATAGGGAAAGAAAGTCAAGATCTGGGTGCTATTGTCGATGCGAGCAATGCAGTGAGCAAAAATTTCTTTCGAGACTTAGTCCCTAATTAAGCGATCTGTAATCATAGGCATCACAGACGGAGAAAAACAAGGCCTGGCGACGCGGTGTAGGGAAGAAGCTACGGTTCTGTTTCTCCAAATCTAGGCTTGACCAGGCTGTGGCAGATTTGAAGTCACTCAACGATGATTTCCGAACGTTATCAAGCCAGACTAGTGCATTATTGCCTTGCCAGACAAGATCATCCCCGAAAAATGCTAGGCAACACAACCGCGAAATTGAAAAGTATCTGGTTGTTGAAAAGGCATCCCGGAAAGTGTATGAGGCACTAGGAAAAGCCTGCACAAAGCATTCCGAGCATTTAGCTCATTTTTGTATCGAAGTAGAGCATGAGACCCAGGACGACCGGCCGGCTGCGCAGGTAAAATTTAGCCTGGCATTCACAAACTTGACATTGAAGGGCTCTTCAACTCAAGTCGATCCCGTATGGTTCATGATTGATACGATAATAGGCGACACAATAACGGATATTCCGACTGAGCCAATCGCTGGGATCATGGACCTCGCCTCGTCTCTGAAAAGAGAATTAGAGCCACCAAATGAAAACCGTCCAAAGAAACCCAAGAGAAGCGTCAGATTTGCACCCACAGCACCGGTGTCATCCACTGTCCCCGCTGTAGCTGTCTCTACCGCCTTGATCTCAAGTCCCCGGTTGCGAAGGGACTTTTGTGACTATCTACGCAGCAGCTTCCGCGAGCCTATGCAATCTAACATATGTATTGGAGTGCTTGAGCACACAGACAGCTGTAGACACCTTGTCTATCCTTCACCGAGTCAACCAAGAAGCGGCAGTGCTACTTCGCTCGAACAATTTATCTCGTCAGTCTCACAACAGGGGCCTGCTGGCAGCCTCCCACAGTACGAGAGATTACACCTAGCAAAATCATTAGCAACTGCTGTTCTCCAGTATCATGCTACCCCGTGGCTAAAGGTTTCTTGGCGGAGTCAGGATATATTCTTTTTTGGGCTTGAGGGTAATACTACACTGCAATCAAGACCAAGTCTAAAGGCTCCCCACCTACACGTAAACATCAAGGGGCCAAACCAAGCGCTATCTCAGGCTTCCACCAATCCGACTCGGTCGGTCGCACGAAACCGTCTACTTTTCAACCTGGGTGTTATGTTACTGGAGGTAGCCTACTGCGCGACTCTGAGAAGCTTAGAGCAACCATGCGACCTTGAAAATGGCGAAAGGAGTCCACTGACCGAGATCTTCGCCGCCAGAAGACTTGCCAACTCATTGGGAAGAGAGATGGGCGGTACGTACAGCAAGATCGTGAAGCAGCTTCTAGAGTGTGACTTTGGATGCGGCGATAATCTGAACGATCCTAAGCTACAAGCTGGGTTCCACAGAGATGTTGTGTGTGCGTTGGATAAACTTGAGCAAGGGTTTCGCGAGCTACAACTTGGCTGTACAGACGAGTAATGTTCGGGATTTGCCTATTCACACTCACCAGCTGCCGCCATCCATCTAATGGTGACATGTCAGTCAAACTTCCTGTCTCAAAACGAGGGGCCGAAGAAGAAAAATGGATGGTTGACTTTCGCCGTCCAGGGCTATAAAGATGTCGATTCCTCGGTACGCCAGGCCGTCAAGTTCAGCCGATATCGACTCTCCAGACTCTGGTCCTCGTCTTTGATTCTGTTTTCTGCGCTCTTTACTCCCGCAAACTATATGCTTTGTTTCGAGTACAAATCGGTCATGCACACTACCGATGAACCATTGGAGCGTGGCCATCGCGAGATACGAATACTGTCAGCCTTTCTGAAATGCTGGAACCGTCCAAAATCCAACGCTTGGTTCCTTGGAAATTGCAACCGCAAGTCTGGTTGCTTCACTTAATGGCTTTGGTAATTGCTTTCATATGTCTCGATTATGTTCAGCTAGATTGATCGGCATTTTCCCATGATGGTGACGACATGGATGGGATAACGACCAAGGAGTAACAATGAAGAGGCTGTGTGGTCTTTAACAAACATGTTTCCCAAGCACCATCTTGATACACATAAGGACTTCGATCTGATCAAAGCGAAAACCAAAATACTCGTCCCCCCTTCCGCCACCAGCCAACCTAACAACAAACTGTCCTATCCCAAAATGACCTATCATAGCTTATGAGGAATCACGCGACCCATGGTCGGAATCACATCACATCGACCAACCCTAGAGAACAAGGAGCTCACAGATGACACACCTATGTGTGCTTGATGTGGCTTTTTTTTTTAACCCTAAGCCTATTAAGCTAGTACGCAGCATGCCTATGGCTACAAAGTGTCGCAAAGGGGATTCCAGGAACTAGAATGATGAGATGATCCAGCTGACCGTGATTGATTCGCTTTTGATACCTGTCTCCTATATTTTTTTCTACATGACGAGTTCTACATAGAAGACCGGGATGTTACGCTGCTTTGTTTTTCTCAATATCTTTTCTGGCTCGTTCCCCGTATGGCCTTTCACTAAAACCACCTAACCTTCCAGTTATTGCGCTTCGAACTGGAGATTTCCCATTCTCAACCCTTTCATTGAAAGTTAAGGTAGAAAAATTCTGGATGGAAAGCTTTAAAGGAAGAAACTTCGAGAGGGTAGGCAGATAGAAGATAGCAACAATGCGGCACCTTTTTGCTGAAAGAAAAGATAAAGTGGAAGTATTCCAATTGGAACTTTCTAGACGATACAAACCCAAAAGAACAAGAAACAGAGAAATACCATCAATGCAAATCCCTAACCAGCACACCCATCCACGCAGTTCCTTCCGTCTATATGTCCACGCACCCTTCCTCTCCCCTATCCATCCTTTCCAAACCACAAAGCCCAGGCATCCAATCCACCCAAACCTCCAAAAAACCCCTACGGAAGCCTGCTCCAACCCCTATCACTCAACCAAACAATAGAAAGAGATGCAGCGCCTGCAGCATACCGCAATCCCTTTATGAGGACCATAAAGGCCATCTACCGAGCATAGTACCTTATTATACATATAAGTAGCACCTCCGCCCTCATAGACGGCTACTATATCATCACCCTATATACCACAACAACAAATATATACTCACTACAACCATCAATGGAACAATTATTCCCAGAGCACGGAGACAACCACCTAGCAGGCCCAAAAACCGCCTGAAAGATCAATCAAGCAATACATGTCTGAATGCCGCTGCCTCTGCCGGATGCCTAAGCATGTACCGGACAATATTATATAAGCTTGTAGCCCAAACTTCAAAACCCGCAACTAGATCCAGGCATGTGAAGGGCGTGCTATAGGGGTACTGGTGCTGTGGCCTGATGTGGTTGATTGTTGACGAGGATTTAGGAATCCGAGAGTGGTCAGGGCATAGCGTGTCCGAGCGACCAGGGAGATCTTTTCGGAAGACCGGTGGAGTGGAGGAAAGCATTCATGCACTCAGTGTTGATACTGCTCTAGGAGGAACGACTGGCTTTTCTTGGTCGGAAGATGCGAGTGAAGCCTTTCCTCCGAATATATCCTCCTTCACCAATCTTTCGCCAATTTCACCACCGTATGCAAGGTCCAATAATTCACCACACCATTCAAGTCCCACACGGTCAAGCCTCCTTCACGCCGACTTCCACCAACAGGTGTGAAAATAGCCAAACCCAGAAGAGAATGTGGGGGGAATAGGTGGTGGATTTTTGGGGGTTGGGGTGTTCATTGGGGGGTATATATATTTCGGCTATGGTGGGTGGAACTGTCTTTCCTACATACTTGGATTAAGGCCTTTGATCTGAAGCTATTCTGGCAGAAGACTCTTGAGGTCGTTAAACGGGCTGCGAGACCCTCGATCCAACAACTGCAGCTTGGCTGAGGAAGTTTGGGGAGGTATTAATAATAGTGCTGCCTGGTCGGTCAGGTTTACTCGGACGGCTTTGAGATCCGGGATCTAACAACTACAGCTTGCTTAGAGGAGGTTGCAAAAGTTTTAGGGCCAGGACTTTTGAAACCGATGAGATACTATTCCAGCAAAGAACTGCGCTTCACCTAACTCCCGTTCCTTGCCTTCATATTTCCCGAAGCGCTCATAGGCTCGTGGGTCAGATAATAGCCATTCCTGTCGGAGGTGCTTATCTCACCCGAAAGACTTAGTTCCAAGATCATTCATTGATGCTTAATTTCATCTTCCAACCAGGCCGTAATATCTGCTGAGAAAAAAAGGACTTATGAAAACTTTTATTTTAGCTGAACCTTTTCCTAAAAAGACTCAAGTGATATGAATTTTCTAATCAGCTCGGACATTCTTTTGATGAACAGGAGTCTAAACAAGAGTAGAAACAACTCGCGCTTAGCAAAGGACTCCTGACACTCTTGAGTTCAGCTCATGTGCTTACTGCGTTGTTATCAAACACTGCATAAAATTCTACTGCACATGTTTAATAGAGGGCTATAATACTGTACTTGGAGAACTTGACTTGGTTCACCGGTTCCCAGAAACAGCGACTACTATTGAAAAGAAGTCACATCATATACTGCTTTCTTCGAATACTTTTGATCTTATTGATTGTGATTATACCGGGACGTTCTTCAAGTTTCCCAAAGAATTCTTGGTATTCTAATTCTCAGTATCTTTTCCAATACTTACGTGATAACAGACAGTGCTGAAAATTCTACTGCTGTAACTTGTGACGAGATCCAACCGGTGTTGGTATTTTAGTCCAGACAGTGAAGCTCTTCTATTACGAAAGTTCTCAACACATTAAAACAGGGTCTTTGGTGTTACAGAGGATAGAATCCTAACATCTACTTAACTTATCTTGGATCCTCCACACAACCGTGGGACAGACATTCAGAAAATTCAGAAGTTTGAGCTGACGGCCAACCAAGCGTAAATTCCATCAAGAGAGACCCTCGAAGATGTGGTCTAGAGGTTTTAGAGGAACCTCAAGAGGAGGCGGTGGCGGGGGTGATGCTCCCCAGCGTCCAGGTATGGGTTGATGATTCGTTGTCTGAAGAGTAGTGTCACTGACGAATAAAAGGCAAGGGGGAGGAGAACAAGGAGGAAGAAGAAGGAGATGAAGAGGAAGTTGGAAAAGAAGAGGGAGAGACGGAACAAGATGAAGTCTCTGACTGGGAGATGACTCCTGAGGAGAGAAGAAGTGATTTATCCATATCCTGTTAGTATGTTAGTGTGAATACTAAGAAGACCCAGCATTGAGGGAAACGGGCATTAGACCAGGTACAGTTTCGAGCGCTATAATATTGTAATAATGAAGACCTAACAATGGAGAAGCTCGAAACCCTGATAATCCTCCTCGGCGCCAGTACGTTCTGCCATTGTTACAGCACATCTTAAAGTGGTAACACACTAATCCTTAGTGTAGGAGACCCACTACAGCGAAACTAGCTACATTAGCTAATAATCCCACCTTCAAGTTCAATGTACGGACCGAGGAGATGGAAGCCGACACCTTGCTAGGTGATGTCCGAAGAGCCCTCCACGACGGAGTAGATGAGGATGGCACCGACCATGAACTCCGGCAGGTGATGGCAGATAGCTACTTCTCGTTGTCGGAGGCCGCTCGGCCCACTGAGAGTGCCATTGTCAACGGCGCTGTTCAGTGGATGGGCCTTACCGGCCGGATGGACCCTCGTCAGGCTATATATGCGCTGGCTCAGGCAGATTGGGACTACCGACTTGCGACACAGCGAACTTTTGAAGAGGAGGAGACCTTAGTTCCACCTCGAGACGTGGCGCCCAGGGACAACGAAGAGCCCGATGTTGGCAGTGGGACAGATAGTGGCTCTGAATTGAGCACGGCTCCGGAGGTACGGTTAGGTGTGACAGAAGTTGATCTGGATGTAAGCTAAATTGTACTGGTATAACAGGAGTCAGAGGAGGGGCCGGATCCGCTGGAGCTGATGCGTCGTCTGAACCCTCAGGTCAACAAGGATTCTGCCAAGAAGGGCCATCGTGATGATTCAAAGCTGACCATCACACTGAGGAACCCTGGTAATAAGGCGGACTCCGTATATAAATACCCTTTAATGGTACACGGAACCATAGACTTCTCGAGTGCAGCCCGGATTCGAGCTGTGAATAGGTGGAGAAGCCAGGTATTCCGGTTTGTACCTGGTCTGAATTGAATTCGTCCTATGCATGATGGCTGACAATGATATAGCCGCAATCTCGGGATTGCCCGCCCTCCACGATTAAGGTTCCACGATCTGGAGAAGCGTTTTCTCTTCGACGCCCACATCGACTTCGAGAGGCAAAGAAGGGCCGCCGGGCAGGAGGCGAACTGGTCAAAGATGAACTGGGACCGAGTCACACGGGACTTCAACGCCAGGTTTGAAGGGCAGATCCTACCTGGCAATACTGATGTTCGGCCTTACCGAACCAGAGACTCGTTGCGCACCGAACGGAGCCGTATCAAAGAAATAACGGATCACACCGGGATCACGCCAAGGGACCAGAAGCAGGCCCCTGAAGAGTCCAGCGAAGATGAGGAAGAACCGCAACCTCGTCCGAAATATCCTCGTCGGGGGGACCCGGCTCCAGGGAAGCCTCCAATGTGGAGCCCGGATGACGACGATGAGTCTGACTTCGAAGGCGGTGAGCTTGGCGCGGGGCGGACTGGGATAGCTGCTTAATTTTTCGAGCACAGCATGAGCGGAAGGAGCCATTGAGGAGATTAGAGTTAGAATAAGCAACAGAGGAAGCGTGAGAAGTAGCAATGGATTGGAGAACAATTGAAACGTACAGCTATTTGGCTTCCACATGTTGTCATACTGTGCTCAAATTTCAAATCCATCCGTTTATCAAATTGCCACTTGGCTTTTCTTTAACCCCCCCACTTCATACTCTTTGCAATTGCAATAAGGATATGATTAGAACGCTGGTTCAAGCGTGTCGAGATAGCTGTAATGATGAAGGATAAAGGAGTGAATCTTAAGCTAGTATAAGCAGCACAAGAGTGGCTAAGGGTACTAGCTAAGGGTTTTTGACAACGTCGACTAATTCAACTGTTCCAATGAATGCGAAGAAAATCGGCGAATTATATACGGCCTTGTCGAATCAATCTACTACGAAACATACAAAATTATCGAACATTTCAGATATACCGAATGATCGCTGACGGTATTTTTCAGCAGTGTATGTACGTGATTGTCTGCTCCGCGGCGAGCGAAATCTGATTCGAGTATGAAGGAAGCCAGACAGGGTGTACACGTAAGGGCAAACGTTTATGGGGACAATCTGGGGTATTAAATGTAGTATTCAGGGCGGCTAAATCCTGCTCCCGAGCGCAAGTTGATTGACACGCCACCGGCTCAAGTACAAGCTTGTGTCTAGGGCGATCAAAGACATCAATCAAAGAGCCGAGCTCCTATGTGCATGGTTCGTTGTTACTTGATCCTGCAGTGACCGTCTAAATCGTGGGATGGAAGTAGAGAGATTGGACATTGTAATGCCATGACTAGAGCTATCCGTCTTGGTAGCAACTCATTGACTTCACCGTAGAATTGCCTTGGTTCACCACCCGGTCGATGAAGGATCTTGCGAATAATTTTGTTTTCTGTTCACCCACACACCATACTTTCTTTCGGCATCTCCGCCCTAGGCAATCCATTTGCTTCATCTAACTTCTCTCTTTCTGACTGTCCACTCTGTCGCGCTAAAAGATTCTTACAAGCTAAGTCTTCCTCTTGCTTCTTCCTTTCTTTCTTGCTCAATTGCAAGCTCCCCTTCGCTAGTGCTTCCTTCGGTAATGGTCTTACATACGGCTGACAAATCCACCAAGGTCTCTTGCATGCATTGACAGTCGCCACTGAGCTCTCGTCTTTGCCCTCCGTATCTTCTTGCACTCCGTTGGGTATCTCTGGTAACGTAAAGTTTTCGTAATTGCTTGGGTTCGCTTCATAATCCATGAGACCATCCTTTACTGCTCGTTCGGTCATACGTAGAACACCCTCAAAGGCAGAAATTTCGCCCCCACGAATATGAGCCAGCGCATCCCGGACATCTGTATGTTTCGATACTAGAGGACGTAGGAGGCTGAAGAGGTGGGCCTGCATAGCTAGTAGATTTAGTGATGTTGGCTTGGTGTTCTTGTCGCGCTTCTGCCTTTTTGCAGGAGGTTGATCATGCGCATCAGCGCTCTCATCTTCGGCGATAGCCTGTTCATTATCCTCGTATGGAGTATCAGTTGGTAAGAAAAGCGGTTTTCGCGCTGGCGGGGTTTCGTCTAGCACATACTGGTACAGAATGTCCATGTACCGTCTGAAAACCGCGTCCACTCGGTAACCTCCTACCTGGTTTCTGCCCCTCCAGTATTCCCGACCTTCGCGACCCACCTCAGGGGCCTTTGCAAAAATGGTCGGGTCGTGCAGATTGCCTTCGGCACTCATTACACCGTCCGCCCCCGTCTCCTCCAAACATTTGTCAATATCTCCATGCTGTAAGATGTTTCCATTCGCAAAGATGACTGTGTCTGGTGGTAGGCTTTCTCTCAAATATCGCAGTACAGACCAATCCGCTAGACCTGTCTTATGCCCTTTCTGATCCCTTTGCCGTCCATGAACGGTAATGACACTAGCACCAGCTGAGAGTATGACTTTTGCATATTCTAAGGTCTTCTCTTTTGTGTCTAGTATACGGATCTTGGCTGTGACGGGCACATCGAGATTCTCACGAAGCTTGTTTATTATCCTATAGATAAGATCCCAGTCATCCTGCAGGAAAGCTCCATAACGTCCCCTCCTGGCAATACCTTGAGGACAGCCAAGATTTAAATCGACAGCATCACAGAAAGGCTGAACGTATCGTGCCGCTTCAAGAAGTTGGTCGGGATCGTTTGCGCAGAACTGTACAAATAACGGTCGATCTATCAATGGGTTGCCGTCAAGATAGATATCAGAAGACGAGAGAGTGGCGGGATCTGGTAGTGAGGTTAAACCGGACCTGATAGGCTGGAAATTATGATCGCGGAATTTGGGGGTCTCGGAAAACAAGCGCGCATGAATCATTGGAGTATATGCTAAAAGATCTTTCGAGGATCCCGGATTCATGTAGGATCTTGTGAGCATACGCCATGCCTAAAACAAATATTTAGCAGGAGTCATAATGTCAAGATCATCAGGAAAGCGTACGAACTCCGACTGGTCTACCATGGGGGCTAGGATCATCTTTGGACTGCCTATACTTTCATAGAAAGCCCGGCCTGTCAACTTTGCTCTTTTATTCGGCCGTGGGTCTGTTATTGTCGCCGAACCAATCTTTCCGTCGGATTGTGGCGACCCTGATGTGCTGCCCATATTGAAGAACGTACGTACCGCCGCTCGGCAGCAGCGTTGCGCAATGAGCGGGCGAACAAGCCTCGAGGGCCGCAAGAGAAAGGTATCCAGTGTTGGAAGGCTGCTTGGTTATATGGTGGGAGTAGTAATGAAACACCTTCGCTAGGTAAAGGTACTCAGGAGCATCTGATAAAGGTGTCGGGATAAGGTTCGGCCCGAGCTTGGTTTGCGCCTGCTGATTGGTCAGGGATGGCTCCCACACGAAAAAGCTCAGTCATTGTCCACTGCAGAATGAGGTATCCTACATGTGTAATGTGAAAAGAGTTCGCGTTGCAGGCTACTCATATCGAGATCTTCAGAGACTACCAACAAAGTCCCAGCCCTCTAAACTAGGCAGCATAATTGAATTTCCCCTAGATATCCGCCTTCAGATTTACTACCACTGCCTTGTCCACCCCTACCCCATCCCAATCAGCGGCCTATGTCTTTCAAGACTCGCTCCAGCCCGCATCCTTTCGGTACGCAGAAGGAACATCCTTCGACTGAAACCTACAACGAAGCTGTGGAAACGATTTACAAATATAACACATTCCAACTTTCCTTATGGGATAACGCAATTGACACTATCGATTCGCCAACGGGAGGCTTTGAAACGTCTCGCATCAGGCACCTGGAACTGGTTGCTGGTGATTTTGGTTTCACAACCTACAGTAGGACTATTCCCTCAAAACACTTACACCGCAGGTACCTAATAATACAATTAAATGATGATCGAAACCCTTTATCCCAACTCTACCGTTCCGTCCTCCGTACCCTCCAAACCCTGACCATATCCTGCACGCAACCGCCCCGAGAAAAACCCCATGTCTACTGGCTCCATTTAATATTCCACATGTGGCTCACCGCGCTGCGAACCAGACTGAGTGAAATTGTATCTCAAATGCCCGATCTTCGTGTTTTAGAGTTTGATGACGGTGATATGACTGAGACTATTGCACTGTTGAAACGTGTTTTTTCGGAAGGATACAGGAAGACAAGGACCGAATCGTGTGATCAGTATTATCGGAGGGGTAAATATGATGATGCCGAGAGGTCGAGCTATAGGGATGAGGCGCTTGAGATGGTGAAGCGGTTATGATATTGGGATATAGAGCGGGTTGTTGTGCAATCGTGCAATCTTTCACCGTAATTTTCCCTTTGTGGTGGGTGTCATAGTCTCTACACAATGAGATCAGCGAAGAACGCACAGCGTTGCCGCTGGCTTCTTCGTCTTTGCCACCATGGTTTAAACCAAATTTCATAATTACCACCAACCCCAATTAAAAGTTCCCCTTATCTATCCGCTGCTTACGATGTGCTGTTACACAGATATCCATACGAGCAACAGCAATGGCCTTGTACCTTGGGTTCTGAGGTCTAAGTTCGACACTCGCACGCTGGACATTCAAGTCACCTGTATTGAGTCCCAAGCATCGGCGACCCTTCATTAAATCCGAGTCTATTGGGGTTATATCACCAAGGACCTAAGTAACTCTGCCAAGGAGCCTGATAGAGTTGCTCCCGGTAATTCGTTTCCCGCTCTTTTCATAAGGGATCTCTAGACCAGTCTCTAGGCTCCAGAGTAATTGTTCTTGTGGACGTTACAAACGCGACCGTGTTTTAACAAATTCTTTGACGATTTTCTAGCTATAACGCTTGTTTTGCTTGAACTCAAAGGTATGTTGCACATCGTGGGGCTTTTCTCTATCACTTGTTGCCAACTATCTTGCGATAGTGATAACACGTTATAAGCTTCCCTTCACTCTAGAGTGACGAAATGGATTCATTGATGGTGAGTCAGATGCTTTCATGCTTCGTCAACACAGAAGCAGTACAACGCAGAGTGACAAGAAGACCTGGAGAACAAGCATACGATTGGTCATTGTTTTTCTCTTCAAGCGTTCTGCAAGTACAGGTACCGTCGAAGAGGATTCATGACCCAAACACATGTGTTCAGATAAAGGTCATTGTCAGAATGTTGTCAGTTCTCGACCCCTCCACTGTCGTTTCCATAACACTGATTAACCGGGTCTTCAACATTTACCTGCAGAAACCTTTACAAATACATCTTCTTTCACCAAATTCGCTCCCAAGCACCGCATCATGCTCATCTTGAAGATACCCGGCCTGAAGGCGGCTCCAATATCACCGTTACCAGTAGGAGATATAGACCAACTCATCATCGAGTTCCGCAAACTCAAAGTAACTGCGACGCGAGTTTCGCGGTCACCAGCAGTAACGATAGATCATCTGCCAGCTGAGATACTTGCGAACATCTTCGAACATTTATCCAACGACGACATATACAATCTTCCGTATCGGATTTGCGCTAAAGGTTTGTTCGAGAAGGAAGGACGGCTTCGCTTCGCGCAACATCGTACTTGGATTGACAAAAAGAATCTGCAGCAGTTGACTCGAATATCTTATCACCCGACCATCCGGAACTTTGTCCAGGAGCTCATAGTCGGCTATGAAATGCCCTGTTATATCAAGTTGAAACACTTTCTCCAGGAGCAGTGGATGGACAAACATTCGATACGGAGTCGCGCACCAAGAAATATAAAATTGAAAAATTTCCATACCTTGGCTGGAATCCCAGAAGATTCCTGTCCGTTTTGCGATGGATGGCCTTCGCTATCCGAGAAATGGATTGCTCACAAATCGGCGCTCAAATCTCTGCAAGAGCTGCAGAATAGTGGCAAGGATGTGAAAATACTAGAAGAAGCTCTTGGCCGCTTCGAGAGCTTTAACGCTATCACTATCGATAATTTTGATCGCCGTGATGAAGAGCGTCGAAAGTCTGGCTTGAGATACTTCAACGTCCCTGAGAGTTATCATCTCTCTCGTTGGCCCAGTTTCTCCAAACCTAGTTTCTCCAAACAGTCATGCAACACGGTACTCACAACCCTCATCAAGGTTCTCTCAAATACACATTCGAAGCCTAGCAGTTTTGAGATAATGGGAAATGCAGGAAGCCGGTGGCATTACGACGGGATGCATTCCGCAGCCTTGAACACTGCTTGTTTTGATTACCCGTTCCCGTCACTCACCATCTCTAATGCTTTCAGAAACATGAAGAGAATGCAGCTGCGTGGCTTATGGAGTATCAATAGATCGGCAGATGACCCCCAGCCTCGAAACTTAGATAGTCCGCTTCTGTCCAGCTCAGACAAAATAATGGTCTGTATGTTGAGATCAGCGGTTCAGCTCGAAGAACTCACTCTTTCCTTCAGTGGTCAATATACTTTCTCCCCTTATACATTCGGACTGCCGAACATTCCTCTAGGCAGATATCCGGGAACGAATCGATTTCGTCGATTGAAAACACTGCATCTAGCACATTTCAGGCTAGAACCACCACATATGGACTACTTCCTTAAAGCCACCGCAAAAACGCTAACGCATCTGACGCTTGAAGATATCCTTCTCAGCGGAGATTGGGGATCGGCGTTTGATAAGTTAAAGGGAATTTTTAACCTTCAGAGTCTTCGTCTCCAATCACTCAAAAAGATAACCACCCCTCAACGCCAAGGACAAGACGAATACGAAAGGTACGAAACGCCGTATCAAAAGGGAGGCGATGAGGAGGCATTGGCATGGCTATGCGGGAGGAGTGAGACGAATCCCTTTCGGATAACTTAACGCTCAAAGTTCGGTTGGGGGAAGAGTGCCCTTATATGACACATGCAAAGGATACTCCAGTAAGGGCTTTCAATTTGTTTGCGTATCCTGTGCCTTTTTTCAATAAGCAATTACTTCTTGCTCGACACACAATACCGAAGAAGCAGAATCCTTTTTTAGGGTGATTTTCCTTGGACGTGTGTTATGCTATGGGCTAAAGCATGCCCAGAAGTGCTCTGGGAACATTAGCTCATCTGCAAAGGTCTTGTAGTTGCGTTTGTGTATGCACTTCCCACTCGCTAGACCTAGAATATAAACAGTAGGCATGAAGTGAAGCTTACGAAAATCAGTGCATCCCGATCGCGACATCCTACCTAAATGTGTCGACCTCGAGGCAGCGTGTCATTAGTTCAATTTCACCAAAAACAAAACTTTTTGCCTGAATGGACATGCATCGAAAGAAAACGATAAGCCATTTCGAACCTTACAGTACCATTCTCCCACATCCAACCTCTCCCTACGCTCATAGTCCCAAAACCACATCCATCCTATTGAACAGATACGTGCCGCAATGGACAGCACCATCGCACATCCTGATGTAAAAAACAACCAGAACACCACATCCATAAGAATAAACACTCCATACTGCATTGCCCTTTTCATCAAGGGGGGACGCCAACCATGAATACATAAGGACTAAGGCTATAGTCGACAATGTTATAAGACCCACCAGTTCATAACAGAGCTTTTCTCAAACCTCCCAAGTTCTGTGACGATATGGCTAGTCAGAAAGCATAGAGCGGGAAGTAATATCTCGTTGGTTCTAGGGATAATTGAGGGTGGTTAGAACGTGATCAGCGGTTTTTGGTGATTGGAAAGGATTGATACCATCTCCTGCTGGTTTTGCAACGAACGTTGCATCGGGTACAGTCTCTACGTCAAAACACTGTGGGCGTGGCAATGTAGCAACCAGCAGAAGTAACCGGTCACTCGAGCGATACTTGAGCTTTGATCCTCCAACTGGCCTTTGTGTAGGGAAATGTGTGCTCTGATGTGGGCATAGCGCCCTGGCGAGTGGTGCTTTGTGATTTCCTATGACCTTTTTGATATCTACATTCGCCATTCTATATCCACGCACCAGAATGCTAGCTTATTATTATATGCAGAGCACGAGGCACGCTTTCGAGCATTAGGCAATAGTCAGACAACCTGCCCAATTTGTAGAGATCGAGAAATCCTCTTGATTCATCCAGGGCTTTACTGAGCTGCTTCTGCTCTCAATGGCTCTGCATTACTGGCGGGTTCTACAAGCATTTCTGACGTTTGTGAATCTCCTTTCCGTGGTTCTTCTGCTGTTCCTGCTCTGCGAGCTGCTTCCAAGTTACGTGCTTCGGTTGCCGCAAGCACAGCTCGATCGCGTTCCGCTCGCTCGGCATTTCTTCCCCATGGTCTGTTCTCCGGTGAAACGTCGGCTAGATGTAGCTCGCCTCCACCGTTTCCGACACGGTTTATGCTCTGTTTTTGAGCTGCCTCGAAAGCCTTCTTGTTCTTCTTACGCTTTGCGGCCTTTTCGGATGTCCCCTTGCTTTCCACAGCTGGAATACTCTCCGCATCAGATACCACAGGCTTCTCGAACAATTTAATTAGTGCAGGGGAGAATTTCTCGAGTTGTGCGATCTCCCCTACCTTCACCCGCATGTAGTCAAAGGCTACGCCGATTTTCATATCTCGTATTGCTTGCTGGTCCGCGGTTGGGCGGACTACACTAGAAATGGGGTCTTCCGACTCTTTAAGGTCGCCTTCTTTGTTTGTCCTGTAGTGACAATCCATACTTTCTGCGGCAGCTATAATCGCGTCAGCAGATTCCACCGCTTCGTCCGCTCCATCCATCATGTCTTGGGCTTCTTCGGTGTCTTCGAGCTTGACCTCGGCATTTGCCAACCCTGCCATATTTGGTAGCTTCTGATATCGTTGGCTGAAATGAGTAAGGATCACTCTTTTAGCTCGCATTGCCACGGCAACTCCAATAGCTTCGCTGGTGGTGCTGTGTTTCTTCGCTTCGGCGTCCCCTTGCAACTCATCGTCGAACGTCGCTTCGTGTATTAGCACCGTTGAATTCCTACCAATCTTTGCGAATGGCTTGGAGGGCCGACAGTCGCCACTGTAGGAGACTTTGAAACCATTGGGGAAGGTCAGAGCCACAGCCATTGCGCCTTGGCAGTGCGTAACACCGCAGGTAACTAGATTTGAAAGGCCAGTAGCAGCTGTCATGGCTTTTCTCCTACGAAATGGGTGAGAAGCTCTTCCCGAAGAAAGTGGAAGAGATTGGAGAATAATTCGACTTACATTTCCTGGTTACCAGGGTGGAAGCTCATCACATGGTCATTGAATCGTATCCTAGAATAATTGGAATTACTACTTTCACCAGGCCAGCAATTTAGAGGGACGATCTGCTCATAGCCATAGTTCTCTACAGAAGAGTACTCCTGTAACCATCTCAACATGCTTGAATGACTAGCAACGAAGAGGTGGTTTCCTTGGTATAAATTTTGAATTGGGTCTCGCAGGTGCTGCGAAGGTGGAATACTACCGGGTCTGTTTGTGCTACTTTGCCCCCCGTGCACTTCCTCGAACCACGCCTTGATCACGGAGGCGGTACCAAGATGATGATCGGCATGGAGATGACTGATCCAGATGAGCTTGAGGTCGCGAAGAACCTCTGCGAGCTCTGGGGGGTTGTATATACGTTTGAGCTGACCAATTGTGTTTTCGCCGCAGTCCAACAAATAGGATCCGTACCCCGGAACCCTCAGAAGCGTCGCAGAAACATTGCGATACTTGGACGGCAAAGCCGACCCTGTTCCCAAACATATAATCTCTGCGTCTTGACTAGGAAGGCTTTTTTCGGATGATCCAATTGCCATCGACTCGGAAGCAATCTCTTCTCTCGCCGCTTTGGCGAGTTCCAGCACATCTTCAGGAGTCTCCTTCAAGACTGCAGCCGTATCGAGGTCCGGGACGCTATCCGTGCCCTGTATTTGGAACAGTGGCCCCGTGTTTATTACAAGACCCCTCTGAGCCTGGATGTAGTCAACAGGGAGACCAGCCTCGATAGGTGGCTGCCCAGGTTGGGGTAGATTGATGTTGTCATGAACCGGAATAGCGTAATGCGATGGGTCAATTTGGTTGAGACGGATTGCCACGGTAGCTGAAGATTCCATAGAAAGATAGTTAGGGCAATAATCTTGAGATGAAATAACATGCTTCAAATCGGAGCGTCCATGTATAAATTTTCTTAATGTCTGGTTCCGACCCACATCAGGACCTAATAACCATATGATTGCACCAACGCCTGTCATAATCCTGTCAACTTTCCATTCCGGTCGGTTCACTAGGTTGTCAACATAATCTGTAGAGGGTAGATCTATCACGGCAACACCTGCGCCTTCCCTCCCTTCCTCTAACACCATTCCCGGCTCTATAGTGACTCCATCCATGGATTGCACGTTGAGTCCAGATGCCAATTGGCTCCACAGTCGTCCTTGTTCTACATTGAGTTCTTTGGCTTTAGCAGGCAGAAATGTACCACGCTGTCTATGGTTTCGAATAACATATGACATTGAGGTGGAAGAAGGTTTCGTGGAGGGCAGGTTTTCGATCATGGCTCCAGGCCAAGGTTTACGCACCATTACAGTAATATTAGGCAGCGGGGTTATACCATCGGGAACCGGTCCAGTATATCGCTCTAGCTTGTTCAATTCTTGATTGCGTATGAAGAGTGCCGCGGGCATCCGCACGTCACAAAGTTGGGTTTCTACAAGATTGTCAAATCGCCACGCAGAGTTGAACATCTCAGCGACTACAGAACCGCGAAGCTTCTGGTCCTGTCTTTCTTGTGCTTCTTGTGCTATAGGCAACGTCTTGAAAGACTCTCTTATATTCCTAGATTCTATGGGCGTGGGAGTTTCTCTCTCGACGAATTCATCAAAAGGTCGCTTTTTGGGGGACTTGGGGCTCGAATCGGCTGGAGCCTGCTCGTTGACCGAAGGCGAAATAGCCATAGCCCAAACTTGGATTCGTGGGTCGACCCAGGTCGGTTCCCAATCTTGATCTGAGCCGACATTGCGGTCCCCCTCGATATACTCGTCGACATCCACAGGCATACCATTTCTGAAAACAAAATGCCTTGTCGTGGCAAGAGTATGTGTGATATTTGGCCCTCCATGGATTGTCAGACTCGATTGCGCCGCCCGTTGCGCCAAAGCAACGGCTTTCCTTGTCTTTGCGCTACGCAATGATAGTATATCTTCCTCCTTTGTCCCGTTTTCACCTCCGCTTTTCCTGATTTGCCTCTTGTTGAGCCGTTCTGCCGCAGCTATAGCCGCCTGAGTAGAAGCATCCGCAAGAGTCAAGATCAAGCCCACCAAGCCGCCAGTGTTTTTCCATTCCGTTTTACCAGTCAAAAAGATATCCGAAACTTTCAATAATTTTTGCCCTCTTTGAATACTAGCCCGCTGTATTCCCTCATGTATATTGCCAATGATGTAACGCTTGTCATCGAAGTGAAGTAATAAAGCTGTGCCAGAGGTGTCCGCAGTAGGGGTTGAGAGGAATTCAATGTGCGAGTGCATCTTCTGAGCGCCAATCGATGTGCTTGGTAGTCGTACTTTGCTACGCTGACTATCAGAAAAAAAGCTCTTGGGGCTTAATTCAATGTCCTCGGCGGTTTGTAGTCTCCCAAGTGGCGTTTTGTGACTTGAATATATATTCGTAAACCCCGAGGATTTCAACCCTACACTCGTTTTCCCTACTGTTGAAGCCCGCCGCACCTCAGTCGAAGCCCCTTGATCAGCCTGGTTATACAATGCCTTCCGTGGCCAGTATTGTTTTGCTGTCTTCCTTCTCTTGTCCGGTTTCGCTCTTTGCGAATTGGCTCCAAGGTGTGTTGGTAGCCTGGTACGAGCAGCAGCCTTGGTATCAATGAATGGAGGTGGTCCTAAATTGTAGCTGTTGACGAAGCCACGTCCAGGTAAATAGCGCATCAGCCGCTCAAAGGAAGTTGCTAAGGTCTATAAACCATGCGAAGACCTGTCATTGACTTTGGTCCACTATCGCAGAAATGGACGATGGATATTGGTGGAGGTGGTGATTCCTCAGGCGTGCAGAATCCCATGGGTTACTCGTCACAGTCGACAAATTCAGACTTGCGATCTTCGACGACAGAAAGAGTCGAGGAGCACGGCGTTGTTCTGTCAACATCAAAATGATCAAAATGTCCATCTTGAATATGAGTCATTCTTTAGTCATCAAAATGCTAAAAATCGTATTCTACATGGGTGAATCGACGGCAGCCTCATTCATTCATATCAAATTCCCCGAGGTATGTACCTACAATGATACATCTCCACCAACTAGAAACATCGAAGACGAGTCATACGCGCATCAAATTTGCTTCAAACTCATGCTTGCTGACCATTCATCTATATCGCTTTATAGTCAAATAGGAAATTCGCTCCAGATATGCTTCATACCCAAGCACCCTTCCAAACACCCAACATGGGCTCTTTACCAAGCCCCCACCCAAGCATTCAAATTTGCTCCATATATGCTCGCCCCAATCTACCCTGTACCCTATTGACAGTACATATTGGCCACTGAGATCCCTTGCTCAAAACCCAACCCAACCCGCTGTGCGGCGTAGACTGTCATAGAAGTTCTGTAACCAGGTGTAGCCACTTTCTAGCAGAGAACGGAACGGTTTCGCTAATAACCACTTAGATGCCCTATCTGCCACATTAAGTTAATTGAATTAAATTATCGCTGCGAATTGCTCTTAGTAGCTGTGTAAACATTTTTTACAAGAAGGAGCTAATGCCTTCGTCATGAAATAGATTACCTGGGATCAGTAAGTCTCACCCACTCAAGCTAGATGACAAACTTTCTGATATCCTTCAAAGAACTCCATTTTCTAGCGCTGGCTTTACGATTGATCAGTATGAAGACTTATAGACGTCATGATCAGTACCCCCACTGGCCACCAGTTGTAGAGGTTCTCAAGAACTGTAGCACTCCCGTCACTCAGGCTGCTGTGATCTAATGGATCCGTTGTTAGGTTATCCCGATTAGGAAACACGTGCAGAGAGCAGATTTGATCGATTTCAAGCGTATGTATGGAAAAGTACCAAGTCTGGATTTCAAAGCTCAAAGATTCAACCCCCACCCGGACGATGAGAGCGTTTCATCTCTGGGTATGGCGACTTGGGCTATCGACGCCGCCAGAAGATCCCTAATAAGAAGGAACTTCTAGACTATCACAACCTTGCACGAGAAGACTGCCACAGTCCGACCAGTCTTTGTCGCAACAGCGCTAAGATGAACCGCACGACACTAAGCATGAAAGTTGAACTCGAAACGCCGCACTGATAATAAGATCCAACGGCAGTTGCCAACAGTCTGGTTTTCTCACCATACTGAAGTACCTCTTTCTCCCATTGTTTTATCGTGCTGTTTCCCTGAAAGACCTTTTGCAATTCCAGACAATTCACTGCGCTATGGTTAAAACTCATGCCAGTATGAGGACGCAAAAGCGTCAGTGCTTCTCCGACAAATAGCAATTTACCTTCAAAGAATGACGCTCGCGGTGATGCACAATCGCGAATGGTTGATATGAACGGAAGAGAAGTTTTGTTGACGAGCTCAAGAAAACAAGATGGCATGTTCTGCGCCGCGTACGCCTTTTGCTTGCCCCAGATCTCCGGCCGCATCTTCCCCATAGGCAATGTATTTCGGTGCTTATGATCGTCGATGTCCGTCAGATTCTCTTCTAATTCCCGCGACTTTTCGGAGCAGTTCTGATACCAAACATAATTAAGAAAGCGCTCTCCGATCTCGAGGCTGCCGGCAATTCCGGGAATGGCATAGCTATTAGGAGGTCAGCCTGCTGTTCAGAGGATCGAGTCAAGTAAACTCTACTCACCCAACGATGTAACCTTGAGGCATTGCAAAGACATTGAATCTCTTGTCGAAAAGCTTCCGCGTTTCTATCGAGACGTCACTTTCAGGTACGGTGCCCCGCCAAGCGACATATCCTGAGTATGGGTATTCTAGATCCGGCATGAACTTTCTTCGGATGGTGGAATTCTGGCCGTCTGCAACAATGACAAGATCCGCGTGAATAGTGCCACCACCCGCGACTTCGAGATTGTTGTACTCCACCGTAACAAAGCCGTCATTGTAAGAGGCATTCGTAGCCTGTTTACCCAAGTCATAAACCGCTTTCCCGTCTGTTGCGGCTGGATTGATTGGCTCTGGGCAGTACTCGCTCTGTAGAGAGTCAAAGTTTGCTCTCAAGCGGTAATATAGAACATTCCAGCTGCTAAGATTTAGAGACAGATCTATGACACGTTTGACGTTGGATGCTCTGTCCAAGAATTGGAATCCCGGGCAGGCGAATGAATACGGCCGTGGGTATCGATCATTCTCCATGAAAAATTGAAGTCCTTGAGGCCCTGTGCCTATGCCGGCTGCATGATCGGTTCGAGTCGACGAGAGATTTTGTTCAAGTATGCGGACATTGTGGCCAAGCCGTTTCATGATTATACCATGCATTAACCCGGCTAACGAGCCCCCAATCTTTTTCCCCAATGAATTTAGCATTTGGAAATCCAGCGGAAAAGGGAGGCACTCACTATGACGACGGCCAACGGCTTATCTCCCTTGGACGAGAACTCATTGCCCAAAGAAACCATGATATCTGATCTGATCTCCGATTCTGGGGGATCAAAGAGTCCTGTTTAAGAGACAGTATGTCTGATAGAGCCTCGAAGGAAAAAGATAGTCATTGGCTTGTGGTCTGGCGTTCATGTGAAGGGCAAGAAGTGAAGGGCTAGAGGCAGCGGAACCCAATCGCGACCGCTCTCTGCAATTATCCTATATTCCTCCAAGATATATATGACTTGCTCTTCCTAATGATATCCTTGGAGCACCAATTTGAACCCACACTCGTTTGCGGATAAATGAAAAGGTTTATACACAGCGCCTTAGGCTTTTCAGTGGAAAGGAACGTGGTGTGATTCAGTAGAAGTTGGTAAGGTAGGGTATGCGGACTATTCGAGCTACAGATCGGTCACATCACCTGCAGCTTCGGGGCGGCTGCATTCCGCTTTTGACATGCAGCACCACCCTTGCTAGACTTTGGCAGGAGCAAATGCGATTCGGATAATTCGGATCCTTGCGGCCTGCTACGTGCTACCCTACCTTACAAAACCCTACTCGAGAAGCGGTGACGCCCCCGATCCCCCACCGCATATATCTTAGGATGCCGCGATGCGGCGTGTAAAGCTAGGCAGCCGCCACGCAACAGTGCCCGGTAATATGTAGGGTGTTATCATAACCTGTATCATTATCACAAGCGGTAACCTTACGAGTCAAGGCGTATCCAGAGCCGCATTATATTACAGCCACTACACTATTCCAGGCGCAGAGTTGGAGCTAGCAATATTCGAGATGAAATGAAAAATCAATCGACAGAACTGTCTAGCTACCATGGATAGCCACCGTTCGTCTGCATCCCCACGTTGCAACTTTATGACCACTATCCGAAAGCGCTCTGTTGCTTGACCCCGAAATGAGACATCGCTTGCCCGGAGCCCGACCGAAGCATTCGAGATTTGATTAATGTAAGCATCGACGATTCCCGAAGCACGTTGGTCCGGCTGGGGGAGGTGAGGGGAACACTGCAGGAGCAACGGCTTTACTTAGTGCACGTCAGTCAATCGTCCTTGTCTCTCGTCAAGGCCGCTGTCGACGGTATCTACGTCCATGAATTCTTCGGTGACGCAATGACCCTTGCAGGCTTTAGGAAGCGACTCCGAGCCGTGGTGCAGGTCGTTCTATTGGACCTTGCCCGGGACATGCGTCGTGAAGGACATAGTCAGGAGATCACTGAGGACGTCTCCCCCCAAAAGCCAGCAAGCACGCCGGAAAAAATCTCGAGGTCTGATCTCTTAGGCCGTGTGCGTGAGCTTGTGAGAAGAAGTAGAGAATGTGAATTGCCAGGGACTTTCAACCCTCTTATTGTCGAAGACTTGTTCTATCAGCAGTCAAAGCCATGAAAGCGGCTCATAAAGCGCTACAGTGAAAGAATCCTGAATGTCACGAGAACCTCTTTACAGTTAATCTCACTGCATATCGCAGATGAAATCACGAGCGAAGGGCTTCTACGGGAGATCATCGACTCAGCTATGGAAATATATGCGGACCAGCTCGAAAGAAAAGTCGCGGAGATTCTGCGTCCTCACCAGAAAGGCCACCCTATCACGTATAATCATTAATTCATCGAAATCATTCAAAACGCCCGCAAAGAACACGCAAAAAGGGATCAGGCCCGGCAGCTGAACGCGTTTTTCAAAATCGAGCCCGAGAAGGGCTTCTCTTACGTCGGCCCTCACCAAGGATTCGATACTGGGAATCTCTTAGATGCAATAAACCAGCGGACGGAAGCTGACATGAACCGCTAAGCCTGCTCTGAAGCAGTCGACTGTATGAAGGCATATTACAAGGTGAGTACCGAAGTCAACTCGCTCAATAAGTCGAGAGACTTCTCGAAGATCCGGCGTTGAAGAAGTCAATATCCTGATATATTTACAGATTGCAATGAAAGTCATGATGAATAATTTTGATGTTTTGAGAATCGAAAGTTGTATTTTGAATGAACTCTCTGACACCTTTTCATCTGACATGATCATGAGACTTGATGACAGATTGATAAGGAACATCGCCGCAGAGATCGAAGAATCGCAGATAGACAGAACTCGTACTATCAAGAAATTGAACAGTCTTGAGACAGGTTTGCAGACTTTGAATCGTCTAAATCGAAACAAAGCAGCAGGTTGGTGAATGCAATTCACAAATGTTCTCTATTATCGAGACAATATTTCATGGGAGCTAATGTAGTTCTAGCAAACCGAATTGACGAAGCCTTCGACCGCCCCGAAATGAACCAGGAAGTGACCGTTGAACTTTTGAAGGATGGATGCTGGCATGAATGAAGGACTCATTCAGGAACAGGAAGCTTCAGTGGTTCAAGATGTCAAAGCTTCAGGCGCCGGAAAAGCAGAGCTACACGAGCCGACCTTGAACCGGTCACCCCTTCGTGAAGACGGAAGCGTTCGGGCAGATCATTCTTGGCTCAACAATGGCTTGAGAACTTCCAAATTTTTCGTGCCCGAGAGAGTTGACGGACGTTGACGCCGTACTACCTGAGCCGTTGATATGCGTTGAAGGATCAGGCATACTGGGTATGGTCTGAAAAGGAAATCGAGAATCAGCAGCCTTAGGTGCCGGTGTGGATTGGGACATAAATGTAAACGGTCAGATGGTGTGTATTATCTGAGAACCAAATGGTAGATTCACGTTCTCGTGTGGAATACCAAATGCTATCTGATTCCAACGATCTCAAAAAGTCAGTTGTTTGCTTGCTACAGCTATATCCCAGCTGGAAGAAAAGTGATAAAGAACGAACCAAGGCAGAGGGAAACCCTCGTCGGTTTTGTAGATGTGACTCTATCCTTATCCCCTTCTTTCCTCGACTTGAGCTCGAACGACTCATGATCGACTTATCACTGGCTCTCCGCCAGCCGACTTGCAGAGCTCCCGTCCGTTTTCGATGAGTTGCCTCAAAGACATTCGAGAACCAAGTGAGCTGGCAACAGTATTGGTTCAGTCGATGATTTTCGAAGTTGAATGGATGGCACATGGATCTGGCAGCGAGCACCAATAGGTCCGAAGCCTAGTTTGAACTAACCGAACTCGTAAATGAATCTTCCTATGTAAGGTCCAATCAACATCGTGCACGTAGCTTTTTGTCCGAAGTGTCCATCTTCCAAAGAATCACACTGACTGATCGTTAGTGCGTCAAACTTCAGCTCCCGTTTCACAGAACATTTCATATATTTCATAATCTAATGCATGTTCTATTGACAATCTAATGAACTTGACCGGTAAAGTGTATATTTGTGCACCAGAGACAAGATGTCCGAACAACACTCACGCCTTCCTCAGAGGTACGAAACGTTTGTAGAGCGAGCAAACGCAGTTCAGCACAGAGCCGCGAGACATCAAACCGCGAAGAGAACCGCAGAGGCACAAATTTTGCTTGATCCTCAAAGGGTTCTTCCGGTCGCAGATGGAATTCAGTCGAGCAGTTCATCATTGCAAGATGAAACCGACAATCTGCCAGTTGAATTGAATGATCAAGCCGACGTGGCCTCCATGAATCGACCTCCTTCATCACCATCTCCGCAGCCATCCCTCGGACTTCGTCACGAGCTCTCAGTTACTTCTTCATCGTCATCTAACCAAAACAGTGATGAGAATGATGACAGCACGAAATCTTCAAGTGAGACTATTTGAAGCCTAGAGACTCGACTCGAGCAAGAAAGAAGGCTTCGTAGTCTGGTTCAGCGAGACTTGAAGCAAAGAAAGCAGAAGATAGCAGAGCTGGAGCGAAAAGCTCAAATAGCTCATGATCGTCAAGTCGAAGCCATTGAGAATGACTCATCAGCTCAAGCAGCAAGTTGGGAAAGAAAGTACGGCATGCTAAGGGAGGTTTTAAGAAGAATCGAAGAGGAGAAGAGTCAGTTGACAAAAGAAATTCGAGAGCATGAGGTCAGAGAGGACAAGTTACGCAGACAGCTGCGGAGAGCACGGGAAGGTCTTGACGAGCAGCAGGAAAGGGACAGAGTCATGGGTAGTCGTTTGAGGGAGGCGGAGAATAACATTGCGAGACTTGGGAACGTGGTAGCTCAGCTGAATGATCACCAGGACAGAGGTATAGAGAGGGCGAGGAACATTACCACACTTTCAGATTCACAAACTGCTGAACAGCAGCTTGAGGGTCATCATCGAAGAGAGCGCAGGGTATGTGGCACTGGCGATTACGAGCTGGTAACCACCCGAGACCCTCGGGGCAACGTCAGCTTGCGTCATGCCATCACTCGTCCCATAACGCGAAGACAGGCGTATTTGTTTGGCGGGTAGAATGGGAAATAATGGTTGAGAAAAAACGTCGGCGCGGCAAAAATTAGTTAATCTATCGTGTTACAGGTATGAAGAATTTAATCAAGAGAGTGAACGGATACTTGAGCGATCGGTGGAAGAGATCGAAACGAGACGTGGAAGTGCACATGCCTGCCAAAGTTGTCTATTCTTGAAGCGTGCAAGTACGTATGACCGCAGAAGAAAATGAGCCAAGAATCAGTTGAGAGAAATTGATGATTCAAAATTCGCGTCTCGACGCCTTCTTATTTCAGTTTTGTAGCAGTTTCGACGCGATGAGAGTCTGTAATTCGCTACAAAACTTTTGATGAGTATGCTGATGGTGTGAACCACTTTTGATGTGCATCGCTTATTCCTTAAATCGTAATCCTGCCATCCCAGGATTAATGGTGCTAAGCCTAACTAGGCACCCCACCAAAATATTTGTTTACTGCATTGTTTACATTCACCTCAGCTTTCTACAACATTTAGATGCAGCTGTTCTGAATGCCTACATTCTTTACAAGTTCAGTTATTCTACAAGCAAAACGACACGCGCTCAATTTCAGAAGAAGGTGGCTACTTCGCTGATGCGAAATTCAGCTGAATCGATTCGTAAACGACCCTACGACTTCAGCAATTCGAATTCATCGATTCCACCTTCAGCTCAGGAACATCGTTGGATTCAGCTCATTAAACCAGCCTGTTGCACCCTCTATAAAGCAGCCAAAAGGTTCACTTCAGGAGCTGGTAAAGGGGTTAAACGTAAGGCCCTGAGCGAGGTGACTGGCAATGGTCAGTCAAAGCAACCACGAAAACGTACTGTTCAAACCAGCTACGGATGCACTTCTGAACAGTGTA